>WNFR01005397.1_pt1 | contig 13063 bp, 9 predicted proteins | sample 5400221 | NCBI WGS metagenome assembly WNFR01 (sample SAMN13153357, study PRJNA577476) | soil metagenome | isolation source: 40 cm soil under Madrone tree | place: USA:California | collected 2016-06-14
CTGCGGCGCAGCCCCTGGTCTTCGGAGAAGCTGCCATTCAATGAATGGCCGGTGTCGCCGCGATGGTCGGCACCCTACTGGGCCGGCAGCAATCACGGCGCGTCGGTCGTCAAAGTCGAGCCGCTGGAATAACGCCAGCGGTATCTTTATCCAGCGCTTATCGCAGCGATAATCCCGTCGCCGTTTCAAGCTCGGCGATGGCTTGCGGCGCATTGAGGACCTTGATGGTGGTCATGCCCATGTCGCGCGCCGGTTTGAGATTAACCCCCAGATCGTCGAGGTAGACGCAAGCCTTGGGATCGACGCCAAGCGCTTCCACCATCATCCGATAGATCCGCGGGTCAGGTTTCCTTAAGCCGATTTTTGCCGACTCGATGACCTGATCGAACAGCGCCATCACCTCCGCGACGTAGAGTGATCGGCCCCCCATGCTTCCAATGCTGTTGGCGGGAAGGTTATTGGTGATGCACCCGGTCTTGAGCTGAGCCTTCACGCGTCTGAGTGCCTCGACCATCTCAGGCCGCAGATCTCCCGACAGAAGCGGCAAAACGTCCTTGCCCCGAACCTCCGCTCCCAGCGCCAGCGATTCCGCCGCGAACAATTGATCGAACGCCTCGAGGTCCACTTCGGCGCGCTCGAATTTCGCCCACGCATTCTCCCAATGATTGTCGGCGTTGGTGCGCCTGATAATATCGGCGGGCAGCCCGCGTTCGATCTCAAAACGCGCAAATGCTTCGAAGGGCGAGGTGGTGAGCACCCCGCCAAAATCCCAGATCACTGCCTCGACCATCAATTCCCTGCCAATATGAAATATGATTTGGAAAACGGCTAACACGCTGTGCCGGACTGGACCAGCCCTTGGCGATCAGTGTGGTGCGCGCTATTCCTGCGTCGATGAAAATCTTAGCCCCAATGATTGCGGCCTCGGCGTTGCTCCTCTCCGTACCGGCCCACGCTATCGTCGGGGGCGGGGCGCCGTCCGCCGAAGGCATCGGCCGCTCCGTCGTCACCATTGTCGGCTCGCGCGGCAATTTTTGCACCGGCGCTTTGATTGCGCCGAGGCTGGTGTTGACGGCGGCGCATTGCGTGCAGCCCGGCGCGATCTACAAAATTGTCGAATATGGCGCGGACAAGCAGCCGCAGCTGCAAGACGTGAAAAACGTAGGCATTCACCCCTCGTTCAATATGCAGGCGATGACGGCCCATCGCGCCACGGCGGACGTGGCATTGCTGCAGCTCGAGGCTCCCCCTAAGGAGAAAATTGCCGCGATGCTCGGCGCGCCGCAGATTCCGATTGTCGCCGGCAGCCGGTTCACCATCGCCGGCATTGGCGTGACCATTCGTGGCGAGGGCTCCAGCGGCGGGATTATTCGCGTCGCCGGCCTTGTTGCGACCGGCCAGCCAGGGACGCTGCAGATCCGCCTCGTCGATCCGGTCGGGCAGGGCACGCGGGACGGGCTTGGTGCGTGCACCGGCGACTCCGGTGGCCCCGTATTCGAAGACCGGCAGGGCGCCCCCGCCATCGTCGGCGTCATCAGCTGGTCGACGGGGCCGAACGGCAGCACGGGCTGCGGCGGTCTGACCGGCGTTACGCCGCTCACGCTCTACCGCGACTGGATTTTACAGACCGCGCGCCAGTGGGGTTCAGCGCTGTGATTTCGGCGGGTTGATCTGGCGCATTGTACGCCTGATGATTGGCCTTTAGCGACGTTCTCCTATCCAAAGTTGCAATCCGTGCCAGAGCTGACATGCAGCGTTCGAACCGTCATCGAGTGAGGAAGCGCTCGAGTTCGGTGCAGATCTTGTGCGCCAGATCTTCTGTTATTTCGAATTTCATTTCCGCGTCAGCCGTATTCATCTGAACGATTCCGGTTAACGGCTCTGTTGATCTGGTTAAGATGGAAACCTCAATTATCTTGTGCAGGTCCTTCATCGAATGGTTCCTGGCAAGTGTTGGGGTCCGAGCGCTTCATCCTGACCATTCGCAAGCCATATTTGAAGTGTCGAAGCTGTCAATGAAAGCAACATCAAAGTTCCTTTTAATTCCTTTTCGCGCGTTTCAGACGGTGACGTCAGTTGACCGTCGTTTCGGAGATTTTTTCTTATTGGCAATCTTGTCTCGCTTTAAAAACCAGACGCCGATTTGGTCGCCTGCGAGACGCACCAAACGACAGCGGCGATATGCGAGGCCCGTCGACGACAGCAGCAAGAAGAACTCCTTGAGGTCTAATCCTTTGAGAGATCCTTCGACGCACAAGCGCGCCCCCGTTTGCGACGCGTCGATCATCATGCAGTCCCGGCGCCAGGTTCCATCGATCCCCATGATACAAACAGGGATGCCGTGTTCGAAATCGACGCGTTCGCTCTTTCTGTCTCCGTAAGCCATCTATGCAATCCGATCTCTCATAAAATCGAAAAGACGGTTCTAGGCGCTCCTCGCACTTACCTCGCGGGCCTGCCAAAATCGAAGCAGCGCTTGTTCGATGAACCGCTCTGGAGTGCGGCATCGAGATCATCGAACAGGGAGCCTTCACCTTCTGGCATGGCTGTAACCCACAAACTGAAAAACAGACGCGGGGTGGTGGTTTTCGGCAACGCGCGAGACCCGCCGCCGCACATTCCAATAGTATCAATCGAACAGTATCAAATCGCGCTGGTGCGCCGGTTCGTCTACAAATACGACGAGCTCAACTACAATATGCAATTAAGCACTATAGATTCAAATTAGAACTTTTTCGTAAATGGTCTTTTGTCCGGTACCGGACGGATTGGCTCCGTTTCAGGTCGCATTTTGGCTTATCGCTGGTCCGCCCGACGCATTCCTGGCGACTGAGAGTTTGTTGTGCTCTTGCCTCTGCTTGGTGGCGCGAACGCCGACGCTTGTTCAGCCGCGCTCTGTATGATCACCGCACTAAGCATTTCGGGAACCATAAGATTAAACGAAATCTTCAAGATGGCCTGCGAACCTGTCTGTTGGATTTTCCGGAAAGGGGCGAGTAATGTATCCGCGACGATTTGCACGCACCAGGCCGAGAGGCGGAGATTCCAACGTGGCCAAGCTGATCGTTGGCCCCAAGGCTCCCGTCATTGACTGCAAAGTTGTTGACTATTCCGCTGGTGGTGCATGCCTTGAGATATGCGGGCAGACCAAGCTGCCCGATCGATTTGAATTGCTATTTGGCGGCACCAAGAAGCGTTGCCGGGTCGTTTGGCGCGCCGGGCGACGTGTGGGGGTCGCATTTTAACGGCGCACGTCGTTGCGCGACCCAAGTCCGTGATTTCGGACGCCATGTCCCGTTGCCTGCCTGGTCACGCACACCTCACGCGTCCGCGGATCTCGAAGCTAGCTCAGCACCGTTGCTATTGACGGCCCGATTTTGGTGATAGTTGAGCTGTCGCGTTGCCATATCGTGCGTTAGCGGAACCGATAGCCGGCAAATCAGACCTTCGGAGCGCCAGTCGAACTCGGCTTGTCCGCCGAGCTGCGACTCGATGCTGGCGATTACGCTTCTTGTTCCGAATCCGCGTGATGCAGGTTTCTCGACCGCGGGGCCATCCCGCTCTTCCCACACCATCTGAAGAACATCTGCGTGGATTTCCCACTTGATTGTGAGGCGACCAGACAGCGTGGACAGAGCTCCATACTTTGCCGAATTGGTGACCAGCTCGTGCAGGGCTAGAGCAAGCGTTTGCGCAGTTGCAGGTTGCAACTGAATCTCTGAACCGCAAAATTCGATCTGATCGCCGGTAGAATAAGGCGCGAGCTCCTCATCGACCAACTTTCCTATTTCCGCGCCCTGCCAGTTCGACAATGCGAGGACGGTATGCACCCTCGCGAGAGCGCTGATCCGCCCTTCCACGGCCTGAATGTAAGCCTTGACGTTTTCGCCTCGCGTGAGCCGAACGATGGATTGCGCAAGCGCTAAGGCATTCTTGGCGCGGTGATCGACTTCCCGAGTCAACAGATTTTGACGTTCTTCCGCCCGCTTCCGGTCGGTGATATCGACGGTGACACCGCTGACACGCACCACACGGCCGCCCTTGTCGAGGGTTGCCGCGGCCGTGCCAACGCACCAGCGGGTCTCGCCGTCCGGCCGATTGATTCGAAACTCTCCCTCATATGATCTTGCGCCCTTGGCGAAGTGGGCTATGGCCTTGCGCAGTTCGTCAATATCTTCCGGATGAAGCAACGCTTGAACGCTTGCGGGCGTCACCACAAAGGTCTGCGGATCGACTCCAAAGATGCGGAATTGCCCTTCGTCCCACATCCAGTCCCCGTTGACCCAGTCCAAATCCCAGGAACCCATTCTGCCGGCTGCGATGGCGAGGCTGCGGCGCTGCTCGCTTTCGAGAAGTCTCGCGTTCGATTCCTCGAGCTCGGCCGTGCGGGCGCGAACGCGATCTTCAAGCTCGGCATTGAACCGCTCCAGCTGCCGGGTCTTGCGATATAGTTCGGCGAATACCCGGATCTTTGCGCGCAATACCTCTGGAATTACCGGTACCGGAACGTAATCCACCGCGCCCATCTCGTAGCCGCGAAGGCGGTCTATGTCGCTGACTTGAACTGCTGAAATGAAAATCATCGCCGTCTTCTGGAAGCGGGGATGCTCGCGGATCATCGCGGCGAGCTCGAATCCGTCCAGTTCCGGCATGCAAACGTCGACCAGAATAACCGCAACTTCGTTCTTGAGCAGAAATTCGAGCGCTTCCCGCCCCGATGCGGCGGCGACGAGATTTTCGCCAAGTTCCTTTAGAATGACCTCATAAGCAAGCAGCTTGGCCGGCTGATCATCGACCAGAAGAATGTTTACCTTTTCATGGTCCATCATCGAAATGCACCAGTCAGCGGTGTAGCCACATGCGTATGGCGAGGAGCAGCTGCTCGGTGTTGACCGGCTTGGCCAGATAATCGGAGGCGCCGGCCTCAAGACATTTCTCTCGATCTCCTTTCATCGCTTTGGCGGTAAGGGCAATGATGGGCAGCCGTCGGAACGACGGGTTCTCGCGGATAGCACCGATGGTCTGATAGCCATCCATCTGCGGCATCATGATATCCATCAGAACAATCGCGATCTCCGGATTCGACCCGACCAGCGCGATCGCCTCGCTGCCCGTCGTGGCGGTGAGAACTTTCATGCCGCGCCGCTCCAGCACGCTGCTTAGCGCGAAGATATTGCGAGCGTCATCATCCACAAGCAGTGCTGTTTGACCGATGAGGTCCTCATCGGAACTATTGAGTTTCTCGAGCATTCGCTGCTTCTCGATCGGCAATTCGGTGATCACACGATGCAAAAACAGAGACGTTTCGTCCAATAGACGCTCCGGCGACTCCACACCTTTCACCACGATGCTTCGAGCCATCGTATGTAATTCCGCATCTTCTTCGACCGAAAGCTCGCGACCGGTGAAGACGACCACGGGCACATTGGACAAGGAGTCGTCGTGGCGGATGTTATCGAGTACCTCGAAACCGCTCATGTCAGGCAACCGTAAATCGAGCACAACGCAGTCGCACGGACTCTCGCGCAATGTGGAAAGCGCGCCCGCGCCGGTATCAGTCGTGACGATCTCGATGTCGTTGTGGTCCAAAAGCTCCTTGATGCTCATCTGTTCCGCCGCATCGTCCTCCACAATCAGCAGGCGTTTGCGGCGGGGTTTGGCGTACTCCTTGATCTGGGACAAGGCCGCGCTAACCCCTTCGGTCGTGGTTGGCTTGCTGACAAATGAGAACGCACCCCGCGCCAGCGCGTGCTGACGGTCTTCGTCCAGCGTAATGATTTGGACCGGGATATGCCGCGTCAGAGGATTGTGTTTTAGTTGGCTAAGCACCGTCCATCCGAGCATGTCGGGCAGGAAGACATCGAGCGACACCGCGGTGGGCTGGAATTGCTTGGCAAGATCCAGCGCCTCCGAACCGCGGGCCGCGACCAGGACTTTGAAGCCCTTATCGCGAGCCAAATCTACCAGCACGCGCGCATAGTGCGGGTCGTCTTCAACAATGAGAAGAATAGTGTCTCCCGGTTCGAGATTTAACCGGTCGTCCGCGAGCTGCTCGATGACCCGCTCTTGCGTCGCGACCTGCAGCGCCGGCGCAGCGCTGTATTGGGACGGAGTACTGACCCGCGGAGCCACCGTCGGCCCGGAGTATTTCAGCGGCAAATAGAGAACGAAGGTGCTGCCCTTGCCGGGGGTGCTCTGAAGATGAATTTCGCCGCCCAGCAGGCTCGCAAGCTCGCGGCTGATGGCCAAGCCTAAGCCGGTGCCACCATATTTTCGGCTGGTGCCTGCATCCGCCTGTTGGAATGCCTCAAAGATCAGCTTCTGCTTTTCCAAGGGAATGCCGATGCCGGTATCGGACACCTCGAAGGCGACAACGGCCGGAGAATGATTGAGGATGGGATGTTTGGCGCTCCAACCCCCTACGGCCGCCGAAACGCTGAGGCGCACACCGCCCTCAGCGGTGAACTTGAACGCGTTCGACAACAGATTCTTCAGCACCTGCTGCAGGCGCTTCGAGTCGGTGACGATACTGCGCCCCAGGTTGGGATCGACCTCGACGGTGAACGACAACTGGCGGTTTTCCGCTTCGTGCCGGAACGGGCGTCCGACCGTGTCCAGCAGATTGGATGTGAGAATTTCTTCTGCATCCACGGTCACGGTCCCGGATTCGATCTTGGAAAGATCGAGGATGTCACTAATCAGGTTCAGCAAGTCGGTGCCCGCGCCATGAATGGTTCGCGCAAACTCGACCTGCTTGGAAGACAGGTTGCCATCCGGATTTTCGGTAAGCTGCTGGCCAAGTATCAATATGCTGTTGAGTGGCGTACGAAGTTCGTGCGACATGTTGGCAAGAAATTCGGACTTGTACTTCGATGTCAGTGAAAGTTCGGTGGCCTTCTCTTCGAGCGCGCGCCGCGCCTGTTCGATTTCCTGGTTTTTGCGTTCCACTTCAACGTTGCGTTCGGCAAGCTGTTGAGCCTTTTGCTCCAGCTGCTCATTCGTCTGCTGCAGCTCTTTCTGCTGCGTCTGCAACTCTCCGGCGAGTTGTTGCGATTGTTTCAGCAGTCCTTCCGTCTGCATGGTTGCTTCGATGCTGTTGAGCACAATCCCGATACTATCCGTGAGTTGTTCGAGGAAGGTCATTTGCGACGTCGTGAACGCGCTAACTGAGGCCAGTTCGATGACGGCCTTGACCTCGTTCTCGAACAAGACCGGAAGCACCACGAGATTCTTCGGTACGACGCGCAAGAGGGCCGAATTGATCGGGGCCGCATCGGTCGGGATGTCCGATACAAGTCGCTGACGCTTGTCCATCGCGCATTGCCCGATGAGGCCCTCGCCGAATTGCACGATTTGCTGATGAGGGGTGATCCCGTCGCCGGCGTAAGCCGAAAGCAAACGCAATTGCGGACTATCTTCAATCTCGACCTGGTAAATCACGCCCATGTGGGCATTTACCAGGGGCGTCAACTCGGTCAGGAGCAGCCGGCCGACCGTGGTAAGATCACGCTGGCCTTGAAGCATGTTTGTAAATCGGGCCAGATTCGTCTTCAGCCAGTCCTGCTCGGTATTGACATCGGTCGTGAGCCTCAAATTGCCAATCATCGTATTGATGTTGTCCTTTAGCTCCGCCACTTCGCCTCTGGCGTCCACCTGAATCGAACGAGTGAGGTCACCCTTGGTGACTGCTGTCGCCACCTCGGCGATCGCGCGCACTTGCGATGTCAGATTGGCCGCGAGCAAATTGACGTTGCCTGTCAAATCCTTCCATGTCCCGGCCGCGCCCGGCACGTTGGCTTGACCACCAAGGCGACCCTCCACACCCACTTCGCGTGCGACGCTGGTGACCTGATCGGCGAACGTCGCCAGTGTGTCAGTCATGTTGTTGATGGTCTCGGCAAGCGCGGCAACTTCGCCCTTGGATTTCACGGTCAGGTTTTGTTTCAGGTCGCCGTTGGCGACGGCTGTCACAACCTTGACGATGCCGCGCACCTGTTCGGTCAGGTTGGCCGCCATGAAGTTCACGGTGTCGGTCAGATCCTTCCAGGTTCCAGCCACCCCGGGAACTTCCGCTTGTCCGCCGAGCTTGCCTTCGGTGCCGACCTCACGCGCAACGCGGGTAACCTCACCGGCGAACGCGTTCAGTTGGTCCACCATCGTGTTGATGGTGTTCTTGAGCTCGAGAATTTCGCCCTTCACGTCGACGGTGATCTTGCGCGAAAGGTCTCCGCGCGCCACCGCAGTCGTAACTTCGGCGATATTACGGACTTGAGTGGTGAGGTTGGCGGCAAGGAGATTGACGTTGTCGGTCAGGTCCTTCCAGGTGCCGCCGACGCCGGGCACCACGGCCTGGCCGCCCAAGCGACCTTCGGTGCCGACTTCACGCGCGACGCGTGTCACCTCGGCTGCGAACGAGCGAAGCTGCTCGACCATGGTATTCAAAGTGTCCTTGAGCAGCAGGATTTCACCGCGAACGTCGACCGTGATCTTCTTGGATAGATCGCCGCCCGCGATCGCGGTCGCCACTTCGGCGATGTTGCGAACCTGCGCGGTCAGGTTCGACGCCATGAAGTTGACGTTGTCGGTGAGGTCCTTCCAGGTTCCCGCGACTTCCGGCACTTCGGCCTGACCGCCCAGCTTGCCTTCGGTGCCGACTTCACGCGCCACGCGCGTCACTTCCGAAGCAAACGCGTTGAGCTGATCGACCATCGTGTTGATCGTGTTTTTCAGCTCAAGGATCTCACCTTTCACGTCCACGGTGATCTTGCGCGACAGGTCGCCGCGCGCGACAGCCGTCGTCACCTCGGCGATATTGCGAACCTGAGCGGTCAAATTGCCGGCCATCGAGTTCACGCTGTCCGTCAAATCCTTCCAGGTGCCGGCGACGCCCGGCACGTTGGCTTGGCCGCCGAGGCGGCCTTCGGTTCCGACCTCGCGCGCCACGCGCGTCACCTCACCGGCGAACCGGTTGAGCTGATCGACCATCGTGTTGAGCGTTTCCTTGAGTTGCAGAATCTCGCCGCGCACGTCCACCGTGATCTTGCGGGAAAGATCGCCGCCGGCAATCGCGGTTGCCACCTCGGCGATGTTGCGAACCTGGGCCGTCAGGTTGCCGGCCATCGAATTCACGCTGTCCGTCAGGTCTTTCCACGTGCCGGCAACGCCGGGCACTTCGGCCTGACCGCCGAGCTTGCCGTCGGTGCCGACCTCGCGCGCGACGCGCGTCACTTCACCGGCAAAGGCGTTGAGCTGGTCGACCATCGTGTTCAGCGTTTCCTTGAGCTGCAGGATTTCGCCGGACACGTTCACCGTGATTTTCTTCGACAGGTCGCCCTTTGCCACGGCGGTTGCAACTTCGGCGATGTTGCGGACCTGGCCGGTCAGGTTGCTGGCCATCGAGTTCACGCTGTCGGTCAAATCCTTCCAGGTGCCGGCAACGCCGCGCACCAGTGCCTGGCCACCCAATTTGCCTTCGGTGCCTACCTCGCGCGCGACGCGCGTCACTTCGCCGGCGAACGCGTTGAGTTGATCAACCATCGTGTTGATGGTGTCTTTCAATTCAAGAATCTCACCGCGAACGTCCACGGTGATCTTTTTGGACAAATCGCCATTGGCGACCGCGGTCGTCACTTCCGCGATATTGCGGACCTGGGCCGTCAAATTGCTCGCCATCGAGTTGACGCTCTCGGTCAAATCCTTCCAGGTGCCGGCGACGCCGAGCACGTTTGCCTGACCGCCCAGTCTGCCATCGGTGCCTACCTCGCGCGCGACGCGCGTCACTTCCCCGGCGAAGGCGTTGAGCTGGTCGACCATGGTGTTGAGCGTTTCCTTGAGCTGAAGGATTTCGCCCGACACGTTCACGGTGATCTTTTTGGAGAGGTCACCGCCGGCGATTGCGGTGGCGACGTCGGCGATGTTGCGGACCTGGGCCGTCAGATTGCTGGCCATGAAATTGACGTTGTCGGTGAGGTCCTTCCAGGTTCCGGCGACACCAGGCACCTGGGCCTGGCCGCCCAGCTTTCCTTCGGTACCAACTTCACGGGCGACGCGGGTTACTTCCGACGCAAATGAATTGAGCTGATCGACCATCGTGTTGATGGTGTCCTTTAGCTCCAGAATTTCGCCGCGCACGTCCACCGTGATTTTCCGCGAGAGGTCACCGCGGGCGACCGCGGTCGTGACGTTGGCGATATTGCGTACCTGTGCGGTCAAGTTGCCGCACATCGCATTCACGGAATCGGTAAGATCTTTCCATGTCCCGGCCACGCCGGGGACGATCGCTTGACCGCCGAGCTTGCCGTCGGTGCCGACCTCGCGGGCGACGCGAGTGACTTCGGACGCGAAAGAGCGAAGCTGATCCACCATCGTGTTGATGGCTTCTTTCAACTGCAGAATTTCGCCGCGGACGTCCACCGTGATTTTCTTGGATAAGTCTCCGTTCGCCACGGCGATGGTGACCTCGGCGATGTTTCGAACCTGACCCGTGAGATTGTTGGCCATGGAATTGACGCTCTCGGTCAAGTCCTTCCAAACGCCCGTCACCTCGGGGACCTGCGCCTGACCGCCGAGTTTGCCCTCCGTCCCGACTTCGCGCGCGACGCGCGTTACCTCGGAGGTGAATACGCTAAGCTGCTTGATCATCGTGTTGACGATGGTAGCCGACTGCAAAAATTCCCCGCCCAACGGGCGGCCGTCGACATCCAACTGGACGGTTTGCAACAGATCGCCTTGCGCAACGGCGGCAACGGCTCTGGTCACTTCACGTGTCGGCCAAAGCAGATCGTCTATCAGAGTATTTACGGAGCCTTCCATGTCGGCCCATGAGCCGCTGGCAAGTCCGAACTTGACGCGCTGCCGGGTTTTTCCCTCCCGACCGACAACTTGACCCACACGTTCCAGTTGCTGCGCCATCCGCTGATTGGCGGCGACGATTTCATTGAACGTATCGGCGATCTTTCCCTCGATCCCGAGATGGTCGCCAGTCATCCGTACCGAGAAGTCTCCACTCCGCATCGCCTGCAGCGCGTGAAGCAACTCCTGCGAGGGGTCCGGATTTCCGTTCGTAGGCTTGCCCTTGGTACGACGCTTGGAGGATGGAGCGGCCGGATCGAGATCAATCATGGCATTCCCCTCAACCAAATGCGCGCTCGAATCCGAGCACGTGCGAGTCGATTGTTTTGCAACATAAAATAGCGCCGACGATCTCAGATCAAGCGAAATAGCTGAGCCGTTAGTGATGTTAAGCCGCTGAAATTGGACGGATGGAGTTAACTCGGCGGCGGAACTTTTGTTCCGAAGGCTGAGCTTATTTTGCTTATTGGGAATGCCCGGGGACTAGATCACATTCGATAATCGCGACCCTTTTGAGACCGCGATGCTGCGCGGAGCTGTGCTCGCTATTCGAGCGCCTTTCGTCTTCTGGGAATCGGAACCGTCGCAGGTGCGCTTATGGTTCAGGTCGGTGGGAACCTTCACTGCCGCTTTTGGCTTGGGATTCTCGGTGAGGTTGCGCTGCCGCGGCTTCCGGCTTGCGGTTCGAATTTGCGGGTCACCTTGATGGCTGCCTGGCTGACATCGAGCAGCGAGCGACGTCCTTCCTCCATCAAGGCGCCGGAGCGCTTATTGAAGCTCTCGGCCAGTTCGCGAATCGACTTCACCTTCTGAAACAGTTCGTCGGCCTTTCCGTCCGCAAGGCTGGGCACGACGTTGTCGATCTTTGTCATGGCGCTGTCGAAGCTCTCGAAGGCATTGTCAGCCTTGCGTATGATGCTGTCGATCGCCTCGCCCTTGCTTGCCAAACTCGCCGTATAGGTCTCGAAATTCAGCAGCGCATTTTTCAGCGCCGCCTGATTGCCGACAAGGACCCGATCGACATTGTGCAGTGCATCGCGGATCGATTCCGTCTCACTCAGATCGGCAGTCAGGACTGGAATGCCATCCTCATCCAGCGGCACCGGGGGCGCGGCAGCCGCGCCGCCCGTCAGCGAGATCGCCGCCACGCCGGTGAGCCCCTGGAATTCCAGGCCCACAACCGTGTCCTTGCGGATCGGGGCGCTGTTATCCAGCCGGACAAGGGCGACAACCTTGCGCGGGTTGTCGAGCTTGAGGGACAAGATTTCTCCAACTTGAACACCATCGAAGTTCACGCTGCCGCCATTGCGCAAACCGCTGGCGGAACCTTCGAAAATGATGCGAAGCGCGCCTCGCTGTTGGATGCCCTGAATTTTCTGGAGCCCGAGAAGGCCAATGAACGCCGCGGCGATGACCGCAAGCGTCGTGGATCCGATCATCAGGTTGCTCGCCCGCGTCTTCATCCCGAAATCCGGCTGCGATGTGCGTGGCTAAGGGGTCTAGCGCACATCGTCATCTCCTGATTGTACGGGCAATGCAAATCGAGCGAAAGGCCGATGCGGTAGGCTGGTGGCGACACCTCGTCACAACCCGCAGGCGTCCGCGGCGCCCTTGTAAAATTCCTCTTCCAAGCGGCTAATCTTGCTTAGGCCCAGTCGCTCGCCCGCGCCGGGTATCAATGGCCGGCGGCGCTTCTGGCCGCGGCGTTGTTGAGAACGATCAGAGCGTCGACGGCGACGCCGGTCCTGGTATTGATCAGAAACGGGTTGATGTCGATCGAAGCGATGCGGGTGCCGGCGTCTGCCATCAGGTTGGAGAGGCCGACGAGAGCCTTCACGGCCGAGGCCTCGTGCAGCGCAGGCTTGCCGCGATATCCCTTCAGCTTCACGCCGGCTTTGGTCCGGTTGATCAACTCCTTGGCCTCGGCCGCGTCGAGCGGAGCGCCGGCCAAAGCGACATCCTTCATCAGTTCAATATCGACGCCGCCGGTCCCGAACAAAACCACCGGTCCCATCTCGGCATCGAGTGCGCTACCTACGACAAGCTCAAGCTCGGCCTTGACCTGTTGCGCGATCAGGATGCCCTCGAGCTTCGGCTTGTTCTTCAGCTTCTTGACGCGTGCGGTGATGTCGTTGAAGGCTTTCTTGACTTCGGCTGCGCTGTTGATGTTCAGCACCACGCCACCAATGTCGGATTTGTGCAGAATGTTCGC
>WNFR01005399.1_pt1 | contig 13062 bp, 8 predicted proteins | sample 5400221 | NCBI WGS metagenome assembly WNFR01 (sample SAMN13153357, study PRJNA577476) | soil metagenome | isolation source: 40 cm soil under Madrone tree | place: USA:California | collected 2016-06-14
GCAAGGGAAAAACCACGCTGGTTGCGGAAAAACTGAGCGTCGTGATGGCGCGCCGCGGCCTGGAACGCTGCGACGTCGCTCTTCTCGTGGTGGATGGCGAACAAGGCGTCACGCAAGGCGACGCGCAAATCGCCAGCTACGCCGAGGAGTCCGGCCGCTCGGTGGTCATCGTCATCAATAAGTGGGACCTCGCCGTCGTTGCGGCGCGGGCAGCGGCTTCGCGCGATGCCGCCACCACCAAGGGAAAAGCCAGGCGCGCCCCCGGCGAACGGCACAAGCCCGAGAATTTCGATCCCGGCCGTTTGATGTTTGACTATGAAAAAATGATTCGCGCCAAATTGAAATTTCTCAGCTACGCGCCGATCGTTTTTCTGTCCGCAAAAACCGGCGAGCGCGCCGACAAACTATTCCCGCTGATCAATCAATGCTGGGAAGCCCGCCAGCGCCGAATTTCCACGCCGGCGCTCAACAACTGGCTCAAGGAAGAAGTGGATCTGCAGCGCGGCACTACTCCCGGCGCGCGCCCCGTCCGCATTTATTACATCACGCAGGCGAAAATCGGCCCGCCGACATTTCTGGTTTTCACGAACCAGAAAGCTCCGCTGCATTTCAGCTACGAACGCTTCCTGGAAAATCAACTGCGCGGAAAGTTCGATTTCGTCGGCACTCCCATCCGCTTCATCCAGCGCCTCCGCAAGCGCGATGACAAATCCGAGCGCGACGAAAAATCTTCGCGTGGCGACAAGTCTTCGCGCCGCGGCAAATCCCGGCGCGGAGACAAATCTTCGCGCGGCGGAAAATCCTCGCGCACGGACGAATCTTCGCGAGGCGACAAATGACCGCTTCCCTCTACAGCAATTCCACGCAAACTGTTAGGATATCCGCGTCCCCTTCCCGGCAGGGTTTTCGAAAATGCCAAGCAACAGCGCAGCCGCGCAAACCGCAATTGAAGAAAAAGATCTCTATCACATCGGCGATGTCAGCCGCCTGGCCGATGTGAAAGCATTTGTTTTGCGCTATTGGGAATCGGAATTTCCGATGCTGCAGCCGCTGAAAAGTTCCGGCGGCCGCCGCCTCTACCGCCAGGAAGACGTGGACATGGTTTTCCGCATCAAGCGTCTGCTGTACGACGAAGGATTCACGATCGCCGGCGCCCGCCGCTACCTTCGCGAGCACAGCGGCGCCGCGGAAAATGACGAAATCACAATTCGCGGAACGGAAGGAGCGGCGCAGCTCCTGAGCCGTAAAATGTTGCTGGACTTGCGCGACGCTCTGCGCGCTTTCTTGACGCTTATTGAACGGCGGTGATAGCCTTGTTGTTGCTGCAACTGTCGCGGTTCGGCCCCCAGATTATTCCGCCGCATCGTGATTAGCGTGCCCGTCGGGGCGTAGCGCAGTCTGGTAGCGCGCACGCTTGGGGTGCGTGAGGTCCCCGGTTCAAATCCGGGCGCCCCGACCATTTTTTTTGGAAATGCAACAGCCGCCCGGTGCTCCCGCCGCTGAAAATCCGCGCAGTGTTGTGGTTTTGAGAAAGCGAAGCGACGCGAATCGTTCGAATCATGACGCACATTCTTCTGACCAATGATGACGGGTACCAGGCGGAAGGGCTTCGAACGCTGGCGAAGGCGTTCGAAAGCTTCGCGACGGTCAGCATTGTTGCGCCCAGCCTGGAGCGCAGCGGAGCGGCGCAATCGCTGACGCTACGGCAACCAATTGTTTGCAACCAAATCGGAGAGAGAGAGTGGGCGATCGATGGGACGCCGGCGGATTGCGTCATTGTTGCGCTGCACAAACTTTTGCCGGAGAAGCCGGACATGGTGATTTCCGGGATCAATCACGGCGCGAATCTCGGGGAAAATGTATATTACTCGGGGACCGTTGGAGCGGCGCGCGAGGGAGCGCTGCATCATATTCCGTCGATTGCGATGTCGCTGTGCTCGAAAAAAAGCGAAACGCGATTTGAAAATTCAGCGCGGGTGGCGCGGGCAGCGGCGGAAATGATTTTGAAGGAAGGGTTGCCGGACCAGGTGCTGCTCAATGTGAATGTGCCGGAGCCATGGAACGGCGAAGTGAGATTCACGCGGCAATCGCAGAAAATTACGCGCAATCAACTTACAGAAGGAAAAGATCCGCGCGGCCGCAGTTACTTCTGGCTGTTCGAACAGAGAATCGACAAAGACGTTGAGCCGGATACGGATTACGCGGCGATTTTTTCCGGAGCCGTTTCCATCACGCCGTTGCACCTTGATCCAACACACACGGAATCGCTGAATCACCTTTCGCACTGGGGAAAACAAATCGCAGACGCGTTTCGTAAATAGAGCGAGATAAAAGAGAGATTCTCCTCGCAAAGTATGCTCGGAGAGGAAGCGTTTGTCGTTACGTCGGGAATGACAGTGAGCTGAAGCCGAGCCAAGATGGGCGCAGCATGCTGCGCCCCTACAAAGTACGACGTGCCATGCTAGTTGGCTTTCGCGGCGGCTGGCGCGATGAGCGGGATGTTGTTTTTCTGCATGGTGTCGTTGAGCGCGGGGACGTCTTTCGAAAAGACCTCGCGCCATTTTACGAGCTGAGTTTCCAGCTCCAGGTCGAGCTCGGCGAATACTTCCAGTTCTGCGGCGGTCGGGGCGGCGTCGGCGCTGTCCACGACTTGGCCCAGGTAGCCGAGCTTGCTGTTGAGCCGGGTCGGGTAGTTGGCTTCATCTTCGGAAGCTGTGGCATTCACCTGGATCAATTCCTCTTCGATGGCGCTGATTTTCTTGCGCAGATCGCTCGAATTCGAAACGAGCGACTTCGCATCTTCTCGCCCGCCGAGCCTCTTCTCGAATGCCAGGAGCTGCGTTCGCAGGTCACGAATAGCCAGGATGACTTTATTCATCTCGTCCTGGCGGTCGCGCAGTTTGAGCATGAGTTCGAATTGTTTTCGTAGGTCTGCTTCGGACTCTTTCACACGAGGATCCATCTTCACTTCGAGCGGAGCCGTAGAACTCTTTCCCGCGACAGTCAGCCGCGCCTGGTAGCGGCCCGGAAGAACCAGCGGACCGATCGGCCGCCCGTTGCTATAAATGGAGGCGGGGATTTTCGCGGGGGTTTCATATCTCAAATCCCACGCGAAAAGGTTGAGGCCAGCTTCGGCAGGAATATGCTCCACATCTTCGTCGTGTTCCCATTCGGAGGGCGCTTCATCCGTTTTTTTCTTCTCGCTGGAGTAGCTGCGGATGGCTTTTCCCTGGGCATCGAGGATCTCGAGCTTCGCCGAGTCTTTCGGTTTTTCCTTCAAGTGATAGTAGATGATTGCACCTTCCGGGGGATTCTCGCCCACGGAATAGCGGCGACGGCTCGAGTGGCCGATTCGCGTGCGAATTCCGGCCGCCGGAGTGAAGAGGTGCGCGTCTTCGGCTGGAGTCGCCGGCGTCATCTGGCGCAGCGGGCTCAAATCGTCAAGAACCCAGAAGGAACGGCCGTGGGTAGCGACGGCCAGGTCGTCCTCGTGGACGATAAGGTCGTGGATGGGCGTGGTCGGCAAATTGTTCTGGAGCGTTTGCCAATGTAAACCGTCGTCAAAGGAAACCCAGACGCCGGTCTCCGTCCCTGCGTAGAGCAAACCCTTGCGTCCTGGATCTTCACGTACAGCGTGGACGTAGGAGTTGTCCGGCAAGCCGCCCATGAGTTTGGACCAGGTTTTGCCGAAGTCACTGGTCTTGAAAATGTAGGGATGAAAGTTGTCCAGCTTGTGGGCGTCCACGGCAACGTAGGCAGTCGCGGCGTCAAAGGGCGACGCATCAATGAGGCTGACCATGGCCCATTCGGGCATCTCTTTCGGCGTAACGTTCGCCCAATTCTTTCCGCCGTCGCGGGTGACATGAAGAAGGCCATCATCGGTTCCGGCCCAAAGCACGCCATCCTGCTTGGGCGATTCCGCCAAGCTGAAAACGACGTCGTAATACTCGACGGTGTACTGATCCTTCGTGAGGGGGCCGCCGGAATCCTGCTGCTTGGACTTGTCATTCCGAGTGAGGTCCGGACTGATGGTGGTCCAGGAGCGACCCTGATCGGCAGAACGGAAAACGAACTGCGAGCTGTGATAGATCACGTCGGGGTTGTGCTGCGAAACGAGGAGCGGCATGGTCCAGGTATAGCGGTATTTCTGTTCGGCAGCGGGGTGACCATCCGGAATCATCGGCCGCTGCTGGATGCTCTGGGCTTGACCGGTGCGGCGATCGAAGCGCGTGAAGATGGGCCCCTCGTCGTCGGCGTACACGATGTTCGAATCGCGCGGGTCAGGGACGACGTAGCCACTTTCGCCGCCGCCGACGGCATCCCAATCGGCGCGATCAATGTAGCCGTGGTCGCTGCGTGTGCGGATGCCGATGGAGGAATTGTCCTGCTGGGAGCCATAAACGCGATAGAGAAAATCATTGTCGGCGGCTACGTGATAAAACTGCGCGGTTGGCTGGTTGCCTTGCGTGGTCCAATTTTTCCCGCCGTCGACGGAAATCGTTGCGCCGCCGTCGTTTCCGTTGATCATGCGGTTCGAATCATGGGGATCCACCCACAAACCGTGATGATCGCCGTGGGGGGCGTTCAGGCGATCCCAGGTCTTGCCGCCATCCACGGACCGGAAGAGCCCGGTATCCGCGATGTAGACGGTGTTTACATTTTTCGGATCGGCCCACACATGGGTGAAATACCAGGCGCGCTGTCGGAAGCGGTGGTCGTCGGTAATGAGTGACCAGTGCTCGCCACCGTCGTCGGAGCGATAGAGTCCCCCTTTCTTAGCTTCAATGAGCGCATAGACGACATTCGAATCGGCGCCGGAAACGGCCACGCCGATGCGGCCAAGCGGGCCTTCGGGGATGCCGTTGCCTTCAACGCGCTTCCAGGTGGAGCCGTCATCGTTCGAACGGTAGAGGCCGTCCTTGGCGCCGCCACTATTGAGCGACCAAGGAGTGCGATAGCCCTCCCACATAGCGGCGAACAGAATGTGGGGATTGCGGGGATCGAAAACGATGTCAATGCCGCCGGTGCGGTCGTCGAGATACAGAACTTTTTCCCAGGTCTTGCCGCCGCTGCGAGTTCGGAAGATCCCGCGTTCCGTGTTCGTGCCGTAAGCATGGCCGAGAGCGGCGATGAATACGACGTCTGGATTCGTGGGATGAATGATGAGTTTGCCGATGTGACGGGTATCCTTCAGTCCGATATTGGTCCAGGTTTTCCCGGCATCATTCGAACGATAGACGCCGTCGCCAAAGGAGATATTTCCGCGGATGCAAGCTTCACCGGTTCCCGCGTAAATGACGTTGGGATCGGAATCCGCGACCGCGATGCTGCCGATGGAGGAGGTGCTCTGCTTCTCGAAGAGCGGGTCCCAAGAGACGCCGCCGTCCGTGGTTTTCCAGACGCCGCCGGCTACGGCGCCAAAGTAATAGGTATTGGGCTGGCTCGGGACGCCAGTGACGGTCAAGACGCGGCCGCCGCGAAACGGACCGATCAGACGCCACTTCATGCCGGCATAGGATTTCGAATCGATAGGAGAGGCGGAAGCGGAACCGCCGGGTTTCTGCGCGTGAGCGGCAACCGAGACGAGAAAGAGGAAAATGAGAGCAGGGACAAAAATCCGAACAGAGCGGCGAAACGCTTTCACAAAGACCTCCAAGTTTAGGGCGCGAAACGCAAGATAGTAGCGCGGAGACAGGCCGGATGGAAGCGTTTTTCGTTCGGGCATGAGTTGCGATAGGATGCAAGGACCTTGAGCGAGAAGAAAATTTACGACATTGCGGTGATCGGGGCGGGAGTTTTTGGGGCGTGGACGGCATGGCATCTTGCCAGGCGGGGCAAGAAGGTTGCGCTGATCGATGCTTATGGTCCCGCGAACGCGCGCGCCAGTTCCGGAGGCGAATCGCGCATCATTCGAATGGGCTACGGCGCGGATGAGCTGTATACGCTCTGGTCGCAAAACTCCATGGTGCAGTGGAAGAGGTTTTTTGCGGCATCGCAGCAACCGCTCTTCGTGGAAACCGGCGTGCTTTGGCTGGGAGGCAGAGATGACTCACAGCTGAGGCGCACGGCTACTGTCTTGCGCCGCTGCAACGTCCCGTTTGAAGAGCTGGACCGGGCGGCTCTGGAGAAGAAATATCCGCAAGTATCGTTTGAGGATGTCCAGACGGGAATCCTGGAAACAAACAGCGGCGTCTTGATGGCACGGCGAGCCGTGGCGGCGGTGGTCGAAGGAGCTGTGAAGCTTGGGGTTGAGTATCGCAGCGCGCAGATTCTGAAACCGGCAGGATCGGGGCGGCAGGAATTTGTGGTGACAAGCGAGGGCGAACGAATTCTGGCCGGCGAGTTCGTGTTTGCCTGCGGCGCATGGCTTGGCAAGGTGTTTCCGCAAGTTCTGCGCCCGCGGATCTTTCCTTCCCGGCAGGAAGTGTTTTTCTTTGGGCTACCCGCGGGCGATACGAGGTTTGCTCCTCCGGCGCTGCCAACCTGGCTGTTTCAAGAGGATCTGTTCTACGGAATGCCGGACATTGAGAGCCGCGGTTTGAAAATTGCATATGACGGGCATGGGGAGCGCGTCGATCCGGACACGGAGTCCAGGATTGTTTCGCCGGTCATGAGGGAAAGGGTCCGAGCGTACGTGGCGCGGCGATTCCCGGCCTTGAAGGACGCCCCGATCGTAGAAACGCGAGTCTGCCAGTATGAGAACACATCGAGCGGAGATTTTCTGATTGACCGGCATCCGGGAATGGAAAACGTCTGGTTTGCGGGCGGCGGATCGGGACACGGGTTTAAACATGGACCGGGGGTAGGAGAATACGTGACCGGGCGGCTTCTGGACCGCATCCAGCCGGAGCCGCGATTTTCGCTGGCGACCAAGGACACAATCCAAAGGCGTGCTGTATACTGACGCCGCGGGACCAAAACTGGACTGCGCGTTGAAACTTCCGGCGATGCAGTACGTCTTTTACTTAAGGGGTCATTCCAGGTTACCTTTCCGTCGCAACACATTGCACAAACAAAATGGCCGGGATGTGGGGAGGAAAAATGGTTTTGAAAATGGAGCGCGCCGCTCGCGCGCTGGCGGTGCTTGCGGCGATGGTACTGGTCTGCAGTTCCGCGGCGAGCGCGGGGCCTGCCGGGGCCGCGGAGTTCAAGGTTCCGGTGGAGTATTACAAGCTGCCCAACGGGCTGCGGGTGGTGGTTTCGCCGGACCACACTTCGCCGACGATTTGTGTGGGCGTGTACTACCGGATCGGATTCCGGGTGGAGCCGCGCGACCGCACGGGCTTCGCGCACCTCTTCGAGCACATGATGTTCCAGGGTTCGCAGAACCTGGGAAAGATGGAGTTCATCAAGCTGGTGCAGCAGAATGGCGGCATCCTGAACGGTTCGACGCGCTTCGACTTCACAAATTATTTCGAAGTACTGCCTGCCAACAAACTGGAGACGGCGTTGTGGGCGGAAGCCGACCGCATGGGCGGGCTGGCGGTGAGCGAAGAGAATCTGAAAAACCAGCAGGGCGTGGTGGGCAACGAAGTGAAAGTGAACGTGCTGAACCGGCCGTATGGCGGGTTTCCGTGGATCGATATGCCTATGGCGGCCAATTCGAACTGGTACAATGCGCACAATTTCTACGGAGATTTGAAAGATATCGACGCGGCGACACTGACGGACGTGCAAGCATTCTTCAAGACTTACTACGCGCCAAATAACGCGGCGCTGGCGATCGTTGGAGACTTCGATCCAGCGGAAGCGAAGAAATTCATCGAAAAATACTTTGGCCCGCTGAAAGCCTCCCAGGTTCCTCCGGTGCCGGACCTGACGGAACCGCGGCAGGAAAAAGAAAAGCGCATAGCGAAGATTGATGCATTGGCAAAGCGGCCGGCGATTGCGGTCGGGTATCACATGCCGGAGCGCAACACGCCGGAGTATTACGCGATGGCGCTGATCGACTCTTTGCTGATCGAAGGCGACGACAGCCTGCTGCACCAGGAACTGGTGCAAAAGCGCGGGCTGACCGGGAACGTCGATGGAGGCATCAATCTTCTTGGCAACGCGTACAACTACAACGGACCGATGTTGTTCATCACGAACCTGATCTACGATCCGGCCACCACGCCGGAGGCAATCCTGGGGGCGATGGACGGAACGATTGAGTCGCTGCGGACGAAACCAGTAGAGCAGAAGACGCTCGATCGGGCGCTGGTGAAACTGCGGTCAAATCTGTACGACACGATTGGGGGCCTGGGCGGGTTCGGGCTGGTGGATCTGCTGGCGAGCTTTGCGCTTTTCGATGACAACCCGGCGCGCGTCAATTCCTTGGTTTCTGAATTTGAAAAGGTTACGCCTGCGCTGATTCAGAAAACGGCGCAAGAATATCTGCGGCCGAGCAATCGCACGGTGATCGTGCTGAATCCTCAAGCCCCACCGCCGGCAGCAGCGCCAGCGGGGAACCCGTGAAAAGGAGCCGACGAAAAATGAATCGCATAGGCATGCAGAAGTTCGTGCTGGTTCTTGGAATGATGAGCCTGTTGCCAGCGCCGGCATTTGCGCAGAAGCAGACGCCGCCACCGGGCGGTGCGCCGAAGGCATTCGCGCTGCCGGCGCACGAGACGTACACACTTGCGAACGGAATGAAGGTGACGCTGGTGCCGTACGGCACGCTGCCGAAAGTGACGGTAAGCCTTGTAGTGCGAGCGGGCACCGTGCATCAGACACCGGAGCAATACAGCGTGGCCTCCGTTCTGGGCAGCCTGCTGAAGGAGGGAACCACAACGAGGAGCGCCAAGCAGCTCGCGGAAGAATTCGCGCAGATGGGCGGCGATCTGAACGTGGGCATCGGAGAAGACGAGAGCGCGTTCACGACGGACGTGCTCAGCGAGTTCGGACCGAACGCCGTGAAACTGCTCGCGGATGTTGCGCTGCATCCGCTGCTGCCGGAGTCCGAGCTGGCCCGGCTGAAAAATGATGCAGTGCGGCAGGTGACGATCGCGCGGTCCATCCCGCAGCAGATCGCGGGTGAACGATTCCGGAAGATTCTCTACCCGGATCACCCGTACGGACGAATCTTGCCGGCGGCGGAGGACATTCAGAAGCAGAGCACCGCGAACGCCAAGGCGTTTTATGAAGCGAATTTCGTGGCATCGCGGGCACATTTGTACGTTGCGGGACGATTTGACGGCGCCGCCGTGAAGAAAGCGATTGCGGATAGTTTTTCGGGCTGGCCCAAGGGCAGTGCGGCCGCGACTGCGGCGCCCAAGACGCAAACGAAACATGTGCTGGACGTGACGGACCGGCCGGGCGCGGCGCAGTCCACGATATTCGTGGGTTTGCCGGTTCCGAGCGCGGAGAGCCCGGACAATATTCCGCTTGCGGTCACGAATATGTTGCTCGGCGGATCATTCGGTTCGCGAATCACATCCAACATCCGCGAACAGAAGGGATACACGTATTCTCCGAGCAGCCAAATCTCCCGGCGGGTGCATGATGCTTACTGGGTGGAAACGGCGGACGTCACAACGGCGGTGACCGGGGCATCGCTGAAAGAGATATTCGCCGAAGTGGAGCGCTTGCAGAAAGAAGCTCCGGGGGCCGAGGAACTGAAAGGCATCCAGAGTTTTATCTCAGGGCTGTTTGTGATTCAAAATTCGACGCGGGGAGCGCTGATCGGACAATTGCGGTACGTAAACCTGCAGGGCCTGGGCGAAGACTACTTGAAGACGTACGTGCAGAAGGTGAATGCGGTCACGCCGGGCGATGTGCAGCGCATGACCGCGCAATACATCAAGCCCGAGCAGATGACGATCGTGGTGGTGGGGGACAAGGCGAAAATCAGCGAACAGCTTGCGCCTTACGCCGCCGCGGGAGATTCGAACAAGTAGAAGATTCAAGCAGCATCGCTAGTTTTCAGTTGTAAGTTCTAAGTCGGAAGTGAAAGAACTTTGGCTTGTGCTTTCGTTTCCTGCATTGACGTTTATGAAAGCAAGCAACTGAAGGGATTAAGCTTTCGAAATACGACGGCGGGGATGGGTTGCGGAGGTTGCGCGCCTTCCCCGCCGAGCTTTTTCTGCATACAGATCGCGGTCTGCCTCGGAGAGCAATTTTTCAATTCGCTCGCCATCGCCGCGGTACACCGAAATGCCGATACTCGCGGAAAGCGACGGTTGCTCGTCGTCGCTAGCCAGCACTTCGCGAATGCGGCCGGCGACGCGCCTCGCTTCATCCTCTTGAGCTTCCGGCAAGACCAAGGCGAATTCGTCACCCCCATAACGCGCAGCGGTGTCAATGGCGCGGCAGTGAATCCGCAAAACATCCCCAAGACGGCAGATGGCGCGGCTGCCCACGAGGTGACCGTAGTTGTCGTTAATTGTTTTCAAACCATCCAGATCGAGAAGAAGTATGGAGAAAGGACGGCCGCTGCGGTTGGTGCGCTCGGTCTCGTTTTCGAGGACATCAAGCAGGCGGCGATAGTTCGCAAGGCCGGTGAGCGGATCGCTGACGGCGAGGTGGCGGACTTGTTCGAAGAGATGAGCGTTGTCAAGAAGAGCGCCGCCGAGAGCGACGGTGTAGCCCATGACCATGAGAGCCTGGGCAAAAAGGAAGGGAGCGTCCAGCAAGCGCTGCGATTGAGCGGCAGAAAATTGAGCAGCGACGTTGAACCAAGCGGCAGCGTAAATGGTGCGATCGAAAGCGGAATCTTCGTCGGACAGGCGGCGACGATACCAGATCAGACTGACGAAGAAGATCGCGCCGGGGAGCAACTGCTGCGGGCTGGGGAAAAAGGCGCTGGGATGCGGGGAAACCTCGGGCGGCAGACGGCGGAGTGTTGCGGCGAGTGCATACGTCAGGGCGATGACGGTCAATAGGGCTCCCGCAATTTCCCGCCGCGGATGGCGGGAACGCGGGATGAATCGTTCAACAAGCAGAGCAACGATGAGCAGCAGTGCGAGGACCATGCGGCCAATCCACCAGGCCATCGGCGCCCAGGCGAGCCGCAGGGCGGCGTCCGGCAAGAATTGAAAGAAGAGCACACTGATCGCCGTGAGGACGGCGCCGGAAAGAAGGAAACCGGCGCCAAGAATGAGGGAGATGCGATCCTGGGTTCCCTGGAAGCGAACGAGGGTTACGGCCGCGAAGACGAAAGCGAGAAGGCCGCTGACAACCTGAAGGTAGCCCTGGAGAAGAGGGTCCGGTTCGACGGGGATGCGGCGCAGCCAGTAGGCGGCGGCGACGACCAAGAGGAAGCCGGCGGCATGTGCGAGGAAAACTGTCGTGCGACTGCGGCTATGCTGGAGAGGTGCCTCGGCCATAATCCGTTTTTCCCAAGTGGTGCGGTTCTCCGGGCCGGCGCCTACTTAATTAGACTCCTTAGCGGGCCGGGGCGGTGCCGTCAAATCGGCGGGCGAGTGAGCGAAGAGATACCGTCCTGTGGATTTCGTGGCCTGTACGAGAGTGCAGGGTGGGAATGCCAGGAAGAAAATTGGAATTGGATGAGCATGGTGGCGAAAACATTTTAAGTGTTGCAGAAGCGGGCGACTTTGGCCAAACTGCTTCATTGAAACGATTGAATAAAGAGCGGAATGGATGCGGATGGCGGGGACGGATTTTCTGTAGCATTTAGCGTCCACGGATTCGCTGGATAGAATTGCGCTTGAATCGAAGAGTAGAACCTCTGCAAGAAGGAGAAATTTTTGAGCAACGAGGCGGCAGCGGATTCCGGGCCACGTCTGCGGCGCACGCTCACGCTTTGGGATCTACTTCTCTACGGGATCATCGTGCTTCAGCCGGTGGCGCCCATGTCCGCATTTGGAGCGCTCAGCGACCGTGGCCGTGGCCATGTGGTCACAGCGATCCTTATCGCCATGGTGGCAATGCTGTCGACGGCGATCAGTTACGGGCGCATGGCCCGGGTTTACCCGAGCGCGGGTTCGGCTTTTACGTACGTGGCTCGGGAAATTCATCCATCGATGGGGTACGTCACCGGATGGAGCATGGTGATGGATTACATCGTGAATCCGCTGATCTGCACGATCTGGTGCGCAGGACAGGCGCACGTATTTGCGCCGGGCTTGCCTGTGTGGGGCTGGAAGATATTCTTCGCGGTGGTCTTCACGCTGTTGAATCTCCAGGGCATCAAGACCTCTGCGCGCGTTAACTCGGGACTGGCAGTGGCGATGAGCGGGGTAGTGGTCCTCGTTTTTGTGACGGCGATTCGCTACATATTAGGCCACCCGCACAGTGATCCCGGCTTTTTTACGCGGCCATTCTACGATCCGCAAACATTCACCTACGGCAACTTGTTTGGGTGCACGTCGCTGGCGGTGTTGACCTACATAGGATTCGATGGAATCTCGACGCTTTCCGAGGAGGTGGAAAATCCCCGGCGGAATATCATGTTTGCGACCGTCTTGACATGTCTAATCATCGGCATTCTGTCGGCGTCGGAAGTGTACGTGGCGCAACTGGTGTGGCCGGCTTCGCAACCTTTTCCGAATCAGGATCAAGCATATGTCTTTGCGGCTGCGCGCGCATGGGCGCCAATGTTTACAATTGTTGGCTTGACTCTGCTGGTGGCCAATTTCGGATCTGGGATGGGGGCACAGATCGGCGCGGCGCGCCTGCTTTACGGCATGGGAAGAAGCAATGCCTTGCCAAGATCCTTCTTCGGTGCAGTGGACGCAAAGCACCACGTTCCACGAAACAACGTTGTCTTCATCGGCGTGATCGTTCTCGTGGGATCCTTTTTCCTGACCTTTGAGCAAGGGATCGGGCTGCTGAATTATGGCGCGTTGATCGCGTTCATGGGGGTCAATGCGGCGGCTTTCATGCACTACTTCGTCCGAGGGACGGAGAAGAAACTATCGCACTTCGTGCCCCCGGTTCTGGGATTCTTCATCTGTCTTGGACTGTGGTGGAACCTCAGCATGCCGGCGAAGATCCTGGGAAGCATCTGGATGATTCTCGGCATTGCGTTCGGAGCCTGGAAGACGCGCTGGTTCCGGGAACCTCTTTCATTTGATGCGCCCCCGGAATGACGACCCTCTCGCCATCAACGCCATTGCATGT
>WNFR01008827.1_pt1 | contig 13062 bp, 11 predicted proteins | sample 5400221 | NCBI WGS metagenome assembly WNFR01 (sample SAMN13153357, study PRJNA577476) | soil metagenome | isolation source: 40 cm soil under Madrone tree | place: USA:California | collected 2016-06-14
TTCGCCCGGATCGGAGAGAAAGCGGCGCGCTATCTCGATCTTCAGCCGCGTGAGGAAATTCGCAAAGCTCTGCCGGTGGAGCGAGTTGCCTTAACTAATGCCTCACCCCATTGAGCGCCTTGCGCCCGGATGTTGAACTATCATGCAGCTCAAAACTCTTGCCGGCGCGATTCCAATCCGCCAGCTCATCGGGACGCTTGATCGCACAGTGGAAAGTATCGCGTATGACTCGCGGCGAGTGCAAAAAAACAGCCTCTTCGTGGCGCTGCGAGGAGAGAAAAATAACGGACACGAATTCATCGGCCAGGCCATCGAAAAAGGCGCGACCGTGATTGTCGCGGAGCGTGAAGAGAAACACCCTCGCGTCACCAGCGTCGTGGTCGAGAATACACGCAGCGCGCTTGCCGATCTTGCTGCAACTTTTTACGGCCGGCCGGCGCAGCGATTAAAACTCGCCGCGGTCACCGGCACCAATGGAAAAACCACCACCACCTTTCTCATCAAACACATCTGCGAAAAGGCGGGCTTGCGCTGCGGTTTGATTGGGACGGTGCGGTATGAAATCGGTGAGCGCATTTTGCCCGCCATACGCACGACTCCGGAATCGCTCGATGTGTATGAGTTGCTCGCGCAAATCGCAAACGCTGGTTGTCGGGCCGCGGCCATGGAAGTTTCTTCTCATGCGCTCGCGCAGGAGCGCACCCGCGCGCTCGAGTGGGACGTCGCCGTCTTCACCAATCTCACTCAGGACCATCTCGATTTTCACGGCACGATGGAGAATTACTTCGAATCAAAGACGAAGCTCTTTACCCAATTGGCGCAGCAACAGCACAAACGAAAGCCGGTCGCAGTCGTGAACATTGACGATCGTTACGGCGAGCAACTCCTGGCCAAGATCGACAAGAGCACCTCGGTCGTCACTTTTGGAATGGGCGTGCACGCAGATTTTCGCGCGTCAAATTACCGGATGGACTTTAGCGGCACATCCTATCAGCTCGACGCGCGTGGCAAAAGTTATCTGGTGCGCCTACCGCTCATCGGCCGGTTCAATGTCGCCAACTCGATGGCGGCGCTGGCCGCCGCGAACGCGCTTGGCCTCAACCTGCGCGAAGCCGTTCTTAGTCTGGGCAAATCGCCGCAAGTTCCGGGCCGGCTTGAAATGGTCCCGGCAAAACGGCAATTCCAGGTTTTTGTCGACTACGCACACACGCCGGATGCGCTGCTGAACGTGCTCAAAACCTTGCGCGAACTCGGACCGCGTCGGTTGGTTGTTGTCTTTGGCTGCGGCGGCGATCGTGACCGGCAGAAGCGTCCGCTCATGGGCGAGGTCGTGGATCGACATGCTGATTACGCGATCGTTACTTCCGATAATCCGCGCAAAGAGGATCCGGCTGCCATTATCGCGGAAGTCGAGAAAGGTTTTCACTCCAATCATTATGAGAAAATTGTTGATCGCACGAAAGCGATCGCGCGCGCGATTGAGCTGGCCCAATCGCGCGACATTGTGCTGATCGCGGGCAAAGGGCACGAAACTTATCAGGAGTTCGGCGATCACACCGTGCCTTTCGATGATATTCAAGTAGCGCGCCGCGCGATCGAGGACCGTCCGTTGGAGTTTTAGATGAATCGAGTGTCGATCTTTCAAATTGCTGAATTTGCGGGTGCTTCCGTCTCCGCCGGAGATGGAAATGTTTCGATCGATAAGATCAGCACCGATTCACGCACCCTAAAGCGAGGCGAATTGTTTGTCGCTTTGCGCGGGGAGAATTTCGATGGACACAAATTCGTCGCCGCCGCCGTCAAAGCAGGCGCCGCCGGCATGATTGTCGATCTTAGCTGGAGCGGAGAAGTTTCGGAGAGCGTCGCGATCATTCGCGTCGAAGACACTTTGCAGGCCTACCAGAACCTGGCCGCGAACTACCGGAAATCGCTACCACTTCGCGTTCTGGCAATCACCGGGAGCAATGGCAAAACGAGCACGAAAGATTTTGCCGCGGCCGTTCTCGGGCGGCGTTTTCACGTGACCAAAACGGAAGGCAACTTTAACAATCACGTTGGACTTCCGCGCACCATGCTCGAGGCGACGTCACAGGATGAAGTCGCCGTTTGGGAAATCGGCATGAATCATCCCGGCGAGGTCGCGACGCTGGCAAAACTGGCTGCGCCCGACGCAGCCATCATCACAAATATCGGCATCGCGCACATCGAATTCATGGGCTCGCGTGAAGCAATTGCGGTCGAGAAAGGCGCTCTGGCGGAAGCGATCGGGCCGCATGGTTCAGTTATTTTAAATGCGGACGATCCGCTTACTAAAGAGATTGCCGCTCGCACGCGCGCCAAGGTGATTTTTGCCGGGACCACCGCCGGGACGATTTGTGCGGATGAAATTACCCAAAGCTCGGACGGATCGGATTTTACTATTCATGAGGGAGCGCATCGCTGCCGCGCGCAATTGCCCGTGCCAGGTTTGCACATGGTGCAAAACGCCATGCTGGCTGTCGCCGCCGGTCGCGTCTTCGGTCTTTCCCTCGAGGAAAGCGCCGCCGGGCTTGCCGCCGCGCCGCTAACCAAGGCGCGTTTGCAGATCAAAGAAATTCACGGGGTGAAGTTCATCGACGACAGCTACAACGCGAATCCGGATTCGATGAAAGCGGCCCTCCGCACGCTGGTTGAACTCGATGTCGATGGAAAACGCATCGCCGTTCTTGGCGAAATGCGCGAGCTCGGCGACGAATCAGTGCGCGGTCATCGCGAAGTGGGCGAAACCGCGGCGGAACTCGGCGTCGATCAATTGATTGCCGTTGGCGAAATGGGCTCAGCGATTGCAGAAGCTGCGCAAAAAGCCGGCTTGGAAAAAGCGACCGCGGTTAGATCGACAAAGGAAGCCGCGGAGATCTTGGCCGATGTTGCCGCGCCGGGCGATCTCGTGCTCATCAAAGGAAGCCGCGCCGTGCGCACCGAGCTTGTGATTGAGGAATTCGCGAACCGACAACCAACCGAAGGTATCTCCTCATGATGTATTACCTTCATTGGTTCAGTGACCAGTTCATCGGCTTCAACGTTTTCTCTTATGTGACGTTTCGCTCAGTGGCGGCCGCGGTCACCGCTTTCGTCATCTCGCTCGTCTTCGGAAATTTCGTCATTCGGAAACTCACTGCGCTCAAGTTGGGCCAGCCGATTCGCCTGGCGGCGGAAGTCCATCGGTTGGCGGAGTTGCACGGCGGCAAGCAGGGAACACCAACGATGGGCGGCGTCCTGATCATCGGCGCCGTCTTTCTTTCCAGCGTTCTTTGGGCACGTCCGGACAATCGCTTCGTCTGGCTCGCTTTGTTTACCTTGCTTTATCTCGGCGCGCTCGGCTTTGCCGATGATTACCTCAAGGTCACAAAGAAGAAATCGGCCGGTATTAGCGGGCGGTACAAACTTTTCTTCCAAATTGTTCTGGCGCTGATCGTCACGGCAGTTTTCCTCACCAGTCCCTTGCTCGAAGTGCAGGCGCGTTCGCTTTATCTGCCATTTCTTAAAGCGCCTGTTATTTCGAACATGAGCTGGTTTACTTTTCTTTTCTTCGCGCTTGTCATCGTTGGCTCGTCCAATGCCGTTAACCTGACCGACGGGCTCGATGGTCTCGCGATCGGATGCACCGTGACGGTCGCGTTTGCTTATGCGCTGCTTTCTTATGCAGCTGGAAATTTTCGCATTGCGGAATATTTGCAGGTCCCGTTTTATCCATTCACCGGTGAGCTGACGGTCGTCTGCGCGGCCCTTGTCGGCGCCGGTTTCGGATTTCTCTGGTTTAATTGTTATCCGGCGAAAGTTTTTATGGGCGACACCGGATCGCTCGCCATCGGTGGAATGATCGGCGTGGTCGCGATTTGTTGTAAGCAGGAACTACTTTTGGCCCTGGTGGGCGGAGTGTTCGTAATCGAAGCGATCTCGGTGATTTTGCAGGTGTTCAGTTTCAAACTAACGGGACGCCGCATCTTTGCGATGTCGCCCATTCATCATCATTTCGAGCTGGTAGGTTGGAAGGAAAACACCGTCATCGTCCGCTTTTGGATTTTGTCGGGAGTGTTCGCCTTGCTCGGCCTGGCGACGCTGAAGTTGAGGTAAACACTTGCGCTACAAAAATCAAAATGCCGCGGTTCTCGGGGCCGGTTTGAGCGGGACGGCCGCTGCGCTTCTCCTGAAAGAGGAAGGCGCACAAGTGACCGTTCTCGACGACGCAGAGGAAAAAGATCTGCTCAAGTCGACCATCGACAATCTGCGAGCGCAAGACATTCGCGTGATCTGCGGCCCGGATGCAGATCAGGATTCGTCAACCTACGAGCTGGTTGTTTTGAGTCCGGGAATCGATCCGGCTTCGCCGCTCGCGCGCAAATTTTCTTCACGCAAGGTCGATATGATGGGCGAGCTCGAGCTCGGCTGGCGGTCCTGCGGGCTCCCGGTCATCGCCGTGACCGGTACCAACGGCAAGACGACAACGACCGAGTTGCTCGCGCAAATGCTGAACGCGTGCGGGCAACGGACTATCGCTTGCGGCAACATCGGCAAGCCGCTCTCAGAAGTCGCCCTGGAAAAAAACCACTTCGACGTGCTCACAGTCGAAGTGAGTTCGTTTCAATTAGAAACAATTAAAACTTTCCGTCCGTCCATCGCGCTTTGGCTCAACTTCGCCCCCGATCATCTCGACCGTTATCGCTCTGTCGCCGAATATCGCGCGGCCAAACTTCGGATTTTTGAAAATCAAACGGCGGAAGACGCTGCAATTGTTAATGCCGCTGAAAGCCTGCCGAAGATTCAGCCGCGTCAAATTACCTTTAGCGCTTATGCCGATCGGGCTGACTTTCGGTTGGCCGAAGGCTCGATCGTTTATCAAAACAAGCCGGTCCTCCGGCTGGCCGAAACAAAATTGCGCGGCTCGCATAACATCGAGAACCTGATGGCTTCTCTTGCGGCGGGAATGGCGCGCGGGTTGTCGTTCGAAGAAATGGTGCCGTCGCTGTCCGCCTATGAACCGCGGCCGCATCGCTGCGAATTTGTCCGGGAGATCGGCGGCGTCGATTACGTCAATGATTCGAAGGCGACGAACCTCGATGCGGTGGAGAAAGCGCTGCTCGCGCAAAGCAAACCGGTCATTCTGATCGCGGGCGGAAAAGACAAAGGCTTCACCTTCGATCCGTTGCGGCCACTCGTGAAAGAAAAAGTTAGATCGACAATCCTCATCGGCGAAATGGCGGAAAGCATCGCGCACGCTTGGAGCGGCGCGGTCAAATCCGAAATAGCGAGCTCGCTTGCCGATGCGGTTGAGCGCGCGCATGCCATCGCCGGGCCAGGCGAAGTGGTTCTTTTTTCCCCAGGCACATCTTCTTTCGACATGTTTAAAAGCTACGCCGATCGCGGCGATCAATTTCGTGTCCTCGTGCAAGCTCTGCCGAAATAAAATCATGAAACTCCCCAAATTCAGCCCCCGCAAAAAACTTCGCGCCACGGCCGCGCACCGGTCGCTCCGGACCTCGGGCCAGGCGGACTACGAAGAAATGTCCGAACCAAACATGAAGTTATCTCGTGCGCTGCTGATCGTTCTGCTTCTGCATGTAGTAGCCGTTTCCGGAATCATCGCCTTTAACGCCATGAAAACATGGCAGGGACCGATTGGTCTGACATCTGCACCGATAACAAACACTCCGGTTGCAGCCGTTGGATCGACAATCAAACCCGATGCCGTCAGTTCGCGGCCACCGCTTGCCCAAAAAGATTCCGTGCCGGCCAAGCCGATCGCGAAAGACGCCGGCAGGGTAAAGCAGGCCGGAAACGCCAAGAGTGCAGACTCCGGGAAAGTTTACATCGTCGCAAAAGGCGATAATCCGGTGACGATCGCAAAGAAATTCAAAGTTTCCTACGACGATTTGGTCGCGCTCAATCACATCGATGATCCGCGTAAATTACAGATTGGGCAAAAGCTCTTGATCCCGAGTAAAGCAACAAAGTCGAAAAAGACAGGCGAATAATCCGAAACAGTCTGCTGCCCAGATATCGACCTAATCCATGCACCGCAAAAGCGCCTACATTTTGTTTCTCGCCGTGCTCGGCATGCTCGTCATCGGTATCGTCATGCTTTTTAGCACGAGCGCGTTCGCGCGCGACAGTCATGGGAACGTCTATTTTTTCATCAGGCGCCAGGCGATCTGGCTCGGCGTTGGGCTGGCCCTTTGCACGATTGCCGCGCTGATTGATTACCATTTCTGGCAGCGAACGTGGTGGCTTTGGTTTGGCCTTGCCTTTATCGCGCTCGCACTTTGCTTCGTTCCGCACCTCGGAATGCGCATTAACGGTTCGCGACGCTGGGTTGGTCTTGGCCAGTTTAGTTTTCAGCCTTCTGAAATCGCGAAGATCGCTACAGTTTTTTTTCTCGGCGCCTGGTTCTCGCGTTACGAAAAAGCAACCAAAAGTCTGTTTTACGGGTTTGTTCTTCCGTTCGTGGTCACTAGTTTGTTGCTCGCCCTAATTGTTTCCGAGGTCGATCTCGGAACAACCGTGCTGCTCGGCGCAACGGCATTCGTAATGATGTTCGTGGCTGGGGTAAATCCGATATGGCTTGGTCTGGTTTCGCTCACCGGCTTGGGCGGCATTCTCTTCCTCGCCACACAAATATCGGAACGAATGAGCCGCCTCGCCGCATTTCTCGATCCGCAACGCTTCAAACAAGATGCCGGTTTGCAACAGATGCAGGCATTAATCGCTTGGGGCAGCGGTGGAATGGAAGGGCTCGGCCTCGGCAACGGCCGGCAGAAGATGCTTTACCTGCCCTATGCGCACACCGATTTCATTTTCCCGATCATCGGAGAGGAGCTCGGCCTGCGCGCCAGTTTGCTCGTTGTCTTTTTATTCGTGGTCATCATCGTTTGCGGAATGATGATCGCGCTGCACGCAAAAGACCGTTTCGGTTTGCTGGTTGGCTGCGGCGTCGTTTCGCTGGTGGCCTTGCAAGCGGCGGTGAACATTGGCGTTGCCACTTCCCTTTTGCCCAACAAGGGTCTGCCGCTGCCGTTTATCAGCTACGGCGGTTCCAATCTTGTCGCGTGTTTGTTCGGGATTGGTTTGCTCCTCAATATTTATCGCCAGGGTGTGCTTGAGCCGGTCCAGACAAGAGCGGCTTCGATGCGGGTTCGGATGACGCCGCGCATTTAATCGCAAGATCGACAATCAACTTTCATGAACGCAGTGATTGCATGTGGCGGAACCGGCGGACATCTTTTCCCCGGCATCGCCGTGGCGGAAGTGCTGCGCGATCGTGGTCACGAAGTCATTCTGCTGGTCTCCGAAAAAGAAATCGACGCGCTCGCACTCTCCGAGGGCGCGAATTTTCCATTCGAAAAATTGCCCACCGTTGGGTTGCCTTCGCCGTTTTCGCCCATGGTCTTCGGATTCGTCCGGCGGTTTGGCCAGAGCCTCTCGCTTTGCCGCTCCATCTATCGCAAATTCAAACCGCAGGTTGTGCTCGGCATGGGCGGATTCACTTCGACCGCTCCGGTTCTGGCCGGGCGCATGCGCGGCGTTTCGACTTTTATTCACGAATCGAACGCGGTTCCCGGAAAAGCGAACCGGCTTACCGCGCGAATGGTGCGTGCTGTTCTGCTCGGTTTCAAGGAATGCGCGCCTTTCTTTCCGAAAGTGCGCACCGAAGTCACCGGCACGCCAACCCGCAACGAACTCCGACGGATAGATCGACGTGTTGCTCGTCAAGAGCTCGGTCTGCGTGATGATCTGCCCACGCTGCTCGTGATGGGTGGAAGTCAGGGCGCGAGCGGGATTAACCAGGCGTTGATTAAATCGCTGCCCTTATTGCAAGGCGTCCCTTTTCAGGTCATCCATCTCTCCGGTTCGCGCGATGAGCGTCTGGTTGCAGATAATTATCGGCGAGAAAATATTCCTGCCTTTGTCGCTGCCTTTCACCACCGGATGGAAGAAGTGTACAGCGCGGCCGATTTCGCTATTGCACGCGCCGGCGCAGCCAGTTTGGCCGAACTCGCCGTTTTCGCGTTGCCCGGCATATTAATTCCCTTTCCCTATGCCGCGGACGACCATCAAACACGCAACGCGGAAATTTTCGTAGGCGCGGGCGGCGCCATTCTCTTGAAGGAATCGGAGATCTCGGGCGACGTGCTGGCCCGCAAAATCGAGGAATTGATCGGTGACACGCAGAAACTTCGGCGGATGTCTGAAAATTGTTCGCGCCTTGCGCCGAAAGATGCGGCGAACCGCGTCGTTGCAACGATGGAAAGATATACGAACCATGACCGCGGCGCTTGATGTCGATCTTGCCCAGGCGCTCATGCGCGCGCGGCACAAAATTTATCTCGTCGGCGTGGCCGGGAGCGGGATGAGCGGCTTGGCCGCGCTTTTGCTCGAGCTCGGGCACGAAGTCAGTGGTTCGGATAAAGCCACCACGCAGGAAACCGATCGCTTGCAGCGGCTCGGTTTGCATTTTCACGGACAGCATCGAAGCGAAGACGCGCGCGCGGCCGATCTGATTATTTTTTCCTCCGCAATCAAACCCGACAATGCGGTCCTGGCTGGCGCGCGGGACGCGGGAAAACCTGTGCTGCGCCGCGCCGAAGCGCTCGCTGCCATCATGCGTGGCAAGCGCGGAATCCTCATTGCTGGCATGCATGGAAAAACGACAACCTCGGCCATGACCGCGCACGTTCTGCGTGAAGGCGGGCTCCATCCATCGCATTACGTTGGCGCGGAAATCCCGATCCTCGGCACCAATGCGCACTGGGACCCGCGCGGCGAGTATTTTGTCGCAGAAGGCGACGAGAGCGACGGGACGCTGCGTTATTTTCATCCTGAGCACGCGCTCATTCTAAATATCGAAGAGGAGCATCTCGATTTTTATGCCGATCTTGCCGCGATCGAAAAAGTTTTTGCTCAGCTCATCGAGCAAACCAGCGGCGCTGTTTTTTATAACGCCGACGACGAGAACACGACGCGTCTATGTCGGTCTCGTCCGCGCGCAGTGTCCTACGGCTTTTCTGACAACGCGGATTATCGCGGCGCCGACATCGAGTTGCGCGATTTCACATCCGTCTTTTGCGTTTATCATCGCGGTCAACAACTCGGCGAAGCAGTTCTGAATGTCCCCGGACGGCACAACGTCCATAACGCCATCGGCGTGATTGCGGTCGCGACCGAACTAGGAATTTCCTTTGAAAAAATTGCCGCTTCCCTGGGCAAGTTCAGCCAAGCGCGTCGCCGTTTTGAGATCAAATACTCGAGCGAGCGTTTTTTACTGGTCGACGACTATGCGCACCATCCCACGGAAATTCGCGCCACGCTCAAGACCGCGAAATCGACCGGGCGCAAGCGCGTGCTCACGATGTTTCAACCGCATCGCTATTCACGAACGAAAGCCCTGCGCCGCGAATTCGGGCGCGCCTTCGACGATGCTGATCGCATTGTTGTTACGGATGTCTATGCTGCAAGCGAGGCGGCGATTCCCGGGATCAGCGGGCAAACGATCGCGGATGAAATCGTTGCGCATGGGCATGGCGGAGTGAGTTACCAGCCGCATTTGGAATGGATGCATCGCGATGTGGGCAACATGCTCGACCCCGGCGATCTCGTGTTAAGTTTGGGCGCGGGAAACATTCATGAACAATTGTCGATCCTAGCGGCCGATCTCGTCGTCGCCGAGAAATTGAAAGAAATCGTCGGCGAAGAGGGTGATGTCCGCCTTTATGAGCCGCTCTCGAAGCACACGACGCTGCGCGTGGGCGGCCCTGCGCAATTTTGGGTCGAGCCGCGCAATGAAAACGCTTTCGGGGAGTTGATTCGCTTTTCCCGGCAGGAAGATCTTCCGCTTTTCGTCATCGGCCGCGGCTCGAATCTGCTTGTGCGCGACGGCGGCATCCGCGGCGTGGTGGTGCATCCATGCGGCGGTGATTTCGATAAGATCGACATCAACGGTACCGAAATCACTGCGGGAGTCGGCGCGAAGCTCAAGGAAATAGCCTACGCGGGCAGGTCTGCGGGAATTGGCGGTCTGGAATGGATGGAAGGAATTCCGGGCGCGGTCGGCGGAGGGTTGCGGATGAACGCGGGCGCGATGGGCGCACAAACTTTTGAAAACGTCGTGGGCGTCCGCTATCTCGATGCGGAAGGAATTTCGCATACGAAAAGCCGGGACAGCGGCGTCTGGAAGAATCGCAGGAGAAGCGCCGCACTTCACAACCGATTGCGAAGAGCGCCGGCTGCATCTTCAAAAATACCGACAGCATTCCGGCGGGAAAACTCGTCGACGAACTTGGTTTGAAAAATGCGCGCGTCGGCAAAGCGCGCGTTTCGGAAGTGCACGGCAATTTTATTGTCAACGATGGAGGAGCGACTGCGGCCGACATGCTCGAGTTGATCGATCAGATTAAAAGCGCGGCACGCGCGAAGCGGGGCATTGAATTGGAAACCGAAGTGCAGGTCGTAGGAGAAACAGCATGATGAGGCGCAAAACTTTGCCTAAAAAAATTGCGGTGCTGATGGGCGGGCCTGGCTCGGAGCGCGATGTTTCGCTGGCGACTGGACGCGGTATTGCGAAAGCGTTGCGCTCGTTAGGCGCTGAAGTCGTCGATGTCGATGTTCGCGACGAAAACTTCCAGCTTCCGCATGATGTCGATCTTGCCTTCATTGCGCTGCACGGAACGTTTGGTGAGGACGGCCAGGTGCAAAAAATTCTCGAAGCTCGCGGCGTCGCTTATACCGGCGAAGGGGTCGAGGAAAGCCGGCTCGCGTTCGATAAGATTCGCTCGAAAGAAAAATTCCGTGAGCACGGTGTGAACACGCCGGAATGGGAAACGGTGGAGGTGTACCGGCATCCGCGCATGGCGTTACCGATTGTCGTCAAACCGCCACGAGAAGGATCCACCGTCGGCGTTTACATTGTGAAAGAGTCGGACGAGCTCGAGCACGCCATTGTGGATGCGGCAAAATACGATCGCCAACTTCTGGCGGAGAAATTTATTCCTGGCCGCGAGCTGACCATTGGAATTCTCGGCGATCAAGCGCTGCCGATTCTCGAAATCATTCCCAAAGGCGGTTTCTACGATTTCATAAACAAATATCCATTTCTCAATCCGCAAGCTGGCGGCGGCGCGCAGCACGTCTGTCCGGCGAAAATCGATCCGAAGAAAACGAAGCAGATTCAGGACCTAGCTGTGCGCGCGCATCGCGCACTGGGCTTGCAGGTTTATTCGCGCGTCGATGTGATTTTGTCCGAAAGCGGCGAGCCGTTCGTGCTGGAAGCGAACACGATTCCGGGAATGACCGAAGCGAGTTTGTTACCGGAAGCGGCCGCGGCCGCTGGAATCAGTTATGTCGATCTTTGCGTGCGCATCATCGAACTCTCGCACGCCAGGACGAAGAGAGGCGCCCGATGAAACGGCAGAACCGGTCCCGCGCCCGCAACCGGCGCGTCTCTAATCGGCGGCAGCGCCGTCAGCAACACTTGCTCGACGTGAAGGTCCGCTCCCGCACAGCGACGCAGCACCGGAATCGGCGTGTCCTCGTTTTTGTTTCGCAATTCGGGCTCGTCATCGGACTCTGCGTCGCCCTCTATTTTGGCGTGCGCGAAGGAGCGAGGAAACTCTTCTTTGAGAACCCGGATTACCAATTGAGCACGATCGAAGTGCAGACGGACGGCACGCTGCAACGCGAGCAGATCCTGAAAGTGGCCGATCTTCGCGAGGGTGAAAATATCTTTAACGTGAACCTGGGACGCGTGCACGACCGGCTGCAACAGCTTCCGCAGATCGATGACGTGCAGGTCGAGCGCAAGTTGCCGGCCGAAATCGACATCCACGTGGTCGAACGAAAACCGGTTGCCTGGATCACAGATGAAAAACAAATGGCCGACCCATTTGCTTCCGACGCTGCTTTTCTACTGGCAGGGCGCGGAGTTTTGATGAAGGAAAAGAAGTTGTTGCCGGAATATTTGGGATTGCCGCTCATTTTGGGATGCGCGAGCGAGTCGCTCGAGGCAGGCAAGGTCGTCGAATCGTTCGAAGCCAAAGCGGCGCTTGAACTTTTGCGCGCGAGGACGCGCAGTTTTATGCAGACGCGCTTCCAGATTCGCGAGATCGATGTTTCGAACGGTTATTGCCTGCTCGTTACGGACAAGAACCATGTGCGCGTGACGTTTGGGTTTGATAACCTCGATGCGCAACTGCAACGTCTCGAGCAATTCCTGATTTACTCGGAAGACTCGAAGCGCGACCTCGCGACGGTGAACTTGCGCGTGCAACGAAACATTCCAGTGACTTTTACGAAGTCGCCGGCCAGCATCATCAATGACACCATCGAGCCCGACGCGGAGCCGCGCATTCTAAAGGCGATCCCGGTGCAGGCGCCCGCAAGATCGACATCTTCATCTGCGGCGAAACCCGATCCGAGTCCTTCGCCCTTGTCGATCAAGCGTGCGATTCCGGTGGAGCACAAGGAGAAGCGAAATGGCGAGTAGTGATTTGATGGTCGGCCTCGAAATTGGCACATCGAAAATTTGCGTCGTTGTCGGCGAAAGCCGACCTGACGGTACGATCAAGATACTTGGCGTCGGCCAGGCGCCTTCGCGCGGCGTGCGCAAGGGCGAGATTGTCGATTTCGAAACGGCGATGAAATGCGTGCACGAAGCAGTCGTCGATGCAGAGCAAAAGAGCGATGTCATGATTCGCAGCGTTTATGTTGGCGTCGCCGGCTCGCACATTCAAAGTTTTAATAACCGCGGGTGCGTGATCCTGCCGGAAGAACGGGATGAGATCGACGAGCAAGACATCGAGGATGTAAAAATCAGCGCGCGCGAGGTGAGCATACCGGCGCAAAACGCTTTCCTGCATTCGATCATCCAGCATTACCATGTCGATGGACAGGACGGCGTGCTCAATCCCGTCGGCATGCTGGGGCAGAAACTGGAAGCCGATTTTCACATCGTCCACGGAGTACGCACCCGCATTCAAAACACCATCCGGTGCGTGAAAGAGCTGCCGCTCGATGTCGAGGACGTCGTCTTCAACG
>WNFR01005403.1_pt1 | contig 13060 bp, 16 predicted proteins | sample 5400221 | NCBI WGS metagenome assembly WNFR01 (sample SAMN13153357, study PRJNA577476) | soil metagenome | isolation source: 40 cm soil under Madrone tree | place: USA:California | collected 2016-06-14
ACGGTGCGCCCAACTAACTCGACCAAGTAGTTACCGCTAACCATAACACCTATATAGGAATCGTTTTGGTGATATCAGGGACCCTGCCAAGAGGACGCGCCGTGCGCTCACAGTGTTGATTATCGGATATGATTATTCTGGTGATCGGCCAATATAGACAATCATGTCTTCTCAACCTTCCGAGGGATGCAGGAAGCATAGATAGCGGTACCAAACTAGTCCAAGATGGTTGCTGCTCGGTCGCTTTTTCGACCGATAGCAGGGGCCAATCTTGGGACGTAAAGGCTCTACTACGAGGAGTGTGATGACATGAGGGTCAATCGATCTGCTGGTCTTCCTTGGCACTCTTATTGATGAGATTACACTTTGATAACGTAACGACCACCTGCTATCGAACCGAGCTCAGTTGCTGGACTGTCTCGATTTGAGACAGATCTTCTTTCTCTTGGCGATGCCTTTGTTTTCCATGACGTCCCAATAGCGCCTCAGCTTTCCTCTCAAATGGCCGGTCGGCAGCGAATCCTTCACATCTCTGGGAACCGGTGACCAGCAACATCAAATCAGCATGCGCGTTTATTTGCGCGTTTATTCACGTCTGAATCGGCGGACGCCTCCAGCCCTTATCACGGGCCCATAGTAAAGCCTTCGCAGTGTTCACTTCACTCTCCTTGTTCTATCCTCCTCGCAATTAAAGTAGATTCCTCCTCCACATTCACCACTCCTTCCATGTCCCAAACTCCATCCACAACCACAGCTCACTCACGATTCCAAGCCATTTTCAATACCGCCTTGAAACTGTACGAAAAGCAGACAAAGAAAGATCTCATCGCACATCCACTTGCCTCTCAGCTGCAAATGTGTGCCTCCACTAGCGCCATCCTTGCCGTGCTTCAAGTTCAAGTTCAAGACTTCGACAAAACTCGCGATGACAGACTCACGAAATGGTTAAATCCAACTGTGAACGTCCTGTGCGCATTTTCTGCTGCTCTTGGAGAGGGTCCCGGACTGGCAGGTCTCGATGCTCGTGCTGATATACGTTTCGACGCTTCCCCCTGATGTGTATTTTGTAGGTATTTTCGCCTGCGAAAGTGATCTTTGCGGGCATCGGTGTCTTTCTTTCGGCAAGTATTTTGTTATTTATCTGGGCAGACTGCACTAACATGGGAGGCGTTGTAGGCGGCCAAAGATGTCGCAGCAAGTAAAGACACCCTTGCAGACCTCTTCGAACACATGGAATACTTCTTTAAGCGGCTCGAAAGTTATACTGAAGTGACACCGACGGCGGCGATGATAGACATAATTACGAAGATAATGGCGGAAATCATTACAATCTTTGGAATTGCGACCAAAGAGCTGAGGCGGGGATCAACGAGTGAGTCTCTTTTGGCTGTCGATCGATTGTCACTGAATTTCGCTTTAGAGAAACTCCTGAAGAAATTGGCACGAAATACTGACCTAGAGGATGCACTGAGAAGGTTAGACAAATTGACACAAGAGGAAGCTCGGATGGCGCTTGCAGAGGTCTTGAGGACCACGCACGGCCTCCGCGACGAGGTCAAAGTAGTCGACGGTAAAGTGGAGAGCGTGGGTGATAAAATAGGGGACATAGGGTGCAAAGTCCAAAGCGTTGATGAAAAGGTCCACGTAGTTATTGACGGTGCGTGGAACGTGTCTTACAAGTCGCTGATATGTCTTACCAACATTCATACTTCTAGATGGCAGGGGGGCAAGAGTGGCGGCGAAAGACATGAAATTAATTATCCAGCAGACATCAGACAGTGTTGACGAAATTAAGTGTTGGTGATCGTTTAACCCCGTCGTTACTCGCTCGCACTCAAACCTATACACAGGGAACCAATTAAAACAGCTCCTACGAACGTGGCTGTCTCCTCCAGATCCGTCGACAAATCAAATCATCGCGCAAAAAGCTCAACACAAGGGAACGGCGATGTGGTTCTTTCAAGGCAAGTGTCTTTGTCGAGTGGAAGTCTACTGGTTCCCTCTTGTGGGTCAACGGAAAACGTGCGTTCTGGTTAATTTAGATCGCCAGTCTCTGAACTTTCGTAGCGGGATCTGGGAAAAGCATTATCTGGTTTGTTATCCTTTGCCCTGCACATTTTAGGGACTGAGATGGACTTATTTTTGCCAGTTCCTCCGTCATTCAAGACATCATGGCAACATGCGAAGCTGGATCAGCCATCATGGCATACTTTTACTTTGATTTTCGGGATATCAGCAAGAAAAGCTGTCGCGATCTGCTGCTTTCACTTGTAACTCAGCTTTCCGCTCGCTCTAGTCCGTGCTGCGATATTCTCTACCACGCCTACCAGATACACGAAAACGGCTCTCGGCAACCCAGTGACGACGCCCTCAAAGAATGTCTTAGGGGTATGCTAAGATTGCCAGGACAATCTAAGATTTTCATTATTCTAGATGCGCTAGACGAATGTCCAGACTCGCCCGGCATTCCATCCCCTCGTAATGAAGTCCTCCGACTCGTGGAGGAACTTGTCAACCTTCACCTGCCAATGCTCCACATATGTTGCACCAGTCGTCCCGAGGTCGACATCCGAGCAGTTCTCGAGCCGCTGGCATTTTTCGTTCGGTTTCCCTGGATGACGAAATTGGACAAAAAGCGGATATCGCTGAATATGTGAGAAGCGTGGTCCACTCAGACTCGAATGTACCAATGAGGAGATGGAGGATGGATGAAAAGAATCTTGTGATCGAGTCGCTGACAAATAGAGCCGATGGGATGTGAGAGAATCGTGTCATACTCTGCTAATAGCAGTTTCTCACGTTGTACAGGTTTGTATGGGTATTTTGCCAGTTGGAGATGCTGCAACATTGCTTCCCACCAAATATCCGTCAATTTCTCGATGAATTGCCTGAAACTCTGGATGAGACATACGAGCGGATGTTGAGAGGGATCAACCAGGCTCAAAGGTCGCACGCCCATCGGCTGTTACAATGCCTCGCCATAGCTGTCCGACCGCTTCGCGTCGAGGAGCTAGCAGAATTATTTGCGTTCGATTTCCAGGCGTCGAATAAACCAGGGATTCCGAAATTGAAGGCGAACTGGCGGTGGGACAATCAAGAAGAAGCTCTACTTTCGACGTGTTCCAGTTTAATCACTATCGTCCCTAACAATGGCTCCCGGGTTGTACAATTTTCCCACTTTTCGGTGAAGGAATACCTCATGTCACCTCGTCTCATACGGTCACATGGCGATGTTTCCTGGTTTCATATTCGACCTCAACCGGCTCATATTATCTTGGCACAAGCATGCCTTGGAACATTACTCCAGCTACACGAACACGTTGGCAATAATGGTGCCGAAGTATTTCCTCTTGTCAAATACGCTGCTCGATACTGGGTAGATCATGCGCAAGTCGAGGGAGTGTCAGCCTGTGTACGGGATGGGATAAATGATCTATTTGACACCTCCAAGCCATATTTCGCAGCATGGCTCCACGTGCACAACATAGACGAGGTCTGGGAAAGTTTCTTGACTACGAAGCCACGTCGCCATGGCGCTGGTGGTTCCCCCCTTTACTACGCCGCATTCTGTGGAGTCTATGACCTGGCAGAACGGCTGATTGTCAAGCATCCCGAACAAGTAAATGTAGTTGGCGGTTGCCTCACTACCCCACTCATAGCAGCTTTGTACAGAAAACGCCTCCTCGTTGCGGATTTACTCCACAAACATGGTGCGGTCATGGATTTCCGAATCTGGTCGGGGTTTACTCCACTACATAGTGCGTCGATGGGTCAACGCGTCGATATAGCGCGGTGGCTCCTCAATCATGGCGCGGATGCAAATGTCCGGGATGATTATCACCGCACGCCACTGCACCTAGCAGGACGCAATAGGTGCCCTGAGATCACTCAGATGTTGCTCGAACATGATGCAGACGTAAACGCGCGGGACGACGAAGGCAAAACACCATTGTGCTTCACCTTTTTCCTTGCTCCGAATGGAAACGGACTCGACGTCGTGAGGCAACTATTGGAGCACGGGGCGGACGTAAATGCACCTGACTACGACCACTCCACTCCATTACATGAAGCATCATCTCGAGGGTGGCTAGAGGCTGTTCGCCTGCTACTGAGTTACGGTGCGAACGTAGATGAGAAGGATAATGATGGCAGAACTCCACTACAAGTGGCGTTGTCAGTGGGTGACCATGAAATGGCGAAATTGCTGTCGGGACATGGTACCAAGCCCTAACCATACATCGACCATGTTTCGCCTACCCATTTGTAGAAGTCTTCATTGCGCAGTTCTGTGGTGTCGGATGCTTGCGTGCTGAGGTTGTTCGACTCGGGCTAGTTGGCTCCCGTTACACAGCGCCTTGTCTGAATAGCGAGGCGACTGCCACGCAGGCATGAGTCAAAACGCGGAAGGTGAAGCTGATGAAGTGCGTGGCGGGTGCGGTGCAAGATATCATGGCCGTGTGAAGCTGCAATTGGGTGCAGATCTTCTCCAAGGTACGGGTTGGCGTGTCGGTAGCACGAAGTTCGCTTGCAACAGCTAGAACAACATCAACAAATGCTGCTCTCTCACTCCGCTGCGCGGACCTGATGTCTGACGTGACGTGGACCGTAAGAGCAGACCTCTGCGATGCGCTCGTGCTGACTCGGGCATGCCTACGCCATCTCCTTTGTGAAGGTCTTCTCTGGTCCTTTCTCGCTGTGACGCCCGGCCCAATGTGGCCTGAAACACGAATCCGGATCCCTGTCATCAAGGCTTGCACTGCCTTCGCGTGCGAATCTATGCGCCTTTCGGGCAACTCGGGCCAGGCAACACCCAGAGGAGAATAGGACTTTGTGGCGACGACTTAACTTGGTGCAGATTGACATACATCTCTGATGCGCTGCAACGTGTAGCCAAAGCGCGAGCTGCTCAGTTCCTTGTGACAGATTATTATGATGTTTGTCCGTTCGTAGCTCTGGATTACAAGATTACAGTTTGATAGTTTGTCGTGACTAACCTCATGGCACTGTGCACGCCAACTAGGGGTTTCAGTTTCTCGTTGCACGCATGAGAGAGGGTGTTTTATTGCCCTTCATCTAATGTGGGCTCGACTGCTTTCCACCATGCTGTTGGTCCAAGACCCTGCTCAGCAATGGTGCACTGTTTGAGGGTCACGTCACAGCAAAGTTAGCGTTCGAACAGTGCAAACAGTCTGAGTGAACCGGCCACTTACGGTCACCGTGTATGGCACCCGCCGTGTTTCTCCGCTGATGATAACGCCTTCGCTTGCTTTGGGTGGTCCCGGCTCATCTTCACAGAATTCGTCTTTCTCCACACGGGCACGTACAATTTCGCCTTGATCGATGTACAGGCGGTCCGCTACTGGAGAGTCGAGTAGTTCGTGGGTCGAAATCGCCTCTGATCCCGGTAACCAGAAGTACGCGCGTTCATTGGGGTCACTGCGCGTGCAACCAAAACCAAAAGTAAGCGGGTGTGGGTGTCTGCAGGAGGGAGGTAGAAGCGTACAATGCGCATGGTTGGGGCAGATAAACAAGCGGGATCCACATGTCTTCGAAGAAGCCAACCGATACTAAGTTAGCGTGAGCTGTGTGTCGGCCTCGCGCAGGATTGAACGCGTCGCGCACGTTGTATACCGTTCTCGTCCGAGGATTTGACCTTAGCCAGGATTACTTCGGTAGGGAAGGGCCGAAAGACGGTCAACCTGAACACGACTGTGATCAAAGGTCGCAAGTCGTATGACCATACACGTTGATTTTGGGACTTACCTGTATACCACAGGAAACCGTCCCCATACCTGACTTTACCCTCCCCTGCCTCGGCTATGTCGAATACACAAATACAGAGGCCGACGTCGTGAAAGACGCGATTGGCATATTTCTTGTTGAGCTCATTGATGAGGGCCTGCTCTGGGGGGACGCCGAACTGAGAGGGATGTATCGGTATTTTGTCCTGTGTTAGCCGAATTGAATATGAGACGTGGCGAAGATATATTAAAGATAAAAGAAATTTACTTTCAAGATGGACAAGACGAACATGAATATCTGATCTGATTCTGTCTGCAATTGGCCAAACCCGAAGTAGAGAAATGGGCGGTTATACTGTACTACGCGTTGCCTCCCGCTCATGACACCAATGGCCCTCCCAGCACAACCACCAACAACATCAAGTTGGCTACCTGCAAAATCATGGCAACACTTCCTCGCCGGAGGGTACGTGCGCACCCCGAAACCAAATACTTGTTAGCCATTGACGCGTGACGCGATTGCATCACACACCAGCCTTGGGGGCATGTGCGGTGCTGTCGTCACGAGCCCCTTTGACGTAGTCAAGACACGTCTTCAATCAGATTTATTTCGTCAAAAACACGGTGCGGTCGGCGCAGTCGTAGGCGATAGCGTCGTGCTCGTTAGAAGAGGTCTATTATGGCATTTCGTCGAGACAGTGCATATCATCCGGTGCGTCCCCCTAGCCACCTGCCTTCCCCCGCCGATGTTCTCACTCTACCAAAACGCAGGGATATCGCGCGGGAAGAGTCGCCTCGCGCGTTATTCAAGGGCCTTGGGCCCACGCTCGTCGGCGTCATCCCCGCGCGTTCGATAAATTTCTTCACGTACGGCAATGGCAAACAAATTATCGCCAACCAGTTCAACAACGGACAGGAGAACTCCTATGTGCACCTCTGTGCGGCCGCCATCGCGGGCATTGCGACAGGCTCGGCGACGAACCCCATCTGGGTCGTGAAGACCCGACTGCAGCTCTCCGCGTCACAAACACTCGCCAAAGCCCCCCCATCTTCTCAAGCCTCGTTCTTCGGCGGGAGCGTCTCTATGATCAGGCAGATAGCGCGCGAAGAGGGCATTCGCGGCTTTTATAAGGGCCTCAGTGCCAGCTATCTAGGCGTTACGGAGGGCACCATCCAATGGGTGCTCTACGAGCGCCTCAAGCGTCTGACGGCCAGTACCGAGGGCAAGGGTGGTCTGCAAGAGTGGGCAGGCATGTTATGCTCAGCTGGGACGGCGAAGTGTGTCGCAAGCCTCATTACATATCCTCATGAGGTTCGCCCCTTTCTCACGTCTTTCCGTGCGTGAGGACTGACAGGTCTGGATGGCTTCGTAGGTCCTTCGAACGCGGCTACGACAGCCACTTGTTGGTGGCCACAAAAAGTACACGGGCTTGATCCAAACCCTCCGGCTTGTCATCGCAGAAGAGGGTGCGCGGTCATTGTACGGCGGCCTCAGCGCTCACCTCATGCGCGTCGTACCCAACGCTGCTGTTATGTACTCCATCTACGAAGGTATCCTTCGATGGGGTGCTAGTCGTTGACCCCGTATCACCCTTCGTCTTATGTTTAGAGCATACATTGCATCACGGAGACCACTCTTCATAATATTCGCATTTGTATAATTCATTGTTGGCAAACTGGCTCGGTAACCACCACTCACGCTATCTACGCATTTCTATCTATGCGTCTTTAGTGTAGGCTCCGTGATTGTTAATATCACTTAATTCATCCCTTACTCGAGGCTGTCCCGACTGAGACTTATGTTCAACATCCTCGATCGCTGCTCCAACCGCCAGGATCATCTTCTCACAACCCCATTGCCCCACGACACTCACGCCCAGCGGCCAGCCATCTCCTTCTGAGTCAGCGGTAATCGGTACGCTCAAGGCCGGGAGGCCCGCAAGGGAAGCAGGGACAGTAAGAACGTCTTGAGTATACGCGTCTAATCCATCCTGCTCATCCAAGTGCGGAGCCGTGCGGACAGTTGACGGATGCAGAAGAACATGAACACCAGCCTCATTGAGCGCTGGTGATTCTGCGAGCGGGTTGGGTACACGGAAGACGCGCATGAAATCGTTGCGAATACATTGGCGCAGGCGCTGGGATTGCAAAAAGTAGTTGTCAAATGCACTGCGTGGGGTGTGTCAACGAGATGACCTGGGAGATAGGGTTACGAGAGCGTACTCGGCCGTGAGGGCGTATGTGCCTAATAGGATACGCCGTTTTACTTCAGCGCCAAAGCCAGCGGTACGCGAATGCGCATACACGTCTGCGGGAGAACGGGCAATGGCACCGGGCGGTAATGGGACATGCAGCCCGTACTGAACGCCGTCATACCGCGCCATATTACTACTAGCCTCTGCACTGGCGATGACGTAGTACGCGCTGAGGGCATAACGGGTATTGGGGAGAGATACTGGGAGCACGGTCGCACCACGGCTCTTCAAGGCGCGAACCACGCGACGGAAGGGAGATATGATGGACCTATCCAGGGAAGCTGGAAAGTATTCCTTTTGATTGGATTAGGCGCGAATAAACAGAGGGCAGAGAGAAGCGGCGATGGACATACCTGGGGAATACCTATATGGAGGCCGGCAAGTTCTCCAGAAGTCGAGGACGATCTCTCGACCATATGCTCTAAGCATACTTCCCGAGCTTTCTCACGGACACTTGGTCGGGCCGCAGTGGGGTCTCTCTCGTCAAATTTGGAGAGAATATCTTTGTTTCAACTCAGTCCGAAGGTCGTACAAGAAATGCCGAGAAACGCACCAAATACCCGAGAAGTAGAAGCGACGTCCTTCCCGATGATTCCAACGCAGTCGAGGCTGTCGGCGAATGACACCACGCCCCATCTTAGGAGTGTTCAGCGTCAACCGCGTTCCATGCCGATGCGTTCTCACCTGCTGATCAACCCATAAGACGGCTTGAGTCCGACGACGCCGCAGTAAGAAGCTGGCAACCTGACAGATCCACCTGTATCTGTCGCGAGGGCCCTGTATACTAAGTAAGAAGTGCAGGGCCCCGTATGAACGCGACACTTACACATCGCACATGCCCGCGGCGACTGCTGCGGCGCTGCCACCTGAGCTGCCTCCAGCCGAGCGACGTTCACGCGTGTCCCACGGCACCGCGCTTGCCGGATGTTGGTATGGATTGACGACCGGTCCATGGGTTGAATGGATATTGAGAGACCTGCGGTTTGATTGAAATCCCGGATGTGCAACGAAAAGAAGCACAGGCGTACCCCATTCCGAATTCATCGCAGTTTGTCTTTCCTATGATCGTCGCACCTGAGTCATTCAACAGCTGGACGACAGTCGCGTCAAAGGGTGACTTGAAGTCTGGAGCACCTTCGGTCAATGCTTTACCGCAAATAGGGTAAACAATCTATGCTCGCCTCGAAGCATAGCGGAGGAACACGTCGTTGGCATATTCTTAGTGCAAATATTATCCTTCACCGCTACCGTCGTGCCTTGCAAGGGTCCCTCAGAAATGGCACCCTCATCTTCCGGGATGACATACACAAGCGCGTTCACGCTAGCATTTTTGTTCTGAACCGCGGAACGCCAGGATGCCCAGGATCTAGAAGTGACAAGAAAGCGAGAGGGAAGTCTATGTCGGCCGAGTGGGGCAGTCCGTTGGAGACATCGTCGCATGACTTGCCAGCCCAACACTTTAATTTGACTTTGAAGTTGCGCTCATCCGAAACCCTAACCCCAGCAATGACGACAACGACAACAACGATGGAACGACGAGCAAAAAAAGCAAAGTTTAGTGAACGTGAACAAGAACACCCAAGACCTGAAAAAAGAAAAGTCTCGTTTCAGTCTTTGCCTAAGACCAGGGCCATTAGCAAGCGCGAGATTAACAACAACTCGACAAAAAGACTCGGTGATATAGCGACGCCGGCGGAATCAGCGACCTCAGGAAAGGAGGAAAAAGCTTCGCTCTCATCTTCATTCAAAGTCATTGCTGGTTCTTATGAGCGCCTCCTGTATGGTCTCCAGGGGACCGTGTCAGTTTCGCCTGCATCTTCCGAGCTCCAGTGGTCCTTGAAGCCAATCTTCATTTTTCCGGCCCATGTCTCATGCATCAAATCCGTAGCTGCGTCACCGCAGGGTGGCAAATGGCTTGCAACTGGGAGTGGAGACGAGATCATCAAGGTCTGGGATCTGAGGCGACGAAAGGAAGTTGGTGGGCTCATGCACCACGAAGGTTTACCCCCTCTCGCCCTGCACCTCCCCGCAGACAAGCCGACTATATTGTTTAGGATCCGTCACTGACCTCACCTTTCCTTCGCGCTCACACCTTATCTCGGCATCTGAAGACGGAACACTTTGTCTCTTTCGTGCTCGCGATTGGGCTGTCCTGAGGTCGCTGAAGGGCCATAAAGGACGCGTCAATTCAGTGTCTGTACATCCATCAGGCAAGGTTGCGTTAAGTGTTGGGAAGGACCGGACATTGTACATGTGGGATCTTATGCGAGGGCAGAGAGCCGCGAGCATGAAACTTGGCTATGGTAGGTACCAAAAATTGCGTGGTGGGTGTGAGTATTGATGATTGCCGTCCAGAGGGAGAGCTTGTACAGTGGTCGACCACTGGCTCGATGCTGATTGTGCAATACCAAAAAACTATAAACGTCTACTCGACGGTGAGGAAATCGTTCCTCGTTCTTATGATTTCCCCTGATTCCCTTCAAGAAACTGGCACACCTACATACACTGGAACACGCGTCGCGTATTCACGATGTCAAATTCGCGCAGAGAGTTGATGGAGAAGGCGAGGTTATTCTCGTTGGTGCTGAAGATAAAAAGGCAACCGTCTACGAAGTAAGCCCCGACTCTGGCACTTTCCTTCGCGTAATCGCATACCTCGTCGGGCATGGAAATCGGTACGTTCTTAGAGTCTCCTTTAACATGCCTTGCTCAATGATCATGTAGGGTCAAAGCGCTTGATACGATAAAGATAGCTCTTCCGCCTACAATGCGAAGGTCCACAACACTTCTAAGTTCAGTTTCCTCCGAGGGAACAATAAATATCTACGACCTGTCACTTCTACCTCCTCCCAGTTTAAGCGAAAAAGTCGACACCGTGGAGATATCACCAGTTGTCGAGTACGACTCGAAAGGCAGTCGATTAACTTGCGTTACCCTGGCAGACGATGACGTAGAGCATCTGGAAGAACAGATGGATAACAAAGGTGGAAAGCGAGGGCGAGAACTTGAAGAATCGGGGGAGGACGAGGACGAGTGGGAAGGTTTGGCTGATAAGTTTACATAATAGAATTGAATGAAGAAATGGGTCCGCTCAGAGGCGTCTTGGTTTAATGAGTTGGCTTTGGGCACCCTCTTCGTGTGCCCGCGTCTCTTCCCCTCTGTTAAACTCTGCACGACGCCAATTCTCTTTCTCATTTAAACTTCGTTTTCCTCGAGAGTCCCCGCACTTACCCAAGGGATCCCTCCAGTCCGTAGTTGTCCCATCGTTTCGGGAGCAGCTCGCCCGCTTCAGTCCTGGGCTATCCTTTGCCGATGCAGTCAGGTATCCGGTGATTGGGAAGCATATCATTGTATGGCAAAGTCACGCCTCTACTCTCGTATTTCTGACGGTGTGCATGTTGTAGTTCGTGTTCGGTGCTTCCGCCCTCGTCTATGTCGTCGCTGCTCACAACACCAATGTCGAAACGAAGTTCTGGGCAAATTACCTCGTCAGTCAGAAGCGATGGAGCACGGCGGCGCCGAGTACGACCGCCATGCGACACGCGCAGACGCAAATGCTTTTGAAGGTCAGTTGCTTTCTTGGCTCGTCGGTTTCTTCAACCTCTCACTTGATTCTTACCCTCCAGAATTTCCAAAACCGAATAATAGCGCTGACCGAGTCGTTGGCAAATGCTCCGCTCATCGCAAAGAGCATCATCTTGCATTCCTGCGCGAGACTTGCCGAGATGTATCTCAACGCGACAGAGGGACGACGAGTGGGCTATGGCATTGCTGCAGTCAATGTGGGAATTTGGGTCGCCTGGCAGATACCCGTCCTTCGGCCCTTCATGATGTCCCACTTCACACACCATCCTCTCAGTGGGAAGACATATACGATGTTAACGTCGATGTTCAGGTAACTTCGCCTTCATCATGTGAGTCAACCTGACTGATTATTTGGTTAGCCACTCGTCCTTTATACATTTAGTGTTCAACTGTATGGCCCTCACAAGTTTTGGTGCGTACACTGCGCGTTCTTTCAAGGCGATTCTGACCGTGTTATCTCTCCCAGCATCAGCCACATCCACATGGATGACCCGTGAGCAAGTGCAAGTTAAATCCCACCTCCCAGAATCCACTTCTATATATCACTTCCTTGCGCTTTACCTCTCGGGTGAGCGTTCTTTCCCAGCCAAGACACCAATTATGCGTTGACGCCAAATGTGCAGCTGGCTTGTTTTCCTCACTCGCCTCGCACCTTGTTGCTGCACGCGTCATTTACCCTCGAATGGTCTCCAAGCTCGTCCAACATGGTGAGCAAGGACCTTCAGGAGTGATGCAGAAACTATCCTCCAGCCTCTCTTCCGCTGCCAAGTCAAGCGCGCGGTCGGGTGCAGACGCTGCCGCCCCGACCTCAACGATCTTACCCTCACTCGGCGCGTCTGGTGCGATTTATAGCACAGTCATCCTATCCGCGCTCGCTTTCCCCGAGGCCGAGGTGTCATTGGTGTTCCCCCCGACGCCTTCCTTCCCTATCCAGTATGCCGTAGGGGGGTTCGTCTTACTCGACTGCATAGGTGTTCTGCGGGGATGGAAGTACGTTGCGCTCACCATCATCAGCGGAATTCCGCAGACTGACGTTGCAACACGATCGGCAGATTATTTGACCATTATGCGCACCTAGGTGGTGCGGCCTTTGGGGCACTATATTACATGTACGGTATGCGCGTGTGGGACGAAATGCGTGTTCATGCACTAAAGTCGGATCACGCGGAGGAATAGAATTGAGATGTTTTTCTACATATCGTTCATACGCACACCACCTCATTCGAGTCTACAATCATTCACCGTTGTCTTCACCCCTCAAGTATCCAATGACCTTCGCACAGAGCTTTTTCCCACAGGCGTAGATATCTTTTACTGGTGGACATCACAAAGCAGCATCAAGCTCTCCGAACCTACAAAATTGACGACTTGGCGTCCAGAGAACGCGTATAAACCTCTCCAGATCTCCCCACCCGTCCTCGGACCCGCTGACAAGGACTGTTGCCTCGTTCTCTCTTCCTCACCAACCACAGCTTCCTC
>WNFR01012893.1_pt1 | contig 13060 bp, 14 predicted proteins | sample 5400221 | NCBI WGS metagenome assembly WNFR01 (sample SAMN13153357, study PRJNA577476) | soil metagenome | isolation source: 40 cm soil under Madrone tree | place: USA:California | collected 2016-06-14
GATGGAGTCATGGTGGCGCGCGGCGACCTCGGCGTCGAGATGCCGCCGGAGAAAGTTCCGGTGATCCAGAAGCACGTGATCCGCCGGGCAGCCGAGTGGCGCAAGCCAGTGATTATTGCCACCCAGATGCTTGAGTCCATGATCGAGAATCCGAGACCCACGCGCGCCGAAGCCAGCGATGTGGCCAACGCAATTTTCGACGGCACCGATGCGGTCATGCTTTCCGCGGAAACCGCCAGCGGAAAATATCCACGCGAAGCGGTCTGCATGATGGCGAAAATCGTTATCGAGGCGGAAAGCAACATGGACGACTTCATGCAACCGCGCCGGCGGCGTGAGCGCCGTGGGCTTTCGGTGTCAGAGACCATTTGCGAGTCGATAGCCCACGCCGCTGAAGACCTGCAAATTGCCGCCATCGCGGTCTTTACCGAAACCGGCAATACTGCGCGCATGCTCTCGAAATTCCGCCCCAAGTCGAGGATTTACGCCTTCAGCCACGTTCCCGCGGTCTGCAATCGCATGAACTTATTTTGGGGCGTTCAGCCGGTCATTCGAGACCACGCCTTGAATGCTGAGGAGATGCTCAGCACTGCGGAGCAGGAGTTGCTGCGTTCCGGCCGCTTGAGGTCAGGGGATATTTTGGGCGTGGTCGCGGGAACACAGATGTCGAGCGGATCGACTAATTTTATGCGGTTACACGTGGTGAAGACACCGCATTCCTAGTTATCCGAACACGCGGGGGAATCGAGGCTGCTTATGATAGTGCTCGGTATTCGTTTAATCCTTACTAGGATCAGGAATACTTGGGTTTTTATGTGGCAGAGTTTCGACGTGATTCGATGCTATCAGGCTCTCACGCTTCTCCCGATCATTTCATGGATGTTCTGCCTTCTCACCTCCATAATCGTCCTTGGGGGTGGCGCTCTCGTTTTCAACGTTCCGATTCGCACAGCGAACTTCTCGCCAGCTATGCCGAAGGCATCCCTGAAATCTGTCCGCCAGCTCACTTTGGCTGCAGTGGACGGACTGCTCGGCGACCCAGATGTTGGCGAGACCACGGTACCCGCAACTACGGCAGAACGCAAGACAGCCGAGCGCGTGTGGCTAGTGCTCTTCCTTTTCTATCTTGCAAACAATTGCGTCATTGTCTACTTTAATGTGGCCTTTGCCCATATAGCTCTGGATCGCTTGACCGGGGGGCGAGCTAGCTTGGACGATGGTCTAAAAATCGCGTGGAGCAGAAAATGGCCCGTGTTTCAGTGGGCCGTCTGTGCTGCGACGGTCGGCATTTTCCTAAAGATGGTGCGTGACCGAAGCGAAATTGGCAATTGGATCGCAAGGGCACTCGGGTACTTTTGGAAACTCGGTACCTATTTCGTGATGCCATTGTTAGCGCTGGAGAATGTCAGTCCCGGCGAAGCTCTTCGTCGCTCGGGGTCACTAATTAAGGAACGGTGGGGAGAGATGATTGTCGCAGCATTCAGTTTTCCGCTGCTTTTCTTGTTATTAACTATGCCGCCCGGTCTAGCGCTCTTTTTCCTGGCTGGACTTCTTGGCCAGCCCCTCGGATTTGCGGCGGTGCTGGTTATGGCTTACTGTCTCTTTCTCGCAGCGATTATTTCCTCTGCTGAACAAGTGTTTACAGCAGCACTTTACTTGTACGCAAAAGAAGACAGGGTTCCGCGGGGTTTTGCACGCGCTGATCTCAAGTCGGCTTGGGAGGGATTACCGCCGCTTCCAGTTGGACAAGCGCTGTAAGCGGCAAACCAGTGCCATCCATCGAAATGATGAATGCAGTTGAACGTTTTTCGGAAGGTTCCTTCAATCCTGCGGTCCGCGGATTCCTGCATCGCCCCGAATCCTCTTCAGGCGACAGCCTGATTCTCACCCACGGAGCTGGCGGAAGTGCTCAGTCCGGATTGCTGGTTGCGCTGGCGGAGGCCTTTGCTGGAAGGGGTTTCGTCGTGCTTCGCTGTGATTTGCCGTTTCGTCAAGTCCGGCATTACGGACCGCCGAGGCCCGGAGATGCTGCTCGTGATCGGCAAGGACTTAAGCACGCAATTGAGGCGATGAGGAAGCCTGCCCCTGGGCGGGTTTTTATCGGCGGGCAGAGTTATGGCGGACGTCAGGCGAGCATGCTTCTTGCCGAGGAGAAGCTGGCAGACGGGCTGCTGCTGCTGTCCTACCCTTTGCATGCGCCGAGTCGGCCCGACCAGCTTCGTACGCAGCATTTGCCGCAGATTCAGGTTCCCACGCTGTTTGTGCACGGCACGCGCGATCCCTTTGGCTCGATCGATGAAATTGAAGCCGCACGTAAGCTGATCCCTGCGAAGACTCGGTTGTTCCCAGTTGAAGGCGCAGGCCACGATTTGGGATTCAAAGGAAAATCAAAACGAGAGGAGTTGCCGGAAGCAATTCTTGCGAGGTTCCAGGCGTTTTTCAATTGATGTCCCTGATGCATGCTGAACTCGTCGGCTGGCGAGGGTTCGCTTTTGGGCGCAGATTACGCCGCTTCGAAACATGCTTCGATTCGCTCCCGTTGACATCCTTCCGGACCGTTTTCGCAACAGCCAATGCAACCAGCGCGCCTGTCATCGCAAATAATCCAACCCCGTATCGGCGACAGTTTATAATTCAGCGTTTCGATCCTTGTTTTTAGGAGCTGAAAATGGCCCAGCCCACGATGGCGGCGATACCTGGACTCAAAGATACTTACGTGCAGCTGAAGACCCGAATGGACAAAGCTGTCGATGATTTCCGCAAGGCGTTGGTGGGCACACGAACTGGACGCGCCTCGGTGCACATGCTGGACGGAGTGACAGTGGACGCATACGGCTCGCAGATGGCGCTCAATCAAGTCGCGACGGTGCATGCTCCGGAGCCGCAGTTGATAACAGTTCAACCATACGATCCCTCGCAGTTGAGTTCGATCGAGAAATCCATTCGCGGCGCGGAGCTTGGGCTGAATCCCATGAACGACGGAAAAATTATTCGCGTCCCCGTACCGCGAAGAAAAGCGCTCGATGGATGAAATCCAGAAGCTCACCGACGGCGAGATCAAGAAGATGGAAGACATGTGCAAGGCGAAGGAAAAAGAAGTGATGGAAATTAGGTGAGGCGGTCGTTGGTTGTTGGCTGTTGGTCGTTGTCAAATTTCTTGTGATGGCATGATGATTTTGACCAAGAACCAACCACGAAACGGCCAAGAACAAAATTAAAAGGAGAACTCATTACACGCGCAGATTTACCAGGATTTCTCGTTATCGGAATCGAAGCTCGAACCGCCAACGCCAAGGAGGCCACCGCTGATGGGATCATTCCTCGGCAGTGGCAGAGGTTTTTTCAGGAAGGAATCCTCGACAAAATTCCGGGCAAGGCGGGGTCGAACATCTATGCTGTTTATTCTGACTACGCCAGCGATCACAATGGCGAATACACCTACGTGATCGGCGCGATGGTGAAGGAGGGGACCACTCCTTCGGCGGGGATGGTGGCAAAGCGTGTTCCGGGAGGCCAGTACGCAGTATTGACCACTGACAAAGGCCCGCTGCCGCAGGTTGTGCCTGTAGCATGGCAGAAGATATTCAAACTGGAAGACGACGGAAAGATCACGCGCGCCTATCACACAGACTTCGAAATCTACGATCAGCGTGCGCGGGATCCGCAGAACGCGCAAGTGGACATTTACATTGGCCTGAAATAGTACTCGCATTCAGCACGGGCGAGAACGCCCGTGCCCCCAAATAGATTCTATATTTTGTTAGAGCGCTGGGGCGCTTTCGCCCGCGCTTGTCTGCGTCATGTGGTGCTCTATAATCTCTTAAATATGGCCACATCTGTGGAGAGTTCTGCGTCGGCGCGGGCCAAGTACGAGCCAGTCATTGGGCTGGAAGTTCACGTCCAACTCCTGACGGTGAGCAAGATTTTTTGCTCCTGCTCGACTCGATTCGGTGATCCACCGAACACGAATGTTTGTCCCGTGTGCCTGGGTCTTCCGGGTGCGCTGCCAGTACTGAATCGGAAGGCTGTAGAGTTCGCGACTCTTGCTGCAATGGCCCTGAATTGCGAGATTCGCGAGACTTCGATCTTCGCCCGCAAAAATTATTTCTACCCCGACTTGCCCAAGGGATACCAGATTTCGCAGTATGACAAGCCCCTGGCCGAGCATGGATTCATTGAAATCGAGACCGCCGATGGCCGGGCGCGCACACCCGGCGCTCAAGCAACGAAGAGGATTGGCATCACCCGCGTGCATCTCGAAGAAGATGCCGGGAAGAGCTTGCACGAGGGCTTTGCCGGGGCAAACGATACCACCGCTATCGATCTGAACCGCAGTGGAGTGCCGCTGATCGAAATCGTAAGCGAGCCGGATATTGCGTCTCCGGAAGAAGCTTACGAATATCTGACACGTCTCAAAGAAATCATCCTTTACACCGGCGTGAGTGACTGCAACATGGAAGAAGGCTCACTGCGTTGCGATGCCAACGTAAGCGTGCGCCTGCGTGGGGAAAAGAAATTTGGAACCAAGACGGAAGTGAAGAACGTCAATTCCTTCCGCTTTATTCGCGAGGCGCTGGAATACGAGATTGACCGGCAGATTGAAGTCATCGAGTCGGGCGGCAAAATTGCGCAGGAGACTCGGCTCTATAACTCGGTCGAACGCAAAACTTACGGCATGCGCTCGAAAGAGCAGGCGCATGACTATCGCTACTTTCCCGAACCCGATCTGCTCCCGCTAGTGGTGGACGAGAATTGGCGTACCGAAATTCGCCGCACCTTGCCAGAGCTTCCTGAGGCACGTCGCAAGCGGATGGTCGCCGACTACGGCATCCCAGCGCAAGCTGCACATGTTCTAACTTTGACCAAATCGCTTGCTGACCAGTTCGAATCGGCAGCGAAAGCAGCTAAGAATCCCAAGCGGGTAGCAAATCTTGTGCAGAGCGAACTAATGGGCCGACTGAAAGCTCGCGGGCTGGAGATTGAGCAGTCACCGATTTCCCCTGGAGAAGATCATCGACGAAGTGATCGCTGCGAATCCAAAGCAGGTCGAGCAGTACCGCGCAGGGAAAAAAACCGTGATCGGTTTTTTCGTCGGCCAGGTGATGAAGCTTTCCAAAGGTCAAGCCAACCCGCAGCTAGTAAATGAGCTGGTGGCGAAGAAATTGGCTTAGATCAAAAGCCCCGCCCTGTCTTTCCAAAAAGACGGAGAGATAAGGACGGAGACAGCCTTTGGCTCAATAATCAGCTGGAGTGACTGGGAAAGAAAGCTAACCTCTGCGTCTGTAGTACACCGCAAACTCAAAGCCGGGATTCGGTGGGAAGAGCTCCGCAATTTTGCGCAGGCGCTCGGCCAGAGCAGCGGGGGCAAGCAGTGTGTAGTCGCGCTCGCGCAGGTCCTGATAGTCGACATCGAGAAACAGAGACAGCAGATAGATCGAGATCGCGTCAGAAAATGCCGCTGCTAGGTATTCATTTTTGTGTTTTTCCGTGTCCGGACCTTGAGCAGTGGCGAGTTTGCGCGACTCCCATGCGTCGAGCGACGTCTCCCCGCGCACCCCGGATTCAGCCTGCTTCCAGACCAGGTCAGCAAAGTCGCGGGAAACTCCGGCGCGTTCAACGAACGCGTGTCCTACGTTGATATAAAACTCGAATGCGATGGAAAACTTATCATCCATCAGGCGGGTAGAGATGAAAACGCATTGTGAACCGCCGAGCTCAAGGTTGCGGTGGCACACCGCGCTGTCACTCAGGGCAACGTCATAACGGTCGGCGATGACCGTGTCGGCGCCTTGATTCACCGTGAGCGGAACGAAGTAGTAGGCCTTGCGATCCAGCGCCCCCGCAATTGATTTGGGGACAGCAGACGCCATCCTTTCAACATCGACGGACGGAATGTTCATCTCTCCGGAGACTGCGTAACATATCCCATTCGGCGCCTGAGAAACGGGGGTTTCCCGCACCACGTCTGCCGGAGGGCGCGTAATTGCCTGGGCTGCTTGGGACATTCGTAGAGTCATTCTAGCGCAAAGGGGTAGGCGGACGTGGATCTCTGATTTGCATCCTTAAATCGGCGCCGGTGAGACAGCGATTTTGCGACAAGTGAACTTCCTATGGCGTGTGCGTGAGTCGCGATCCTCTCGACTGCAGCGGTTCTGGAATTTGACGTAAGGTCCATTGGGATCTGTGGGGCTGCACTCGCTGCTTTGTCTGGTGTAGGTTATTAGTAATGCCCTCGCTTGAAATTCCTGCTCGCAAGCCACGCTGGTACATGATCCCCGTCCGAGTGCTGCTGGTTACATTCGTCGTCACGTTGTTGTCGTTTGCCGTCAGTTTGCTGCTGGGAATCGGCGGCACTGTGCTGGATGCGAAGTTGCGCGGAGTTCATCCGGACATGACGTTCGCTTACAGACATATTGCGCTTCCTGCCGCGGCAATGGTGGCTGCCATCGTCCTTGTTTCGGCGAGTTTCATGGAAGTGCGTCATTATCGGCAGTCTAGAACGCTAGACCGGATTGAGCGCGCGAGTTGAGATGAGACCCCGCATTGCAATTCCGCTCCCGCATGGTGGCGACCGTGAGTACGCCGAACGCGCGATTCCGCAATACGAGCGGGCGGTTGAACTTTCGGGTGGCGAACCGGTCAGAGTGCCGCTCGATGTCGCCCCGGCTGAGGTCATGAAGATTATCGAGCGCTGTGATGCGGTGCTGCTGCCGGGGAGCAAAGCCGACGTCGATCCCGCTAAGTTCAGTGCGGCACGGCATCCCAAGACCGAAGCCGCCGATCCCAAGCGCGACACGGTCGATGAACTGCTGCTGCAGGATTCCTATAACATGCGCAAGCCAGTGCTGGGAATTTGCTATGGCCTGCAGATTCTGAACGTGTATAGGTCGGGGACGCTTATTCAGCATATCGAGTCACCGGTGAATCATGAGGCTGGCAGGAAAATTTCGGTGGCGCATCAAGTTGCAATCGAACCGGGGTCGAAGCTGGCGGAAATTCTAGAAAATATCGAGACTTCAGTCGAAGGCGCTTCCAGGATGGGCACGAGTTCCACTCGTGACGAGAAGGAGACAAACAACCAAGGGGCTTTAGCCGCTGTGGGGGAACTGGTGATCCCGGCGAATTCCAGCCATCACCAATCAGCCGAGCTGACCGGCGATGGACTGAAGATCGTAGCTCGGTGCCCTGAGGATGGAATAATCGAAGCTCTCGAAGGAACTGCGCCTGATCACTTCGTGCTGGCGGTGCAATGGCATCCAGAGAGGTCGTTCGACGAGGACGAGCGATCACGAAGGCTTTTCTACGCATTCGTGGAAGCCGCCGCCGAGAAGCATAAGGAACTCGTTGGCGAGTTTGAAGGTACGTGAAGTGAGTCGTCGGGCAAGAATGTCGGACCCACACGATCAGATTTTCAGCACTACCTTCCCAAAGCTCTTCCTCTCCAGCAGTAGACGATACGCATCAGCGACCCTCTCCATCGGCAACACATCTCCGATAATTGGTCGCAGACGACCTTGCCCCACCCACGCCGAAAGCTGCTCCCATGCCTGCTGCATCAACTCGCGCTTTGCTGAGAGATAGGTCAGCCATAGCCCATGCACGCTCGCGCCCTTGGCATACAGCGCTCTTGCGTCAAGTTGGGCAGCCTGTCCGGTCGCTGTGCCATAAACAATCACGCGGCCAAAGTCGCGCAGGCAGCGGATGCTCTTGGCGGTGTGCTCCCCGCCAAGCATTTCAAAGACAGCATCTACGCCTTCGCCCTGTGTCAACTCTTTGATGGCTTCCTCGTAATCCAGTTTCTTGTAGTTGATTGGGTGCTGCAGGCCAAGCTCTTTTACGCGGTCCAACTTTCCATCGGAGGAGGACGTTCCGTACATCTCAACGCCCAAAATTTTACCGATCTGTACTGCTGCGGTGCCGACACCTCCGGCGGCGGCATGAATCAGGACGCGGGCGTCTTTCGGCTGATCGAGCAACCCGGCTTTCCAATATGCGAAATAGGCGGTGAAGAAATTGACCGGAAAGGCGGCGCCTTCTTCCGCGCTCCAGCCTACGGGAACCGGCCAAAGAAGCGCGGGTCGGCCTGCGACCAGTTCGGCGAAAGCTCCCCACTGCGTGTAGCCCATTACGCGGTCGCCATTGTTGACGCGAGCCCCGCAAAACTCGCGTCCGGCGATCACCGGGGGCTTCGGCGTGCCAGGATATCCACCGGTCGCAGCCATGGTATCGGCGAAGTTCACTCCCGCGGCTTCGTTGCGAACTAACTCCTCCCCCGGTGCGGGACTCGGGTCAGCAACGTCACGGAGTTCGAGGACTTCTGGCCCTCCCAGGCGGGTGATCTCGATTGCTTTCATGGAAAGAGTGTAACAATGCCGCGCCTGACGCGCCTCCAGCAAGCTCCTGTCAACGCTCAAACCCGCAGCCCCGTTTGATTGCCAGCAGGTATATACTTTTCGCGTTAATAGTTTGACCCTCAATTGAGGGAACGGAGCCTCTTTAATTTCATACCGGCTCCGATAGAAATGCGCCGGCTGGTTTGCTAGGCAGTTTGGGGCTGGCGGGACCGCGATTTCAGCGGTTCCTTCGGGGAGGTTTATCTGTGGATTTAATTCTGATTCGCCTTATTTTTATTGGTGCCGTCGCAACCACTTGTTACCTGATTCACCCATTTGGGTCGAATCAATACCTCAATGCAACGATTGGCGCCCTGTTGGGATTGGCGATCGTTGTTTTTGAATGGCGCCTCCTGCGAGTGAGCCTGAAACGGCTGATCGGGGCCGTGATCGGGAGCATCCTCGGCATTTTTGGCGCTTATCTTTTTGCCCTGGTAATTCGCAACAGCCTCACGGATAGCGCCCTGCGCAGCTTCCTGCAGATCATGGTCATGCTGCTGATGGCCTATGTGGGCCTTATCGTCGGTGCCAACAAGGGCGATCTGCTGAACCTTGCCGCACTGGGCGGAATCCTCGGCGGCGAGAAGCAGCTTAAGAAAAGCTACAAGATTCTAGACACCAGCGTCATCATCGACGGCCGTATCGCCGACATTGCCGAGACCGGTTTTCTGGATGGCATCGTGGTCACTCCGCAGTTCGTGCTTCGGGAATTGCAACTGGTCGCGGACTCCGGAGACTCGCTGAAACGTAATCGAGGGCGCCGCGGACTGGACATCTTGCAGCGGCTTCAGAAAGTTGCATCTCTGCAAGTCCAGATCGTAGAAGACGACTTCCCCGGTGTTCGTGAAGTGGATTTGAAGCTGATCGAATTAGCGAAGCTCTACGAAGGCAAGATCATCACCAACGATTTCAATCTGAACAAAATTGCGCAGTTGCAGGGCGTCGAAGTCCTCAACATCAATGAACTGGCGAATGCGCTCAAGCCGATCGTGCTGCCCGGCGAGACCATGCGGGTGTTCATCCTGAAAGAGGGGAAAGAGTACAACCAGGGCGTGGCTTATCTCGATGACGGCACGATGGTGGTTGTCGACAACGCGCGCAAGATGATCGGCAAGACGATTGACGTGTCGGTCACGTCCGTCTTGCAGACCACAGCTGGAAAAATGATTTTCGGCAAGTGGGACGAGCGTTCGGCTATGCGCAGCGAGCCCCGACCGGTGATTAGCGCCGCGATTCCTGACCCCAAAAAACAGGCGGTAGCTGCAGATCAAGTCACCGAATGAAATTGAGCACAGAACAAAGAAGTTTCGATCAGAAGACAGGAGCGGCTGAATTGACCAGAATGGTGTCGCCTTGGCGCGTGCCGATAATGTTCACACGCGTACCGGCAAGCTTGCCCAGCATCTCTTCTCCGCCAGTCAGCGTGTAGCGGTGCTCGCCATCAACCAGGACATAGCTCGCACCTCTTCTGAGGCAGGCACGAGCGCACTCCGCCGGACTTAAATGTGAGTTCCGCAAATGCCGGGCGCCACAGTGCGAGTCGGTCACCACCCCAGTGAAGGTTGTGCCAGCAGGAGTGTTCGGCCCCACCGGCGTTGCGCTCTGGACTTCGTCTGAGACTTGATGACTGGCAAGCGCGACCGATCCGCCCGCGACAATAACTGCAAGTGCAAGCGCCGTGCCCATCACAGCCAACAAACAGAAACCGACGAGTGAAACCCAGGACCGGTTGCGCTTCAATATGCCTCCATCGACCCGAGAGTGGCATAGTTTGGTTGCGGAATCTGTAACGCTGGTTGCACGCAGGATTTTGCACTTGCCTGAGGTATATACTGTTCGCCCGCATGAAGGTTATCGCCATTATTCCGGCTGCAGGACTCGGCACGCGAATGGTTTCTGCGCCTGCGGGAAAAGAGCGTAAAGCCGCAGCCAGTAAGCAGTTCCTGGAGCTGGATGGAACTCCTGTTCTGGTACACACGTTGCGACGTTTCGCGCAGAGCGTAGAGGTTAACGAGATCTTCATCGCACTAAGAAAGTCCGAAATCGCGCCGTTTCGCGCGCGGCTGGAGCGGGAATCACCTGACATTCTCAAGAAGAGCACCGTATTACTTGAGGGTGGAGACAATCGTCAGCAATCCGTCGCCAATGCTTTGGCGGCGGTCTCAGCGTCGGCCGATGACCTGGTGCTTGTGCACGACGCAGTGCGGCCCTTTGTGAATGACGAAATCATTCACGAGATAATCTCCGCGGCAGCAAAATATGGTGCGGCGATCACGGGAGTCCCAGCCGTGGACACAGTTAAGCAAGTCGAACGTACCGCGGAGGGTGCGATCATAAAAACGACCATTCCACGGGAAAAAATTGTGATGGCACAAACGCCGCAGGGCTTTCGTTATGACGTGATCAAAAAAGCCTTTGACGAAGCGACAGCCGACGGCTTTATCGGGACAGACGAAGCGTCGCTGGTCGAGCGCTCGGGACAACAAGTTGCAGTTGTAATGGGATCGCCTCGAAACATCAAAATCACTACACCGGCGGACCTGGAATTGGCGGAGTTTTTCCTGAAACGGTAAAGGCGGCCACGGATTTACGCGGATTCTCACGGATAGAGCAACTCGGCTGGTAGACTCCCTTAATGCAGCCGTCAAACCCCGAGCTCAAATTCGCGGAGTTGACCGACAAGATCATTGGGTCTTTTATGACGTCTACAATGAGCTGGTTACGGATTCTTAGAATCCGTTTACGAGCAATCCCTTGTAATTGCAATGCAGGAATCTGGTTTGGTGGTTGACCGTCAAGTGCCCGTGCCGGTATGGTTCCGGGAGCACAAAGTTGGCGATTTTAGGGGGACTTGCTCTTCGAAAGCTGCGTGTTATTGGAACTCAAATGCGCTCGTATGCTCGATGCTGCACATGAAGCGCAATTTCTGCATTATTTGAAGTCAACACAGATCGAAGTCGGCCTGCTACTTAACTTCGGATTGCGCCCTCAATTTCGCAGGCTACTCTTTGATTTTGATAACGACAGAAAAAACATCCGTGTAAATCCGTGTAAATCCGTGGCCAAGGTTTCCGCATGAAAATCGGCTACGGGTGGGACTCTCATGAGTTCAAACGCGGTGTGCCGCTGAAAATTGGCGGCGTGGAGATCGCTCATCCCAAAGGGCTGGGCGGGCACTCCGACGGAGACGTACTGCTGCATGCGATCACCGATGCCCTGCTCGGCGCGATCGCTGCTCCTGACATAGGCACTCTGTTCTCTCCCTCCGATCCTCGCTGGAAGGGCGCCGACTCGGCTGTCTTTTTAACTGAGTCCCTCTGGCGTGTGAAGGCTGCCGGATACAGAATTGCGAACATTGATTCAACGCTTATCCTTGCTGCTCCGAAGATTGGTCCTCATGCCAACGCCATTCGCCAGCGCGTCTCTGAGCTCAGCGGAGTTCCAGCGGATTCGATCGGAATAAAGGCCAAGACCCCCGAAGGTATGGGCACGGACAACGCTGCCATTGCGCACGCCGTTGTGCTCCTTCAAAGAGCTCCTCGAAACGTTCGTCGCCGATCACAGAAAAAATCCTCTCGCTAATTCGGACTTGCTAACCAGCAGGTCGCCTTCTCGTCCAATCCACAACAGTGGTTTTTAGGGAACCGCAACGCGGGTGCGAACGTATTTGATAAAGGAAGACAGGCTTAGAACTGTCTTCTGCTAAATGCCACCACAAAATAACGAGGGGGCAAGGGACTGTCCTCACGCTCGGTTTGGCGGCCAGGTGAGAACAATCCCTCCGGCAAAGGGGGACGCATGCACGGACCCTTTTGCTTGCCCCGAGGCAGCATTGTAGGCCCTGCGCGGCGAAATGCCAATCATTTCGGCAGGGCTGGGGCGGCCGCGAATAGCCGTTTTCCGGCGTTCCGGAAAATAGGAGGATTGGGTGAACGCAAATCGTGGTTCGAAAAGTATCTTGCTGGTGGCTGTCGTTCTAGCTGCCGGTATCGCATTGGCTGAGACCAGCAAAGGATCGTTACAGCTTCAGCAGCCTACGAACGTTGGCGGCAAACAATTAGCTACGGGAATTTACAAAGTGCAGTGGGATGGCACCGGCGACCAAATTGAACTGAAAATCTATCAGGGCAAGAACGTCGTTGCATCCACATCGGCAAAGGTCGTCAAGGTGGAGCGGCCCATGAGCAACGACGCTTCCGTCATCATGAAGAACGATGATGGCACTGTATCGCTCTCCGAGATACGTTTTCGCGGAAAGAAGTATGCACTGCAAGTCGGTGGCGAAGGTGGCGCGGCTGGCGCGGCAGCGGCCGGGTCGAGATAGCCGCCTGCTCGCATGACGAGGAACTTTGGCGCGCGAAAGGCAGAGTCGATTCGCCTGATAAACTATCAGAGCAATGGTTCTGCCTTTCGTCCGCGATTTATTTGCGGACGTCGAAAAGCTTCCCGCCTTCTCACGTGTTACCTCCCATCTCCGGGCGAACGCGGGACGGATTCGTGTTTCTGGAGTCAACTCTCCGGCAAAAGCTCTGCTAATTTCGAAGCTGCAGAAAGTGCTGGACCGGCCGCTGATTCTGCTGGTTCGCAACAATGAAGCTGCGGACGAATTTGTCCCAGTCATTCAAGCTTTTTGCGAACTCATTGGCGGAGCCCCTCATGAAAGCATA
>WNFR01006681.1_pt1 | contig 13059 bp, 9 predicted proteins | sample 5400221 | NCBI WGS metagenome assembly WNFR01 (sample SAMN13153357, study PRJNA577476) | soil metagenome | isolation source: 40 cm soil under Madrone tree | place: USA:California | collected 2016-06-14
CGGTCGCTTCCGACAGAGCAAAACAGTTGGCGTCATTGGCCAAGCGCACCGGGCGGCCGAGCTTGGTCTCGAAATCCTGCTGCAAGGGGCGGCCGATCAGCCATGTGGAGTTTGCGTTCTTAACAAGGCCGGTAATCGGAGAAATCGCCCCGGGCATGCCGAGCCCGACGCTCGCCGTGTTGCCGATTGCCATCTCGATCTCGCCGACCAGGGCAACCATTGCCTCTAGCGTTGCGGGATAGCTGCCTCTGGGAGTTGCCACGCGCCGGCGGACGACAACAGCCCCTGAGCCGTCGACGGCAGCACCCTCGATCTTGGTGCCGCCGAGATCGATACCGATGCGGAACCGGGGTGCCATGGATCTTCAATCTTTCACCTGGGCAGAGCAGATCTGCGGTTACAGATTATTAAGTTCGATCGCCTACAACATGCCAGTGTTGCCCGTGGGGAACGACGATCACCAGCCCCTGGCCGATCGCGATCGATCGTCTGCCGCCACTTCAGTTCTGTCTCGAGGCCGGCGAAGAATGACGCTCGAAATTTCGAAATTGAACCGGACGCCCCTTCCGCTCGCGCGGAAGAAGGTCTTGATCGTCGAGGATAACGACCTCAATATGAAGCTCTTCAACGATCTGCTCGTGGCGCACGGCTATGGCACATTGCAGACCAAGGACGGTGTCGAGGCGATCGCCCTGATCCGACAACACCACCCCGATCTGATCTTGATGGATATTCAGCTTCCGGAAATATCGGGGCTAGAGGTAATGCAATGGATCAAGAAGGACGACGATCTGCGAATGATTCCGATCATCGCAGTAACCTCTTTCGCAATGAAAGGTGACGAGGAGAAGATCCGTGAAGGCGGTTGTGAAGCTTATATCTCGAAGCCGATCTCGGTAGCGAGCTTCCTGCGAACTGTCGAGCGGTTCCTCTCCTGAGACGAGTGCTTTCCCTCCTTTGGTGCAAGCAAATAGCCCATGTCTGCTCGAGTGCTGGTTGTCGATGATGTCGAGGCCAATGTAAAGCTGCTCGAGGCGAAGCTTTCGAGCGAATATTTCGACGTCCTATCGGCATTTAACGGGCATAGCGCCTTGGAGATCGCCGACAGCGAAGTGCCGGACGTGATCCTTCTCGACGTGATGATGCCGCGGATGGACGGCTTCGAGGTGTGCCGCCGGCTCAAGGCCAACCCCCGAACCGCCGACGTACCGGTGGTCATGGTGACCGCGTTGTCTGACGTCGCCAACCGGCTTCGCGGTCTTGAGGCCGGCGCCGATGACTTCCTGACCAAACCCGTTAACGATATCGCCCTATTCGCTCGCGTCCGTTCGCTCGCCCGACTGAAGCGGATGATGGAAGAATGGCGCTTGCGCGAAGGGATTTGCGGTCGTTTCGCCGGCCATGATACAGCCGTAGCCGAAGATTCTGGACCGGCACGGATCATCCTGATCGAGGAAGATCAGTTCGCCGCCGCCAGAATGGCCGAGACCTTACGTCCGAGCGCGCAGCTGGTGATCTGTCAAAGTTGTGCGGAAGCACAAAGACACCTGGATGGCGACACCGAGCTGGTCATCGCCAGCTTATCGACGCCGAGCGGGGATCCGTTGCTCCTGGTTACGCAGTGCCGGGCAAGTGAGATGTTCCGCCAGTTGCCGATCCTGCTCATCGCCGAGGAGGGCGATCTCCACCGTCTTGCCAAGGGTCTCGATCTTGGCGCCAACGATTATCTCATTCGCCCGGTTGATCGGAACGAGTTGCTGGCCCGTACTGGCACTCAGATCCGCCGCAAGAGGCTCCAGGATCGGTTGCAAGAAAACTACCAGCGTAGCCTTTCTCTCGCGCTGACTGATGAATTAACCGGTCTCTACAACCGACGATACCTCCTTGCGCATCTCGACGAGTTGATTGGTCGGGTTAACCATGACCATATAAGTGCAGCGATTTTGCTGTTTGACATCGACCACTTCAAGCAGGTCAACGATACCTATGGCCATGCTGCGGGAGATGACGTGCTGCGCGAGCTTGCCAGCCGAACAATGAACAGCGTCCGAAGTGTTGATCTGGTCGCCCGACTGGGCGGCGAGGAATTTGTCGTGGTTATGCCTGACACCGACAGCACCATAGCGACCGCGGTCGCCGAACGGTTGCGCTTGGCGGTCGCGAGGGAGCCTTTCATTATCAGGGTGGGGGGCGTGAAGGTGGCCGTGACGGTCAGCATCGGCGTCTCCGCGGCCGCTGAAGGCGGTGATTGCCGCGCGCAGCTGCTGAAGCGTGCCGACGACGCTCTTTATGAGGCCAAGACAGCCGGACGTAATCGCATAGTCACACGTTTGGCAGACTTGCCGCCGATCACCTGGGCTTCTCTCACTCAGAGAAACGATGAAACGATAGGCCCCACCGGCGCTCAAGGCCGAATCGATATTGATCGGTGATTGCAGTCCAAAAAACGAGCCCAAGCTAACTCGGCTCGATCCCACCCGAATTTCATCCCATCCAAAGTAGCGTTCTGTCCGTGATACGGCGCATCAAGTGTGAGCCATGGTCGGCCCACAGCACCCAATCCCGCGGCGGCGGACACTCATTTGACGCCTCAATGACGGTTCGTATCTACAACGGTTTCTTTTTAGCCGGATCTCTCGGCGGGTCGGGGCCTAGTTATGAACTCGACTACGAAAAACGGCACCGCTGGCGGAGAATGCCGGCGAGGCGAATCGTCCTCGGCGCCGCGCATTTCCCCCGCGGAAATGGCCAGAGCATTCTCCGAGGCAGAGTTTTCGCTTGTTTATCAGCCGATGATCGATCTGCATACCGGTCGAATTACTACCTGCGAGGCTCTGCTGCGCTGGAACCACCCCTTAAGCGGCGTCATCCTACCCGGAGAGTTCGTCAGTCTTGTCGAAGAATTCGGGTTTATGCCGCGCCTCGGGAGGTGGGTATTGCACGCGGCGCTCGCCGAGGCCGCGACCTGGCCAGGCGGCACCCGGGTGGCGGTCAACATTTCCGCCGCTCAATTCCTCGCTGGCGATCTTGCTCAAGTCGTGCATGACGCGCTGACGACCGCAAACCTCGACCCTAGACGCCTCGAACTGGAAGTCACGGAGACAATCCAGCCCCTACCAGACAACGCTTTTCTACGAACGCTGCACCAGCTTCGCTGTCTGGGTGTGCTCCTGTCGATCGATGATTTCGGCATTGGCCATTCCTCGTTCTATCGGCTGCGTGATTTCGCCTTCGACAAAATCAAAATCGATAGGTCCTTTGTAAGCGGGTTTCCAGGACGAGCCGATCACGCAGGTTTCATTCGCGCGATCATCCAGCTTGGCACCAAACTCGGTATAGCAACCACCGCCGAGGGGGCTGAAACCCGTTCCGAGGTCGATGGGCTCAGAGCGGAGCGCTGCACGGAGGCGCAGGGTTTCTTTTTCAGCCATGCGCATTCAGGCGCAGAAATCCGAAACTTCATTACCCGTGCTCAGCGCCGCCCTCTTGGCAGTTTTGAACAGAACCACCTAAATATTTCTTCTGCTCGGCCGAGGTCGTAAAAAATACGTCCTGTTTCAAAGCGCGTTACCCCGGCCCCGACTGCAAATTTATAACATTTTATTTAATCTTGGCTTCTTTGAATACGACGTGCTTGCGGACGACGGGGTCGAATTTCTTGAGTTCGAGCTTGCCGGTCTTTGTCCGCGGATTTTTTTTTGTGACGTAGTAGAAGCCGGTGTCGGCGCTGCTGACCAGCTTTATCAGGACGGTATTCGTCTTGGCCATGAAATGGATCCGGCAGGTTAGGGGTGACGCGGATCGGAAAATAGCGATCCGCCGGACCCTGTCAAGGCAGGCTCGGCCGGTGCAGCGGCCGCCGCGAGCGGAGCTGAGGCTACGTAAGGGGTCGCCGAGATGGCGTGCACCGCCTGGCTGTAGAGCGCTGGATCTGCGAGGAGCCGCTTTGCGACCTTGATGTCGATCTCATGATCGCCCTGCCGCGCCGGACACGAACGCCGGAGTTGAGACCAAGCACTGTCGTCGAGCGAAGCCCGTGACCTCAGCGTCGGCGATGCCGCAACGTTGCTGCGTTGCAAGGCAACTTGAACGGCATTGTCGTCGTCCCCGAGATCGCTTGTACAAATGGTCGGAACCACGCCGTGTTCGTGCAGAAAGTATCCGGATGGGGCGACGAGCTGTGCCCAGGTCAGCGTCAGCTCGCCGTCGTTCGGCAGGCGCAGGACGGTTTGCACGGTGCCCTTTCCATAAGAGGCGCTACCGATGACGACCGCCCGTCCGACATCCTGAAGGGCTGCGGCGACGATCTCGGATGACGAGGCAGAAGCGCCATTGATCAGCACCACGATCGGTATCTGCGGCACCATGCTGACGCCGGACGCCTCGAAGAACTGATGGCTCGCTGGATGGCGGCCGACTGTCGACACGATCGGCCCGTTAGAGATAAAGACATCCGTGAGACTGACGGCCTGATCGAGCAGGCCACCGGGGTTGCTGCGCAGGTCGAGGACGACGCCGCTCAGGCGCGAACCCATCTCACGCTCTAGTCGGCCGAGATCCTCGACGATCTGCTGCGTTGTGTTCTGGTTGAAGCTCGCGATCTGAAGGATCGCGATCCCGCCGTCTCGCGATATCGTCACGGTAGGCAGGATGACGAGCGCGCGCTGGAGACGGAAACTCCGCTTCTGGCCGAGACTGGGACGATACACGGTCACCTCGAGCGGGCTCAGGATCGGGCCACGAAGTACGTGAATTACGTCGCTCTGCGACCGCCCGGCCGTCGCGCCCCCGTCAACCGCGACCAGCCTGTCGTCGGGCCGAATGCCGGCGCGATCTGCGGGCCCACCCGGTGTGACCTGGGTGATCCGGAATTCCGCGCCGGAGACATCGAGGGTGATGCCGATCCCGCCGAAGCCGTCTCGGACGGCACGCTGGTCGCGCGCGATCTCGGGCGATGCATAACGCGAAAAACGGTCGAGGGCCCCGGTCATGCCGTCGAACAACACCTTGTCGATCTGGTCCTCCGACAGCGTGGCGAGGGTTGGCGACGCCCCCTTGGCACCGGCAATCAGCCGACCCATCAATCCCCCCCAAGCGTGGGGGTCGTCGTCACCCGGCGTCGGATACACAGCAACTTCCCGGCCGTCATAGTTGACGACGACGTGTGTTCTGCCCTCCAGGCCCGGGGTCTCGGTAACTGAGAACTTACTGTCGAGGCGGGAGAAGCGTGCGGCTCCGGCGAGAATGAGTTTTCGGCTCGACACCGGCGTTATGTAGAGGTCGGTGATCTCGTCGAGGCTACGGGCGAATAATCGGCCCGCCGGATCGTCCGGCAGCGCCTGGTGCGCCGCGCACGCGGCAAGCGCAACAGCGAAGGCGAGGCTGCTCGCCCGCGCGAGCTCAGCGGCCGGACGCAACGACAACGGTATCCACTCCAGAAGAAGAAACCCCGCAAACTCCCCCGCCGCAACGCGCTCGGCAACACCGTCGGCGTTGCGGAAATTTCGCTCGGGGGCGATCAGCACAGTAGATCGCCGGCCCGCGGCAATCAACGGTGCCGCCCGGGCCGGTGATGGTTAGCTCGGTGGCGAGGCTGCCCGATGCGGTTCGTCGTTCCATCCTCTTCGATATGGAAGACGATGCGGCCACCGATCCCGTCCGCCTCGACCAGTCGGACCGATACCTCGTCCCCGATCCGAAAGACCCGACCCGACCGCTGGCCGATTAGCCGCTGTCTACTTCGGTCGCACTGGTAGTAGTCACCCGACAAGGTCGATATCGGTACAAGCCCGTCAGCTCCATTCTCCGCCGAGGTGACGAATAGGCCGAACTCGGCGACGCCGCTGATGCGGCCGCCAAAGACGCTGCCGACCGATCGGGCGAGGAGCGTTGCACGATAGCGCTCGATCGCGGCGCGCTCGGCCGCGGCCGCACGACGCTCGGTCGTCGAGATATGTTCTGCGACGGCGGCCAGCTGGTCACGGTCCGCATTTGACGGCAGTGCGCCGGCGACGATCTCATGTCCGGCGGCGTTCGCACCTCCGATCAGCGCCCGATGCACGATCAAGTCAGCGTATCGGCGGATCGGCGAGGTGAAATGGGCATAACGATGCAGAGCCAAACCGAAATGGCCGATATTGTTCGGGCTATAGAGCGCCTGCGCCTGACAGCGAAGGACCAGCTCGTTGACGAGAGCAGCTACCGGCGTTGCCGCGACGCCCCGCAGCACCCGATTGAACAGCTCAGGCTTCAGCGCTCGTCCCTTGGCAAAGCCCGTTCCGACGATCTCGGTTTCGACAAGCAAAGCGCGCAACTCCTCGACCTTCTCCGGGTCCGGCGCATCGTGAACACGGTACATGCAGGGTTGCCGCCGCGCTTCCAACTCCTCTGCGGCGGCGACGTTCGCTAGGACCATAAATTCCTCGATCAGCCGATGGCTATCGAGCCCGGCCACCCGAATGATTGCGGCCGGCCGCTGCTCGCCATCGAGCACCACGCGATGCTCGCTGATCTCCAGCTCGAGGGCGCCGCGCCTGGCCCGCGCCTGCGCCAGCGCTGCGAACGCCCCATATAGCGCCGTCAATCTCTCTGGCGGTAATGAAGACGCGCGGCGGCCTTCATGTGCCGCCTGGATCTCTTCGTAGGTGAGCCGTGCGGCCGATCGCATCATTCCCCGCTCGAACCGGTGTCCCCGCTTACGGCCGGTGGCGTCGATCCACAGGTGGACGGCAAGGCAAGGACGGTCGGCACCGGGCTTGAGCGAGCAGAGCTCGTTCGACAGCGCCTCGGGCAGCATCGGGACGACGCGGTCGGGGAAATAGACCGAGTTGCCGCGCCGCAGGGCTTCGCGGTCGAGTGCCGTGCCGGGGCGTACGTACCAGGCGACGTCGGCTATTGCCACGACGAGATGCCAGCCGCCGCGATTTCCCGGGTCCGCATCTGGCTCGGCCCACACCGCGTCGTCGAAGTCGCGAGCATCGCTGCCGTCGATCGTGACCAGAGGGATATCGCGCAAATCGGCTCGGCCGGCCAAAGGCGCCGGTCTTGCCGCCTCGGCTTCGGCGATTGCCACCATCGGGAATTCGGTCGGAATGTCATGGCTCGCGATGGCCAGCAGACTTATCACGCCGGCGTCCGAGGAATGTCCGAGCCGTTGGATGACGCGCGCGCGAGGAAAGCGGACTTTTGCGGTCGCGGATTCCTCGACGGTGACCAACTCGCCGTCGCCGGCACCGCCGGCATCGGGCTCCGTCACTCGGTACTCGGCACGGTTTCGGCGGTCGACCGGCACTACGCTGCCGCCGTTGGCGCCACGGTGAAAGACGCCGACGACCCGGTTATTCGCCGGGCCCAGCACCCGGATGATCCGAGCTTCGATCTCACCGGTCTGGCGCTGGACAACCCGCGCAGCGGCGCGGGCACCGATCGGGAACGGCTCGCTCAGCCCGGCCTCGATAAGACGCAGCACCGGCGCCGGATCCGATCCCGGCCAGCCAACCGGGCGGACGAGAGGGACGCCGTCCTCATCGCTGCCGAGCCGCTCGACGAGGGTAGCCTCGGGCGGGAGCGGGTCCGCAGCGAGCGGTCGTCTCCCACTGCGGATCACGGGCTTGGTGCGCTCGATGGAAGAAAATCCTCGGCGGCCTGGCCTGGAGGAGGCCTTCCGGCCTGACCTCGCCATCTACAGCGGGGGCGCGCTCGATCGCGATCGGGACTTTTTTGCGCCGGGCTTTGTTGACGTGCTGGCCGTCGCGCGATCTCGCGTGCCGGCCGCCTTTGCAACCCTTCGCGGCTTCGCCGGTGTCGCCGCGGATCTGCCGGGTTTGCGCTTTTGGCCTTTAGTCTTCTTCTGGCGCTGGGCCGCGAGCAGCGACACCGCCTGGTCTAGTGAAAAAGTCTCTGGATCGGTGGCCCTAGGCAAGGACGCAAAGACCCGGTCATGACTGACATAGGGGCCGTAACGCCCTCTATAGAGGCCGACGCCGCCGCCCTCGGGATGCTCGCCGAGCTCACGCACGAGCTGCGGTCCGCGCCGTCGCTCAGCCGCCGGTTCGGCGAGCAGGACGACGGCGCGGTTCAGGCCGATGGTCAGCACGTCGTCATCGGGGGCGAGCGATTTGAAGGTCGTTCCGTGCTTGATGTAAGCGCCGAAACGGCCAATGCCGGCAATGATCGTCTCACCAGTCTCGGGGTGCCGCCCCAGCTCGCGCGGCAATGCCAGCAGCCGCAGAGCGGCGTCGAGATCGATGTCGGCCGGCTTCGCCGATCGCGGGAGGGCAACCCGCTTGGGCTTGTGTTCCGCATCGGGCCCGAGCTGCACGTAGTGGCCATAGGGACCTTTTTTGAGGAAGATCGGTAAGCCGCTCGCTGGATCGGTCCCGAGCAGGGTGTCGGCCGCGGCAATCTCCTCAGCCTCTCCCTCGAGCGCGAGAGGTCGGGTGTAACGGCAGTTCGGGTAGTCGGAACAGCCGATGAAGGCGCCGAATTTCCCGAGTTTGATGCTGAGCCTGCCGGCTGCGCAGCCGGGACACAGGCGCGGATCGCGTCCCGACGCGTCGTCCGGGAAGAAATGCCGCCCGAGCTCGGTATCGAGGGCGGCCAGCACTTGGCTGATCGTCAGCTCCTTGGTGCCGTCGACGGCCGCTGAAAAATCACGCCAGAAGTTCCGTAATACCTCCTTCCAATCGGTGCGTCCGCCGGAGACGTCGTCGAGCTGGTTCTCGAGATCCGCGGTGAAGCCGTATTCGACATAACGTTCGAAGAAGTTCGTCAGAAACGCGGTGACTAGCCGCCCGCGATCCTCCGGTATGAACCGCCGTTTCTCCAGCCGGACGTAATCGCGGTCCTGCAGGACCTGCAGGATCGAGGCGTAGGTCGAAGGACGGCCGATGCCGAGCTCTTCAAGCTTCTTGACGAGGCTCGCCTCGGTGTAGCGCGGCGGCGGCTGCGTGAAGTGCTGCTTCGGCTCGACCGCGCCACGCTCCAGCCGCTCGCTTTTCCGCATCGCCGGCAGTCGGCGCCCCTCGCCCTCCTCATCGGCAGTGTCGTCGCGGTCTTCCTGATAGAGGGCGAAAAACCCGTCGAAGATCACGACCGAGCCGTTTGCCCGCAAACGCAGACGCATCGTCGGGTCGGCGATGTCGACGGTGACCTGCTCGAGCAAGGCAGAGGCCATCTGGCTCGCGACCGCCCGTTTCCAGATGAGCTCGTAGAGCCGCCGCTGATCGGGGTCCAGATCGGCGGCGATGTCCCCCGGCTTGCGGTCGATGTCGGTCGGCCGGATCGCCTCGTGCGCCTCTTGCGCGTTTTTGGCGGGGCTGCGATAGACCCGTGGCTCACTCGGGACGTATCGCGGCCCGAACTCATTGCCGATCAGCCGACGCGCCGCCACGATCGCCTCGCCGGCGATCGCGACGCCGTCGGTCCGCATATAGGTGATCAGCCCTACCGTCTCGCCGGCAATGTCGATGCCTTCATAAAGGCGTTGGGCAATCTGCATTGTGCGGCTCGCCGCGAGACCGAGCTTGCGCGAGGCTTCCTGCTGCAGGGTCGAGGTGGTGAATGGCGGGAACGGATTACGGCGAACCTGGCGGCTGTCGATCTCGGTAACCGCAAAGCCCGAGGCGGCCAGGATGGCATCGGCGGCGGCGCGCGCCTTGGCCTCGGTGTCGAGATCGAAGCGGTCGAGGCGCTTGCCGTCGAGATGGGTCAATCGGGCGGTGAAGGTCTGGCCCGCCTCGGTCCGGAACTCGACCTCGATCGTCCAGTACTCGCGCGACTTGAATGCTTCGATCTCGGCTTCGCGCTCGCAGACCAGGCGCAGTGCGACGGATTGGACGCGACCCGCCGAGCGGCTGCCCGGAAGTTTCCGCCACAGCACGGGCGACAATGTAAAGCCGACGAGGTAATCGAGGGCGCGGCGCGCGAGATAAGCTTCGACGAGCTCGTGGTCGATCTCACGTGGCCGACGAAACGCATCGAGCACCGCGTTCTTCGTCACTTCGTTGAAGACCACCCGCTTGACGTCGAGATGCTTCAATGCTCGGCGCGATTTCAGCACCTCGTTCACGTGCCAGGAGATCGCTTCGCCCTCGCGGTCCGGGTCGGTGGCAAGGAACAGGCTGTCCGCGCCGCGCACCGCCTGGACGATCGTCCTCACATGCTTTTCGGACTTGCCGTCGACTTCCCACGACATCGCAAAGTCCAAGTCGGGGACGACTGAGCCGTCTTTCGCCGGCAGATCACGAACGTGACCGTAGCTCGCGACGACTTTGTAGTCGCTGCCCAGGTACTTGTTGATGGTTTTCGCTTTTGCCGGCGATTCGACGACGACGACTTTCATGGATCCGTTCGATCAGGGCGCGAGGGCGCGGAAATTTCTTAACGCAAGGAGACGAAGTTGCCAGGGTGACGCTCGACCCTTCCAACGAGTTCCAGTTCGAGCAGAAGCGTGGCGACGGCGGCGGCTGACATCTGGCATTGCCGCACCAGTTCGTCAACCGCGACCGGTGTAGGTCCCAACCTTTCGAGGATCAACTCGAACACGGCGTCGTTATCTGCGGGTTCGACTACAGCCGGCGGCGACCACGGTGGTGGGGCGGGAATCGACATCGCCGGAACCGCCCGTGGCGGCGCGACCCCGCGCAGCTGCGCCCCGAGCTGCGACAGCACGTCCTCGGCAGTCTCGGTCAGAGTCGCACCGTGCCGCAGCAAATCGTTGCACCCGCGCGCACGCGGATCGAGCGGTGAGCCGGGCACCGCAAAAACCTCGCGGCCTTGTTCGAGGGCGAAGCGCGCGGTGATCAGCGAGCCGGACCGCGCCGCCGCCTCGACGATAACGACGCCGAGCGCCATCCCGGAAATGATCCGGTTGCGGCGCGGGAAATGGCGGGCTTGAGGCTCGGTGCCGAGCGGCAATTCGGCGACGATCACCCCTTGGCGCGCCAGGGCGTCGTAGAGCCCGCGGTTTTCCGCGGGGTAGACGACATCGACACCGCCGGCGACGACGGCGACACTGCCCGTCTCCAGAGCGCCCAGATGCGCCGCGGCATCGATCCCTCGGGCGAGACCGGAGATCACGGTGAGCCCACCGCGGCCGAGCGAAGCGGCGAGGTCGCGGCCGAATCGCCGACCGTTGGCCGAGGCGTTGCGCGCGCCGACCACGGCGATCATCGGTCGCTGCAACAATTCACCCTCTCCGAGCACGGTCAGGATCGGCGGCGCGTCCTCGATCGCAGCAAGCGCGCTCGGGTAGAGGGGCTCGCCCCAGCAGACCAGCCGAGCTCCGGCCCGGTCCAGTGCGGCGAGCTCGGCCTCGGCCTCGGCCCGGGTCACCGCCGTGACCGTCTTGGCACGCTCGCCGCGGCGGGCGAGACGAGGCAGCATCTCGAGCGCCGCGCGCGCCGAGCCGAATCGGCGCAGCATGGCGTAAAAGCTGATTGGCCCGATCGTCTCGGTCCGGCTCAGCCGCAACCAGTCGAGGCGCTCCTGCGGATCGAGTTCGCGTGCTGCCAGGGCTTGCCTCAACCTTTGGTGAGCGATATCCGGCTCTCGCTGCCTCTCATCAGGCGCCGAATGTTGGCATGGTGCCGCAGGATGATTAACAGGGCGATACCGGCGATCACCGCCGCGGTCGGGCCGTCAACGAGAAATGGCACGAGGACTGCACTACCGACCGCGGCGACGAGGGCGGCGAGCGAGGAATAATGGAACATCAGGACGGTGGCGAGCCAGACGAGGGCGGCAGCGAGCGCCACCGGCCAGGCGAGCGCGAGCAACACCCCTAGCGCGCCGAGCCATATCGGAAACATGTGGCCGATGATGACGCAGCCGGCCGCAACGAGCCCCGCCTCCTCGCCCCACCCGTTGCCGATCAGGACGGCTGCCGAGCCCTTTGCCAGGTCGAGCAGCAGGGTCAGTCCCGCGGCGCTCTTGCTGCCGGTGCGCAAAACGTTGGTGGCGCCGATATTGCCCGAGCCGATCCGTCTGATGTCGCCCAAACCGGCGAGTCGGGTCAGCAATAGACCGGACGGGATCGCGCCCAACAGGTAGCCAAGAACCGCAGCCGCGAGCAGGGTCAATGCCGGTGACTCGGCTCGCTCAGTCTCCCTGCTCTCAGGGAGAAAACCCCAAAAAAATCCTGCTGCAACCTCATAAATCCCCTATTAATCAACCACTTGTTCGGCAATCCGGACGCTGCGCGGACGGTTCTTGAGGGACACCTTGACGGTGCGAAGGACGCCGGCAGGGGAACCGCAGCCGCTCGACCTTCAGCATCGATCCTATCACACAGCATAGCCCGCGATCGTGACGCCAAGATGGCGAAGTCGCGGGCTGATCGGCTACTCAGCCGTCGTGCCGGAAGATCGTCCGGCCATCGACGATCGTGCGCAGCACGCGGCCCCGGACGGGCCACTCGTCGAACGGGGCGTTCTTCGATTTCGAGCGGAACTCGTCGGGGCAGATATGCCAGGGCTGATCGGGGTCGAACAGCACGAGGTCCGCCCATGCGCCGATGGCGAGACGGCCGACCGGCAGACGTAGGATCGCCGCCGGGTTCAGGGTCAGAAGCCGCAGCAATCCGATCAGATCGAGATGACCGTTATGGTAGAGCTCGAGCGACAACGCCAGCAATGTCTCGAGCCCGACGACCCCGTAGGCCGCCGAGCTGAACGGCAGGCGCTTGGAATCCTGGTCCCACGGCGCGTGGTCGCTGGCGATCGCGTCGATCGTGCCGTCGCGCAGCCCCTCGATCACCGCCCGGCGGTCCCCCTCGCTGCGCAATGGCGGGGAGAGCTTGGCAAAGGTCCGGTAGTCGCCGATCGCCGTCTCGTTGAGCGCGAAATAAGGCGGTGCCGTGTCGCAGGTCACCGGCAGGCCCAGCACCTTGGCTTGGCGGATCGCGGCGATCGCCGCGGCGGTCGACACGTGGGCCGCGTGATAGCGGGCGCCGGTGATCTCGACCAGCCGCAGATCGCGCTCGACCATGATGATCTCTGCCGCCGGGGTAATCCCGGCAAGGCCGAGCCGTGTCGCGATCTCGCCTTCGTTGACCTCGCC
>WNFR01007188.1_pt1 | contig 13059 bp, 5 predicted proteins | sample 5400221 | NCBI WGS metagenome assembly WNFR01 (sample SAMN13153357, study PRJNA577476) | soil metagenome | isolation source: 40 cm soil under Madrone tree | place: USA:California | collected 2016-06-14
CTTCACTCGCGAGTGCGAGAAGCGGAAGTTTAAGTTGCCACGCGCAGGCGGCTATGCAGTCGGAATGGTATTCCTTCCGAGAGATTCTGCGAGCCGGCGTGAATGCGAGCGCCTCTTCGAGAGAATCGTCAAAGAAGAGGGCCAACGCGTGCTTGGTTGGCGCACAGTACCAACGAATGACGCCGAGATTGGGCCCACAGCAAAGACCTCGCGGCCGGTAATCCGCCAGATTTTCATCGCGCGCGACGAGAATATTGCGGACGCTCTCGACTTTGAACGCAAGCTCTACATCATTCGAAAACGCGTCAGCCAGGGAGCTAAGCGGGGAATTCACGAGCGGCGTATGTTCTATGTTCCCAGCCTGTCATCCAGAACAATTGTCTACAAGGGGATGTTGACTCCTGGTCAGTTGACGGCCTTTTATCCGGATTTGGATGATCCATCGGTAGAATCGGCCCTCGCTTTGGTCCATTCACGGTTCAGCACCAACACCTTTCCCAGTTGGGCGCGCGCGCATCCTTATCGGTACATCGCTCACAATGGCGAGATCAACACGCTGCGCGGAAACATCAATTGGACGTTCGCGCGCGAAAGTAAGTTCAAATCAAGAGTTTTCGGTTCGGATCTGCACAAGGTCCTGCCGGTGATCGATCCCGATGGCAGCGACTCAGCGATGTTCGACAACGTGCTGGAGATGCTCTTGCTCGCCGGACGGTCATTGCCGCATGCGATGATGATGATGATACCCGAGCCGTTTAGCCGTCATGAGTCGATGAGCGAAGAGAAGAAGGCGTTCTACGAGTATCACTCCTGTTTGATGGAACCATGGGACGGTCCCGCTTCGATAGCGTTCACTGATGGCATCAGGATCGCCGCGGTGCTGGACCGCAACGGGCTGCGTCCGTCGCGCTACTACGTGACTAAGGACGATCTGGTGGTGATGGCTTCCGAGGTTGGGGTGCTCGACATTCCGCCCGATCGCATTCTGCAGAAGGGAAGACTGCAACCCGGCCGAATGCTGCTGGTCGACACGGAAGCAGGACGAATCATTGACGACGAGGAGTTGAAAAGCCAACTCGCGACAGAGCATCCTTACGGCCAGTGGCTCAACGACAACCTGATCGCCCTCGACAGCATTCCCTCGCCGGCGGTTGCGACCGAGTTGGATACTGCAACCGTGGTTACCCGGCAGCAGGCATTCGGCTACACCAACGAAGATCTCAGCTTGTTGCTCTCACCGATGGCGCTCGATAAGAACGAAGCGATTGGCTCGATGGGCACGGACACGCCGCTGGCGGTGCTCTCTGAACGGCCGCAACTGCTCTATAACTATTTCAAGCAGCTTTTCGCGCAGGTGACTAATCCACCCGTTGACGCGATACGTGAAGCACTGGTCATGTCCACCGACACGACCGTCGGCCCGGAAGCAAACATGCTCGAACCGACCGCGGAGTGTGCCCGACAAATCAAGCTGAGTTCGCCGATTCTTACCAACAAAGAACTCGAAAAGTTAAAGCATCTGGGCGATGCGGGATTTTCCGGATTCAGGTCCATCACCCTGCCGATGCTGTTCTCAGCAGACGAGGGCAGGCGCGGCCTCGAGGACGCACTGGACAGTCTTTGCCGGCAATCAAGCAAAGCCATCCTGGAAGGATATGGCATCATCCTGCTCTCCGATCGCGGCGTCACGCGAGACCGCGCTCCGATTCCCGCGTTACTGGCCGTTTCAGCAATTCATCATCACCTGATTCGTGAAGGAACGCGCACGCAGGTAGGTTTTGTCATCGAGAGTGGCGAGCCGCGCGAGGTGCATCACTTCGCGTTGCTGCTCGGATACGGCGCGGCGGCGATCAATCCTTACCTCGCGTTCGAAAGTCTGAGCGACATGATCGGTCGGGGCCTGCTCAACGGCCTGGATCCGGATCAAGCCGCCGAGAACTACATCCAGGCAATCAACAAGGGCGTCGTAAAAGTCATTTCCAAAATGGGCATTTCGACGATTCAGAGCTATTGCGGCGCGCAGGTCTTCGAGGCGCTCGGTCTGGATCAGGATTTCGTCGATCGGTATTTCACCTGGACGCCTTCACGCATCGGCGGTGTCGGCCTGGATGTAATTGCCGAAGAAGCGAGGCTCAGGCACAAACGGGCATTCCCGGATCGCAGTGCGCATGAACCGACACTCGGCGGTGGGGGGCAATACAGCTACCGGCGTGAGGGTGAACTCCACTTGTTCAACCCGCAGACGATCCACAAACTGCAGCATGCTTGTCGCGTGGACAGTTACGAGGTGTTCAAAGAGTACAGCAAGCTGGTTGACGATCAGGCGCAGCGCCTTTGCACTCTGCGTGGCTTGATGGAACTCAAGTCTGAACGCCGGCCGGTTCCGATCGATACAGTTGAGCCGGTGGCGCAGATCGTCAAGCGCTTCAAGACAGGCGCGATGTCCTACGGCTCAATCAGCAAAGAGGCACATGAGACGCTGGCCATTGCGATGAATCGCATCGGCGGCCGAAGCAACACCGGTGAAGGTGGTGAAGATTCCGCGCGCTATTTCGCCGAGCCGAATGGTGACTCGCGAAACAGCGCGATTAAGCAGGTAGCATCGGGCCGCTTTGGTGTAACCAGTAACTACCTGGTCAACGCTCAGGAATTGCAAATCAAAATTGCGCAGGGGGCAAAGCCCGGCGAAGGAGGTCAACTACCGGGATATAAAGTTTATCCGCACATCGCGAAAGTGCGGCACTCAACTCCGGGCGTTGGTCTCATTTCCCCGCCACCGCATCATGACATCTACTCGATCGAGGATCTGGCCGAACTCATCTACGATCTAAAGTGCTCAAACCCGCGGGCGCGCATCAGCGTGAAGCTGGTTGCCGAAGTCGGCATCGGCACGGTTGCAGCCGGAGTGGTCAAAGCGCGCGCAGATGTCGTGCTGATCAGCGGACACGATGGCGGCACTGGCGCTGCCCCTTTGACCAGCATCAAGCATGCGGGCGTGCCGTGGGAACTGGGTCTCGCGGAAACACACCAGACGCTGGTGCTCAACGATCTGCGAGGCCGCGTCACGATCGAAACCGATGGGCAACTCAAGACCGGGCGCGACGTGGTGATTGCTGCTCTATTGGGCGCGGAGGAGTTCGGTTTTGCGACCGCGCCGCTCGTCAGCCTGGGTTGCATCATGATGCGTGTCTGTCACTTGAACACGTGCCCGGTAGGTGTCGCGACCCAGGACCCGGCATTGCGCGCCCGCTTCGGCGGCGATCCGTCACACGTGGTGAACTTCATGTATTTCATCGCGCAAGAAGTCCGCGAGCTGATGGCAGAGCTGGGTTTTCACAAGCTCGAGGAAATGGTAGGCCGCACCGACTGCATTCAAAAGCGCAGCGCCGCTGAACATTGGAAGGCGCACGGGCTCGACTTCTCCCAAATTCTTTATCGACCTGACGTGCCGGAGACCGTTGATCGGCATTGTCGAATTGCGCAGGACCACGGGCTGGAAGAGTCTTTGGATCACACCACGCTCCTTGCACTGTGCCAGCCAGCTCTGGAAAGGAAGGCCCCGGTTTCGGCCACGCTTTCGATTCGCAACGTCAATCGCGCGGTGGGAACGATCCTGGGTAGCGAAGTAACGCGACGTCACGGCGCCGACGGACTTCCCGACGACACAATTCGCCTGCACTTCAAAGGCTCTGCCGGGCAAAGCTTCGGTGCGTTCGTGCCGCGAGGCATTCGGCTGAGCTTGGAAGGCGACGCTAATGATTATCTGGGCAAGGGATTGTCAGGCGGAAAGATTGTCGTCTTTCCGCCGAAGTCCGCGACGTTTATCGCCTCGGAAAATGTAATCGTCGGTAACGTGGCTTTATATGGCGCCACGAGCGGCGAGGCGTACATCTGCGGCATGGCCGGAGAAAGATTCTGCGTGCGCAATAGCGGCGTCGTAGCGGTCGTCGAAGCTGTCGGCGATCACGGTTGCGAGTACATGACCGGAGGTAGTGTCGTTGTTCTGGGAACCACCGGGCGAAATTTTGCGGCGGGAATGTCGGGCGGAGTTGCTTACGTGTTCGATGAGCACGGCGACTTCCGGCGTCGCTGTAACCAGGAGATGGTCCAACTCATGCAGTTGGCAGACGAAGGAGAGATCGAGGAAGTCAAAGACATGATCTTTCGCCACGCCGAATATACGGGCAGCGTTCGCGCTACCGAAGTGCTGCTTTCATGGGATGAGTGGCTGCCGAGATTTGTTCGCGTTATCCCGAACGACTATCACCGCGTGCTTGAAACGCAGAAGCAAATGAAGCGCGACGGCATGACTTATGAAGAGGCGGAGATGGCCGCCTTCGAGTTGAACTCGCACGACCTGGCGCGAGTCGGAGGGAAATAGATTGCTGGGGAACTTGAAGAATTGGTGTAATGGCGTCAGTACCGGGAGCGGTAGCGACCGGGTTTCAATCCACGCGACGGTCATGATTGCCATTCGGGTGACCCGGTCGCTATCGCTCTCGGTACTGACTCCATAACGTTATGGGAAAGACTACCGGCTTCATGGAATACACGCGGACGCTGCCGGCCTCGCGGCCGCCGGCGGAACGTGTGTTTGATTGGCACGAGTTTCATGAGCACATGCCGGAGTCACACTTGCGCGAGCAGGGCGCGCGCTGCATGGACTGTGGTGTGCCGTTCTGTCATACGGGCCGGATCATTAACGGGGCTGCTTCCGGTTGTCCGATCAATAACTTGATTCCCGAGTGGAACGACCTTGTCTATCGTGGACACTGGCGTGAAGCACTCGATCGCCTGCATCGGACCAACAACTTTCCGGAGTTTACCGGGCGCGTTTGCCCGGCGCCCTGCGAAGGATCATGCGTGCTCGGCATCAACGATGCTCCGGTAACCATCAAGAGCATTGAGCAGGCAATTATTGACAAGGCCTTTGCAGCCGGTTGGGTGGTACCAAAGCCGCCCGCGGTGCGCAGCGGCAAGAACGTGGCAATAGTGGGTTCGGGCCCGGCCGGTCTCGCTTGCGCCAGTCAGCTCAATCATGCCGGCCACCTGGTGACGGTCTTCGAACGCGCCGATCGCGCGGGTGGATTGTTGATGTACGGCATCCCCAATATGAAATTGGAGAAGACTATCGTGCAGCGTCGATTGGATCTGATGTCCGCGGAAGGAATCAGATTCGTTACCGGACTGAATGTTGGTAAGGACTATGACGTCGAGCGACTCAACAAAGACTTTGACGCGATTGTCCTATGTGGCGGCGCAACGAAGCCGCGCGATCTTGCGCTGGCAGGAAGAAATCTTCAGGGAATCCATTTCGCGATGAAGTTTCTTCACGCCAACACAAAAAGTTTGCTCGACAGCAGACACGAAGACGGACGTTATCTCTCCGCGAAGGGAAAGGATGTGATCGTGATCGGCGGCGGTGACACAGGCACAGACTGCGTGGGAACTGCGCTGAGGCACGGATGCCGGAGTCTGGCCCAATTTGAGATTTTGCCGCCCTCGCCGGAAGAACGCGCGCCAGACAATCCCTGGCCGCAGTGGCCCAAAGTCTATCGGCTCGATTACGGCCAGGAAGAAGCAGTGGCCGTGTTTGGCAGGGATCCTCGTGCCTACTCAATCATGACGAAACGTTTCCTCGGTGACGAAAACGGGCATTTGCGCGCAGTGCAAACGGTCGAGGTTAGTGTGCAGAAGGGAAGCAATGGGGGGCCCGGACTTCGTGAAGTACCGGGAACCGAGCGAGAGTGGCCGGCGCAGATGGTTCTGCTCGCGTTGGGCTTCCTCGGTCCGGAAACAGATGGACTTTTGTCTCAACTGGGAGTGCTGATCAACGAGCGCGGCAATGTTGAGGTTGATCAGGAGCAGATGACCATCGTGCCAAAAGTCTTTGCCGCGGGCGACATGACCCGTGGCCAGTCTCTGGTCGTCTGGGCCATTGCGGATGGACGAAGTGCCGCGAAGGGAGTTGACAAGTATTTGATGGGAGAGACGGTGCTGCCTTAGGGAGGCAACGGTCCTGCTCCCTTCTCCCTTTGGGAGAAGGGTTGGGGATGAGGTCTTGCGAGAGCGGCAATCTGTTTTCTTATTTGTGCTCCGTGGGCGGCCAGTGGCATTCAAAGACAAAACTATCAATCGGGGTCGCCGCGCCAGTAAGCCCTCACCCCAACCCTCTCCCAAAGAGAGAGGGAGAAAGTATTAGCCGACGCAAGCTCGCACCCAGTGCGGATTTCAAATTATTAGAGTGACAACATGATTGCTGAACAACAAATTCCGACGTCACCAGACAGCACGCCGCAAACGAGTTTGGATCAAAAATTTCCGCGCGGCGCCGAGATCTTGATAGAAGCCCTCGTGCATGAGGGTGTCGACTCGATCTTTGGCTATCCGGGTGGCGCGGTGCTCCACATTTACGATGAGTTGTGGCGGGCGCGCGACCGCATCACGCACTACCTGGTACGTCACGAGCAAGGCGCGGTGCACATGGCGGAGGGTTATGCGCGCGCGTCGGGACGTGTCGGCGTCGTTCTGGTCACCTCGGGGCCGGGCGCTACCAACGCAGTGACGGGAATCGCCAACGCCTATATGGATTCAACTCCGATCGTGGTCATTACCGGCCAGGTACCTCTCCCGCTGATCGGAACGGATGCTTTTCAGGAAGTGGATACTGTCGGCATTACGCGGCCCTGCGTCAAACACAATTATCTCGTGCGTGACGTGCGCGATTTGGCCGCGATAGTTCACGAGGCGTTTCACTTGGCTCGGACGGGAAGACCAGGGCCAGTCGTGATCGACATTCCGAAGGACGTGTCGGCGGCGCCGGCACTTTACTCGAGATTGGAAAAGATCAGCTTCCCATGTGTCGAGAAAACATCCAAACCTGATCCGTCGAGTGTGAATCGGGCGGCTTTAGCCATTCTCAAAGCAAGGCGTCCAGTGCTGTACGTTGGGGGCGGAATAGTCAATTCCGGCGCATCGACGCGCTTGCTTGCTTTTGCCGAACAACTGCAAATTCCGGTTACTCCGACTCTGATGGGGCTGGGGGGATTTCCGTCCGCGCATTCACTCTCGCTGGGCATGCTGGGAATGCATGGAACATTTGTCGCGAACATGGCGGTCGCCGAGAGCGATCTCCTGATCGCGGTCGGCGTGCGTTTCGATGATCGCGTGACTGGCAAACTGGCGACGTTTGCGCCGCATGCGAAGGTGATTCACATCGACATCGACCCCGCCAACGTCGGTAAGAATCGCGCCCCGGATCTTTCATTGATTGCTGATGCGGGCGAGGCGCTCACGGCCCTGTATGCCAAAGTTGAATCGCGCGGGTCAGGGGCGATCGATCAAAGCAAGCGGCAGCGCGCGCGATGGTGGAAACAATTGCGCTCGTGGCAGCGCGAAGAACCGTTGCACTTCTCCGGAGCTGGTGACCACATTAAGCCGCAACACGTGATTCGTGAATTGCACCGCTTGACGAACGGGAATGCGATCATCACTACCGACGTGGGGCAACACCAAATGTGGACGGCGCAGTTCTATCCGTTCAACCGGGAGCGCCAATGGATTACCAGCGGCGGCCTGGGGACGATGGGCTTTGGTGTTCCTGCCGCCATCGGTGCGCAACTGGCCTATCGCGATCAGCTCGTGCTTGCCATAGTCGGCGATGGCGGCTTTCAAATGACGAATCAGGAACTGGCTACGGCGCTGCAATACGATCTCCCGGTCAAGATCTTGATCATGAACAACGGATACCTGGGGATGGTGCGGCAGTGGCAGGAGATGTTCTATGATCGCACCTATTCGGAAGTGGATATCTCCGTAGCGCCTGATTTCGTCAAGCTGGCAGAAGCGTATGGCGCCTTCGGCGTTCGCGCGACTCGTCCCGATGAGTTGGACGGAGTCCTTCAAGCCGGCCTGTCGCATAAGGGCGTGGCGGTAATCGATGTCGTGGTTTCCAGGGAGGAGAATGTTTTCCCCATCGTTCCCGCCGGAGCCAGCTCGCGTGACATGATTTTCCAGAGTGAGGGAGTTTAGGGCATTGCCTATTGCCGATGGGCCCGTGATTAGCGGGAGTGATGCGGTCAGTACCGGGAGCGGTAGCGACCGGGTTATCGACCTGGCAAACTCGCCTGTCCCGTGAATTGAGACCAGGTCGCTACCGCTCCCGGTACTGACTGCATAGTCGGCATGGCCGCAAACCAGCCACAAAATCGGCAATTGGAAATTGGCAATTAGAAAATGAATCATACTCTTTCAATCGTGGTCGCAGATCAGCCGGGAGAGCTTTCGCGGATCGTCGGATTGTTCAGTGCGCGCGGGTTCAATATTGAAACGATTTCGGTCGGTGCGACGCTTGATCCGCAGTGGGCGCGCGTCACCATCGTGACGAGCGGCGACGATCGCACCATCGAACAAATCGTCAAACAGTGCGAACGGCTCGCACGGGTTCGCGAGGTGCTGGACGTGACCAGCAGTCCGCACATTGAGCGCGATATGGCGTTGATTACCGTCAACGCCGAACCGGGACCACAGCGGCAGGAAGTTCTCAGCCTGGTCAGTGTTTTCCGGGCAAAGGTCGTCGATATCTCGCACACACAGATGATCGTCGAGGCCTCCGGCAACAAAGAGAAAGTCGAAGCCTTTATCGAACTGCTGCGGCCGATCGGCATTCATGAGATCACGCGGACCGGCCGGATCGCGATTGGTCGCTTATCAAATGGGGAGGAGACTTGTTAGTGACCTAACGTGATTGTTTCTCTGCGCCCCTCTGCGAAGTCCTCTGTGACCTCTGCGGTCAAATATGGGATTCAGAAGCATTCAACCGCAGAAGACGCCGAGGTCTTCACAGAGGGCGCAGAGAGAAACCCAAACCAGGACACTACCCGAAATCACACAATGTTATTGAGCTGAGTGACAAAGGTCGAAGACAGCTCGTTTGAAATCACCATCAGAGGATTGGAACGATGAATATCTATTATGACAAAGACGCTGACCTTGGGGCGCTACGGGATAAAAAGATTGCCGTCATCGGTTACGGCAGCCAGGGCTTTGCACAATCAAACAACCTGCGCGAATCGGGCTGTGACGTAACAGTTGGTCTGCGCTCGGAAAGCGCTTCGGTTGCGAAAGCCGAGCAGTCGGGCTTGCGGGTGCGGCCAGTTGCCCAGGCCGCCGCCGAAGCCGACATCGTCATGATGCTGGTGCCCGACGAAATGGCCCCGGATGTGTACGCGCGAGAGGTCGCTGAATCGATGACTCCGGGAAAGTATTTGGCCTTCTCGCATGGCTTCTCGATTCACTACGAATTCATCAAAGCGCCTGACGACGTCAACGTGTTTATGGTCGCGCCGAAGGGACCGGGACACCTCGTGCGGCACGAATACAAAAGGGGTGCAGGGGTACCGTGCCTGCTGGCAGTTCATCAGGATCCAACCAGCGACACGCGCAAGATCGGTCTCGCCTACGCCGCGGCTATCGGCGGCGGCCGCGCCGGGGTTATCGAAACAAACTTTCGCGAAGAGACGGAAACCGATCTCTTCGGCGAGCAAGCAGTGCTCTGTGGCGGTCTGACGGCGCTGATCAAAGCCGGGTTTGAAACCCTGGTCGAAGCCGGCTATGCGCCTGAGATGGCTTACTTCGAATGCCTCCACGAAATGAAGCTGATTGTTGATTTGATATACGAAGGGGGTATCTCGGAGATGCGCTATTCCGTCTCGAATACGGCTCAATATGGTGACATGACTCGCGGGCCAATGGTAATCAACGACGAGACAAAGCGGCGCATGAAAGGTATTTTGGCGGAAGTCCAATCGGGCGCGTTCGCTCACGAATGGATGAAAGAGAATCGTCGCGGACGCCCTCGCTTTCAGGAATTAGCTGCGCAAACAAAGGCACATCAGATTGAACGCGTCGGAGCGCAGTTGCGAGAAATGATGCCCTGGCTCGCCGAGGGCAGACTGGTTGATAAAGCGAAGAACTAGGAGTTTGCGATACAGGAACTATGCGCGCCTTCTGCGATCTCGCGAGGTTGCAGTGATAAAGCAGAGACGCTTTGCACAAGAAATGGCGTCCCCGAGTCTGCGTTAGCTGACGGCTGAACGGTACGGAACCCCGAGCGGTAGCGAGGGGATGCTAAGGTCAACTCGATACTCAATCCGATCTATCAGCAACTTGAATGCCTGCATCCGGTCGCTACCGCTCCCGGTTCTGTATCCGGATGCTATTATCGTTCGTCCGCTTTGTGGACTGACAAACCTACTTTGTAGGCAAAGCCACGCAGAGAAAATGCGTGTTGGTGAAGACTCCTGGTCTGTGGAATCCTAAGCTGTTCATGAATAATACTCGCAGTCAAACAATAACCCGCGGCGTTGAGCGCACTCCTAATCGCGCCATGCTCAGGGCCGTCGGCTTTGGCGACGACGACTTCGAGAAGCCAATCGTCGGAGTCGCCAACGGCTACAGCACCATAACACCGTGCAATATTGGTCTGGACACTCTGGCCAAACGCGCTATCGAGTCCCTGCGCATAGCAGGCACAATGCCCCAGGTATTCGGCACAATCACGGTTAGCGATGGTATCTCGATGGGTACCGAGGGAATGAAGTACAGCCTCGTTTCTCGTGAAGTTATTGCGGACTCGATTGAAACCGTGTGTCAGGCGCAGAGCGTCGACGGCCTGGTCGCGGTAGGCGGATGCGACAAGAATATGCCCGGTGCGATGATCGCTATTGCGCGCCTGAATATTCCATCAATCTTCGTATATGGCGGCACGATCAAGGCCGGACATTACCAGAATGAGGACCTAACGATTGTCAGCGCCTTCGAAGCTGTTGGCCAATTCTGCGCGCATCGGATCGATGAAAAGAAGTTGCGTGAAATTGAACGTCACGCATGTCCGGGAGCAGGATCCTGCGGCGGAATGTACACCGCTAATACGATGTCTTCAGCCATCGAAGCGATGGGAATGAGTCTGCCGTATTCTTCAACCATGAGCGCGGAGGATGACGAGACGGCCGCGAATGCAGCACGCGCCGGCCATGTGTTAGCTGATGCAATTCGCCAGGGAATCCGGCCCACGGACATCCTGACGAGGAAAGCCTTCGAAAATGCGATCGCCGTTGTCATGGCGGTCGGCGGTTCGACCAACGCCGTTCTGCATCTACTGGCAATCGCGCATGCCGCTGGAGTGCCACTGGCTCTTGACGACTTTGAGAGCATTCGCGAACGCGTTCCCGTTCTGTGTGACCTGAAGCCGTCAGGACGCTACGTGGCAACTGATCTACATCAAGCCGGCGGCATTCCACAGGTGATGAAGATTCTGCTATTCGTGCATGGGAGAATCCACTCTATCCGCAGGGACACCTGGCAATCTTGACAGGCAACCTGGCAACCGAGGGAGCAGTGGCCAAGATCACCGGCGTTAAGAACCCGAAGATTTCCGGACCGGCCCGCGTCTTCGATTCGGAAGAGAGTTGTCTGAAAGCTATTCTTTCCGGAAAGATCAAACCAGGTGACGTAATCGTGATTCGCTATGAAGGACCGAAGGGTGGTCCGGGCATGCGCGAAATGTTGGCGCCGACCTCTGCAATCATTGGCGCGGGTTTAGGTGACTCAGTCGCGTTGATCACCGACGGACGATTTTCCGGCGGGACATACGGGATGGTTGTCGGCCACGTCGCTCCTGAGGCCGCAGTAGGCGGCGGCATAGCACTGGTCGAAGAAGGCGACTCGATCACTATCGACGCTCAGGCACGTTTACTGCAATTGGACATCTCAGAAGCGGAATTCGAACGCCGTCGGGCGGCATGGAGTCCGCCCCCACCGCGTTACCGGCGGGGCGTACTGGCAAAGTATGCCGGTCTGGTTTCAAGCAGCAGTCTTGGCGCGATTACAGATGGCGCCGATGGTGAAGAAAACATGCGCCGAGTAAGATAAGAACGTTCTGCGACGGAAGGAGCGCGGAAGTCTTGTCCGCAATTGAGCGCGAAGCGCGAGCATTTTTAAACGGCCGAACCTTCGCAAGATTTGAGCGGGCTTCGCCCGCTGGCGGACAGGATGTCCGCGCTCCATTGAGGAAATTGGGATGAGTATCGACGATTGGCGTTCGCGAATTGATGGGCTGGACAAACAGTTGCTGCGCCTGCTCAACGAGCGCGCTGGCATTGCTCTGAAGGTTGGCGAGTCGAAGAAGGAGGCGGGCGCATCGCTTTGCGACCACACGCGCGAGCGCGAAGTTATCGAGCGTATGTGTGAGGCCAACGAGGGACCGTTGGACGATCGGGCAATTGTTGAACTCTACCGGGCCATAATTCACGAGTCCCGGCGAATTCAACATCTGGCAACAGTGCCGAGCGCCGAAGCAACTACGCCTCGTCTTCCCGGACAGAAGAATGCGTCGCTGCGGGTTGCCTTTCAAGGCGCCCGAGGAGCATTCAGTGAAGCAGCCGCGATCAAACTCCTCGGTGACGACATTACGCTCGTGCCGCGGGAAAACTTCGAATCTCTTTTCAACTCTCTCAACGACCACACGGCCGACTGCATCCTCGCGCCGATAGAGAACAGTCTGGCCGGCTTCGTCCACGCGTGCTACGACCTCCTGCTCGAGAGCAAGCTGTACATTTCAGGTGAAGTCATCATTCCCATCAATCACTATTTGATCGGTTGTCCAGGCGCATCATTTGAAAAGATCGCGACGGTCGAGTCACATCCGGTGGCGCTGGATCAATGTCGCCGTTTTCTCGCGGGCAATCCCCAAATTCGTCGCGTCGCCGCCGAAGATACCGCCGGCAGCGTAGCGCGGATCGTCGCGCAGGCTGATCCAACCCGCGCCGCGATCGCCGGCAAACGGGCGGCCGAACAATATGGCGGAGTGATTCTTCGTGAACACCTGGAAGACAGCAGCGAGAATTACACTCGCTTCCTGCTGCTCACGCCATCCGCGGAATTCCCGAAGGAAGCCGACAAACTGTCTCTGGTCATCGAACTTCCGCACCAACCGGGCGCGCTGCACAATGCGCTTGATCCGTTCGCGCGACGAGGCATCGACTTGCTCAAGATCGAAGG
>WNFR01007720.1_pt1 | contig 13059 bp, 14 predicted proteins | sample 5400221 | NCBI WGS metagenome assembly WNFR01 (sample SAMN13153357, study PRJNA577476) | soil metagenome | isolation source: 40 cm soil under Madrone tree | place: USA:California | collected 2016-06-14
CAGAAAGCGTTCTGCAAAATCGCGAAACAAGGGGATCTGCTTCTTGGGGAGAATTCCGGCGCGTCTTTGGGCCAGCTCTGCCTTCCTCACGCACTCGACGCGGTGAGCGATCGTTTTGTTTCGGAGGTGAGTTGATTTCTGATACCGGCGGCCCTCGAAGTAGAAGTCGTAGTAGTAATAAGGAGAGCCGGGTTGCTTGTAGAGGGTCATGGAAGTCTCCTGCTAAACAAAAACTCGAAGTGCCTAACGAGACCGTGGAGGTCGGCACAGCTTCGGACAAAGGATTCGCCCGAGGCTGGGACGGCAGCGGAGAAAAAGAGTCGGTGTTTATGGATGAGGAAGCCAGAACTTCTGGCACCTCGGAGTTATTTATCTTACCCACCGGTGCGTGGGATTCAGCCTCTGCCTTCTAATGGGACGCAAATTTAATCGGGACGGCACAGTTGGCTTTCGCTGCCGCTGAATTAATGATTCTCCAAAGCAGTGAGCTTGTGACTCCGGCTGGCCACACGCAGATCAACGGTTAGACCAGCGGACTCATAATCTCACCATCAGGTACTGGGTATCTAGAGTTTTCAATACTTTAGCTCGATGATTGCCGATGATAAAAGCCTATTACTGGGCAGATTTCGGGGTTATGGGACCTGAATTGGGACCTAGTATTGAGACCTGTTTTAGCGGCGATGCCGAAGCGGTCGAGGCGCTGGTCTGCAAAACCAGCCTTAGTGGGTTCGATCCCCACCGCCCCTACCAAATCTTCTTTACTCTTCAATGAGTTGCAGGAAACTTAGCTCCAATTCAGCGGGTTAGCTCCAAAACGCGGCTAGCAAGAGAGTCCACTGCTCGCCGCTGTGCGTCACCGATCACATGCGCGTATTTTTCCAAAGTGATACGCGCATCGCTGTGACGCATCTGACGCTGTACCACTGAGGGTGCTACGCCGTTCTCAATCAGTTCGCTTGCTGCCATGTGCCGGAAGGCGTGAAGCGCAGCGCGTTCAATCCCCAATTCTTTCAGAATCTCTTGGAGCCTGAGCGCAACCTTGTTCCTGACCATCGGCTTGCCCACTTTGTTGCAAAAGAGGAGGTCTGCTTCGTTCTGCCGCCAATGATTGGCGAGGAACGTTCGCAGCCGCTTTTCCAACATTTCGGGCATCGGCAGATCAGCGGAGCTAGACCTAGACTTCGGTGCGTGCATTTTGCGCGTGGCCGCGTCAAGAGTGCGGCGAATGCGGATAACACGCTTTTCAAAGTCCAAGTCAGTGCGCCTGAGTGCAAAGACTTCACCAGCACGGCACCCAGTTAAACCGAGAACAGCCCACAAAGTTGAGTAGGGTTCTTCGCTTGCGTTGATGATGCTCTTGACCTGCGCCGCAGTAAAGAAGCGTTCCTCCTGCTTCTCGCCTTCGCGGGGTAGAGAAAGAGCAGACCTGTCGAAAACAGCCGGAACGTAGCCCCACGCCTTAGCCGTCCTGAGCAAACCAGAGAGAGTCTGCAACACGTTGTCGCAGGATTTTCTAGTCAGCCCCTTTGCTGCCAGCGCAGAGATGAATGCTTGAACATTCCTTGTGCTGATGGCCGTAAGTGACATTTCACCCATTGCGGGAAGAATGTGTGTGCGCAGATGGCTTTCCGCTGCTCGCACCGTTGAAGGTTTGAGCGTAGGTGCCACGTTGTGCTTCCACTCTTCCACGAAGTTCTTGAGTGTTCTGCCCGCTTTCGGCTTAGGCATCGCAACAAGGTTCACCGCGTCAAGGTATGGCCGCAGTGCTTCGATGGCCTGAAGCTTTGAAACGTGCTTCACGGTTCCAAGCACTATTGACCGTCTTGCGCGATGAATCGTTCCGTCTGGTTTCATGCGGTCTTCTCTGAAGATTCCAACCCAGACCTTGCGTTTCTTTCCCCTACTGATGATTCTGCCTCTCTGATACCGCCTACGTGGCATAGATTGCTCCATGCCCACGTTGCACGGTGCTGGCGCAACGATAGCATCGCCATCCATCGTTGTCACCGCGTGCTGCCTTGTCGTGCTGTCTGACGGTTTGCTGTCGCTTGCTGCGTAAATTGAGAGAGGCGGAGAACTCATACCCTGGTCTCAATTGGGAGGGTGCCGTCTGCATTTCCCGCAGCGGCTAAGAGTTTTCGCAGGATTGTGAAAGGATTGCGCCCGTGAGTTGAGAGCGGATCGAGTGCAGATTCAAAATAAACAAGAAGACGGGAGCGCAGTTTCTCGTCTTTGTAGCGATGCGCTGTGGGATAGCGATGCGCTGTGGGATTCTTGCTGGCGAATTCGATGAGAGAGATCGAACGGCGAACAATCCACCAGCCAGCGGATTTAGATTTCTCGGAAAGCCGAATTCCGCGCGAAGTAGTAAAGATTCGAGCGCGAGGGGGTAGCCACCCTAACGTATGCTCGATTTTCTCTCCCCTCAAATAAGCGGTGAGATACGCGGTAACTCGGTGGACATCCACATACCGAATGTCAACGATCTTGCCGCCACCGATGGACTGCCACGCAGTCGAAAGCCAAGCTTGCGGAATGTAGACGCCCACCAGTAAATGGAGGTGTGGCACCCCTGACTTCTGGAATTCGAGCACTCCAATGAATTGAACCGTTTTGCCAAATTTGCGTTCAAGTGAGACTCGCATTTTGCGCCAGCAGTGGCGGATGTACCGGTCAGTATGCTTGCGGTCAGTTAGTCGCTTAGGATCAAGGGTAAGAGTTACAAATCGCCTTAGCTGTAATTGATGGGCGAGTTGCGCGATTCGCGCGCGAAGATTTTTGAGTTTCGGATTTCTGCAATAGGGGCACCGCAGGGATTTGCAAAATAAACGGCTGTGCGCGAGTTTCCCGAATTGTCCCTTGACTGGGCCAACTAGCGTGTACGATCCGCATTTGGATTTGGCGCTCATCTGTTGCAATTAATCTTTACTTCAGTGAACGGAAGTAACCGCTCGGCTGCGCCGAGCGTTCCCCACTCCCCCCGCCCTCTCCCCACGCGAAAAGCGCGCGCGGGGAGAGGGAGCGCGTTTATCGCTCTGGGCCTGCAAGGGCGCATCCAGTCAAAAACGAACTCCTCGGCGGAGGACCAGGCCCGTCGCTCTGGGGCGGACGCCTCCGTTGCCCAGATTTGCGCCAGTTCTCCGCCGAAGCTCATTGAAAGCTCACCTCTCCGCGACAGTTCGCGCTGCGGACCTCTTTTCGGGTTATCAGCAAAAAAGGGCCGCTCTGGTGGGGTGATAGCCAAATTCGATTTATGCCGCTGCAAGTCCATTGTTTTGTATGGCCGCTTTCGGGTTAGTTGCAGAGTCCTTGATCCGCTTCCGCATTCGGCACGTATCTGAGCACCATCGAGCGCCGCGCCGCTTGCCGATAAGATCGACACCGCATCCATCGCATCGACCGTTTATCCGCACGACTCCATCGCGGCAGACCTGTGAACAATAGGTTTCCGGCATGTCCCTTCGGGCCCAGCGAACCTCGGCCAGCACTTTGCCGCATTTGTCGCACGCTTCATTGGCGAAAACGCCGTGCACCGCCAGCGCCCGCGCTTGCTGTTCAGCAGTGAGTCTCATGGTCGTTTCCTCAGCGGCCTCGGATCGTATTCAATTGAATTTCTGCAGCACACGATTCATGTCCGCGCGGGGGGATTGTCTCCCGGTTTCTTGAATCGACTCTGTGAGCGGTAAGCAGGGCAAAGGGGATTTTGTGGCGGTAGCTGGAGAGTGCGGTTAGACTTTTATGGCAATGAGGCCAGAAGGCGGAGAACTTTTACGGCGAAGGAAATTAGGGAAAGCTCTTGACGACGTTTCCGGTAAACCACTCTTCACAGAATCAGTAGTCAGTTGGCCGGTTCCACCTGAGAACGAGGGGCGACTTGGCAGGCCCTCGGCTCTGACGAATGTCGAATTGCTTCAGCGCAGAGACCAGTTGCATGGCATCTTCGCGGCGCATTGGCCAACAATTGGCTGGAATTTACAACGCGCAAGGAGCCTGAGCCAGATAGGTCCTGCCCTTAGCCCGCTGGCCGATTTGAAACATCAGACGATTGAGCTCTTGGTCTCGAAAGTGCCTGCAAGAGCACTGCCGGATGGCGCCCGTCTGCTCCAGCAAGAACGTAAGAAACTCTATAAAGAGTTGGCAGAGGTAGAGAACAGGCTTAGTGCAACAAATGCAAAGGTGATGGAAGGGGAAGGCGCTTTTGAACAAGCCCAGAACAGGTTTGCCATTGCTCGCGATGGCTACTCTTGGGCTCGCAAAGAGAAAATGAAAAAAGAGGCGAAGTCCTTTCTCCAGGAACGGGAGAAGTGGTCAGGCCTCTGCCAAAGTGTGCAGGCTGAGCTCAACCGGCGGAAGGAGAGTCTGAAGGGTTGCTACGTAGAACTAAGCAAGATTGGAAAAAAGATCACAGACATAGAGGCACATTTCGCCCAGACTGAGCTTTTGCAATTCGTGCTCAGCGAGAGATATGTTTTTACTCCGCTCAATTTTGCGAATGCTGTTGCAGGGCTGCCTCACATGAGTTGGCGCAACTCTTTCAGGCTTTGTTTGCCCGGCGCGTGCTCACCGGAAACGAGCATTAACTACCTGATTGTCGAGGCTGTAAGGATGGCTTTGGAACGGGCCGCGCCCATCGCCGCTGGCGAAGCGGTCAATGAAATCCGCCGCCAGATCAGCAAGGGAAGGCAGTTCGAGGGAGTTCGAGAGTACATCGGTGAGCGCTGGCCAACTCTAGAGGACGCGGTTCACACGGGATGGAGTTCTGCGGTTCATGCGAATGCCAGACCTTACAAAATCACCTCTCTGTTTCTGGAGGCCTTGAAAGCACCTAAACGGGTAGCCAATCCGCTCCTCAGCGCGCTAGAGAAGGATTTGTCAAACGCATGAGCGGCCCGTTTCAAGCTTAACCTCTCAGGTAGGTTTTTTTTCAGTTGTGACTTCACTGCCCACGTGGACGCACATGCGGCGTACCTGCGAAAGGCCAACTCACCGGGCCATGTGTCCTAGGGGAGCGCACGTACGCGCGCGCGTGCGCACTTTTAAGTTTTCCCTGTTTTTGGCCTGCCTGGACCCACGTGGGGCAGTACGCAGCGTTCCTCTTTTCGGGCAAAGCGCGCACCTACGGTCCGCCACTCATTCCGACAGAAAAATGAGGTGTCAGAAGTACTGATCGCGGGCTAAAGCTCGATTAAATTCTCGGACGGACAAAATTCTCAGAATTATTACCGGTTTTACCCGATTGCCCTGCGGATGTATCCGGTGCAAGTTCGACCGAGGAATGAAGTTGTCCGCGGTCCAAATAGAACTCAGACAAGGCGCGATTCGATCCGGCTACAGGCTACACTGAAGGGACTCAGGCCACCGCGCGGCCTGATGCACGGACGCTTTGAACTCACGAAGTCTCAAGACTCAAGAAAGGATAGTTGCATCGCATCATGCAGGCGCAGGATTGGCGCTCTTTTAAGTACTGAACTGTGATCCGCACGGGAGAGAGCTGATCGTTTTTCGGGGCCGCTGTTTACCTATCCATTCCGGGCGAACCTATTCAAGCTAGCGTGCCTCGATACCCAGTACACCGCAAGATGAAGATTCTGATCCGCTTGATAATGCTGCCGGACTTTTAAGTGACTTCCCGGGAGCATTAATCACGAGGGACTCTCCCAGTTCAAGGCTAGTTCAGACTAGGCCAGAGGCAAACGCCGGGGACCTACACTCGAAGCTCGCCAACGCACGGTTGGATCCTTCTTCCCTCGGAACGTCAGTGCTCTAAATACCGACTCACCTAGTTCTCACGGATTCGGAGAGGCGCCTTGGAATCCGGAGTTTAAAACCAAAGCGCCCAAATCTCGAAAGGAAAGGAGGTGAAAGACCATGAAACATATCAGCCTGCAATTGCAAACGCTGGAAGAGCGCATCGCGCCGTGGGGCGGCGGTGGCGGCGGAAGCGGCCACAGCCACGGCTCCAAGGGCGGCTCCAAGGGCGGCTCTAAGGGCGGCTCTAAGGGCGGTTCTAAGGGCGGCGGCTCTAAAGCTCATGGCTCGAAGTGAAATGAGGGCAGGAGCGCAACACAACCAGGGGTAGCCACCAAGCGCCAGAGTTAACCTGGCGCCCGGTGGCTTATACAACTGTAAACGACAAAGGGAGGGTGGTGGAGAAGAGTCTCGCGCCCTCCCTGCACAATATAGCTCTTCATGCGAAGGAAGTCATGTTCTCCTCTCCACCAAGGCTGCGGGACGATTTGATTGTCCGCCAGCACCAGACGGCGCAGGGAACGTCTGTGGTCATCAAGCATCCCGTATCCGGCAGGTTCTTCCGGTTGGGAGAAGCTGAGCTATTTATCACGCAGCAACTCGATGGAAAGACGCCAGTCGAGGTGATTCGCCGAAGGGCTGAAGCGAGATTCGACGCCGCGCTTCCCGTCGAAACCCTGAATGCTTTCCTTGTAAAGCTGGGGACGAATGGCGTTCTGGAAACCCCTGACGCAAAAAGGAAAGACGAAACCAAGGGCCAGAGCCGCTTTCGCGGCAGCCCCTTGGTTTGCCGGATCAAGCTTTGCGATCCTTGCCAACTCCTGAATCGTTTGGTCCGACGGATGGGCTTCTTTTTTACACCATATTTCGTATTGCTATCGGCCGCGGCCATCCTCTTAGCTGTGGGTATCACCGCAGCCAGTTGGAGTGAGTTCCGGGAGAATCTGCCCCGTCTCTACCAGCCCTCTGCGATTCCAGCGGTTATTCTCATACTCTTTGTCGTTATTGTGGTGCATGAATTTGGCCATGGTATGACTTGCACCCACTTTGGCGGCGAAGTTCACGAGATGGGTTTCGTGCTGATCCTTCTGCAGCCCGCATTTTATTGCAATGTGAGTGACGCTTGGCTCTTTCCAGAGAAATCAAGGCGTCTCTGGGTGGGTTTCGCTGGTCCTTACTTCGAGCTGTTTCTTTGGGCTTTGGCCGTGTTCACTTGGCGGATGACGGAAGCAGACACGTGGATCAACTTCGCCGCTTTGAGTGTGATGGCCACTTCGGGCGTCAAGACGCTGTTGAATTTTAATCCGCTCATCAAACTCGATGGCTACTACCTCCTGAGCGATTATCTGGAGATTCCCAACCTGAGGAGAAGATCGTTCCGTTATGTCGGAAGTCTGATCGAGAGAGTGTTTGGATTCGAGTCTGCAGCCGAGCCAGAAGAAGACCTCTCGCCACGCGAGCGGCGGATCTTTCCCATCTATGGAATTGCGGCACTAGCGGGCTCATTTTCTATTTTGGGGTGCATCTTGGTGAGCGCCGGCGGCTCCCTAGTTGAGGGTCGCACGCCCACAGCATTTCTGCTTTCGCTAGCCTTGCTGGGTATGAAGTTTCGCAGGAGGTTCCGCAGAATGTTTGCCAAGTCATCCACCACGTCTGCTTCATTTGACGACGAAGATTTCGATGTCCCGGACGGCGCAAACCACACCGATCAGGCTGCGTTGCCGGAAGCTGTCGAGCCTTTCGTAACGCACAAAGAAGCCGGCAGCTCCGACAAGCTTGCGGCGCCCAAAAACGGCGATCATTTGGATACGCCGGAGAATGCTGGCAAACCAGCCAGATCAGCAGCGCGCAAGAAACACAAAAGCCATCGACTGGCAAGCTTGAGCCGGCGAATTGCGTGGGCCAGCCTGATAGCCGCGACGGTGGCATCTCTCTTTTATTTCCAGCGGCAACTCCGCATCGGCGGACCGCTTAATATTCTTCCCGTCCACAACGCGGATATCCGGACAGAGATCGATGGAATGATCGCAGAAATTCTTGTCACGGAAGGAGCGATCGTCCACAAGGGTGACCTTATTGCGGTCCTGTCCACCCGTGAGAACCGTTCAGAGCTTGAGAAAACGCAGGGACTAATTCAACAGTCGGACGCCAAGCTGCGATTGCAGAGAGCAGGCCCCACCGCTGACGAAATTGAGGTAGCAAAGACTGCCGTCGTCAAAGCGAAAGACAATTTCAAGTACGCGGGGGTCAAGCTGGAAGCGACCAAGGAACTCTTCGCCAATAGGATTGCTTCCCGCATAGAGCTCGAAACTGCCGGGCAGGTTTATGCCACTGCCAAAGACGATCTGGACGACGCCGAGGGCAAATTAAAGGTACTCCAGAACGGAACTCGGCGCGAAGAGGTTGATCAAACCAAGGCAGAAATTGCTAGCTTGGAGGCACAACAGCGGTTTCTCCAGGGACAAATCGTTCGCGCTGAAATCCGCAGCCCGGTGGATGGCGTTGTCGCTACGCCTGAACTGGAACTGAAGGAAATGGCGGGCCAGGTCGTCCAGAAAGGAGCCCTAATCGCCAAGGTCTTCGAACTCCGCAAGCTCACGGTCGAAATTGCCGTTCCTGAAAGCGAGATTGCCGACATTAAAGTCGGACAAGAGGTCGCCCTCAAGGTCCGGGCCTATCCGAATCAGACATTCGACGGCGTGGTGATTTCAGTTGCCACGAGCGCTCTGTCGGAGAACTCAGGTCCACAAGCCGGTTCCATGATTCCCGTTACACACACTTCATCCGCCACCGCGGCGGCTGCGAGAACGATTCTGGTCACAACGGAGATCGACAATAGCTCTCTTCTGCTGAAACCCGGGATGACTGGGCACGCCAAGATCTCTTGTGGCCAGCGGCGCATGATCGACATCATCACGCGGCGTCTGGCGCGAACCGTCAAAGTCGAATTCTGGTCCTGGCAGTGACCTCAGGAGTATGCGTCTCAATCTCGGGGAGAAACTGGAATATGGCAACGGCTCCTATTACGAAGCAAGAAGCTGAACTCAAAGTGGCATCCGAACCCGCAGCAGGCAACTCACACGCCGCTGTCGTTGCCGAACGGCAAGAGGATGTGTCCGAAAACCTCTATTTGACCGGCCGTCCAAAACTGAAGGATTTCCTGCGGTTTGTGAAGAACCATGCCGTGGACCCGCCCGGCCCGGGCGCTCTCACCGAAGAATGGCAAGCCGCCAATGAACTTGTGCGCAAACTAGAAAAGGAAGAGGCAGGCATTGCCGATAATCCTTGGATTCAGCCTGTATCCCCCGATAACAAACTCCTGCTCGAGTTCTTGAAAAATCCCCTGGTGCAACATAGCTTCAACACGGTACCGACGGAAGTGGCCTACATCGACCTGAATCAAATCGTCGTTTATCAGCCTTTTATCGACCTGACTTTCGCCCGCCTGTTGCAAAGCAGACTGGCCTCAGGCCTCACCGAGGAGGAAATCTTCCATGTTTGCCTCCCCCACGATCAACCGCAAACTCCGGTGAAATGGTCCCGCATGCATCACGACACCTACGTATTTGTGTCCCCTTCGAACGATCTGCGGTTTCTCGGCGCCATGCCAATGCAGTCCAGCCACATCAAAGATTATCCTCCCCCGGGTAACCTCATAGGTATCGTTGGGCTGGCAGTCGGCTTCGGCTCTAATTTCCTGAACGCGATCCACGCTGAGAAAAGACTAATTCTCAACAATGGTAGCCACAGGGCGTACGCGCTCCGCCAGTTGGGGATTTCCCGCGTGCCCTGCATCGTCCAGCATGTATCGTCACGCGATGAATTGACCGCGCTGGCCTGCACGGCCGTTACCGATAGTCCCAACTTCTATCTCCAAGAGCCACGGCCCATGATGCTGAAGGACTATTTCGAGCCGCGGCTCCGCAAAGTGATGCCGGTGCACCGCCGCCTTCGTCAGATCAGGGTTAAGTTCGACGTCGATGAAGCATTCATTCCAGCGCTTTGAATCTTAAAACTGCCGGGGAACCGACATGAGTTTTGGTTTGACGGTGTAACAGAAGTGAAGCTCAGGAGGATCGTAAGCTATGGACAAGTTGAATTTATTCGAAGAGGCCCTGCCGAGGGCGCTTTTTGACCGGTTGGTGCGCGCAGTGCAAGCCGTGGGTACGGAGCGAATGGAAGAAATGGGTAGCTACAGTACGACTTTCTGGTTTCCGATTGGCGCGAAGGCCACAAATATCGTGGAGGAGTGTCTTGGAATATTGTGGGATTTGGTTCGGCCTGTTCCCGAGTGTGTCGGAACGGAGTGGTGGCTAGGGCGCCTCAAATTTGGCGAATCGCTACCGTTCCACACCGACCGAGATCGGAGTCTGAGAAAACAAACCGGGCAAATTGTCCATCCTCTCTGGTCGAGTATCTTGTACCTGAACCGGTTTCCTTCCAGCCCGACTGTGGTTCTCGATCAAGTATTGAGTTCCGATGGGAAATCATGGATACCACCTGAAGCAAAATCTGGCAGGTCCCTCGACGCGGTTCCCAACCACTATGCCGTCTTTCGCGGCGATTTGCGCCATGGCGTTGTGTTCAATGAAGCAGCGCAAGAAGCGGATGGCCGTTCCGGGCAAACAGACGAGTCTCCTGAGTTGCGCCTGACTTTGCTGGTCAACTATTGGGGTCGGCGTCCGGCTCCGCCGAACTGCAGGGATTATGACGGCACGATCTATCCTTCCATTCAGCACCAAGCCGTAATTCCGGCGGCAGCCTTGCCCCTTTCCGCCGCTTGAAGGAAATGAGCGATCAACTCGCCGCCGGACCCGCTCCTTCTTCGCCTCGTCAGCAGTGCGAACAAGCGATTCCCGACGTGTGGTCGCCTGAGCCCTCCCCGACGAACCGATGGAAGGCGTGGGACACGTTCTTGGAGGGGACCCCTGAAACGGGTTTCATGCAGTCCTCCTGGTGGGTAGACTTTCGGTACACCTGCGGATTCGAGAACTTTGGGATAACACTCACAGACGGCGATGATATCGTGGGCGGCGCAGTCGCCTTGAAGTACTCCTTCACGGAGGATTGCTGTTTCTATTACATCCAGGACGGGCCAGTGCTTCCGCGCGACCCGCTCATTGCAGAAGAAGTTTTCCGGGTGGTCCTCGAAACAATCGAAGAACGCCGCAACATCGAGCAGCAACCCGTCAGCCATCTGCGCATAGAACCACGTTGGCTGTCCCTCCCCAGCTTCGTCTCTGGATTTCGCGCTGTGCCCCCTCTTACGGATTGCTTTTTGGAAGCGAGGGACACTCGCTGCATTAATCTGCGTCCTTCGGAGGCTGCGATCCTGGCGCAGATGAGGCCCAAGGGCCGATACAATATCGGCGTCGCGCGGCGACACGGCGTCGCGATCGTTGAGGATACATCAGCGCAAGGTCTTGCGGATTTTCAAAACATCTACGAAGAAACCGCCACGCGTCAAGGAGTGGAGGCCAAGCCTCCCGATTATTTTGAAACGCTGGTGTCATTGTTTTCGCCTCTGCGTCGCGGATCGTTTTTTTTCGCCGAATACGAAGGCGTGCGCCTTGCGACTGCCCTGGTCATATATTTCGGCCCCAGAGCCACGTATTTCTTTGGTGGATCACGCGAGATTCATCGGCACGTTATGGCTCCATACCTGCTCCATTTTGAAATCATGCGCAAAGCCAAGGCTCTAGGTCACGAATGGTATGACCTGTGGGGAATTGCGCCAGCAAATGAACCAGACCATCCATGGAAGAACTTCAGCATCTTCAAAGCCAAGTTTGGCGGCGAGGAAGTCCATCTGGTGCCGACTCTGGATTACATCTATGACCCCGCCGCCTACGCCCACTACAAAGAGTTGAACGATTAGGCCGCACCCGTTTTGTTTTTTCAGACCGCTTTCACGACCCACCCGATACCGTATCTGCCCCGATGGAGTTAGGGAAAGATTTTGGATCAGGGACTAAAGATTCGCAAAAAGCCGCCTGAAGCAGTTTTCCTTCAATGAGGCGCGAGCAGTGAAGGGTACAAAATCCAAGAATTCGCCTCAGAAACGTCAGTGCAAACGAGGTTGTGGACAGCAAAAGACTAGGTTGTGGGCGTATCGTTAGTTAGCTCCATTTGGCTCCAATTCATTTGGCTGGCAGTGGGTAGCACCGTGAAAACGCGGGACTTAGTAAAGTTAAATAAGAATTCGAGTCCCACCGCTACCTCCATTTTTGTTTTTGCATAACCAAGCCAAGCCTTGGATTTAGGTCTGCTGCGTCTGCCAGTTCCGCCACGCCGCCAGCAATTTTGAGGATACCCACCTGGAGCCTCACAGAGCCTTGTGTGTGTGACGCAACAAATCTCGCGACATCGTCCCAACGGAAGCGCCAGCCGCCATCCATCTTGATAGCGTCGATTTTGCGGTCTGTGATGTAGCGCATCAACGTGCTGCGGCTCACGCTAAGGTATCTCTGGACCCGAGGAGCTCTGGCTAGATTTCGTCGGCCATCCGGCTCAGGCTTCATAGAGCCTCCGAACACAGAGGGATATTTTACCACCACGGCGCGCCGTGAGATTCCACAGAATTCACACCCGCGCACATCGCGTCAGGCCGGTCACAGTGCTATGCTCCGGGAAAGGGGTAAGCGCATGGATTACGAAGCCGACTATAAACAGGACTATGTTTCTGATGACGATACCGTTGACGAGCCGCGTCACTCATTCGCTCAAGAAGTTCGAGACCTATTTGGTGTGAGCCTGGTCACGGACCTGATCGTTGAACATCATAGTGATGATTGCAGGGACGCGACTGAACGCATTCCGGGATATCGTTGTTCGTGTCCAACGGCGAGTTACTACTACCTCGGACACCGGGCCATTCCTGAAGAAGGAATTGAGAAGGTTCGAATCACTCCCACATTTCCGGGTCTTGCTTTTCTGGACGAGTATTGCGAACAGAACATTAGTCGCTTGCGTATCCAGGCGAGCAAGCGTTCGGCCAATGCTTAAGAAGACGAACGGCGGTGAACACGCATGGACGGAAGCAAGCGTTGAGTTCTTCTGCGCCGATGAACAAGAAGGCGTGAACTTAGTTTCAGTATCCGGTCTAGAGTTTCTTCCCAGAGTTGGAGAAAGCGTAATGCTGCCCGGTCCTGACAAGGACTCGAAGTCGGCGGTCTATGAAGTAGTGGCTGTCAATCACAACTTCTATAGAGAAATGGCTGGCGAACTGGGGCCGAGTGAGGCTCGACTGATAAGCATAAATGTGACGGTGAAGAGAGCATGACACGAGTTGCCCCATTCTGGTGCAAT
>WNFR01005406.1_pt1 | contig 13057 bp, 12 predicted proteins | sample 5400221 | NCBI WGS metagenome assembly WNFR01 (sample SAMN13153357, study PRJNA577476) | soil metagenome | isolation source: 40 cm soil under Madrone tree | place: USA:California | collected 2016-06-14
CTCGTACCGCCCCGGCTGTTGTGCCGTCAGCGAGGGAATCCCGCCTCGAATAGCCGCGATAATGCGGGCGAACATCATCGCCATGTCACCCCCATGAAGGCGTTACCTAATTATGGCCGAATCCTACCGGCGATTGCCACAACAAACCTGGAGAACCCCGCAGCGTCCGGGGTGCGGTCCAATGGCGCCGCGTGCGGCGCCCTGGACAGGTATCGGGTTGTCGGGCGCGAGTCAGCCGACGGCGGGCCGGGACGCTGGCCTGGCCGCCGTGCCGTCGGCGCAAAAAATTCTATGGTGGCGCCCGCCGGTCTTTCAGTGCCGCATACGGCCCGGTCCCATAGACGATGCGGCCGCCCACCACGGTGAGCATCGACTCGATGCCGCCGATCTCCCCGGCCGGCAGCGTCATGATGTTCTTGGTGAGCACCGCGAGATCGGGGAGGCGGCCATCTCGATCGTGCCGCGCTTATCGTCGTCGAAGCTGAACCACGCGCTGCCCCGACCACGCGCCTCGGCGTAGAGCGTGGGTTCGACGCCCTGCGGGCTTCCGTCGCGAAGACGTACGGCCACGTGAAGCCTTTCGCCTGCTGGACCACGTGCCTTTGTGCAGTTGGGATGGACTCGTCTTGGAGGTGCTCCCGGGACCAGGGGTGCGAAAAGTTGCAAGTTGCAGTTTGACAACCGTTTGAATAACCGACGATAATCCCCGCGCTATCCTTCCGCGGGCACGATGATGCGACATTGGTCGGTCAGGTCGGCGATCCTCTTCATCGCGTCTCGTGCTGGGGTCCCGATCATGAACACAAACGTCTTTCTTGGGCGAAGACGGCCCGCCTGCGCGGGCCGAACTATCCTAACCGCTTTGGCGTTCGTCCTGGCGTCGCATATCGAACCTGCCTTGGCGCAAGCCGATGCACAGCCAGAGACCGCGGTCTTTACGATCATCGTCACGCGGCACGGTGTTCGCGCCATTTCTCCTCCGGCCAAACATCCCGGGTCCAACTACGATTGGGCCGACTGGAGCGAGGTTGGAGACGATAATCTGACGGCCCACGGTTACCGCTTGATGAGGCTGATGGGCAAGGTCTATCGGGAGGCGCAGCGCGCCAAGGGGCTCCCGGTCGATTGCCTAGGAAAAACTTCGTACATCTACGCGGACACGGCGCAGCGGACGCTCGCCACCGCGCATGCGCTGATCGAAGGACTGTGCGGTTCGCCCGACGCGCTTGACGTTTTCCACGCCAAAGATGCCAGCGTCAAAGATCCGATTTTCGACGCCACGGTTCGGCTTGGGCAATTGCACAAAGTCGATGGCGTTGCATCCAAAGCGGCGGTTGTTGCAGTGGCGGGAAGTCCCTACTCGTCGCGTGTCATGCAGCACGCGGACGATTTTGCAACGTTCCAAAGGTTGCTCGACACACGCTGCCGCAGCGGCGGCTGCCAGCCGATCGTTTCCGCGGCGAGCTCGATTGACGGCGGCACGACGCTTGCCGCGGTTAATCGGGGCAAGGACCTGTTGGAGGGACTGAAGGGCCCGATTGGGACCGCGAGCGCCTACTCGGAGGACGTGTTCCTCGAGTTCGCACAGTGCCGGCCGGAAGGACAGATGACGAGCCTCAACAGCGAGCGGCTTCGGTCCGCACTCGAAGCCGGGATGCGGCTTCACGTACTCGCCTATGACGTCAATGCGCGCAACGCGTACAATCCGCTTGTGCGCGCCGGAACACTCCTCGCGCGTCTGGCTGCCATGCTCGACCAAAAAGCGGGGCGTACGGCGGTTCTCAGCCAGGGAATGCCTGACCTCAAAAGCAAAACCCTTTTCATCTTTTCGGGCCATGACACCCAGCTAGGCGCCCTCGGCGGAATCCTGAACGCGCACTGGAACCCGGAAGGCGGAATTGTGCCGGACGACATGCCCCCCGGCTCTGCGCTGATCTTCGACCTCGTGCGGGATCCTCGGGGCGATTACGGCGTTCGTCTCCGCTTCGCTTCAATGGCGCCCGATCAGTTTCGAACTGAAAAACCTCTTGAGAGCGCGATCAAGTTCGTTCCGGTGAAATATACGGGATGCCCGGAGGGTGGATGCGTCACGCCGCTTGCGCAGTTCGAGTCTCTTGCACTCACGCTCGAAGCGCAGGGATTTGTCGTCGACGGTTGGGACGCTTCGTCGTCGCGGCTGCCGAACGATCCAGGGTCCTCGGCTGCGCTCAAAGATCCGAAGTGGACGGAACCGCAATGCCGCGGTCCATAGCGCGCTTCGCGCTCACCGGCTCGACTAATGCGGAGAATACTTGGAGGAGGGTGCCCAAAGCGGGCGACCTGGGCATCTTAAAAACGCTTGAACTCCGCCCTACGCAGTTGGTTGGCCGGCATGATCGAGGTCAGGGACAAAGAGACTGAGCATGTAAGCTCCTCGATGAACCCGCCCCACGAGAAAGATGAGGAAAGCAATCACATATAGGCAGGATGCCATATGAACTTGAACATCACTTCAAGGGGTTTCGGTTGCGCGCTGACGCTTTTTGTCTGCGGCAGTGCCGCCGATAGTGCGGCAGCCAGCCGGGATTGGGCAGCGTATCCGGCCATCGTCCAATTGGATACGTCCGAAGACATTTTCGCGGTCGGCGACCCGCATGGCGATCCGAAACGATTGGCAGGGGTGCTCGCAGCGGCAAAGCTTATCGATGGCGCGCCAATCTCGCCAAACCAAGTGAAATGGGCGGGCGGCAGATCGGTATTGGTGGTCACCGGTGATTTGATTGACAAAGGAACCAACTCGATCGCGGTGATCATGCTGCTCCGAGCGCTCCAAAGCGACGCCGAAACCCACGGGGGTCGCGTCATCATTACGATGGGCAATCACGAAGCCGAGTTTCTGGCGACTCCGCTCGGAGGTAAGACAAACGAGTTCAGTTTCGAACTGCGCGCAGCAGGCATGAATCCGGAGGAAGTTGCAAATTGCAGCGGCGACATTGGTCAGTTCCTTTGCGGACTGCCGATCGCCGCACGAGTCAACGATTGGTTTTTCAGCCATGCGGGAAACACAGGCAATCGAACGATGCAGCAACTCAGTGCAGCGATCGAAGCCGGTTTCACCAAAGATGGATTCGCAACTGAAGAATTGGTCGGAAAAAACTCCATTCTCGAAGCTCGCCTGAACAAGAAGGGACCGGGAGGCTTGCCCTGGTTCCAGGACGGAAAGGCCTCGACAAATCCCCAACGATTGCTGGCCAAATATGTAGCCACGCTGGGCGTGAAGCACCTTGTGCAGGGCCATCAATATAATGCCGTCAAATTTCCTGACGGAAAAAACCGAAAGGAAGAACGCTTCTTTCAGTACTACGGGCTCTTGTTTCTGATCGACACCGGCATGAGCGAGGGTATTGAGGATAGCGAGAGTACCGGCGGAGCTTTGCGCATCACTGGCTCGGCCGGCGACCAAAAGGCGATTGTGATCTGCGCAAATGGCAAACAAACAACCCTGTGGAGCAAACAAGAAGTCGATCGCGGAGAACAGCTTTGTAGCCAGTAGGCCCTTCGAATTGCTTGGGGCCCACCAGCCGGTCGCGTGTTTCCGGAAAGATCAACGCGAGTCCGGCAAGGAAATCACCCGGGAATCACGGTGCGGCCCGCGAGATCGCCCATGCGGGTCGCCGGCCCGGCGAGCGCGCGGATCTCGCCGGTGGGTCCGACCGCGCTAATTTTGCCGTCGCGCACCGCGATGGCTTGCGCGATCGTCGAACGGCTGTCGAGCGTCACGATCTTGCCGTTGACCAGGACGGTGTCGGGGGCCTGCGACTGGGCGGCCACTGGCAGCAGGGCGGCGAGGAACGTCAGTGCGGCCAGCCGTGCGGCGAATGTCATGCGCTTCCTCCCGCCGTTTTCCCGGCGTTGCGACGCAGGATAACGAGCGGAGCGCAACATTCAATTGCGGGTCATGCGCGGCCGTGACGCAACAAAACGCGTGGCCAAACCGGCAAGGATCGATCTACACTTCGCGCCTTTCCGTTTGCGGCAAATCTCGATGGGGGGGAAATCGATCACATGCTTTGGACCGCCTTGCGTCTCGCCGTCATCGCGCTCGCCCTCCTGGGCGCCGGACTTCCGGCGCGCGCCGCCTATCCGGACCGGCCGATCACGCTGATCGTGCCCTTCGCGCCGGGCGGGCCGACCGACATCATCGCGCGCATTCTGGCGACCGCGCTCGGCCAATCGCTTGGCCAGCAGGTGATCGTGGACAACCGGGGCGGCGCCGCCGGCAATATCGGCATGGGCATGGCGGCGCGCGCGGCGCCGGACGGCTACACGCTGCTGCTCACCTCGACCGCGATCGCGGTCAACACCGCGCTGTTCAAGAACCTGCCCTATGATCCGTTCAAGGACTTCGTGCCGATCTCCGAGCTGGTGGCGGCGCCCAACCTGCTCATCGTCCATCCCGATTCGGGCATCCGCTCGATCGCCGAGCTGGTGGCGCGCGCCAAGGCCGAGCCGGGGACGTTCAACTATGCCAGTCCGGGCGCCGGCACCAAGTCGCATCTGACCGGAGAGATGCTGAAGCTGCGCGCCGGCATCGAGATGGTCCACGTGCCGTTCCGCGGCGCCGGTCCGGCCGCGCAGGCCGTGCTCGCCAAGACCACGCAGGTCGGGTCGGTGGCGCTGCCGGCGGCGGAGCCGCTGGTCCAGGGCGGGCAGCTCCGCGCGCTCGCGGTGACCGGCACCAAGCGCTGGTTCTCGCTGCCGGAGGTGCCGACCATGATCGAGTCGGGCTTTCCCGGTTTCGTGTCCGACACCTTCAATGCGCTGTTCGCGCCCGCCGGCACGCCGCCCGAGATCGTCGCGCTGCTGGTGAAGGAGAGCCGCGCCGCCTTCGAGCGCGCGCAAGCGATCGAGCAGGCGCATCGCGCCGGCTTCGAGATAACCGCCGGCACGCCGGAGCAATTGGCCGCGCGCGTCGCCGCCGAGATCCCGATGGTGAAGGAGCTGGTGGAGAAGGCCGGGATCAAGCCGGAGTGAGGATGAATGTGAACCGGGAGTCCGTCCCTTGCGCGTGACCCGACGAACCATGCTTCGCCTGGGCGGGGCGGCCGCGATCGCGCCCGTATGGCCGGCCGCCGCCGATGACTGGCCGTCGCGGCCGATACGGCTGGTCGTCGGCACGGCGCCGGGCGGCAGCCCCGATATCATCGGCCGCATCCTCGGCGAGAAGCTCGCCGACCGGCTCGGCACGGCGGTCGTGATCGAGAACGTCACCCAGGGGGCCGGCGCGGTCGCCTATCAGGCGGTCGCGAAATCCGCGCCCGACGGATACACGATGGGCATCCTCACGGCCGGCTTCCCGCCGCAGGCCGCGTTGCGCAGGAAAAGCCTGGCCTATGATCCGGTCGACGGATTTTCCTTCGTGACGATGCTGTGCGGCTATCCGATGGTCTATGCGGTGGCGCCGGATTCGCCGATCAAATCGTTCAAGGACCTGCTCGACCGGGCGAAGGCCGCGCCTGGCCGCATCACCTACACGATCAACGCGCTCGGCTCGATCTATCACGTGCTGACCAAGTGGATCGAGATCGAATCGGGCGCCCTGATGACGCCGGTGTCCTACCGCGGGACCGCGCAGGCGCTGACCGACGTGGTGTCGGGCCGCATCGACCTCATGGTCGACGCGGCGACGTCGGGCTTTCCGCGCGTGCAGTCCGGCCAGCTCCGCCTGCTCGCCATCTCGTCGCCCGGCCGCTACCCGCTGATGCCGGATGCGCCCACCATCGCGGAGACGCTGCCCGGCGTCGAATTCATGTCGTGGCTCGGCCTGGCCATGGCGCCCGCGACTCCGCGGCCGGTCGTCGCGCGCATCAACAAGGAGATCCGGGAGGCGCTCGAGCTTCCCGACGTGCAGCAGCGCCTGAGCGAAGGCGGCAACGTAGCGTCGCCATCGAGTCCCGGCGAGATGCGGCAAAAGGTCGAGAGCGAGATCGCGCGCTGGACCCGGGTGATCGAGGCGGGCGGCATCAAGGTGGAATAGAGACGGTCGCCGAACCGTCCTGCTATACATGCATCCCAGGGAGGAGCGCCGGTGATGGCCGTGCAGGAACATAAGCATACGGTGCGCGACGTGAGCGTCCGTCTCTGTCGCGACGGCGAGGGCGAGCCCCTGCTCTTTCTGCACGGCGCGGGTGGGTGGCCGGCCTGGGGACCGTTCTTCGACGCGCTCGCGCGCCGCTGCCGGCTCCTGGTTCCGGAGCATCCCGGCTTCGGCCTGTCCGACAATCCCGACTGGATCCGCAACGTCGCCGACGTCGCGATGTATTACCTCGATTTTCTCGACGCCTTGGAGGGGCCGCCCGTTCATCTGGTCGGCCATTCGCTCGGCGGGTGGATCGCGGCCGAGATCGCGGCGCGCAACACGTCCCGGATCAGGAGCCTGACCCTGATCGCGCCGGCGGGCCTGCGCGTGAAAGGCCTCCTGTCGGGCGACAACTTCATCTGGTCGCCGGAGGAATACGCCAGGAACCTGTTTTACGACCAGGCCTTCGCCGAGCGGGAGCTGGCGCATGTCCCGTCGGAGCAGGAGGCCGACATCGCGTTGACCAACCGCTACATGGCGACCAAGCTCGGCTGGGAGCCGCGCTGGTTCAACCCGGCGCTCGAACGCTGGCTGCATCGGGTCCGGGTCCCGACGCTGGTGCTCTGGGGCCGCGACGACAAGCTCTTTCCGAGCGCCTATGCGAAAGCCTGGGCGGAACGCATTCCCGATAGTCGCGTCGACATCATTCCCGAATGCGGCCACCGGCCTCATGTCGAGAAGGCGCACGTGGCGGCGGAGAAAATCCTCGGCTTCATCGGGGGGCGGAAATGAAATTCACCTTCTTCCATCTGATGCCCTACCGGCCGCTCGACATGGCGGAGCGCCACAAGCACCGCGCCGCCTGGGTGGTGCTGCCGAACAGCCTCTATGATCCGAAAAAAGGCGCCGACGAATATGCCGCCTATATCGACCAGCTCGTCTATGCCGAGGAGCTGGGCTTCGACGTCATCGCGGTCAACGAGCATCATCAGACCGCCTATGGGATGATGCCGGCGCCCAACCTGATCGCGAGCGCCCTCATCCAGCGCACCAAGAAGGCCAAGATCGCGGTGGTCGGCCGCGCGCTGCCGCTGGTGAACAATCCGGTCTATATCGCCGAGGAGTTCGCGATGCTCGACAATCTGTCGCGCGGGCGGCTCATCACCGGCTTCGTGCGCGGGATCGGCAACGAGTATCACGCGAGCGGCATCAATCCGTTCTTCTCCCATGAGCGCTACCAGGAGGCGCACGACCTGATCGTCGCCGCCTGGACGCGGCCGGGCCCGTTCGCCTTCGAGGGCACGCATTACAATCTTCGCTACGTGAACCTGTGGCCGCGGCCCTATCAGCAGCCGCATCCGCCGATCTGGATTCCGTCCATGGGCTCCTCCGAGACGATCAAATGGGCGGCGGCGCCGGAGCGCAAATATCCGTTCCTGGTCACCTTCAGCGGCCGCGACCTGGTGGCGCGCTATCTCAACATGTACCGCGAGCAGGCCAGGCAATTCGGCTACGAGGCCAGCGGCGATCAGCTCGGCTGGGCCTCGCCGGTCTACGTCGCCGACACCGACGAGCGGGCGCGCGAGGAGGCGAGAGCGGGAATCGAGACGCTGTTCAACGATTTTCTCGCGGTGCCGTGGGAAATGCTGCTGCCGCCCGGCTACATGTCGCTCTCCTCGATGAAGAACACCATCAAGATGCGCAAGGCGCTGGGGTCGCGGGCGCGCCACAGCATGGAAGAGCTGATCGAGAGCGGCACCGTGGTGGTCGGCAGCCCGCGCACCGTGCGCGATCAGCTTTCGCGCCTGCGCGACGCCACCGGCGCCACCAACCTGGTCACCATGCTGCAGTTCGGCGTGCTGCCGGACGATCTCACCAAACGCAACATGGAGATGTTCGCGTCCGAGGTGATGCCGCATCTGCGCTGATGCGTGCTTGCGGATCTGCCGGATCCGTCGCCGCATCCAATCTTTAATCTTGACACCCGTTTTTTTGACGGCCGCGCCCGGATGGTGTAGGAGAAAATCCACAGTCGGAATTGTGCGCCGATCTCGGGCCCGCCCGAGATCGGTTTTTTAATGCGCAGGCCGGGTAACCCGGCCTGCGTGGCCGGCAACGGCCGCCGGGTTTTGTGTCTGGGGAGTGCGCGCGCCTCTCAAACCCCTCATGGTGAGGAGCGCGCGCAAGCGCGCGTCTCGAACCATGGGCGGCCGGCACGCGTGCCCGCGGCCCGTCCTTCGAGACGGCGCTTCGCGCCTCCTCAGGACGAGGTTGAAGGGTTCTTGCGGACCTCATGGTGAGGAGCGTCGCGCAGCGACGCGTCTCGAACACCTCATGGTGAGGAGCGCGCGTAAGCGCGCGTCTCGAACCATGGGCGGCAGGCACATTTTTCGCAACGCGCGGTCTTCAAACCGCGCTCCTCGGATGAGGCGGATCGAAGGGCGCATCGCTGTAAATCGCCTGTAGATCGCCTGTATTATCAGGGAATCCGCCTGTTCCGGAACCGCAATGGGCCTGTTTTTGCGACGCCGTTTGGCCTGTTACGGCCTGATAATCCTCCCATTTACAGGCATGGCGCATCATCCGCGCCAGGAACGGGAGGACCGGCGAGGACTGGGCGGGCGTGATCAAGCGCCTTAATATCAAGCTCGATTGAGCGGGAGGTAACGATGATACGGCATGGTGCGCGTTGGCTCTGTCTCGGCTTTGTCCTTATCGCATTCCCCGCGCTCGCGCAGAGCCCGGTCGCGCTCGAGAACGACTACGTGCGGGTGAGCCAGGACTCGGCGCCCTGCGCCACGGCGTCGCCCGGCCGGTGCGAGGACCGCGTGATCCTGGCGATGGGCGACCTCACGCTCAAATCGGGTGCCGCGGCCCGGTCGATGACCTACGGCCAGATCGCGGTGTTCCGGGCGGGCGAATCCTACGAGCCGCCGGCCGGCGGCGCCTATTTCGAGGTGGCGGTGAAGCCCGGCCATCCGCCGGTGAAATCGCCGCCCGAGCTCATTCCGCCGCCCAAGAACTTGATCGTGTACGAGGCGCCGACCTTCTTCATCTACGAGGAGAAGCTCGCGGTCGGCGACACCCGCCCGCGCCACAGCCACAGCCAGCGGGTGGAGATCAGGCTCAACAACGGACCGCGGCTGCACCAGTGGGTCGAGCAGGGCGGCAAGGTCAGCGAGAGCGAGCCGTCCATCGTCAACTGGCGCGAGCCGATCATCCACACGGTCAAGAATATCGGCGACATGCCGCTGCGCAACTTCATCCTGGAGTTCCTGCCGGACAAGACGTGAGGTTGCTCTTGCCGCCCACCTCTCCGCCGTCATCGTCCGCACCCGGATCGGCGCTTCGCTCCGTCCGGGTGCAGGCTCCAGCGGACGATCCAGTAACCCCGGGCCGGTATGACCGGGACCTACGTCTCACAACGTGGTCTCGTGATTACTGGATGGCCCGCTTTCGCGGGCCATGACACGGAGCATGTGGTGCGGCCAAGGGAGCGACTTCGCCACCCGTCACGGCATCGGAATATCCTGCACCTTCTTGGGCACGTGGTAGCCCTTCTGCACCGCCGGACGATTGGCGATGGCGACGTACCAGCGCTTCACGTTGGGATACTGGGCGAGGTCGACGGTCTGCCACTCGTAGCGCGAGATCCACGGCCAGGTCGCGATATCGGCGACCGAATAGTCGTCCGCCAGATATTCATGGTCCGCGAGCCGGCGGTCGAGCACCCCATAGAGCCGGTGCGCCTCCTTGAGGTAGCGCTCCTCGGCGTAGGGCGCCTTGCCCTTGTTGTATTTCACGAAGTGATGGGTCTGGCCGAGCATCGGGCCGACGCCGCCCATCTGCCACATCAGCCATTCGATGACGCGGTAGCGCTTGAGCTTGTCGGTCGGAAGAAGCTTGCCGGCCTTCTCGGCGAGGTAGAGCAGGATCGCGCCCGATTCCATCAGGCTGAAATCGTTGTCGCGGTCGACGATCGCAGGAATCCGGTTGTTCGGGCTGATCTTGAGGAATTCCGGCTTGAACTGCTCGTCCTTGCCGATATCGACGGCATGCGCCTCGTAGGGAATGCCGACTTCCTCGAGCATGATGGAGGCTTTGCGGCCGTTGGGAGTGGTCCAAGTATAAAGGTCGATCACAGTTCACCTCGTTGCGTGGCGTTTTTGGCCGCCGATGACCTAGCGTAAAGCATTTTTGTGGCGGCCTGGATACCGGTTCGCGGCCGAAACTGCGATCAGGTATAAGCATATAGGCTATCGGCATGGGCTGACGGGCCGAGGAGAGCGCTATGGCTGCCGACGAAAAGGTTCTTCGAATCCTGCACCTCAAATTCACGCTTCCGGCGGCGGACCCGGCCCAGCTCAGCGCGATGATCAAGTCGGCGAAGCCGTTCTACGATTTCTTCGGTACCACCCGGGTTCACCTGCTGCAGAATGTCGACGACCCCGCCCGTTTCATCCAGGTGATCGAATACGAGACCGACGAGTCGCTGGAGGTCAATCGCCAGCGCATCGCCAGCGACCCGCGGATCCAGGGCTATCTGCAAGCCTGGCGGATGCTGGTACCGGGCGCGGTCGAGATCGACGTTTACCAGGGGGTGTGACGCGTTTTACCAAAAAGTTGCCGCCTGATCCTGATTTTCCGGTTGCGCGTCCCCACCTCACGGGCCGGGGGGCAGATCAGGAGACCGAAGATGCGAATTCTTCTTTCGGCCCTTACGCTGGGCGCGGCCATCGCGATGATCGCCGCCGCCATCCCGCCGAGCGCTGCCCAAGGCCCTTATCATCCGTATTGTGCGCTCGACTCGTCGAGCGGGGCGACATCATGCTACTACGATACGCCCTGCTCCAGCTGCATCAGAAATCCCGCCTATGCGGGACCGGAGGGCACAGCGAGGGCGCGCGGCTACCGCGTGCCGCGGCGCTGAGGCATGTTTCAAATCGTCTGATTATAGGCGCCCACGTCGGGATGCGTGCGCAGCACGCTGTCGACGGCCTTGAACATGTCGTGCATGCGCTGCTCCGACACCGGGCTCTCGACCACCACCACCAGCTCGGGCTTGTTGGATGACGCGCGCACGAGGCCCCAGGTGCCGTCCTCGACGGTCACGCGCACGCCGTTGACGGTGACGAGATCGCGGATCGGCTGGCCCGCCACCTTGTCGCCCTTGCGCTGCGCCGTCTCGAAATGCTGCACCACCTGGTCGACGACGGCGTATTTGGTTTCGTCGGCGCAATGCGGCGACATGGTCGGCGAGGACCAGGTCTTGGGCAGCGCCTTCTTGAGGTCCGACATCTTCTTTCCGGGATTGCGGTCGAGCATGTCGCAGACCGCGAGCGCGAAAATGAGCCCGTCGTCATAGCCACGGCCGATCGGCTTGTTGAAGAAGAAGTGGCCGGACTTCTCGAAGCCGGCCAGCGCCCCGATCTCGTTGACCCGCCGCTTCATGTAGGAGTGGCCGGTTTTCCAGTAGTCGGTCCTGGCCCCGTTGGCGATCAGGACCGGATCGGTCATGAACAGGCCGGTCGATTTGACGTCCGCCACGAAACGCGCGCCCTTGTGCAGCGCCGACATGTCGCGCGCCAGCATCACGCCGACCTTGTCGGCGAAGATTTCCTCGCCCTCGTCGTCGACCACGCCGCAACGGTCGCCGTCGCCGTCGAAACCGAGCGCCACGTCGGCCTTGGTGCGCAACACTTCGTCGCGCATGGCGTGCAGCATCTTCATGTCTTCGGTGTTCGGATTGTAGTTCGGAAACGTATGGTCGAGCTCGCAATCGAGCCGGACGACCTCGCAGCCGGCCGCCTCGAGCACGCGCGGCGCGAAAGCGCCGGCGGTGCCGTTGCCGCAGGCGCAGACCACCTTGAGCTTGCGCGCGAGCTTGGGCCGGCGCGTCAGGTCGGCGATGTAGCGGGCGGGAAAATTCTCCACGAACGCATAGGAGCCGCCGCCCTCGAGCTCGAAACGCGCGCCCAGCACGATCTCTTTCAGTTTCGTCATCTCGTCGGGACCGAAGGTGAGCGGACGGTTCGCCCCCATCTTCACCCCGGTCCAGCCGTTGTCGTTGTGGGAGGCCGTCACCATGGCGACGCACGGCACGTCGAGCTCGAACTGGGCGAAATAGGCCATCGGCGTGACCGCAAGCCCGATGTCATGCACCTTGCAGCCGGCCGCGAGCAGGCCGGAGACGAGCGCATATTTGATCGAGGCCGAATAGCCGCGGAAATCGTGGGCGGTGACGATCTCCGGCTTGACGCCCAGCTGGCGGATCAGCGTGCCGAGCCCCATGCCCAGCGCCTGCACGCCCATCAGGTTGATCTCTTTTCCGAACAGCCAGCGCGCGTCGTATTCGCGGAATCCGGTGGCTTTCACCATCGGCTCGGATTCATACGCGTAGGTGTTGGGCGATAGTTCGGCCTTCGGAATGGGGAACATCACGGGTCTCGGGCGGCGGGATTGCGCCTGAGCACATAGCCCACGCGCGCCGGACGGGAAAGCCCGCATTTTTCGGACGAACAGGGTGCAATTGAGTCGCGCCGGCGCGTAGGCACCGGTTAGCCGACACTTGGTGCAGTCCGCCGGCCCCCCTGCCGCGCGGGCAGGGGGACGCTCGGCGAGGCGACGACGACTAGGGGCTCAATAGTCGTAGTCGCAAACGTAGACGCGCCGCCAGGCCCATCCATACGGCGTGCGCACGTGGCGCACGCGCCAGCAGCTGCCGTAATAGCCCGAGTAGGCATAAGACGGCCAGAATCCGCCTCCGAACCCGAAGCGGCGATGCCCAAAGCCGTGGTGGAAGTGCCCGAAGCGGGCGCCGCCGCCGACAAAGCGGCCGCCGCCGCCGAAACCTGCGCCGCCGAAGCGGGCGCCGCCGCCGCCCATATGCATTCCGCCGAAGTGGCCGCCGCCGAAGTGGCCGCCACCACCATGGCCGCCGCCGCCGTGACCGCCACCACCGTGGCCGCCACCGCCTCCGCGCGCCGAGGCCTCGGTTGC
>WNFR01005407.1_pt1 | contig 13054 bp, 18 predicted proteins | sample 5400221 | NCBI WGS metagenome assembly WNFR01 (sample SAMN13153357, study PRJNA577476) | soil metagenome | isolation source: 40 cm soil under Madrone tree | place: USA:California | collected 2016-06-14
CCGTGCCTGCTGCTGCGGCGTGAGGCGGTTCTGGATGTAGCGATCCTGAAGGATCTCCGAGACCCGGCGCCCGCGCGCGTGTTCCCGCGTCAAGTAGGCGACGACCTGCTCTTCGACGGAGGTCTTCGCGAACAGGAAGGAGAAGGGGCTCCTGAGGAGGCTCGCGAGCTTGAGCACGGGGCGATTGTATAGTCGAGGCAGTGCAAGTCTCGTCCGACCGCGGGAGGTTCGCGGAGCGGGTGCTCCGAGCGGTCGACGACGCCGGGAACGAGGAGCACGTCGTCATCTGGATCGAGCGGAAGGCCGGCGCGCTCTGGGCCGTCGGTCGCGCCCTCAATCCGGAGCAGCGCAACGGCCGCGAGCCGCGCTCGAACGACTACATCTTCGAGGGCTTCGAGCTCGTCGACGCGCTCGAGCAGGCGAACGCCGCGCTCGAGGACGACCTTACCGTCTCGGAACGCGACGGACGCGGCGAGCACTGCAGGCCGTTCACGCGCGAAGAGGTGTTGAAGCCGCTCGAAGCGTGGTTCTTCGGGCGTTAATAAGGACCGAACCCCCGCTCCCTGGTCGTGAGGCGACCAGGCAGCTAACGGAAGAGGCGGCTTCGCCGCCTAATCTCTTAAGCGCTGCGCGGCCAGCGAAGGTTCGCGTCGGGAATCGGATCGCCGTGCGGGTCGTGTGTCGGGAAGCCGAGCGCACGGTCGATGCGCGCCTCGAGCTCTTCTGAGATCGCGTGCTCGAGCCGGTCGGCTTCGTCGTGCACGTCCTCGACGTCGACGCCGAGCGTCTCCGCGAGGTACAGCTCGAGCAGCCGGTGATGACGGATCACCTCCAGCGCGACGCGCTCGCCCGACGGCGTGAGCGACACGCCGTGGTACGGCACGTGCTCGGCGAGCCCGAGTGCGTCGAGCTTCTTCACCATCGCGCTCGCGGACGCGGGCGACACGCTCTGTGCGCGCGCCAGCGCCGTGACCGAAACGCGGTCGCTCGCCTGGCCGAGCTTGTAGATCTCGCGCAGGTAGTGCTGGATCGCCTCGGTGAGCGGCTCCTGCGACATGACCTGAGTGTAGGCCACTACGCTCCCGGCCCATGCTCATCCGCATCGGATTCAGCGCAGACCCCGACGACGCCTTCATGTTCTGGGGGCTCGCGTCGGGCACCGTCGATCCGCGCGGCTTCCGTTTCGAGCCGGCGATCGAGGACATCCAGACGCTGAACGAGTGGGCGCTCGAGGGCCGACTCGAGGTGACGGCGATGTCGCTCGCGACGTATCCGCTCGTGCAGGACACCTACGTGCTGCTGCCGCACGGTGCGAGCCTCGGCTCGGGCTACGGGCCGATCGTCGTGGCGCGCGAGCCGCTCACGCTCGACGAGCTGCGCGAGACGGAGATCGTCGTGCCGGGCAAGCTCACGACCGCGTTCCTCGTCCTGAAGATGGCGCTCGGCGGCGAGTTCGCGCATCGCGTGCTGCCGTTCGACGCGATCCTGCCCGAGGTCGCGTCCGGCGCCGCGAAGGCCGGGCTGATCATCCACGAAGGACAGCTCACCTATCTCGACTCGGGCCTCGAGAAGTGCCTCGACCTCGGCGAGTGGTGGCTGCTCGAAACCGGTTTGCCGCTGCCGCTCGGCGTGAACACCGCGCGTCGCGATCTCGGGCCGGACACGTTGCACACGCTTTCTGAGGTGCTGCGCGAGTCGATCGACGCGGGCCTCGAGCATCGCGAGGCTGCGCTCGACTACGCCCTCGGCTTCGGCCGCGGCATGGACAGTGACCGGGGCGACCGCTTCATCGACATGTACGTGAACGAGCTGACGCGGGACTTCGGTGACGAGGGACGGCAGGCGGTGCAGGAGCTGCTCGCGCGCGCCGCGTCGGTCGGCGCATACGCGTCCCCCGTCAGGCTCGAGTTCGTCGAGTAGCCTGAACCGCGTGCCTCGCGCCGTCGTTCTCGCCGCTCTGCGCACCCCGGTCGGCCGCTACGGCGGTGCACTCTCCGGCGTGCGCCCCGACGACCTCGCGGGCCTCGTGATCCGCGCCGCGGTCGACCGGTCGGGTGTGCCGGAGGCGGAGATCGAGGAGGTGTGGTTCGGCTGCGCGAACCAGGCGGGCGAGGACAACCGCAACGTCGCGCGCATGGGCGCGCTGCTCGCGGGATTGCCGCAGTCGGTCGCCGGCGTGACCGTGAACCGTCTCTGCGCGTCGGGGCTGTCAGCGGTGGTCGGCGCGTGTCATGCGGTGATCGCCGGCGAGGGTGAGCTCTTCGTCGCCGGCGGCGTCGAGTCGATGTCGCGTGCGCCGTTCGTGACCGCGAAGCCCGACAAGGCATTCCCGCGTGGCAACGAGGTCTCGTATGACACGACGCTCGGCTGGCGTTTCCCGAACCCGCGCCTGGAGGAGCTGTTCCCGCTCGAGGCAATGGGCGAGACCGGCGAGAACGTCGCCGAACGCTGGGGCGTCTCGCGCGAGGAGCAGGACGCGTTCGCGCTCACGTCGCAACAGCGGTGGGCCGCGGCGGCCGCTGCGGGCCGCTTCGACGACGAGCTCGTCGCGGTCGGCGACGTCGTACGCGACGAGCATCCGCGTCCGGACACGACGCTCGAGAAGCTCGCGACGCTGAAGCCTGCGTTCCGCGCGGGCGGCACGGTCACCGCGGGGAACTCATCCGGCATCAACGACGGCGCGGCCGCGCTCGTGATCGCGTCGGAGGAGAAGGCACGTGCGCTCGGCATCGAGCCGCTCGCCGCGTATGTCGGTAGCGCGGTCGCAGGCGTCGATCCGCGCGTGATGGGCATCGGGCCGGTTCCCGCGGTGCAGAAGCTGCTCGCTCGCGCCGGCGTCGGCGTCGACGCGCTGGACCTCGTCGAGTTGAACGAGGCGTTCGCGTCGCAGAGCCTCGCCGTCGTGCGCGACCTCGGCCTCGACCTCGCGAAGGTCAACGTCAACGGCGGCGCGATCGCGATCGGCCATCCGCTCGGGATGAGCGGCGCGCGTCTCGTCGTCTCGCTGCTGCACGAGCTGCGCCGCCGCGACGGCCGCTACGGACTCGCGACGCTGTGTGTCGGCGTCGGCCAGGGGCAGGCCGCGCTCTTCGAGCGCTAGAGTCCCGGGCCACGCGACGACGTGTCCCGAGCCGGCCGCAAGGCCTCTCTGGGGCCACCCCAGGGGAACGAGTGTCATGACGTCAGCCCATCGCATGTGGTTCCGGCAGCTTCTCGGCCTTCGCCACATGCACGACGGGAGCAGTCGGGGCACGCCGTCGCGTGTCTGAGCCACACAACATGTCGGTCGCGCTCGCCCGCGCGTTCCTCGACGGCGAGTGGGCGTTCGAGGCACTGATCGAGCGAGGCATCATCGTGCTCGGACGGCGCCGGCGCGTGCTCGGAGTGGCGCGCGACGTCCTCGACGTGTACCACCGCGCGCCGCTCGACCGGCCGCACGAGCTCGCGTTGGTGATCGATGCATCGGTGCGCCGCCGCCGGCTGCGCGTCCGCGAGCCGGCGCGCTGGTTCACCTTCGAGCCGGAGATGGGCCGCATGCGCTGGCCCGTGCCTCCCATCACGACCGTCGCCGCCCTCGCCGCGTTTCTCGATCTGGACTACGGCCGCCTGCAGTGGTTCGCCGATGCGCGCGGTCTGGAGCGCTCCGTTACCGCCGAGCGCCTCCGGAACTATCGCTACGGCTGGTTCCACCGGCCGGGTTCGTCGGTCCGAGTGATCGAGAAGCCCAAGCACGACCTGAAGGCTGCGCAGCGCAGAATCCTGCGCGAGATCCTCGACCACGTGCCGGCACACGACGCCGCGCACGGCTTCCGGCGCGGGCGTTCGGTCGTCACGCACGCACGCGCGCACGTCGGGCGCCGCGTTGTGATGCGGTTCGACCTCGAGAGCTTCTTCGCCTCCGTCGAGGGCGGGCGGGTCTTCGGGATCTTCAGGACGATGGGCTACCCGGAATCGGTCGCGCACGTTCTCACTGCGCTGTGTGTCAACGTCGTGCCGCGCGACGAATGGGCGACAGTCGCACCGCCGGCTGATGCTTCGCTCCTCGATGCGCACCGTCGGCTCGGCAGACGGCTTGCGGCGCCGCACCTCCCGCAGGGCGCACCGACGTCCCCCGGCCTGGCGAGCCTCGCTGCACTTGGTCTCGACCGGCGCGTCGCCGGTCTTGCTGCGAGCGTCGGTGCGACGTACACCCGCTACGCGGACGACCTCGCACTCTCCGGGGACGAGCGGCTGCTTGCGATTGCGCCGACCGTTCGCGCGGCGGTCGCGGCGATCGCGCGCGACGAAGGTTTCCGGATCAACGCACGCAAGTCGCAGCTGATGACCAGCGCGGGGCGGCAGCGAATCTGCGGCGTCGTCGTAAACGCGCACCCGAACGTGACGCGCGCCGAGTACGACACGCTCAAGGCGATCCTCCACAACGCTGCCCAGCGCGGCCCAGACCTGGAGCGCGCGCATCTGCTCGGCAGGATCGCCTGGGTCGAGGCTGTGAATCCGGCCCGCGGCGAACGTCTGCGTGAGCGGTTCGCGCAGATCGAGTGGCCGGCGGCCTGAGCGGGCTAGCCGACGGGCGGCCGGATGTAGATCACGTCTTTGTGCTTCGTGGGCACGAAGGGAGCGCCGATGCTCATGATCACGTGCTCGACCTCGGAGAAGACCTCGTTCGAGATCGTCTCCGGGTCCTCCTCGGAGCGCACCTCGATGCCGATCTCGTTCACGGCGCGTGCGTCGAGCCCGTGCTCCTTCAGCTCCGCGAGCAGCCGGTCCCGGTCAGGGATCCGGGCCGCCTCGACCTGGATCGTGCTGGACATCGCCGACTCCTCTCGCTCGACCTTTGGATCCGATACCTGGCCGTTCGCCGGAAAGAACAAACGTCCTGCCGGTTCTCGGATCCAAAGTGTGGCCTTTCCGGGTGCTCCCGTCAACCGGTATTTTCCGGTTCGTGGCGGAGGCGCTCACGAAGGCGCACCCGCGAGTGGCCGGCGGCTATGCCGCCCGCGTCGTGAGCCTCGTCTTCGGGCTCGTCCTCTTCGCGCTCGGCATCGTGCTCATTCTCGAGTCGAAGCTCGGTCTGTCGCCGTGGGACGTGCTCAACCAGGGGCTCTCGAAGCACACGCCGCTCTCGTTCGGGATGGCGAACGTCGTCGTCGCGATCGTGATCCTCCTCGTCGCGTGGGCGCTCGGCGGGCGGCCGGGCATCGGCACCGTTGCGAACGCGCTCCTGATCGGCTCGTTCATCCAGGGACTGACGGCGATCCACGCGCTCACGGCGCTCGCACACGACGGCTTGTCCGTACGCATTCCGCTGCTCATCGTCGGGATCCTCCTGATCGGTCCCGGCTCTGCGTTCTACATCGGCGCAGATCTCGGCGCCGGTCCGCGCGACACGCTGATGCTCGTCGGCGCGCGCCGCAGCGGACGGCGCGTCGGTCTCGTGCGGGCCGTACTCGAGCTGTGCGCGCTCGCCGCAGGCATCGCGCTCGGCGGAACGTTCGGCGTCGGCACCGTGTTGTTCGCGCTCGGCGTCGGACCAGTCGTCGAGGCCTCGTTCGCGCTGCTCGCGCGATCGTCGCTCGCGGTGCCCTCGCCCGCGCCCGTGCCGGTCGTCATCGGCGAATAGCTACGCGTCGACGGGCAGCGTCGGCCCGCGCCGCCGCGCGGCGCCCGCGCTCGCGAGCACGACGAGCCCGATCGCGAGCCAGGCACGCGTGCGCAGGTGCTCGTGCAGCAACACGAAGCCGGCGAACGCGGCGACGGCCGGCTCGAGGCTGAGCACGACACTGAACACGTGCGACGGCAGGCGTCGCAGTGCCTCGAGCTCCATCGACCACGGCAGCGCCGACGAGAGCAATCCGACTCCCCCCGCAGCTCCCATCAGCTGCGGGTCGTCGAGGTGGTGGTGCGCGCTGATGATCCCCCACGGGAGCGCGATGAGGCCGCCGAGCACCATCGCGGGCGCGAGCCCGGATGCGCCGGGCCAGACGCGGGCGACGCGCACGCTCAGCAGGATGTAGAGCGCCCAGAAGAAGCCGGCGACCGCGGCGAGCACGATCCCGGCCGGGTGCACGGCGTGCCCGCCGCCGTTGGCGAGCAGCGCCACGCCGGCGCCGGCGAGCGCGACCCAGACGAAGTCGAGCGGCCGGCGTGAGCCGAGTACGGCCACCGCGAGCGGCCCGAGGAACTCGACCGTGACGACGACGCCGAGCGGTGCACGGTCGAGCGACTCGTAGAACGAGAGGTTCATCGAGACGAGCACGACGCCGAGCGCCGCGACGAGCTGCAGGTCTGCACGGCTGCGTGTCCGGATCTGCGGCCGCGCGATCGCCCACAGCGCGAGCGAGCCGAAGAGCAGGCGCAGGAAGACGACGCCGGGCGGGCCGAGCGTCGGGAAGAGTGACTTCGCGACCGCCGCGCCGGCCTGCACCGAGCACGCGGCGCCGAGCACCAGCCCGACCGCGGACGCTCGCCGATCGCCGGTCACTTGCGCAGCGAGAGCGCGGCGCCGATGCCGAGCAGCACGATCCCGGCGACGCGGGGCCAGTGCAATGCGACGCGCGTCGATCCGAACAAGCCCCACTTGTCGATCGCCGCGCCCATGACGAGCTGGCCGCCGATCAGGATGCCGACGGTTGCGGCGGTGCCGATGCGCGGCCCGGCGTACGTGATCGTGAAGACGATCAGGAGACCCATCAGCCCGCCCGTCAGCGTCCACCACGGCTGGTGGAACGCAGCGGTGTAGGCGCCCGCGCTGTGCCTCGCGACCAGGAGGATCACGAACGCCGCGACGGCCGTGAAGAGCGTCGCGAATGCGACGGCGCCGGCGATGCTGATCCGGTCGCCGAGCTGCGACATCACCGCGACCTGCACCGCGCCCGCGAGCCCCGCGAGCACGGAGAGGCCGACCGCAAGACCGCTCCCCGACACGGTGTCCACCATATCCGGGGAGCGGCTGCGGTTCAGATCGAGCTAGCTACCGGCCGACGGGTCGCCCTGCCACAGGTGGAACATGACGCCCTGCGGGTCGCTCGCCGCCGAGAACCAGCCGTGTCCCGGCACTGGTGACTTCTCCTCCGCCTTGCCCCCGAGCTCGCGCACCTTCGCGATCGACTCCTCGATGTTGTCGACGTTGAGGTAGACGTTTGGGCTCGACTTCGTCTCGTCCTTGCCCGCGATCGCGGCGCCGGACTCGTCGTCGATCTGCGCCATCCGGTAATCCACCTCAGGCATCGCCGGGCCGAACTGCCAGCCGAAGACGCCACCCCAGAACGCCTGCGCCGCATCGGCGTCCTTCACGACGATCTCGTAGTGCACCATCTGACCTGCCATCCGAGTCCTCCTTTTCCGCGGTGCCGTTAGTGTGCCATCGGCCCGCAAGAGAAAGGAAGCTCGATGTATCGCGTGATCGTGCTGTACGAACAGGAGCCGGACGCGGACGCCTATGCAGAGCACGCGGAGGTCTGTAAGCGCGTGCCGAACGGCGTCTTCCGCCACGGCAAGGTGTTCGGAGCTCCGATGGGCGACCCGTCGCACGCGTACTACGCCGAGTGGGAGTTCCCGGATGAGGAAGCGTTCAAGAGCGCGACCCGCAGCGACGAGTTCATGGCGACGGGCAAGGACGCGTACAAGCGCGGCTTCCCGCAGCCGAGCGTCGTCTTCGCCGACGTCTCGTGAGCGACGACCTCGTACTCGTCGAGCGCGACGGCCGCATCGGCGTCGTGCTGATGAACCGTCCGAAGCAGCTGAACGCGCTCTCGGGCGAGCTGCTCGGCGCCGTCGTCGCCGCGCTTCGCGACCTCGACGACGATCCGGAGGTGCGCGCGATCGTGCTCGGCGGCGGCGAGCGCGCATTCGCCGCCGGCGCGGACATCAACGACCTCGCGGCCGGTACGCCGGTCTCGATGTACGAGGCTCGCGGCCTCGATCGCTTCGACGCAGTGCGCACGGTGCGCACGCCCGTCGTCGCCGCAGTCTCCGGTTTCTGTCTCGGCGGCGGCTGCGAGCTGGCGATGCTCTGCGACCTGATCGTCGCTTCCGAGACGGCGGTGTTCGGCCAGCCCGAGATCAACCTCGGCGTGCTGCCCGGCGCCGGCGGGACGCAGCGGCTCACGCGCGCCGTCGGCAAGTCGGTGGCGATGGACATGATCCTCACCGGGCGGACGATCTCCGCGCACGAGGCGCTCGGCTTCGGGCTCGTCGCGCGCGTCGTCGCGAAGGAGGCGTGGCTCGACCAGGCGAAGCGCGTCGCGGGCGAGATCGCGTCGAAGGGGCCGGTTGCAGTGCGTCTCGCGAAGGAGGCTGTCGACGCGGCGTTCGAGACGCCGCTCTCCGCCGGTGTCGAGCTCGAGCGCAAGTCGTTCTATCTCGTGCGCGCCTCGGAGGACGCGGAAGAGGGGTTGCACGCGTTCCTCGAGAAGCGCGCGCCCGACTTCAAGGGTCGGTAGGGTCCGCGCATGGCCGAGGTCGAGTTCGCGCGCGACGGCGCGGTGCAGACGATCACGCTCAATCGTCCCGAGGTCTTCAACGCGTTCAATCGCCCGCTGCACAAGGCGTTGGCCGCGGCGCTGAAGGACGCGCGCGACCCGGAGGTGCGCGCGGTCGTCATCACCGGCGCGGGTCGCGGCTTCTGCGCCGGCCAGGACCTGAAGGAGTTCGGCGAGGCTCTCGACGTCGGCGACGCGTTGCGCGAGACGTATCACCCGAACGTGCTCGCGATCCGCTCGCTCGAGAAGCCCGTGATCGCCTCGGTGAACGGAGCGTGTGCCGGCGCCGGGCTCTCGCTCGCGTGCGCGTGCGACATCCGCATCGCGTCGGATGCGGCAAGCTTCGTTCCGGGCTTCATCGGGATCGGCCTCATTCCGGACGCCGGCGGCACGTTCTTCGTCAACCGGCTTCTCGGTCCGTCGCGTGCGTTCGAGTGGATGTCGTCGAACCGCAAGCTCGGCGCGGACGAGGCGCTCGCGTGGGGTCTCGTCTCGGAGGTCGTCGAGGCCGACGCGCTCGCGACTCGGGCAGCTGAGCTGGCGGCGTTCTACGCGGGGCTGCCGACGCGCGCGATCGGCATGACGAAGCGGCTGTTCGACCATGCGGACGGTGCATCACTCGACGAGCAGCTCGAGTACGAGGCGCAGCTGCAGGCGGTCGCGACGAAGGGCGAGGACTTCACGGAAGGCGTGACCGCGTTCATCGAGAAGCGCCCGCCGAAGTTCACCGGCCGCTAGGGCTGCGAGCAGACAGTGAGCCCGAGCGCCTGCGCGGCGTGACGGCTCGTGACGCCTTCGGCCTGCACGGTCGCCGCCGCCGTCGACACGCCGGCGAAGTCGCGACGGAGGCCGGCTTCGCCGAGGTCGTGTAGTGCTGCGGCGATGCGGCCGTCGGCGGCGAGCCAGGTGCGCACTGGGGCCGCGTCGCCCGACGGTGGTGCGAGAGCAGCGAGCTTGCGCCGCGCCGCCTCGTAGAGCGGCAGGGTCTTGTTCACGTAGGCGACGATCTCCGCGTACTTCGTCGGGCGGACGATCGGCCCGGCCGCGGCGCGGAACGCGGTACAGACCGCGTCGGCGCGCTTGACGAAATCGTCGTGCGAAAGCCGGCCGCCGCCGCAGCCGGCGAGGCCCGCGACGAGCGCCACGGCGAGCAGGGGACGGAGCACCGGCACGCCCGGAGCGTGGCAGATGGACCGGAGCTATGCGACGAGCTCGTCGAACAACCTGTCGAGAGCCGCGGCCGGGTTGTCGCAGACGCCGGTGTGCACCGCGGACGGCTGGATGATCGTGCTCGACGGTGCGACGAGCCAGTGGAAGCGCGCGGTCGTGTCGAGCTCGGCGATCGGGCCGGCGTCGGCGTCCCCGCGCGCGATGCGCTCGAGCGCGGCGAGGTGCGGGCGGACTGCGGCCGCGTCGGCTTCCGGCCACAGCGCTGCGAGGCGCTGTTCGTCGAGCGCCGTGCGTACGGCGAGGAAGTCGAGCGGACGCGAGAAGAGCACAACGCCGACGTTGATGCGCTCGCCGCGCTCGACGCGCGGGACGATGCGGTACACGGCATAGGAGAAGGGACTAGTTCCCGCCACGTGCGTGCTCTGCCTCCTCGACGAACGTCCGCGGCGTGTCGAGCCTGCGGCGCAGGTAGTCAACGTAGACGTGCGGGTCGTCGCCGTCGAGCCACTCGGCCGGGACTTCGGCAGCGATCGTTCCAAGCAGCTCGTCCGTCACGCGCGGTGCAAGGCGCGCGTCGGCGTCGGCGATCGAGCCGGCGAAGGGCAGCAGCACGTGCTCGCGGATCGCCGGGAACGGCTTGCGCGCATGGGCCGTGTCACGCTCCGCGGCGTGGTGGAAGAAGAGCGCCGCGCCGTGGTCGATCAGCCACAGCCGGCCGTGCCAGAGCAGCAGGTTCGGGTTCCGCGCCGTGCGATCGACGTTCGTCACGAGTGCGTCGAGCCAGACCACGTCGGCGGCGAGTTCCGGTTCCGGCGGCGGGCCTACGGCCGGATTGAACGGCAGCGCGCCCGGCAGGAAGTCGACGCCGAGGTTCAGCCCGGCGCTCGCCTCGAGCAGATCCTGGATCTCCGGATCCGGTTCGGCGCGGCCGAGCACGGGATCGAGCTCTACAAGCGTGAGCTCTGGCACGGCGAAGCCGAGCGCGCGCGCGAGCTCACCGGCGACCACCTCCGCGATCAAGGCCTTGCGGCCCTGGCCGGCACCGCGGAACTTGAGCACGTACAGGCCGTCGTCATCGGCCTCGACGAGCGCGGGGAGCGAGCCGCCTTCGCGGAGCGGCATGACGTAGCGCGTTGCGGCGATCCGGCGGAGCTGCACGCATGCGAGCGTATAGTCGAGCGATGGCGGTCACGCCGGAGACGCGGGAGTGGGAGGCGCTCTTCGCGGCGCGCACACGCGGCGACGTCGGCGAGGGCATCGCCGAGGTACTCGCATTTCTCGGCCTCCCGGACGTGATCTCGTTCGCGGGCGGCTTCCCCGATCCGGTGACGTTCCCGCGCGAGCGCGCGGCGCAGCTGCTGCAGGAGTTTGCGGTCTCGGGCGAGGTGAGCGCGTTCCAGTACGCGCCGACCCGCGGCCTCGCAGGCACGCGCGATGCGCTCGCGGGCCGCCTCGAGGAGGTTCAGGGCCGGCGGCCGGACGACGGCGAGCTCCTCGTCACGAGTGGCGGGATCGAGGCGCTCGAGCTCGTCGGTGCGACCTTCCTCGAGCGCGGCGACCGCGTCGTCGTCGAGGGCCCGACGTATCTCGGCTCGATCATGTCGTTCCGCAGCTTCGAGGCGGAGGTCGTCGCGGTTCCGATGGACGAGCACGGGCTCGAGGTGGACGAGCTCGAGCGGCAGCTCGTGAAAGGCCTGCGGCCGAAGCTCCTCTACACGATTCCGGATCATCAGAACCCGGCGGGCGTGAGCCTCGCGGCGGAACGGCGTGCTCGTCTCGTCGAGCTCGCGCGGCGGTACGGCTTCCTCGTCCTCGAGGACGTCGCGTATCGCGAGCTGGCCTTCGACGGCAGCGCGCTGCCGAGCCTGTGGCAGCTCGCGCCGGACGTCGTCGTGCAGGCGGGCACGACGTCGAAGACGCTGTTTCCCGGCGTACGCCTCGGCTGGGCCGTCGGACCCGCGGAGATCTGCGCGCAGCTCGTGAACGCGAAGCAGACGACCGACCAGTGCGCGGGCGCACTCGGGCAACGTTTGTTCGAGGAGTACGTGCGCCGGGGTTGGATCGAGGAGCAGCTCGTCGCGTCGCGCAGGCTCTACCGGCGCAAGTGCGAGCGCATGCTCGCCGCGCTCGACCGTTCGATGCCGGAAGGAGCGCACTGGACGGTGCCGCAGGGCGGGTTCTTCTCGTGGCTCACGCTTCCGGCCGGCGTCGGCGCGGTCGAGCTCGCGCGGCGCGCGGTCGAACGCGGCGTCGGCGTCGTCCCGGGCTCGCTCTTCTATCCGGACGGCCGCGGCGGCGAGAACCTGCGCCTGTCGTTCAGCCTCGTCGACGAGCTCCAGATCGACGAAGGCATCGAGCGGCTCGCGTCGCTCGTACGCGCGTAGGTCACTTCGGCGGCAGGGAGCGCGCGTACGAGGTGCCGCGCCCGACCCACACCGCGAGCTCCTTCTTCGTGCGGACGTGCTCGCCGCCGACGCGCAGCCAGCCGCGCATCTCACGGCCGCGCATCACCATGGGGGTGGCGTGCGACTTCGCGACGAGCGCGTCGGACTGCTCCGGATCGACGCGAACGAGCAGACCTCCCTCGCCGCTCGCGGCGATCGCCATGTTGCCGCCGATGAGAAACGCGAGACCGCCGAACATCTTCTGCTCCGTCAGTCCCGCTTCCCCGGCGACGAGGTCGCGGATGCGGGTCGCGAGTGCTTCGTCGTACGACATGGGCTGCTAGGACCTTCCTTTCACCATCAACTATGGGGCATAGAAGCTGCGAACCGAGCTTGGCCGACGACGGCGGGCTTGAGCACCTCTTCGCACCACTGCCGGAAGCTCGTCGGTGTCGAGTTCTCCGCCGTGCGCTCCTCGGCGTTGTCGAGGCCTTCATTCTTGGCCCAGGCCATGTCGGTCATGCCCTTTGCCATCGCCTCGGACATGCCGAACGAGACGAAGCGGTCGTTGTACGCCTCGAACGTGGTCTGCGCGAAGCGGACATCCATTGCGAGGACCTCGGAGATGATCTCGGCCATGTCGTCGAACGAGAGATCCTCGGGGCCGAGCAGCGGAACTTCGCCGACTCCGCTCCAAGTCTCGTCGAGCAGTAAGCCCGACGCGGCTGCGGCGATGTCGCGGGTAGCGACTGAGGGCAGCTTGCGATCGCCCGCGATCGGCGAGAAGAACATCCCCTGTTTCTTGATCGACTCCGCCTGGCGGACGATGTTGTCCATGAACGACGGGTTGGTCAGCGCTCGGAACCCGACGCCGCTCGCTGCGATGAGATCGTCCATCGCCAGCGAGCCGGTGACGTAGCCGGCCCTGTCGGCCCACGGTTTGCCGCGGCCGAGCGCCGAGACGCCGACGACGTGCTTGACGGCGTGCGTCTTGAACGCCTCGGCAGCCGGGCCGGCGAA
>WNFR01005408.1_pt1 | contig 13054 bp, 11 predicted proteins | sample 5400221 | NCBI WGS metagenome assembly WNFR01 (sample SAMN13153357, study PRJNA577476) | soil metagenome | isolation source: 40 cm soil under Madrone tree | place: USA:California | collected 2016-06-14
AAAAGACGCTTTGCTCAGAACTCATCAACAACTACTTGAGGCAGTTTCTCGTGTGAATGAATCACGACTCGACGCGCCCATCCTCGAAAATATGTCGAGCGTCTATATTACTCTTCAAGGGGTAGTGCAGCATGATTTGTATCATGCTGGACAGATCGCCATTCTGAAAAAAGCTCTGGAACGACCGTAACACGTCAGCAATCATAGCAACTTTTGTAATTTAACTTTCGAGGAACAATCATGGGCGACCTATCAAGCCGGCAATGCATCCCCTGTCGCGGCGGTGTACCGCCACTTCAGGGACAAGACATAACCAACCTGTTGATGGAGTTGGAAGGATGGGAAGTAGTAAACCAGCATCACCTGACAAAGACCTTCAGCTTCGCTAACTTTCGCGAGGCTCAGCAGTTTGTCGACCGGATCGGGGATCTCGCGGAAGAACAAGGTCATCATCCCGATATCTGCTTTGGTTGGGGTCGGGCCGAGATCACAATCTGGACCCATAAAATCGATGGGCTCACCGAAAGCGACTTCATCCTGGCGGCCAAAATCGACAAGCTCTGATAGGTAGAACGGCCACCACCAAACTCTCACGCGACCGGTTCCTTGTAGATTCTTTCAATCTCATCGACCATCCGATTCAAACTGAATCGCAGGCTGACCACGTCTTGAGCCTGGCTGCCAAGCAGTCTTCTTTTGTTCTCGTCTGCAAGGAGCACCATGATCGATTCCGCCAACCGCTCGACGTCCCCAATGGGAACTAGCAAGCCTGTTCTTTGATCCTCTACGACTTCGCACGCGCCATCTGTTTCGGTGGCAACAACCGCAGTGCCCGCGGCCATCGCTTCTGCTATCGCCAGGCCAAATGATTCTGTTTCCGATGCCGAAACGAAAACATCCAACGCCAAAAGTAACTTCTCGGCATCATCGAGCCAGCCGAGAAAATGAACGCGATTCTCGATTTGCAGTTGCGACGCAAGGTTTTCCAGTTGCTTGCGAATTTGACTTGAAGCTGAAGTGTCAACACCGGCGATTATGAAATGCGATTGGGGAACCTGCTGCGAAACGATTGCTGCGGCGCGTAGGAAATCGTCGTGACGTTTAAGGGTGCGCAATTCTCCAATGCTGCCAACGAGCAAACATTCCGCAGGTATGTTCTTGCTTTGCGTAAACTGAAGGCGGTCAAATTGGGCTCCTGCCCTGGCAAAACGAGCGACATCAACGCCATTAGGGACCAAGGCGATCCGATCTTCGTTTACTAGCCGTTGTGAGCGAAGCTGCTTTGCAACGGCTGTGGAGACGGCGATGATGCGAAAGGCTCCAGCTAGCGTGCGCCGATGAAGACGGTTCAACGGAAAGAGAACATGGCGAGTGACGATAAGCTTCGTGACTGGGCTCCGGCGCGCGGCGTAAGCGGCGAGCGAATAGTCGCGGGCCATATGCGCATGAACCACTTCGATTTCATGTTTCCTTACAAAGCGAGCCAGGTCTCTTGCGCTGGGTGCATCGAGCGCATTGCGCAATGGGAGTGTCTTTATATTCGCGATAGGCACCCGCAGATGTGCGAACAGGGGAGACTGCGGCCTGACTGCGACATAAAGATCATGACCGCGGGCGATGAGGGCATTCGTAAGGTCAGCCAGATAGCGCTCGCCGCCGCCAAAGGATGAAGCCGAGCTAATCTGAAGAATTTTCAAGTGCGATTTTCCAGCGTCCGACAAACTTTAGAAAGCTCTGAACAATCCGTACCAAAGCGAAACAGCAAGAGTTTCGAGTGTTTTATTAACAGGCTAGGTTTGGCACCTCACCATCCGAATACACAGACAAAACCATAACAGCTAGATTTGGCCAGTCGGCACGAGTGTTGCCCTTATCAGCCACCAAGACTGTTTGTAGGGAGGGATTGTATGGCCAAGCCAAAATTAGTTACAGGACTTTTTAAGAATCGCGTCGCTGCGGAAGCCGCAGTGGATGCGATTATGAAACGCGGTTACACACGCGACGACATTAGCGTCTTGATGTCTGACGCGACACGCAGTAAAGAGTTTGCGCTTCAAACTAGATCGCATGCAGCGGACGGCGCCGGAATTGGCGGGGCCGTCGGAGGCGCGGTGGGTGCAGTGCTGGTGGCGATTGTCGCGGTAGGCACAACGCTATTTCTACCAGGAATCAATCTGTTCATCGCTGGTCCAATTGCAGCAGCGTTGGCGGGTGCCGGTGCAGGCGCAGCTACCGGCGGTGTCATTGGCGCTTTAATTGGCGCGGGTATTCCGGAATATCGAGCTAAGGTCTACGACACGGGGCTGCGCGGTGGCGGAATACTCGTGGGGGTTGAGGCTCGATCTGACGAAGAGGTGGACCGTCTTGAGGATCTGCTTGAGGACGTCGGAGCCGAGCATGTTCGTTCAAAGTAGGTGGAGTTGAAGTTGCGTATCTTGTGGGCGAAAAACCAAAGGCCTGTGACGAGTTTCGTCACAGGCCTTTCGGTGTGCCAAAGTGAAAATCATCTACCGATAGCATCGCCGGCGTCTTCGAGGGCCTCGCCAACCTTTCGCCGAGCCTTTCCGAATCCTTCTTCTACCTTTCCACCCACATGGTCGGCCTTGCCTTCGTCTTCGAGTTCACGGTCGTCGATAGCCCTGCCAACAGCTTCTTTGGTCTTGCCTTTAGCCTGATCCAAAATTACTTAGGTCGAGCTGACGACTTCTTTTGGCAGTTTCTCTTTAGCAGACTTTGCAAAGGGCGAGGTCTTTTCCCAGATCGGTAAGCGCACTTCGAAGCGTGTTCCTTCGCCAGGTTCGCTGACAGCCACAATCTCTCCTTCGTGACGCGAGATGATTCCGTGCGAGGCCGAAAGACCCAAACCAGTACCGTGTGCGCCTTTTGTGGTAAAGAACGGCTCGAATATTCGTGCTATCGTTTCCGGCGGCATCCCAGAACCTGTGTCGGCGACCCAGAAACACCCGCCATCAATCTCACCGCGAGTGCCAAGCTCCAATACTCCTCCACCAGGCATTGCATCGACCGCATTAAAGATCAGATTGAGCATTACTTCACGCAACTCAGCCAGGTCTCCACTCACATATATCGGGCCGTTACAAGCCGTCTTGACTCTTATCTCGGGTTGCTCCGGTTTTCTCTGCCACTTGGGCCGGGCGATCTCGAGGCTGGAAGTGATCAGATCGTCAAGTTCAACTGGTCCAAACTCCTTGACCGTGTCGCGTCGTGCGAAGTCAAGTATGCGACGCAACGTCTTGCTGCCATCCTCGACCGCATCGTTAATTACCTTCAGGCTCTTTTGTGAAGTAACGTCACTGGCGCGCATCTGCAGCAGTTGCGCGCGGCCTTTGATCACCGTGAGCGAGTTATTCAGGTTGTGAGCAACGCCGGCGGCGAGTTCGCCTACTGCGCGCAACTTATCAGACTGCGATATTAGCTCCTGCGTACGCTTGCGTTCAGTTATATCGCGCAGGAATACCAGCACGCCATCGACTTCCCCATCGCGCCATAACGGCGACGTATGGGCCTCTACATCCCGGTTTGCTTCGTCTGCACGAATGGCGCGAACCTCTGCCTGCGTATCAGCTCCCGTCAAAGCGCGGCTCAATCCTTCGCTCACCGCTTGCCGAGAATCAGGAGCAATGAAATCGATGAAACGCTGGCCCAGCAACCTGCGTGGGTTTCCGGTTTCGGCGCGCTCATTGACCCACGTGATGCGGCCATCCTTATTAACAGCATAGATCTCATCCGGCGAGCGGTCCGCTATGCTTGCCATGAACGACTTGTGCGCAATCGCTTCAGCTTCAGCGCGACGAAGATCGGAAATGTCTCGAGCTATGACTAAGGCGCCGAGTCGCTCATTTTCGACCTCGCCTTTAAGAGGCTGGACGGTTACGAAAACAGGTGATTCGACTCCACCTACAGTCAGGAATTCAAATTCAACCTTTTGACCACTCTCAAAGGCGCGGTCCACCACGCAGTTTGCGCGCTCACCCGTTTGCCAGAACATCTGACAACAACTTGTGCCGAGCAAGGGCTTCATGCCATGTGCCTGTAGGAGTTGTCCTGGAGAGTTGACCAGCACAAGCCGTTTTTGCCGGTCAAACAGGTAGACCGCGTCAGACATGGCGAGCAGCGCGTCTTGCCCCATCCCGTCTGAGATGGAGGCAGATGTGATCAACTTGTCGGAAGCGTAGTCAGCCGAAAGATTTGGATTATCTTTATTCATCGACCGCAGTAGAAGATTCGGTAAGAACCGAAAGGCAGGATGCCCGACTGAGGGGCAGCCAGTATCCTAACAAATATCAACTGGCAAGGGCTAGATCATTTTTTGGAAATGGCCCGACTTTAGCGTATCTGCAGGGGGTTCCGGCTCTCCGGGCCTCGCTCGGTGCTTAATGAGTTCCCGAATTCTGAAAAGCAGCTTGTCGAGATCCAAAGGCTTGGCGACATGCCCAGCGAAGCCTTCCCGTAGAGCGCGGTCGACATCTGATGGCCGGCCATGGCCAGTCAAGGCAAGGGCAGGAACCTCTGCCATTGAGGGTAATCTTCGTAATTCACTCAGAAGTTGATATCCATCCATCTCGGGCATTGAGATATCCGAAATCAAAAGGTCAAACTTCTTGCCTGCGGCGACACCGAGAGCCTCCAACCCGCTCCGCGCCGTTTCAACCACGGCTCCTTCCATTTCCAGAAGTTTGCTGAGCATCTCTGTGGTTTCACGCGAGTCATCTACGACGAGGATAGATTTCTTATCTAACACCGCGGTTGTGTTCCTCTTTTCCACCTCAACCTTGGAGATAGCCAGCTTATGCAATGGAATCCAAACGATGAAACGAGCCCCAGTGCCAACGCCCTTGGATTCTGCGATCACCCTGCCTCCCTGTAACTCAGTCAGTTTTTTTACCAGAGCGAGCCCGATTCCCATTCCACCTTGCTTTCGTTCGTTACTGGCGTCGGCCTGCCGAAAGATCTCGAAGACGTGGGGCAGAAATTCCGGGGCAATGCCCTGGCCGGTGTCTTCAATGAGCAGCCTCGCATCAGCGCCCTCCTCGCATAAAGCGATCCTGACATGACCCCCCGAGGGAGTAAACTTCACGGCGTTGTTCAAGAGATTCCACGCGATCTGACCCAGTCGAATCGGGTCGCCCTCAACTATAAGTACCTCCTCTGCGACAACCAGATCCAAGGTAATGTTTTTTTCTTCCGCTTCCGCTTTGACAGTCTCGATAGCGTCTGCAATGACAGTCGCCAGCGAAACTGGTTGCCGGTTTAGCGTCAGTTTCGCCATTTGCAGACGCGAGAGATCGAGCAAGTCAGAAACCAGCTGCGACTGGGCCAGCGCGTTCCGCCGAATAACTTCTGCGGCCTTCTTTACAAAGCGAGGATTTTGCGAATCCTCACTGCGTCGCAAAATCTCGGAGTAGCCAATTACGACGTTGAGCGGATTGCGAAGCTCGTGCGACAGAGTCGCAAGAAACTCGTCCTTCAGTTGATTGGCCTCTTCTGCTTCGGCACGAGCCTGCTGTTCATGCTCCAGGAGTTTGACGCGCTCAGCCTCTCCACGTTTTAAGTGAGTTATGTCGATCGATACACCCACCACTCCGATCAGGCCACCTTTCTCATCAAGAATTGGAGAGTCTGTGATCATTGCCGGAAACGTTGAACCATCGCGCTTCTGAAGCAGTAATTCCCCGGACCAGCTTTGACCTGATTTCAAAAGCGAGAAAATCTCCGTGGCCTTTTCTTTTGAGTCGATTGCGGGAGTAAGAGAAATAATATTGGAGCCGATCGCCTCCGCCGCTGACCAACCATACAGACCTTCAGCAAAGGAATTCCAGTAAATAACCTTGCCCTGCAGATCGGTGGCAACCACAGCTTGCTCAACGGCGTGGAGAAGACTCGCCTGGAAACGAATCTCTTTCTCCGCCCGCTTCCGCTGAGTGATGTCGCGTGCAATTTTTGACGCCCCGATGACTTTTCCAGACTCGTTTTTGACGGCCGAAACTGTCAGCGATACGTCAACAAGTGTGCCGTTCTTACGTCGTCTTACTGTTTCGTAATGGTCAACTTTACGGCCCGAGCGAACGCGCTCGAGAATCGAAGGTTCCTCGTCGAACCTATCCGCTGGTATCAGCATTGTAACCGGTTGACCTATTGCTTCCTCTGCCATATAGCCAAACAGACGTTCGGCTCCCTTGTTCCAACTGCTGATGACACCATTCAGGTCTTTGCTGATGATTGCGTCGTCGGACGATTCAACTATTGACGCAAGCAGCTGGCTGGTGACCTCTGCTTCCTTCCGCTCGGTGATGTCGCGCAGATAGACACTTAGACCTCGCTGAGTAGGATAAGCATTGACCTCGAACCATGCGCCCGGCACGATTTTTGAAGGCAGTTCAAACTGCACCCTCACCTTCTCATTCGAAGCCTTATGAAGTTGGGTATACAAATCGGAATCGACGGCATTTGGGAAAAGCTCCCAAATGACCTTACCTACCAATTCCTGTCGAGTCTTTCCGAAGCGAGCCTCAGTTTGCTTGTTAACGTCGGTGAATCGCCACTCGCGATCCAATGAATAGTAGAGATCGGTGATGCTCTCGAGTATCCGCTTGGTCCTTTTGTGCGAAGCGCGCAAGGCTTCGAGGGTTTCGTCTCTTTCGCGGTTGGCTTCCGCCAATTCCATCTCATACAGGCGAGCGTTTCCAAGCGCGATGGCTGCCTGGTCGGCGAGCGCAGAGAGTTGCCATTCCGTTTCTTCGTTCAGGGGAAATGCAGGCAGCACTACCAGCAACCCATTAAGAGAGTGCTTAGCTATTACTGGGAACGAGGCTATTGTTTCATTGGAATCTACTGCGAGAGATGCATGGAGGTTCTTGATTACATCTTCCTCCATCTTTCCGGAGAACGATGTGACGAACTCAGGCTCAATTCCTCGCGCAGCACGAATTCGCAGCAATCCATCTTTATCAACCAGCAGGAGAAGGCTAATTCGTGCGTCTACCAGGTGAGCTGCATTTTCGACTATAAGATTGAGGACTTCGTTGAAGTTCAGCGAGGTTGTGAGCGCGCGATTGACTTCCGCCAAACGCCGATAAGGCTCGTTGTGCTGCTTTCCTGGCTGGACCATAAGCCTATCCGTTCTCAACCCGTTTGCTTAACGGCTGCGCCTTTTCCGCTAATCTCTAAAAAATGCTCGCGATTGTCATGAGCACTGCCGCGTGTCTTGATGACGCGAATAGTGCGCTCCATCTCGTGACCTGGCTTGAATCCAAGCAGGATCAGATTATCGCTCATGTTAGAGATTTCCTGGTCGCTTATGCCGTGGACTTCAAATAAATCGGTCAGCTCGTAAGACATCAGGCAAGTAACATTTTCGACCGCGAACCACTGCGTTAGTGCATAGATAAAGTCCGCAAAGCGTCGTCTATCAATACTACTTCGCTCCAGGTCACCCAACGCGTCTATCACAACTCGCTTGACTCTGCCCCCACGAACACGGCCAAATAGCTCACTTGCAACGCGATCCATCTGCATTTCTACAGGCGACTTATACATCAGCTCGAAGTTCCCTCTCTCGATCAGCTCTTCAAGCTCCCAGCCCAGGTTGAGCATAACTCGTGCCAGTTGTGAAGGGTTCTCCTGAAATGCAACAAAAAGGCCCGGCTCGTCCTTCACCGCACCCTCACAAAGGAAGTGAAGACCCAGTACCGTTTTTCCCGATCCCGTCGGTCCGGCAATCAGAGTAGTGCTGCCGCGCCAAAAACCCTCCGCGATCATTTCGTCAAGTCCTGTTATGCCGGTATTGACGCGTTCAATTTTCGGTTTGTAGTTTGGTGGGACGCGTGGCGTCAGCAGACGCGGGAAGACCTCAATGCCATTCTCGCTGATAGCAAATGCATGCATGCCGGGTATCGAATCAGATCCGCGCAGTTTTTCCACTCTAAGAAAGCGTTGCTCGCGTACGTTTGTAGCATGCTTGATCATGTGAAGCACGACATCGGCGATTGCAAACTCCGGAAGCTCGGTAGTCATTGCCTCCGAATACTCACCTATTAAAAAAGCTCGTGCATTGATAAGCGGAAAGCACGCTCGCCACGTCGTAGATCACGGTCCGACGTTGCGAAGTTGAAACAAGCAATTCGTTAAGCGCCTTGAAGGAATCAATAAAAAGAAAGCGCGGCTTCAGGCGCGCAAAAAAATCACTCACGATCTCCGGTAGCTTTTCAACTCCCGACTCACGCAGAATCAGTCCAAGATCTTCATAAAAAACCGAGACACCGATCTTTTCCGGGTCGAAGAACGTATAGTTCTGTCCATGGACAATGAATTTCTCGAGCGGCTCCGAAAGAGTTGTCAGATAGAGCGCAGGCGAATCCGGCGTCGCATTTTTGAAAGCAATTTCTTCGGCAAGGATAGTCTTCCCGGTGCCGGGAGCTCCCATGAGAACGGAGATGGTGTTGCTGGGGATCCCACCGAGTAGGACCTCATCCAATCCTGCACATCCGGTTGATATTCTGTCACTCATTTCTGTCCGCCGACCTTTCCTGCAAAGCAATGAGCTTTTCAACTGTGCTAATGAGCAATTGTTCGCTGAGGGGTTTGATAAGAAAAGCATCGGCTCCCGCCCCTCGCGCCCGATCTTCGGCATTCAGATGGCTGAAGACGAGTATGAGGATTTGGGACGTTGTCGGGTCTGACTTGAGGGCGTGCATAGGCTGAGGCCGTCGAGCTTGGGTACCAGAATTTCGGTTACAAGAATCTTTGGCTTTAACTCCTGGGCTCGTTTGAGGGCGGTCTCCCCGTCGTTGGCAAACTCCACGGTATAGCCTGCTTGCTCGAGGAAAAACCTTTCAAGCTGCTGGACGGCAGGGTTTCGTTCAACGACGAGAATCAGCGCGCGGGGATTCGCCCTGGAGGTGTTTGGAGCCTCGACATTAGCAGATGACATAGCGAGTTTTGGTGGAACCCAACTGTTAACCAATATGGCTTTATCTTAGTTGCGAACTTTACAACAGCGTAGGTCGGGCGACAAGTTTTAGGCTGGACTTGTAGTGGGGTAATTGGGTGGTCACTTTAGCCGCACTATTCGGACTTTAGATAGCCACGCAACTGCCCGGGGGGTGGGATTTCTGAGGCCAATGATTGTTTCAGACCGCAGGTTACCGTGTGAGATAATCCTGGAGGGGAGTTTCCGCGACTCGCGAAAGGTAGACAAAATGTCAGAAGCACTTGCCAATAAGAAACTCGAAGCCACCAGTGAGAGGTCGCGCATTGAAACCGACTCGATGGGCGAGATCGAAGTGCCGGCCGACAAGTACTGGGGTGCCCAGACGCAGCGTTCTTTGATCCATTTTAATATCGGCGACGATCGCATGCCTCGAGAGATGATTCGTGCACTCGGCATTCTCAAAAAAGCGGCTGCGCTGGTGAATGAGGAACTAGGGAAACTTCCGCCGGAAAAAGCGAAGTTGATCGTCAAGGCTTGCGACGAAGTGATCGAAGGAAAGTTAGATGAGCATTTTCCCTTGCGCGTTTGGCAAACCGGCAGCGGCACACAGACGAATATGAATGCCAACGAAGTGATCTCGAACCGCGCGATTGAACTCGCGGGCGGTGTGCTTGGAAGCAAGAGGCCGATTCATCCGAATGACGACGTCAACATGTCGCAGTCATCAAACGATACATTTCCAACGGCGATGTATATCGCCGGGGCCGAACAGCTGAATAAGCTAATTCCTGAAGTGCAAAAAGTGCACGACGCCATCGATGCCAAAGCTCGCGAGTTTAAAGACGTCGTCAAGATTGGTCGCACGCATTTGCAGGACGCCACCCCTTTGACCGTTGGCCAGGAAATGTCAGGTTGGGCCAGCCTCCTGGAGCGCGACGTTGAGCGTTTGCGAATGTCAATGCCTGGTTTGCTCGAACTGGCAATTGGTGGCACCGCTGTGGGCACGGGACTCAATTCACATCCGGAATTTGGCCATCGGGCAGCACAGAAGATCGCTGAATTGACTGGACTCCCATTCAAGTCGCACCCAAATAAATTCGCGGCACTTTCTGCCCACGATGAGATCGTTTTCGCCAGTGGTGCTTTGAAAACGACCGCCGTCTCACTTATGAAGATAGCCAACGATATTCGCTGGCTCGCTTCTGGCCCGCGCAGTGGTCTGGGTGAATTGATTCTGCCGGAGAATGAGCCGGGGTCGTCGATCATGCCGGGGAAAGTTAATCCCACTCAAAGCGAGGCCATGACAATGGTGGCAGTCCAGGTCTTTGGCAACGACGCCGCCACGACATTTGCTGGTTCGCAAGGGAATTTCGAACTGAATGTTTTCAAGCCGGTAATGATTCACAACTTCCTGCATTCGATCAGGTTGCTGCACGACGCTTGTCATGGTTTTGTTGAGTATTGCATCGCGGGTATTGAACTCAATCGCGAGCAGATTGAGGAGCACGTGAGATGTTCGCTCATGCTCGTCACGGCTTTGAATCCTCACATTGGTTACGACAAGGCCGCAAAAGTGGCGAAGAACGCGCATACGAAAGGGATTGGCTTGCGCGAATCTGCCGTTGAACTTGGTTACCTTACCGCCGAAGAGTTTGATAAGTATGTAAAGCCGGAAGAGATGACCCATCCCTGAAACATGCAAATCTCCAAATTGCACTGATCAAGAAACAGGGGCGGACGCGCCGAGTCCGCCCTGAGCGATTTTAGCCTTCGGTAAGGAGCGCTGCAGTATTGCCTGATAAGAACGACAAAGTGAAAGAGAACATCGTGGGTACTTACTATGTCGATACCTCTTGTATCGACTGCGATGTTTGCCGCGACACTGCGCCCGAGAATTTCAAACGTTCTGACGAAAACAGTTATTCCTTCGTCTACAAACAGCCGGAAACTGAAGAAGAAGAGACGGCCTGTGAAGAAGCGTTGACTTGTTGTCCAGTGGAAGCAATTGGGAATGATGGGTAGCTACTTCTAAGGCTAAAACCGAATCATTTTTCATATATCATTTAACATTTATCATTTTGTCATTGAGGACGTTCGTTCCGACTTGGAGGGCGCTGTTCGGATGTTCTTCAGATGACCAAATGACAAATGAAAAATGTGAAATGAAAAATGATTCAGATCTCCACCTTCAGCATCCCTTCCTCCGTTCTCACCCTGTAAGTCTTCAACTTCTCCGTCACGGTAAGGCACTCTCCTGTGCGCACGTCGAATTGCCAGCCGTGCCAACCACATTCAACAATGTGGCCGCAAAGCACACCATCAGCCAACGGCGCTCCCCGATGAGGACAGAAGTTTTCGGTGGCATAGAATTCGCCACCGACATTGTATACGGCTAACTCGTTACCATCGGGAAGCTCAAGTCTGGCGCATGCGCCCGGCCGCAGTTCATCTGCCCCGCCAAACGCAAGCGTCTCAGTTGTGTCGTCCGGTCTTGTGGGTTCGTCTGTTCTAGTATTGAATGGCTGCACACTATGAATGGTAACAAAACACGATTTTCCCATCCACCGGGAGCAAGTATTTGCCCCGACTCGCGTTCTTTACTCGGCGGCAAGTTTCACTCTCTCCGGTCGCTGAGCAAACTCGAGAATCGTGAAAGAGGAATCCACATGAGACGACTATTGCTTATTACAGGCACCATCGCACTTGTTCTGGCAGCTGCCAGCACACTGCTTGCAAAAGAGATTACTGTCGAGGGACGGCTGCAAAAGACTGTTGAGTCAGGTGGCTGGCTGATCGCTACCGGCAAAAGTAAATATCTAATTTTAAACGCCCGCAATTTCCAGAATGAAAGTTGGTTTAAAGAGTCAACACAAGTGGAAGCTGTCGGTAACACAAAACCTGACGTCGTCACGACGTACATGGAAGGCACGCCTTTCGAAGTTACGAGAATGCATCCGGTTGAGCAGAAGCAAACGGGCGCGGAAGTCACCCGCGGCGATTCGGGACGAGTAACACGTGTGATGGTGTCGGGAGATTCGCTCGTCCAGGCCCGGCCGGATACCGCAACCTTGACCATTTCAGTTGTCACGCAGGGAAAACGGGCCATTGATGCGCAACAGGAAAACGCCAGCAAGAGTGATGCTGTTGTTCGGGCGCTAAAGAGTGCAGCCGGACCTGGTGCGGAAGTGAAGACCAGTGGCTATAGTTTGCAACCGCAGCGGGTCTATCGCGAGAACCAACCACCGACCATCACCGGCTACGAAGCGCGCAATAGCGTAACCGTAACAACGAATGATCTGACGAAAGTCGGAACACTGATTGATGCCGCCGGACAGGCAGGAGCGAACGATGTTTCCGGTATTTCGTTCACATTGAAGCAGGACCGTCCGGCTCGAGATGAAGCACTTAAGGAAGCGACTCGTGAAGCTCTTAGTAAAGCCCAAGTGATTGCCGGGGCGCTTGGTGGGAGAGTGGTGCGAATTGTTGAGGTTCAGGAAGAAGGATTCGAAAGGCCTCGACCGGTTTACGAATCGAGTATGAACGCAGGTTTGATGAAAACATCATCAGCACAAACTCCTATTGAAGTCGGATCGCTGGATATCAGCTCACGAGTGCAGCTGGTTGCTGAAATTGAAGTAAACCTTTGACGGTTATGTAAGTTGGCTCCTGATTACTGCTTCTGGTAATCGAAATCCCCCGTCAGTAGTTTTGCCCCCAGGCATTTGTTTATTGGTCGGCTCTGACAACAGAGCCGAGCAGGTTTCCATTTCTTGCAAGGAGGGAAAGCAATGGCGAGATATCGAAACGACCTTGATGACGACAGAGACTTCCGGGAACAACAAGCGAGACGCGAAGCCTCCTGGGGTTACGATGACTCAACCAGCGGGCGGCGCCGGATTCTTGAGAATCAACGCCCACCTGATTACGCGAGAAGCAGGTTCGGTGAACGCGCAGAATATGGGCATGACGAACCACGGTACAGTGATCCACGGGCAAGGTTTCGCGATCAGGACGCTCGCGGTTCTCTCTATCGTCGCGATGAGTTTTCGCAGCGCGGTGTAGGACGCTACCACGGTCCAGACCGTTCCCGGCTTCGAGTGCGGG
>WNFR01006520.1_pt1 | contig 13054 bp, 13 predicted proteins | sample 5400221 | NCBI WGS metagenome assembly WNFR01 (sample SAMN13153357, study PRJNA577476) | soil metagenome | isolation source: 40 cm soil under Madrone tree | place: USA:California | collected 2016-06-14
CGCGAGCGAACGGGAACGGCTCGACAATCTGAGCCAGCGTCAGCCGGCGGAGCGCCGCCCGATTCTGGTCTCGGCCGCGACCGGGGAGGGGACCGATCGGCTGATCGACCTGATCGAGCAGCGGCTCGCCCAGACCCGCATCGTCATGGAGCTCGACCTCGACCCGGGCGACGGGGCCGGCGCGAGCTGGCTTTATCGCAACGTGGAGGTCCTGGACAAATCCATGACCGAAAGCGGACGTCTGTCCATGACGGTGCGTGTGGATCCGGCGAAGGTCGAGCGGGTGCGGGCGAAGTTCGAGACCGCCATCAAGGCGAATTTGCCCTGAGGGCGCCGCGCCGGCCGCCGAAAGCGCAGGTTTACTCCGCCGCCTTGGCGGCATCCCACAAGGCGTCCATTTCGGCAAGCGTCGCTTGGCCGGGCGTCGTGCCGCGCTGCGCCAGCGCGCGCTCGATCCAGGCAAACCGCCGCTCGAATTTCAGGTTGGCGGTCCGCAGGGTGGCTTCCGGATCGGCATCGAGGTGGCGCGCCAGATTGACCACCGCGAACAGGAGATCGCCCGCTTCCACGCCCGCCGCGGCCTTCTTCCCGGCGTCGAGCTCGGCCTCGATCTCGTCCGCCTCCTCGCGGATTTTTGCCAGCACGGCCCGCGGATCATTCCAGTCGAAGCCGACCTTGCTCGCCTTCTGCTGCAGCTTGAGAGCGCGCGTGAGCGCGGGGAGGGCGGTCGGCACGCCGGCGAGGGCGCCCTCCGGCTCGGCAACCCCGCGGGCGCGGCGAGCCGCCTTTTCCTCGGCCTTGATGCGGTCCCACAGGCCTTCGACGGCCTCGGGCGTGAAATCGCCCGCGTCGCCGAACACATGCGGATGGCGGCGGATGAGCTTGGCCGTGATCGCCTCGACCACGTCGGCGAAATCGAAGGCGCCTTGCTCCTGCGCCATCCGGGCATGAAACACCACCTGGAGCAGGAGGTCGCCCAACTCGTCGCGCAGGTCGTCAAGATCGCGGCGCGCGATCGCGTCGGCCACCTCGTAGGCCTCCTCGATCGTATAGGGGGCGATGGTCGCGAAATCCTGCTCGAGGTCCCACGGGCAGCCGGTCTTGGGCGTGCGCAGGGCCGCCATGATCTCGATCAGCCGTGCAATGTCGCGGGCGGGTTTCATCGGGTGCTGGCGCGAAGCTAGAGCAAGGCGGCTTCAGATTGAAGCGACCTTGCTCGCCATCCTCATGCTTTTGCGCAGGATCTAAAAATCTGCCATCCGGATCAGGCCGGCCGAACCGTCCGGGACCACGCACGAGCAGGGCCCGCCCCTAGCCACCAGGGCAGGGGTCCCTCTCCCACAGGAAAGCCAATAGTTAATCCCGACGCCGATCAGTGCCCCGACGAATCCGCCATCCGGCTCGCCTCGAACAGGAACCAGGTCCGCCTTTCGGCATCGTCGATGAAGTTCTCGAGCAGGCTCGCGGTCGCGACATCGTCGTGCTTGTCGGCCAGCTCATGGGCCTCGCGCATCGCTTTGGCGACCGCCTTGTTGTCGTTCATGAGCTCGCGCAGCATGTCGCCGGGCGCAACGAATTTCTCGTCGTTGTCCGGGATCCTCTGCAGCTTGGCGATATGGCCGATCGAGCGCAGCGTCGTTCCGCCGATCTTGCGCACGCGCTCGGCGAGCTCATCGGTGGTGGCGAAGATCTGCTCGCCTTGCTCGTCGAGCAGCAGGTGGTAATCGCGGAAATGCGGACCGCTGACGTGCCAGTGAAAATTCTTGGTCTTGAGATAGAGCGCGAAGGCGTCCGCCAGCAACCCGTTGAGCGCCTGGGAGAGCTCGCGGACGGCGTCGGCGGACAGGTCGGTCGGGGTGTCGAGGGCGTCCTTGCCCTTAGGGCGCGGTTCAAGCGATCTGATTTTGTTCACGGCCAAGCCTCCGAAGAATTTGGGTGGGGGTGCTGCAGGCAAAGCCCGGTGGGCCCGGCGCTGCCACCCGGACAACGGTACGGCTGGGCTAACGTTCCATCTAATTTCGGTTGGTCCAGGAACGCATCCTAGGCGGTAGCTCGGGCCCAGTCCGGGGGGCGCCGTCGCCGCCGGTATGGGCGCCGGACAGATGCGCAGTCAGGCGAACGGGCGGGGTTCAGGAAGACTTGGCTTGGGTCGTCTCAAATACCCCCCATTCGCATAAGACATATTATGGAATATATACGTGGACCCCGTTATTCAAGGGGTTTCCGGTGCCCATCGACGTCTGTCGGCACCCTGACGGCGTCCTTGCGGGCGACGATCCGATGGATGGTTTTGCCCGATGAGGCGCTGACCGTCTGCTCGTCCAGCAAGGTCGTCGCCCCGGCCAGCGCGCGCGTCACGCAGCGCCGGTCGAAGGCCGCATAGAGCCGACCATGCGCGTCGCGCTGGTCGGCGCCCTCGGTTACCCGCCAGCTCAGATACAGAACGCCGCCGGACCGCAGGATCGCCATGAGCCGTTCGACCGATGGCGCGATGGCGTCAGCCGCGAGATGCATGATCACGGTTTCGCACAGCACGTTGTCGAAGCTGCCGTCCGGGATGCCGGCCAGGTCAGGCAAGGCCGCGGTCCCGAAGGTCAAATGCGGATAGCGGGCGCGCGCCTCGCTCAAGAGGCCCGTGGACGCGTCATAGCCGGCCACCATCGGAAACCCATGCGCCGCAAGCCAAGCCACCTCACGGCCGCTGCCGCAGCCGATATCGGCGGTCGGGCCTGGCCGGAAGAAGCGTCCGATCAGCGCATGCAGATCGTGCGGCGCCGGCTGGTCGTGCCATTGCGCGGCAAAATCCGCCGCATCCAGGTCATAGGCAGCCAGCGTCTGCTGATCCATTTTGCCAATAATTTTAGCGGTTTACCGTTCGATGCGACGGTAATGTATCAGGTCCACAATCGGGACCACGACGCCCATTCAGCGCCGCAATGCAATCACCTTGGCGCCCGCGTCACCCCGCTGAATCACCGCATCGATGATCTTGGCGATGTCCTCCTGCCGAAATGGCTTGGACAGTCGCGGCAGGCCCGGATCCTCCTCGTTCGGCAGCTCGGCGTAGCCGGTCGCCAGGATGATCGGCAGGCCGGGATATTTTCGACCGATCTGCGTCGCCAATTCGGTTCCCCGCATGCCGGGCATCGCCTGATCGGTGATCACCATGTCGAGGCCGACGCCCGACTGCAACAGGGTCAGCGCTTCGGCGGCCGACCCCGCCTCGACGACCTCGTGGCCGAGATCCTCCAGCATATCGGCCGTCCCCATACGGACGAGAGCGTCGTCATCGACCAGGAGAATGCGGAAGTGCCGGCTGGCAAGCTTGAGGGAAGGCTGGACGACATTCGATTCCGATGTGGCTTCGTGCGGCGATCTCGGCAGCCAGAGGTCGACCCGGGTCCCCTGCCCCGCCTTGCTCGACAAGCGCAGCGCGCCTCCGGATTGGACCGCCAAGCCATGGACCATCGAGAGCCCGAGCCCGGTTCCCTTGCCCGGGCCCTTGGTGGTGAAGAACGGTTCGCGGGCCTTTGCCAGGATGGTTTCGTCCATGCCGACACCCGTGTCGGCCACCGTGATGCGCACGTAATCGCCGCCCCCGAGATCCGGGACGGTCGCACCGTCCGCGAAAGTGTCGCAAGCCGCGGAGATCGAAAGCGATCCCCCGAACGGCATGGCGTCGCGCGCATTCACGGCCAGGTTCAGCAAGGCCAGTTCAAGCTGGTTGATGTCGACGTGGACGGCCGGAAGATCGACCGGGATGTGCGTCTCGATCTGGATCGACGATCCGAGCGAGCGTTCCAGCAGCTCCGTCATCCCGCTCATCAGGGCGGCGATGTCCACGGCCTTGGGCTTGAGCTCCTGGCGGCGCGCGAAGGCGAGCAATCGGGACGTGAGCGAGGCGCCGCGCTCGGCGCCGTGAATTGCACCGTCGAGCAACCGCCGAAACTTCGCGTCGTCCGGCAGACGCTTGCGCAGCAGATCGAGGTTGCCGAGAATGGCGGCCAGCAGGTTGTTGAAGTCGTGCGCCAGCCCGCCGGTGAGCTGGCCGATGCTTTCCATCTTCTGGGCATTGAACAGTTTTGCGAGCACGTCCTCGCGTTCGCGCGTGCGCTCCTCGACTTTCTGCTCCAGCTCCTCGTTCAACCGCTTCAGAGCCTCGGCGGCGATCTTGCGCTCCGTCGTGTCGCGCAATATGCCGGTGACGAACACGCGCCCATCGCTTCTCCACTGGGATGTCGTGACCTCCATGTGGAGAACCGAGCCGTCCTTGCGATGGCCGGACGTTTCGGTGATGCGCCGCGCGGCATCATCTTGTTCCTGGCCCGAGGGCCAGTCGGCAGGGTTTGTGAGAAACAGATCGATGGGCTGTCCGACGGCCTCATCCGCATCGTACAGGAATTGGCGCTGCGCGGCGTTGTTCATCCACTGAATGACGCCGGACAGGTCGGTTGTCACGATGGCGTCGAGAGCCGAATCCACGACAGCGCGATAGCGCGCGTTCTGGCGGTCGCGCAAAACGCCCTGCCGGCGGACCGTTTCGGTGACGTCGTCGATCTGCACCAGGCAATAGGATTGACCGTTGCTCGCCATCGGCCTGATACGGATGTTGTGCAGCAGCGGCTGTCCGTTGGAACCGCGCAACGGCAGCAGCGAGGGATGAAGCGTATGGCTGAGAAATCCCGAGTTGTCGAACGCGAGCGCGTCCGAGACAGCCTGCACGAGACGGTCCGTCCTCAGTCCCGAAAACACCTCTTCGAGCGGCCGGCGAAGCGCGGCATTCGCCCCTATTCCCGATTTTTGCGCCATCCACCCATTCCAGACCACGATCCGTCGAGCGGAATCGACCACGATGACGCCGGCGTCGATCACATCGAGGACGCCACCCAGGGCCGGCGACGAATCGGGGATGGCCGAATTCATTGTCCCGCTCCTTTTAGGGCGACCGTGTCCAGAAAATCCTGCACCAGCGTCCTGAGCATCTCCAGTGACGGAATGTCCATCAGCAGCGCCAGGTAGCCGTGTATCTCCTTTTGGCTGATCTCGAAATTGATATAGAGGAACAAGACCAGCTCCTTTTCAGCCGCCGCGCCGGCGAACAACTGGCTGCCATCGCCGCGCAGCACGGTCGGCAACGACATCGTCAGTCCACGCTTGAAGACGTTGGCCATCGTGGCGACGAAACTGTTGAGGATGATGTTGCCGGTCTCGGCGAGCGCTTCGTCCTCCAGATCGACGATATCTTCCAGCGGTAGCTCCTGGCCCAGAATGGCGCGAACCAGCTGCAGGCTGTTGGCCTCTGGAAAAATCAGCAGCGCGCGTCCCGAAAACGGGCCGTCAAAGTTCTGACAAACGGCGATGAGCGCGCGGTTTCCCGGCTTGGCGACGACGTGCGACGCCTCCTCGTGGGTCAGGATATCGACGGAGGGAACCGACAGCAGCACTTCGTGGCCCACAATCTGGCGAAGGCTGGCGGCCGCGTGACCGACCGCGATGTTTGCGATCTCGGCGACGGCATCGCGTTCGATGTCGGAAATCTGCATCACGTGCCCAGCCGCCTCACTGCGCGACCTTCCTGAGCCGCAGCATGTTCGGGCGCTTGCGCCGGAGATCGGCCGCCAAGATGAGACTGCCATCTCCAGGCATGTTCAGATCGATCAGCGAGATGTCCACGTCTTGGGCCTGCACCATCGCAATGGCCTGGTTCGAACCGCCGCCTTCGATGCACGCCCAGTTCCGGCGTATCTTGGCCAGCGCCTTGGAAGCCACGATTCGCGCCAATTTGTTGTCATCAGCGACAAGGACCGTCCGCTGCATGTTTCCTATCTCCGAATCCGTTCTTTACTCGACGTTCCCTCAGGGAGTCCCGGACGAAATTTTCCGGCCTGTCGGAACCAGGACGACATGTGCGCGTTAACTTCTTTCCGCCGACTCTCAGGCGGCCCTTCCGCTGGGCCGGACGTTGGCCCAAGTCCACACGACCCATCAGCGCACGCGCCCAGCAACTCGAGCTTGGCCACCATCAAGGCCATTCTGCGGTTGGGGGATGTCTTCAGCAGCACGCCGCTGGTCAGGCGGCGTGCTCCAGCGCAACAGTCATCCCGTCAAAGGCGGGCTCGACATGGGCGGGAAGCCGCGCCTTGAGTTCCGCATAATCGAGGTCGGCATGCATATTGGTCAAGATCGCCCGCCGGGGCTTTATCCGCTCGATCCAGGCCAATGCGTCGTCGACGCTGAAGTGGCTGGGATGCGGCTTATAGCGCAACGCATCCACGATCCAGAGATCGAGACCGGCCAGGGCCTCGATGCTCGCGTCGGGCAGATCGACGAGGTCGCTCGAATAGGCGACCGCCCCGAAGCGAAAACCCAGCGACGGAAGGTCGCCATGGTCCTGGAGGAACGGCAGGACGGTGACCGGCCCCCCCTCCCCGTCAACCATGACCGGCGTTCCGGCCGCAATGCGGTGCTCGTTCAGGATCGGCGGGTAGCTGCTGCCGGGCGGCGAGGCGAAGCAATAGCCGAAACGGTCGAGCAGCACCCGCGCGGTCGCCTCGTCCACATAGGCGTCGATGCGCCGCCGGCGATGGATGAAGAGGCTGCGCAAGTCGTCGATCCCGTGGGTATGGTCCGCATGCTCGTGGGTGAAAAACAATCCATCGATCCAGTCGGCTTTCGCATCGATCAATTGCTCGCGCAGGTCGGGCGAGGTATCGACCAGCACGCGGGTGCGCCGCTCCGTGCCGCGCTCCACCAGCAGCGAGCAGCGCCGCCGCCGGTTCTTCGGGTTGGTCGGATCGCAGGCGCCCCAGCCGAGCGCCGGCCGCGGCACGCCGCCCGACGAGGCGCAGCCCAGGATGGTGAAGGTGAGGCTCATGCGCCCGTCACCGGATTGCGCGGGACTTTCGAAAACAGGCGAAAGAAGTTGTCCGTGGTGAGACGGGCCAGCTCATCGAAGGATATGCCGCGCACTTGCGCCAGCACCTTGGCGGTCTCCACCACATAGGACGGCTCGTTGCGCTTGCCCCGCAACTTGCCGGGCGCCAGATAGGGCGCGTCGGTCTCCACCATGATGCGCTCGGCCGGCAGCTCGGCGGCGATCGCCCGCAGGTCATCCGATTTCTTGAAGGTCAGGATGCCGGTGAACGAGATCGACAGACCGAGGTCGATCGCCCGCATCGCCAGATCGCGCCCGCCGGTGTAGCAATGCAGCACCGCTGGAAAAGCTCCGGCGCGGGTTTCCTCCTCGAGGATGCGCGCCACGTCGGCATCGGCCTCGCGCGCGTGAATGACGAGCGGGAGCCCGCTCTCGCGCGCTGCCGCGATATGGGTGCGAAACCCGCGCTCCTGCGCGTCGCGCGGGCTGTAGTCGTAATGATGGTCGAGACCCGCCTCGCCGAGCGCCACCACCTTCGGGTGACGCGCCCGCGCCACCAGATCGGCCGCCGTGACGTCGAGCTCCTCATGGGCATTATGGGGGTGCGTGCCGACCGAGCAGAACACGTCGGGAAAACGCTCGACGATGTCGATCAGCTGCGCGTGCTTGGCGACCCGGGTCGAGATCGTGACGATCCGGCCGATATCGGCGGCGCGCGCGCGCGCGATCACCGCGTCGAGCTCGTCGGCGAAGTCGGGGAAATCGAGATGGCAGTGGCTGTCGACCAGCATGGCGGCGCCTTGGGCCTCAGGTCGCCGGGCCGGCCGCGGGCTCGACATAGCGCGGGAACACCGCCGCCGGCGGCGGCAGCGCGACGCCCCCCGCGATACGGCCGCCCGCTCCGAGCCTGGTGAAGTCGCGCGCCTCCGCCGGCACGGCGAGCAGATCGAGCAGCTTGCCGGCCGACACCGGCATCACGGGCTGGGCCAGGATCGCGACCTGGCGGATCACCTCGGCCGTGACATGGAGCACGGTTCCTTGCCGTTGCGGATCGGTCTTGGCGAGCCCCCAGGGCGCCTCGCCGGCGAAATAGCGGTTGGCCTCCGCCACCACGGCCCACACGGCGTTGAGCATCTGATGGAGCTGCTGCGTCTTCATCGCCTCGCGCGCCTTGCCGGCGAGGGCGTCGGCCTGCGCCAGGATGGCCTGGTCGTTGGCGCTCAGCGGGCCGGGCGCCGGCAGGATCCCGCCGAAATTCTTCGTCACCATGGTGAGCGAGCGCTGAGCGAGATTGCCGAGGTCGTTGGCGAGGTCGGCGTTGATCCGCGCCACGATGGCCTCGTGGTTGTAGTTGCCGTCCTGCCCGAACGGCACCTCACGCAGGAAGAAGTAGCGCAGCTGGTCGACCCCATAGGCATCGGCGAGCGCGAAGGGATCGATCACGTTGCCGACCGACTTCGACATCTTCTCACCGCGGTTGAACAGGAAGCCGTGGGAGAAGACCCGCCTCGGCGGCTCGATGCCGGCCGACATCAGGAAGGCCGGCCAGTAGACCGCATGGAAGCGCACGATGTCCTTGCCGATCACATGCAGGTCGGCCGGCCAGTAGCGGCGGAATTTTTCGCTCTCGGTGTCGGGAAAGCCGACCGCCGTGATGTAATTCGTGAGCGCGTCGACCCAGACATACATGATGTGCTTGGGATCGGCCGGCACCGGGATCCCCCAGGTGAATGTGGTGCGCGAGAGCGAGAGGTCCTTCAGCCCGCCTTTGACGAAGCTCGCGACCTCGTTCAGGCGCTCGCGCGGCAGCACGAAATCGGGCACGCGCGCATAGAGGTCGAGCAGCTTCTGCTGATAGGCCGACAGCTTGAAGAAATAGCTTTCCTCCTCGACCCATTCGACCGGCGTGTTCTGCGGTCCGACCCGCTGGCCCTTGTCGTCGAGCCGGGTCTCGCTCACGTCGTAATAGGCCTCGTCGCGCACCGAGTACCAGCCGGAATATTTCGACAGGTAGATGTCCCCGGCCTTGACCATCCGCTCCCAGATCGCGGCCGACGAGCGATGATGCCGCGGCTCGGTCGTGCGGATGAAATCGTCGTTCGAGCAGTTCAGCCGCTTCACCATGTCCCGGAAGAGCTTCACATTCCGGTCGGCAAGCTCTCGCGGAGTCACCCCTTCCCGGTTGGCCGTCTGCAGCATCTTGATGCCGTGCTCGTCGGTGCCGGTGAGGAAGAACACGTCGCGGCCGTCGAGCCGCATGAAGCGCGCGATGGCGTCGGTCGCGATCGCCTCATAGGCGTGCCCGATATGCGGGACCCCATTGGGGTAGGAGATCGCGGTCGTGATGTAATAGGGCTTGGCCGTCAGCGAAGAATTTGGCCGTTGCGCCGTTTTGGCGGCACGCCTGGTCTCTGGCGCGCGCGCTGTTGTCGGCCTCGGTGCGGCCCTTTTGGGCGCAGCCTTTTTCCCGGCGGCGGTCCTCTTGGCTGTGGCCTTCTTGATCGGGGCCTTCTTTGCCGTCGTTTTCTTGCGCGCGGTCTTGCGCGGCGTCTTCGATTTGCGGACGGCCGGACGCGGGCGCTTGGCCTTGGATTTACGCTTGGACTTGGCGATCATGGGGGCACGCTATCAATGTTGCGATCAAAGACGTGGAGGCCAGGGCCAGCCAGATCAAGCCGACTCGCAAACAGGTATCAACCGCGCGCGGCCTCGGCAAGCAAGCTGAAAACGTTGAAAACCAATGGCTTGCGCTCGAGATTGAAGGTCTCGACCTCACGCGCCGAGCGGTTGAGGCGCTCCCAGGCCTGCGCCCATTGGGCGAGACGGCGCGGTTCGGACGTGCGGTCGAGCCGCGCGGAGAGCCAGTTGCGCGTCGTTTCGACGAAGATCTCGAGCATGTCGCCATCGCTGCGCTCGAGGCTCTCCCCGAGCGCGTGCAGGGCGCGCGGGTCGCTGGCGGGAAGGCGGTCGAGCAGATCGATGACCTTGTCGCGCAGGGCAAGCTGCGGGCCGCCATAGAGCGCGATGGCGCGCGCGACGCTGCCATCGGCCGCGCCCGCGGCCTGCCGGAGCGTCGCCTCGTCGGTGTCGCCCAGCGCGCCCGCCGCCGCTTGCGCGACATCCGCCTCGTCGAGCGGCCGCAACGACAGGCGACGGCAGCGCGACCGAATGGTCGGCAGCAGGCGGCCGGGCGCATGACTGACCACGAGAAACAACGATCGGGCCGGCGGCTCCTCCAGCACCTTCAGCAGGGCATTCGAGCCCTCCGGATATTTGAGCTCGTCGGCGCTGTCGACCACGCAGACGCGCCATCCCCCCTCCCCGGCGGTCGAGCCGAAGAAGCCGACGGTGCGCCGCACCTCGTCGACGGTGATGACCGTGCGCAGCTGCCCGGTGTCGCCGGGCGTTCGTTCCAGCACCAGCAGGTCCGGGTGCGCGCGGCCGGCGACGCGCCGCGCCACCCGGTTGTCGGGCGGCACGGCGAGCGAGGTCGCCTGCCTGACCGCCGCCGACCCCGGATCGGGGTGCGCCAGCACGAAGCGCGCCATGCGGTAGGCGAGCGTCGCCTTTCCGATCCCGGCCGGCCCGCCGATGAGCCAGGCATGCGCGATGCGGCCGCTGCGATAATCCGCCAGCAGCTTCTGCTCGGCCTCGGCATGGCCGTAGAAGGCATGCGTTTCGCGCGGATGCGGAAGCTCGAGCTCCTCGGCGCGCGCCGGGCTCATGCGTCCAGCTCCTCGAACGAGATCGGCGCATGGGCCGGATCGAGGCGGGCATTGACGACCGACCAGATTTCCTCCGCCACTTTATCCTCCGGCCGGTCGGCGTCGATCAGCGCGCAGCGCTGGGGCTCGGCGGCCGCGATGTCGCGGTAAGCCCGGCGCAGCCGGGTGTGGAAGGCCAGCGTCTCGTTCTCGAAGCGGTCGACGGGCTGGGCGCCCCGGCGGCGGGCGGCGCGCGCCAGTCCGGTCTCGGGCGGCAGGTCGAGGAAGAGCGTGAGGTCGGGCATCGCGTCGCCGACCATCAGGCGCTCGAGGCCGCGGATCAGCTTGGCGTCGACCCCGCCCAGCGCGCCCTGGTAGACGCGGGTCGAATCGATGAAGCGGTCGCACACCACCCACTTGGCCTGATCGAGGGCCGGCCGGATGGTCGTGCGGACGTGGTCGTCGCGCGCCGCCGCGAACAGCAGCGTCTCGGCCAAGGGCCCGAGCGGCTTGGCGGCGCCCGACAACAGCACGTGGCGCATGATATCGGCGCCGGCCGATCCGCCGGGCTCGCGCGTCACCACCACCGCGATGGCGTGCGAGCGCAGGCGCCGGGCCAACAGCTCGGCCTGGGTCGACTTTCCCGCCCCCTCGCCGCCCTCGAAGGTAATGAAACGTCCGCGCATCTCGCCATGCTTGGTTGCGTGCGCGCCCTTATATCCGTTTGCTGCCGGAACGGAACAGCCCAATGACCAGTTCGCTCGCCGCATCGAAGGCGCGGCGCGTCAGGCCGCCCTTGTCCACGCTTTCGGCGGCCTGGAGCGGAACTTCGAGCACCACGTTCTCGCCGCGCCATACCCGCAGGGTCGCGATCGGCTGGCCTTTCTCGACCGGCGCGCGGACCGGCCCGCTGTAGACGATTCGCGCCATGACCTTGTCGTTCGAGCCCCGCGGCATCAGCAGGTTGACGGCGCCGGCGGCCATCAGGGGAACGCTGGTCTGGGCGCCGCCGAACAGCCGGGCGTCGCCGATATCCTGGCCCTCGGCGAACAGGAAGCGCGACTCGAAGCCTTTGAACCCCCATTCGAGCAGCCGCTTGCCCTCGTTGGCGCGATCATTCGCGCTCTTCAGGCCGTTGATGACGACGATCAGGCGCAAGCCGTTCTGCGTCGCGGAGCCGACCAACCCATAGCCGCCGCCTTCGGTAAATCCGGTCTTCAGGCCGTCGGCGCCGATATTCATGGCGAGCAGCGGATTGCGGTTCAGCTGGCGGATCTTGTTCCAGGTGAACTCCTTCTCGCCGTACATCGGATAGAACTGCGGATAGGTCTTGATGATGTGTTGGGCGAGGCGGACTGGACGATCATCCCGTAGAGGAGATCCTGCACCCGCGCCCGGCTGTGGATCGGCGCGAACATGCTGGACGTATGGGAGGGCGCGCCGCCGCGCCGCCAGGCGTCCTCGCTGACGATGAATTCCTTGTCGAGCGCGAGACGCCCCTGCTTGATCTCGTTGAACACGACTTCGGCCGTCATCAGCTTGGCGAGGCTTGACGGCGCCATCAGCTGGTCGGGATTCTTCTCGAACAGGATCGTTCCGCTCTCGGCGTCCATCAGCATCGCGTGGGGCGCCGAGGACTGAAACTCGTCTTTTTTCGCGCCCGACACCGGGTTGGGGGCGGCCGCCACCGAACCGAGCGCGATCGTCCCGGCCAGCAGCGCCACGGCCAGCGCCAGCGGGCGGCAACATGCGGACCGCCAAATGATCGGCCATGCGGCAGGATGGGAGGCCATCGGCCTTTGCGCTCCGAAAGATGACCCGCGTAATTAGCAAGCCGCACACCGGCGAACAATGGTGCGAAAGTCGCTGGCGGCGCCGCGCGCCCTTGTCGCGGCCATCGTCAGGCCGGCCACGGCCTCAGTAAAGGCCGCGTCCCGACATGACCGACGGCGCAAGGTCGGCCCGGGCCGGCACAAAGGACCCCATGGGGGCCGGGTCCCGCGGCGCTTCCGCAAGCATCCGCGGCATGCGGTTCTGGCTTGAACGCGGAACGGGTGCAACCGATTCAGCCCTGCGCTGACTGGGCGGCGCCGGGACGTCGGTCGCCGGCCCCGAGTCCGCGGCGCCGTCGCCGAGACCATAAGGCCGATCGGGCGGCACCGGCACCGCGCCGCGCAGCACCGGCACATGGGTGCCGATCTGCGGCAGGAAGGCCCTCGCCGAGGCGAGCAGCAGCTGCGATGGCGCCGGCGCGGGTTCGCCCTGTCGCAGCGTCGCCAGCAGAACGCTGTCGTCGGATCCTTCGAGCGGCGCGCGCCCCACATACTCGACCCGCACGCGCGCGAGCCCATCGCCGTGGAAGTCGAGCAGGCGCGACGCCTTGACGGAGAGATCGATGAGCCGGTTGTTGTGATAGGGCCCGCGGTCGTTCACCCGCACGATGACCGAGCGGCCGTTGGACAGATTGGTGACGCGG
>WNFR01005410.1_pt1 | contig 13053 bp, 12 predicted proteins | sample 5400221 | NCBI WGS metagenome assembly WNFR01 (sample SAMN13153357, study PRJNA577476) | soil metagenome | isolation source: 40 cm soil under Madrone tree | place: USA:California | collected 2016-06-14
AAAAGGCGGAGGCGGCTCCCGATCCCGACCCGAAAACAGCAACTATGTTCGTCCTTCCTGGAGAGTCGGAGGTAGCGCCAGAAGCGATGATTCCGGACGAGAGCGGCGCGCCGGTCACCTTGCGCGAAGCGATCAACGAAACGCTCAAGCAAGAGTTTCGCAGGAATCCGAACACTTTCCTTTGGGGTCAGGATGTCGCGTCGAAGGAAAAGGGCGGCGTCTTCAACGTCACCAAGGGCATGCAGCAGGAGTTTGGTCCGAGCCGCGTCTTCAACGCGCCGATCGCAGAAGATCATATCGTGGGAACCGCGAATGGCTTCTCCCGTTTTCGGGATGACATTTGGGTCGTGATCGAAGCCGCGCAGTTTGCTGATTATCTCTGGCCCGCGATGGAGCAGATCGTGGACACATCACACGATTACTATCGCTCAAACGGTCAGTTCGTTCCCAACATCGTTGCGCGGCTGGCTTCGGGCGGGTACATCAACGGCGGGCTCTATCATTCTCAGAATCTCGAAGCGGTTTTCGCCACGCTCCCAGGTCTGCGCGTGGTGATTCCGGCGTTCGCCGATGATGCCGTAGGTTTGTTGCGGCACGCTATGCGAAGCCGGGGCGTGACGTTCTTCATCGAGCCCAAGTATCTTTACAACCAGGTGTTCGCCAAGGCTTCGAACCCGGGCGAGAAATACGAGATTCCTTTCGGGAAAGCGCGAGTGCGGCGCGAGGGCAGCGACCTGACGATTGTCAGCTATGGCACGACGGTGCACTGGTGTTTGCGGGCCGCGACTCAGTTGACGGACGTGCACGGGATCGACGCCGAAGTTATTGATCTGCGATCGCTGGTGCCGCTGGACATGGACACTGTGATCGGCTCGGTACGCAAGACGGCGAAGGCGCTCGTGGTGCACGAGGACAAAGTGTTCGGCGGCTTCGGGGGCGAGATCGCCGCGCAGATAACCGAGAAGTGTTTTGATTCTCTCGATGGCCCTGTGTTGCGTGTCGGATCCGATTATTCGCCGGTGCCTTTCTCGAAGATCCTCGAGCGCGAAGTTCTGCCACAGGTCGAAGACGTGGTCAGAAAGGCTCTTGAGCTGGCAAAGTATTGATGGATTATTCCGGGAGCTTCTGTATAATCGAGTTACGTGGGCGCAGGAGATAAAGCTCGATCGTAGAAAGGGTTTCCTGGCCAGTGAAAAGACTCATAATCCTTCCGCTTCTTATTCTGTTGCTTCCAATACAAGTTCGAGAGCTGGGAACCCCGGCACATGCTAACGTAGCCAGGGTCGCCGGTGCCCTGGACCCGGATCCGCTGCAAGCGCTTTCAGATTACGTCGATGTCATCCGAGCGCGGGGTCAGAGTCTTGATGACCAGGGAGTGCTGATAGAATCCCTTGACACCGGGCAACTACTCGCGCAGCACAACGCAGACGTAACGTTCAATCCAGCGTCTGTCATGAAGCTTGCCACTTCGCTAGTAGCGCTCGCGAAGCTCGGTCCGGACTATCGCTATCGAACGAATGTTCTAGCTGGTGGGACGATTGATCCGGCGACACGCATGCTCGAGGGCGATCTGGTCGTCGAAGGCGGGGCAGACCCGATGTTCTCGCTGTACGATGCTCAGGAAGTCGCCCTTCAAATCTCACGTCTTGGGGTGTCGCATGTGAGAGGAGCGCTGAGAGTTGCCGGGCAGTTCTACTACTTCGCAAACGGCTATCACTCGAATCTTTCACTTGAGACTTCGGCGGTCAAGCTTCGCGCGGCACTCCAGCGCGCGGGAATCAGAATCGAAGGCGAAACCATCTTCGGTGAGCGGGCGGGAACGCTCTTGCTCTCGCACTACTCGGACTCGCTGGTCTCGATTCTGCTCTATCAGAACGCGCACAGCAGCAATGCCGTGGCCGAAGTCGTCGGAGCGTCGCTCGGCGGCCCGAAGGCAATTCAGGATTACCTGGTCAGACAACTCAGCTTGAGTGAAAGCGAGATCTTTGTTGGGCGTGCGTCCGGCTTGGACTTCAATCGGATCACGCCCAGGGCGACCCTGAAGATGCTCCGCGCACTCATCAGAGTCCTGATGGATCACTCGCTCAAACCTGAAGATGTGATGGCGGTGGCGGGGATTGACTCGGGAACTTTGCGAGGAAGGCTCGGCCGCGAAGACGTGCGCGGCGCGGTAGTAGCTAAGACGGGCACGCTAGTTTCAATCGATAACGGAGTCAGCACGCTGGTCGGCATCGCTTACACCAGAGCGCGTGGGCCGTTGCTGTTCGCGGTATTCAACTCCGGCGGCGGTATCTTCGCTTACCGGCGGCTTCAGGATCAATTCATCGAACGAATGATCGCCGAGGAGGGTGGCGCGCTATCGGCGACCCGAAATGAGGACGCGCTGGCCGGCGACACGCGGGGCTCTATCGTTCAGGTATTCTACAGGGCAGGGAATCAGCTTGTGGAAACGGGCGCTGAGTAGCCCAGGTCAGACTAGCGCGATCGCCTCGTTGTCCCACCGGCCTGCAATGCTCGTTCCACACTCCGGACATCCGCCCGCCTTTATTCGATTCTTAAGTACGCGGAAGCCATACCGCTCAATCAGGGCAGCTTTGCAGTCAGGACAAAAAGTGTTCTCGTACTTCCCGACTCGCCCAGGCAGATTGCCGGCGTAGACATAGTTCAGCCCCGCGCCGTAGCCCGTCTCAGCCGCGCGAATCAACGTCTCGATCGAAGTGTTGTCGGGAGCGGTCATCTTGTAGTCTTGATGGAACGCAGTGACGTGCCACGGAATCTCCGGCGAGACGTTCGCGATAAAATCGGCCGCCGCCTTGATCTCGTCGGCGGAATCATTGAACCCCGGAATCAGCAGTGTCACTATCTCGAGCCAGAATCCACGTTCGTGGACCATCTTGATCGTTTCGAGCACGTTAGATAATAAGCCGCCGAGCTTTCTATAACTTCGGTCGTCGAAGCCTTTGAGATCGATTTTGTACAGATCAACCCAGGGCCTTATGTAGTCGAGCACCTCAGGCGTTGCGTTGCCATTCGAAACGTAGCCACAAACGAAGCCGGCGGGCTTTGCTAGCTTGAAGATCTCAATTGCCCACTCGCTGGTTATGAGCGGCTCGTTGTAGCTTGATACGACGAGGCGGGCTTCCGAGCGGCGTGCGATCTCTACCAACTTACGCGGGGTCACTTCCAGCGGAGGTGCGAGTGCCTTCGGGTCTCGCAACGCTTGTGACGTAACCCAGTTCTGACAGTAGCCGCAATGATAGTCGCAGCCGAGCATTCCAAACGTCAGCGCCAGCGATCCCGGATATGCGTGAAAGAAGGGTTTCTTCTCGGTGGGATCGCACTGAATCGCGCCGGCGTACCCGCTTGGAACCATCAGCCTGCCGCCCTCGTTGTAGCGAACTCGGCAGATCCCGTCCAGCCCCGGCAGTATCACACACCGATGCCCGCACGCGTAGCAGCGCACACGCCCGCCTTCGAGCCTGTCGTACAACTCTCCTTCGATCGTGTAGGTCTTGAGAACCTCTTTTAGAGTCTGCGCTGCCATGAGTGAGAAACCATCAATTCAATCTTTTGGAAGTCTAACACGCGTAATCGACGCCGCGCACCCGCCCACACGGACGCCCTTCACGATTCATTGCCGCAGGTGTTACATTGATTAGCTAAATAAACCGCTAAAACGGGAAAGACCACTCCTTATAAATGAAACTCAGAATACTGCACCACGATCACTGTTTCGATGGCCTTGCATCCGCCGCCGTGTTCTCTCGCTTCTTTTCGGAAAAGATTCGAGCGGATGCCGAGATCTCGTATACCGGGCTCGCCCACAAGCCGAGCCAGAAGCTTATCGAGGAGGAACTGTTTGACGGCGACGAGAATGCCATCGTCGACTTCAAATACAGCCCCTCGCCCAGGCTCACGTGGTGGTTCGATCATCACCAGAGCGCCTTCCTCTCGCCTGAAGACGAGAAGCACTTCCGCACTGGTAGCTGGCCGGCGAAATTCTACGACCCGGATTACAAGTCTTGCACAAAGTTTATCGCCGACACGGTTGCCGGCAAGTACGGTTTCGACCAGGGAAGCTTGAGCGAGTTGATTTACTGGGCCGACATCATCGACGGAGCTCAATACGAGGATGCGAAGACCGGCGTTGAGCTGAAGGCTCCTGCTCTGCAGTTGATGCTGGTAATCGAAGCTAGTCGTGACCCGGCAGTTATGCGAAGGATCATCGAGGGTATGCAGACTCAATCGCTCGCGGAGATCATTTCAGATCCGGCCATCGAGCGTGAGTTTCGCCCTCTATTCGAACGTCACTTGAAGATGATCGATTTGATTCGAGAGGCTGCCCAGTGCGAGAAAGGCGTGGTCTACTTCGATCTCAGCGCTCACGACGCTGAAGGCTACAGTAAGTTCATACCTTATTACCTCTTTCCTGAGTGCGTTTATTCAGTTAGCGTCAGCTTGTCGCCGAGCCGGTCGAAAGTGTCTGTTGGATTCAATCCGTGGAGCACTCAACCACGACGGCACAATCTGGCCTCGATCTGCGAGCGATACGACGGCGGCGGTCACGCGGTGGTCGGGGCAATCTCATTGCGGCCCGATCAGATCGAGATTGCGCGCGAGATCGCCAAGGCTATTGCAGCCGAGCTGCGCGCGTAGCCCCTGGGAGCACAGGCATCCTGCCTGCCTGTCTCCGCTAAAGACTCTCGCTCTCAACGCCAGGCAGGCAGGATGCCTGCGCTCCCAGGCCCAGGCCTATCGGGGGTCGCGGTCCCACCAATATTGCTTATCAAGCTTCCTTTGCGCCGGCCATACCTGATCGAGCGTATCGCCCTCGAACATCTCTCCGTTCTTCATCACGTAACGAATCGAATTCGTGTTGTGAATGTCCACCAGCGGATTCTGATCGAGCACGATGAGATCGGCGAGCTTGCCCGCTTCGATGGAGCCAACATCTTGCTGCAAGCCGATTGCCTCAGCGCCAAACAACGTCGCTGAGCGGAGAGCTTCGTGTGGAGTCATCCCGCCCGATTGAAGGTCCCAGATTTCCCAGTGGCACCCGAGACCCTGAAACTGGCCGTGACCACCCAAACAGACGCGGCCCCCCGCGTGGACGATGTCGGCGCAGCCCTTTGCGAGCCCGATGTGTCCGTACTCCGTCGGCAGGAACCATTGCCCGCGGCGCTTGACCATCGTGTCCAGCAGCTCGTGCGGGATGAAGCGGCGGATCTTCGCATTGCCGTGAATGTTTGTGCTCTCGAAGTAGTAATTCTCGGACCACGGCGCGCCATAGGCCACGAGTGTCGTCGGTGTGTAGAACGTCCCGGTCTTGGCAACGAATTCGACAACGTCTTTGTAGAGCGGCTGGATCGGCAACGCATGTTCGTTGCCTGAGAAGCCGTCGGCCATCTGAGTCAGATCGAGTTTCATATCGAGCGCGCCCTCGGTTGTCGACGTGATCCCGAACTCCTTGCAAGCCATCGCCACCCACTGGCGCACATTGCGATCGCCGACCACGTACTCCTTGAGCGTTGTCGTGTGGTAAGCCTCTTTGTAGCGCTTGATGAAATTGCGAGCCGCTTCTTTATCGTCGAGCCCCGACTGGGCAAAAACTCCCGGACCGGTCGAGTAGACTCGCGGTCCGAGGATCTCGCCGGTCTCCACGAGATCGGTGTAAGCGAACACGTCCGTTGTCGAGCTTTGTGGGTCACGCGTAGTCGTCACACCGTAAGCCAGGTTCGCGAGATACTGCCACACCTGAGTCTGGTTGACTCCACGTGGTGGCCACATGTGCGAGTGAACGTCCACGAAGCCCGGGATGATCGTTTTGCCGGTCACATCGATGACCTTTGAGCCGGCGGGAATCGGCACTTTGGCCTTGACTCCGACCGCGGTAATCCGATTGTCGGTGATGACGATGTCGCCGCGCTCGATCACTTCGTCGGCTTTCATCGTGACTATACGAGCGCCGCTCAAAACGACCGTGCCTTTCGGGCGAGCGCGAGGAGCTTCGACAATGACGTCGGTTACATCGGGTTTGTCGGCGCTCACGTCCTGCCGATAGAACTTCGCGCCCCACGCCCAGGTCACCGACTTGCCGTCGTTTGACCAGTTGAGATAATCGCCGCCTTCAGGTGACATCTTTTTGATCGGAACGGACGACGGCCCGTTTGCGGTTATGCTGATGGCCACCGTCTCCTTGCCTGCTTTGGGCACGTTGACCAGGTAGTGCTTACCTTGAAGACTGACAAACGCGCGTTGCCCGTCGGGTGAGAGCTTGATATCGTCGGCGTTCGGCGGGATCGGACCTGTGCCGGTGCCGGTGACTTTGAAGTGCGTCCTGCGGTCCAGGCCATCGAGGCGAACGGAACTGAGACCGGCCTGCGACGTCAAATAGACTCGATTTGAATCACTGGTGAAATGCGGCGAGCGGCCGGCTTGAGCTGGGCCGATAAGCGTCGAGTCGCCGCCCGAAGCCGGAATCCACCTCAGGTCCACTCCGGTGCTCTGACCGATGCCTGTAATTTCGCTCGGTTCCATCGTTGCGTCCGGCAGAACGTCGGGATCGTGCATCGTGAGGTCCGCGAACAGCTGATCGGTTGTCGCGCCCGATCCGAAGACGATCTTCGACGAGTCAGGGGAGTAAACGGGAAGCGCGTAGTACGCGGCGCGGCGCGTGAGCTGTTCCGGTTTGGAGCCGCCGTCGGCTGCGACGCGGAAGATATGCCCGCCTTCGCGCGACCAGGTGACGTAAGCCACGTACCGGCCATCCGGCGACCACGTCGGCATGAACTCACCAACCGACGAATCGGTCAGACGACGCGGCGTGCCCGATGGCAGGTCCATAACCCAGAGCTTGTTCAACGAGCTGAACGCGAGTCGCTTTCCGTCTGGGGAAGGCGCCGGCCAGCGAATCAATCGCGCGCGAACCGTCGGACTATCGTCAACGCGGTTCTGGAAGTAGACGCGGGACGCGATCTCGGCTTCGACCCTGGCACTGAAAGGAATCACCGCGGCTTTGCAAGTCTCCATGTCGACTCGCTGGATCTTTCCGTTAATCGAAACTATGAGGGAATTGCCGTCGGGCATGAAAGCGTAGCCGGGCATCGTGTCTCTGGTCCCTCGCGATTCCTGATCGTCGCGGGTGACCGGATTGATCAACCAGCGTTCCTCGCTGGTTTCGAGGTCGCGCACACGCAATGCCGTGCCTGATTCATATCGGGTTGCGTACACAAGCTTCTTGCCGTCGGGCGAGAGCACCGGCCGCATCGCGCTGCCTTGAGCGTTGGTTATAGTCGAGGTCTCGCTGGTTTCGCGATCGAAGCGCACGATCTGCCAGAGCGGGAACTGAGCGTTATAGGTGAACGCCCCGGTGCGTTGCGCGTAGTAAATGAATCGCCCGTCGGGAGACGCTACGGCGCCGTACTTGTTGCGGCGCGGCGGCTGAGGCGGACCCTGGCCCGGCTGCTGGAGCGGCGGCTCGGGTTCACCTACGTGGACACCATTGCCGCCGTCCTTGTGATACATCCACACTGAGAATGTTCCGAGCCCCTCAGTTGATTTGGAAGCGATGATGTAATTGCCATCCGCGGTCCATGACGGCGATAAGAACGAGGTGTTGCGGCCCTTGGTCAACGGCTTGGGGTTCGAGCCGTCGGCATCCGCGAGCCACAGATTCTCGGCGCCGCTGCGATCGCTGATGAACACGATCTTCTTGCCATCGGGTGAGAACTTCGGCTGACTCTCGAACGAGAGGCCGCCAATTATGCGCCTTGCCTCGCCACCGGCGGTTGGCACTGTGTAGATGTCGCCGAGCAGATCGAAGACTATGGTCTTCGCGTCGCTTGAGACATCGAGCGACATCCACGTGCCTTCATCGGTCGTGAACTCGATCTTCTTGTCTGTCTTGAGCGGCAGCTCCTCTTCTTTTTTCTTTTCATCCTTTTTCTCGTCGTCTTTTTTTGGATCCTGGGCGAATGCCCCCAAGGGCAGAGACACGAGAAGAACGATGAGCAAAGACAGAACCACACGAACTCGCTTAAAGGCGATCATGGCGATCCTCCGAGAGTCAAAGTTAGCTTTCCACTGGGAGAGGGAGAATATAAAGCAAAATGGAACGCTATGCTATCTTGACGCGCACCGGTCGCCATATCCTGTCGTGGTTGTGCTAGGATTCAACGACGATGCTGATGCTTTGTCCGATCTGCGCCGGAGAGTTCGAAACGCATACTGGGGTGTGCTCGAGTTGCGGCTGCGTGCTTGTCCCGAGCACGTTGAATGAGGAGGCTCCCGGTATGACTGAAACTTCCGCCGAGAAGAAGGATGTTGAGTTCGTCGAGCTATGCCGCCCTCAATCCAATCCGGAAGCGATGTTCATCAAGGAAACACTCGAACAGAATAATGTCACAGTGCTGATCCAGGGTGTGCATTCGCTGTCGTTGATGCCTCACCTCGCTCTCGGCGGGCAGTTGCGAGTGCTTGTCGGGCGCGATCAGCTTGAGTACGCGCAGGCTTTGTACAAAGCGTATTTTGAGAGCGATGAGGGCACAGACTACATCGAGGAAGAATGAGCTCGATCTTCAAACCTCATCGCTGCGGGCGCCCGGGCGGAAGCGCGTGCTCTCCGCGGTAGTCGACGGACTCTTTCTGCCCACCTATCTCACCAAATACTTCTTTCAACGCGCCCACAGACGATAACACCGAACTAGTCTCCACCGGCATGAAGACCACCTTCGCGTTGCTGCTCGTCGCCATGTTAGTCAGCGATTCGATGTACCGCTGCATCAGCAGGTATTGTGCCGGGTTCCCTGTCCGGCGGTGATCGACTCGGAGATTTGCCTGATCGCCTGGGCCTCAGCTTCGGCGTTGCGCGTCCGAGCCTGCGCCTGGCCTTCGGCTCGAAGCACCGCGGCTTCTTTCTCGCCTTCAGCACGCGCAATTGCCGCTTGCTTTTCGCCTTCGGCGCGCGCGATCGCGGCTTGCTTCTCACCATCGGCCTGGAGTATCAGCGCCCGGCGCGTGCGCTCGGCGGTCATTTGCTTTTCCATCGTCACCCGAACGTCTTCGGGCGGATGGATGTTTCGAACTTCCACGCGGGTCACCTTTACACCCCATCGTTCGGTCGCTTCGTCCAGCACGATTCGCAGCTTGGTATTGATCACGTCTCGCGAAGAAAAGGTGTGATCCAGATCGAGATCGCCGATGATCGAACGCATGGACGTGATAGTGAGCTGCATAATCGATCCTGTTAGATCAGCGACTTCGTACATGGCCTTAATCGGATCGGTGATTTGATAATACAGGACCGAGTCGACATTCACCGTGACGTTATCGCGGGTGATGACCGGTTGCGGGGGAAACTCGAGAAGCTGTTCGCGCAGGTCGAGCGTCGACAGGCCCGGCCTTATTCCGCTCCAGTAAGCTGAGCGCGGCTTGTCGAGAAAAGGCAGGATGATATTCAGCCCGCTACCGGCCATCTTGTGAAACTTGCCGAGCCGCTCGATGATCATCACCGAAGCCTGCCCGACAACGCGAAACGACTTGAGAGCGGTTACCAGAACCGCCAGCGCAATGAAGGCGAAAACCAGAACCCCTAAATTCATCGGTGCTTGCTCCTTTCCTTACGAGGCCGGCCCACGCTGGTGACTCTCTCTTCTTGGCGCGCGCCATGATAGCTCACTCTCAACTCGTCTGACGTAGACCGTCGCTCCTTCGACGCGTTCGATCTCCACCTGTTCACCCTCCTTGAGCGGCGCTTCGCCTTCGGAGGGGAAGGCGCGCCACGTTGAGGCGAACACTCGAACCGCTCCTTCGTGCGTTGCGCCTTTAGAAGGTTCGACCACGACGCCCATCTGGCCGGGCATTTTGTCCATCCCCGTTTTCAGCTCGCGTCCGGGTGAACCCCTCATCAGGAAGCGCTCGAAGATAGTACGTGATGCGACAGTCAACGCGATGGATACAACCAGAAATGCCAGGATCTGAAGCGGCAGCCCGACCAGTCCCGTCAACGCCAGCAGAGCGGCGACCAACGCGCCAATACCGAACCAAAGAAGTACGAACCCTGCGGTGAAGATCTCGGCGACAATAAACACCGCGCCGAGTATTAGCCAGATGTACCAGATGTCTGACATACGCTAGTCTATCGGGTCTAAAACGACGTTCTCTCTCCAGCGCATTCAGCAAGCTAGAGGTCAGGAAGGGTGGTTTACCCCCGCTCTGAGGTTTGGGCTACTCAGTCAGGCGGGGGTAAACCACCCTTCCTGACCCCTAGCTTGCTCAATCGCTACCGCTCATCTAACTGCTCTTCTGCCACGATGAAAAATGTGGGGGAGAACTCGCCCACGAATGCCTTGATCGTTACCCTCCCCGTCCGGCCCACCGAGTCAACCATCATCGGCTCTTCCCAGCCTTAAGCCTTGAAGCGCTCGTCCGCTTTTCAGCGAGGCGTTGCGGTTGCGTTCGTCGGACGGAATTATCTTTTGGCAGTTGAGTAAAAGCAAGCTCTGGCACTCGGTCGGGAAGGCTGATTTGAATCAGTGAAGAGAGACACCAAGCGGTTTGAGAATGGTTGATAGCTCGTAAGGGCGAACGTCGGGTCAATAGTTGACGTAACTGCGCATCACTCGCTGTTTGCGGTCGTCGCCCACCCAAAAGCGACTCCGGTCGCGATCGCAAGAAGCAGCTCAATAAGCCCAACGATCGTCGCCGCCCGTCCTTCGATGCGCATTCGCTTCACGCCTTCGGCAAGGAGCAGAAAGCCGGCGCTCCATGCCAGCAGGGCTTTTTGCGCCTTCGACAAGTCCATTCCAGACATCATAAATTACCTCGGATTGGAGCCTCGCGATCCAGTGCCATGTTCGGCAAGCCGCTCTGAGACGCCCCCTCCAGTTGTGGTCGCGTATCTAACCGGAGCGGGTCCTCCATAAAGCGTGATGACCTTCTTGATGGTCTCATCTTGCGCCGCGCGAAACCGGTGAGCCGAGCCACCCTGATTGTAGATCACGAATAGCAGCGGACCTCGCTGGCGTGTATAGGCTACGCCTGCCAGGGCGCTCACGCTGCTCAAGGTCCCGGTCTTGCCGACGACCGCCCCGCGAAACGCATCGTTGAATCGTTTCTCTAGCGTGCCGGCATCAACCCCCGCGATCGGCAGAAGCTCTTCAACGCCGAGCCCTTTGCCGTCGAGATATGCGATCAGCTTACGCAACATTGTTATCGTGCCGCGGGGAGAAATCGCGTTCGCACCGAGTCCCGAGGATGTCGCAAAACGGACTTCGTCTTCTTTGAACCCGACTTCGGTTTTGAGGAATCGCTCGACTGCGTCAGGTCCGCCAACCAGATTGCCAATAACTGTGGCCATCCAGTTGTTTGAAAAATCATTCAGCCCTTTCAGCGTTCGCAACAGCGGCAGCGAAGTATGCACCGCCAGCGGCGTCAGCTTGGCGGTATTCACCGTTGGATCGGTAATCGTCTGGCCGGTGATTCGAAGAGACGGAGGTCCGGAAAGCGGCGGAGCCGGAACACCGGAATCGCCCACCCGATCTTCCGCGGCACGGATCGAAAGGAATCGCGGGTATGAAGACCTCACCTGCGCGCTCCACGTTTCAGGAGTGAGCACGGCGCGAAAGGCTTTTGCCGACGCCTCGCGCGAGGCAGAGAAGTTGAAGAAAAACTGGCCCAGCACGACGAGATTCCCATCGACTTCGCGAATGCCGCTGCGATTCATTTTGTCAGCGATCATCATCGCGTTCTCGGAGAAGAACCCCGGGTCGCCGCTGCCGATCATGTACAGCGATCCGTGCAGGATTCCAGTCGACGAATCAAGCGTGCCATCCGTGTAGAGCGAAGTGCGAAACTTGAAGTCGGGTCCGAGCCGGGATATCGCCGTCAGCGACGTGGCGATCTTAGTGACTGACGCGGGATTGTAGAGCCGGTCGGCGTTGTGTTCGGCGAGCACCTCGCCCTTCAACGTAGTAACTATGAATCCCTGGTTCTCGGCGCTGAAACCGAAAGCTGCGAGACTGTCCGCATAAGCGGCGACCAGCGGGTTCATCGACGTGTGATCCACTGGCGCGGGGTTAGCAACCCGAGGTCGGGTTGCGTCTTCGACCGCACCCGGAATCACCTCGGCTGGCCTGGCATCGGCGCCGGCCACAGTGTAGGTCGGTGCTCCATTCGCGGATATCGTTTCGCTCGCGGTTTTCTCGGCCGGGCCCATCGACTGAGTCCAGGACTGGCTCAGGAAGTTGTGGACGCCCATACCGTGGACGCTGGCGGTTACTACTTGTCTACGCCAGCGAGACCGGCCTCGGCGGCCGCTGCCACGAGCATACAGCCGTCCGCCGCGCTTGGAATTGCGCGCACTCAGCTTTGCCGACCGCGATTCGCGGCGGCTTGCGACGGTTCGGCCCGATCTCGACGTCGATTTGGCCTTCGAGCCTTTCCTCACAGACCGAGCCGCTGCCTTCTTCCCTTTAGGGTTTCCGTTAATCGGCTCTACTGTGGCAAGCGAGAAAGCGAGAGTTAAGGCGAGGAAAGTTGACAGGGCCTTGAGTCTGGGGAGTGACACAACAATCATTGAACTACCGTCCTACTGTGATCTGTGCGTTCCGATGCGCGTCCTGTCTCCGACGTTGCAGCGCCCCGGCTTTGGCGGATTCGGGATAGTGAGTTCCGATAGAGCTAAGCAAAAACCGACCACTGGCACTCACTGCGTTTCACGGACTTTCAGGAACCGGGGGCTGCGACCTTCGCGCATCTCGCATCGAGTTACAGGATAACACACGTGCAAGGCCAGGTCTAGAATGTTAATAAAAATGCAACACTTTCCTGGGAGCGCAGGCCCTGGGAGCGCAGGCATCCCTGTCTGCATCGGTAGCGCGAGAAGAAGCGACAGAGATGCCTGCGCTCCCAGGAGACTAACTCACAAACGACCGCAGAATACCCCGCAGCGAGAAGACCTCACGTGGATCGACGGTCTCGTTGACGATGCCCGCGACCAACTCCTGCAAGAATCGGCTGCTGCGAATCCGACGTGCGACGAAGTCATTCAGCCAG
>WNFR01005411.1_pt1 | contig 13053 bp, 11 predicted proteins | sample 5400221 | NCBI WGS metagenome assembly WNFR01 (sample SAMN13153357, study PRJNA577476) | soil metagenome | isolation source: 40 cm soil under Madrone tree | place: USA:California | collected 2016-06-14
CCGTCGGCCGGCCGGAAGCATGGGTGTGGGCGACCGAGATGGTCCGAAAGGGTGGTACCGTCAACTTCTTTGGTGGATGTGCGAAGGGGAGCAAGGTCGAACTCGACACCAATCGCCTGCATTATTCAGAGATCACTTTGAAGGCCACCTTCCACCACACACCCGACACCGTGCGCAAGGCTTTCGCGTTGATCGCCGAAAAGAAGATCCGTCCCACGGATTACATAACTGGCGAAGCGCCGCTCTCGCGCCTGCAGCAAGTCCTGGAACACATGATGGATCGAAACGGGGACATCAAAACTGCGATCATCCCCGGCCAGTGAGGAAAGCAATCAGCATTCAGCACTCAGCATTCAGCAAAACCCCAAAGCAAGAGCTGATTGCTATTGCTGATTGTTGATGCCGATTGCTGAATAGTGAATGCTGAATGCTGAAATGCGTGCTTCGAAGCGCACAGCCGGCCAGTGATGCTTGGAAAAGGCACGGCTTCCAGCCGTGCCGCAATACGCAAGAAGATCCCGGCTTCAGCCGCTGAGGAACGTCGAGGAATCAACGGAAGTTGTTCAGTGCCTTGTGTTGAAGCTGATTGCTGAATGCCGAGTGCTCATTGCGTGATTCTTCCAAATGCCCAGCCAGGCCAATGACGCCTTGAAAGGGCACGGCTTCCAGCCGTGCCGCAAATACGCAAAAAGATCCCGGCTTCAGCCGCCGAGGGACCTCGAGGGATCAAAAGGAAGTTGTTCCGCACCGCGCCGTGGTGCTGAATGCTGAGTGCTGAATGCTGAATGCTGAATGCTGAATACCGACTGCTCATGAGCACTGCCAACCAAACCTGGAACCTACTCCCCGCGGAATACGCCATTCCCGCGACCGCCCCCTCCTTGCAAGATGCCCAAGCCTACTGCGAGCGCCTGGCTCGCACCCATTACGAAAACTTTTCCGTCGCGACATGGTTTCTTCCCAAGCGCCTGCGCCAGCATTTCTTCAACGTCTATTCATACTGCCGGATCTCGGACGACCTCGGCGACGAAACCGGTGATCGCGACGCATCGCTGCGCCTCCTGGACGAGTGGGAAACAGAACTGAACGCCTGCTACGAAGGGTCCCCGCGTCATCCCGTCTTTGTAGCATTGGCCGGAACCGTGCAGCAGTTCCAAATCCCAAAGCAGACTTTCGCCGATCTCCTGACCGCATTCCGCCAGGACCAGAAAGTGACTCGCTACCAAACCTTTGACGATCTGCTTGGATACTGCCGCAATTCCGCAAATCCTGTCGGCCATCTCGTCCTTTATCTTTGCGGCTATAACGATGCGGAACGTCAGAACCTTTCCGACTTCACCTGCACCGCGCTGCAACTCGCGAATTTCTGGCAGGATGTCACCGTGGATTACGAGAAAGGACGAATTTACCTGCCGCTTGAAGACCTCGAACGTTTCGAAGCTTCGGAAAATGACATTGGCGACGGCCGCAACACCGCGCAGTTCCGCCAAGTGATGCGGTTTGAAGTCCAGAGGGCCCGCGAGTGGTTCGAGCGTGGCCTGCCGCTCGTAGGCAAAGTAAGCCGCGAGCTGGCCATCGATCTGGAACTCTTTAGCCGTGGAGGCCAGGAAATCCTGAACGCAATCGAGCGTCAGAACTTCGCTGTTCTCGGCCGCCGTCCCAAAATTTCAAAATCACGCAAACTTGCCTTGGTCGCCCGGGCCGCGCTTCACAAGCTGATATGAGTACTGCGGTGCAAGATCCCACTCCTTTTTATCCCACCGAGTCGCAGCTCCATGTGGCTTACTCGGTGTGCCGGGGAATCACGCGCTCGCAGGCGAAGAATTTTTACTATGGCTTTCTCGTACTACCCAAGCGCAAGCGGCAAGCGCTATGCGCGGTGTACGCATTCATGCGCCGTTGCGACGACATCGCTGATGACCCGGCGCTCTCAGCTCAGGACCGCCGGCAAAAATTGGATGCCTGGGTAGATGCGTTTCACGCCACTCAGTCGGGATATCCCACCGACGATCCCATCCTTCTGGCTCTCATGGACGCTCAGCATAGATTCAGTATTCCCGTCGGACTGCTCGATCAGCTCGCCTTCGGCACCGCCATGGACGTAGAAGGAGCTGCCGGCGAAGCGACTCCCAGTCGTCCGATCCAGTACCACACCTTCCACGAGCTGCAGTCCTACTGCTATAACGTCGCTTCGGTGGTGGGACTAGTTTGCATTCGCATATTTGGATACAGCGACCCTGCCGCCGAGACTTTGGCTGAACGATGCGGCCTGGCTTTTCAACTCACCAACATCATTCGCGACGTAAAAGAGGACGCCGCGCTTGGCCGTGTGTATCTGCCGCAAGAAGACCTCGACCAGTTTGGGATCTCCGCTGACGAACTGGCAACCGGCTCTGATCTGGCTCGAATTCGTCCGTTGCTCGAGTTACAAGCAGAACGCGCTCGCGAAAATTACCGTGCCGGGGACGATTTGCTTCCTTTTATTGATGAAGACAGTCAGCCCGCGCTGTGGGTTCTGGTCACCATCTATCGCAGCTTGCTCGAAAAGATCGCCCGCCTCAATTACGATGTCTTTAATCGTCGCGTCAGCCTCAGTTCGCGGGAGAAGCTGACCATCCTCGCAAAAGGATTTGTGCAGCGAATCCTCTAATGGCGGAGCGCCCTTCACCCACAGTCGCGGTCGTCGGCGGCGGTCTGGCTGGACTTGCCGCCGCGTGCTCACTTTCCGAAGCTGGCTTTCGCGTAACGGTCTTTGAGCGCCGTCCTTATCTTGGTGGACGGGCTTCTTCGTACGAGCACCCCGGCACCGGCGAGGTCGTGGACAACTGCCAGCACGTTCTCTTCGCTCTCTGCACGAACCTGATTGCCTTCTACAGGACCATCGGCATCGAAAATAAAATTCGCTGGTTCGATCGTATGACTTTTATCGAGCCAGGCGGAAGGCAATCCGTACTTGAACCAACCGTCCTGCCAGCCCCGCTGCACCTGACGCCCTCATTTCTCCGGCTGAAGTTTCTCACCGCGCGGGACAAAATGTCCGTGGCACGCGGATTGATGGCTCTGATTGGCCCACCGCCGAAAACTAAGAGTAATAAAGAGGAAGAAAGTTTTCATGATTGGCTGGTGCGCCATCGGCAGACCCCGGCAGCTATCGAGCGTTTCTGGAAACCAATTCTGGTCAGCGCGCTCAGTGAAGAAATGGACCGGATTGCGGTCCCCTATGCGGCCCAGGTAGTCCGCGAATCCATGAAGTCGCGTAACGCGCGCCGTATGGGAATTCCGACCGTTCCTCTAACCCACCTATACGACGCTGCCCGCGACTACATCTCCGAACGAGGAGGCGCGGTTCGCCTTCGCAATAGCATTCAATCGTTCTTGCCTGGAGAGCGCAGCGTGCGCCTCCGGCTGCAGGACTCAGAAGAAGAGTTTGATTACGCAGTGCTCGCCGTCCCATTTGATTCGCTTGCCAAGCTGCTGCCGGACTCCATCGAGTCTCGCGAATTACGGGAGAAGCTCGCGCACTTCGAAACTTCCCCCATCACCGGCGTCCACTTCTGGTTCGACCGCCAGATTTCCAATCTCCCCCACGCGGTCCTCCTCGACCGCACCATCCAGTGGATGTTCCACAAGTCGAAACTGCTGGAAAAAGAAGTGTCGCTAGCGCGAGGTTCCGAGGAAACACCCGGGTCAGGCGAGCAAGCTAGCAGCAGCAATGCCCCAGCCCCGGAAGGGCGGAATATCTTAGCCCAGGACGTAAGTCCTGGGTACGAGAAGGACCTGACCGAGTCCCGGAGGGACGACAGAAAGGCCCTGGAGAGGCGAAACAATTTATCCCAGAACCCTTCGGCTTCGCTCAGGGCAGGCTCCACTCCTGCGTACGTAAACAATGCCCTCGTCCCGGAGGGGCGAAATATCTTAGCCCAGGACGTAAGTCCTGGGTACGAGAACAACATGACCGAGTCCCGGAGGGACGACAGAAAGGCCCTGGAGAGGCGAAACAATTTAGCCCAGGACCCTTCGGCTTCGCTCAGGGCAGGCTCCACTCCTGTGTACGTGAACAATGCCCCAGCCCCGGAGGGGCGGAACATCTTAGCCCAGGACGTAAGTCCTGGGTACGAGAACGACACGACCGAGTCCCGGAGGGACGACACAAATTTTGCTGGTGAGAAAGCCAGCTACGTTGAGCTAGTCATCAGCTCCTCAAAATCGCTGATCGGAAAATCCCGCCAGGAGATCATTGACCTCGCACTAAAAGAACTTCGCGAATTCTTCCCCCGAGCTCGGGATGCGAAGCTCGTCAAAGCCACGGTAATCAAAGAAGTGAATGCCACGTTTTCCCCAACGCCGGGAATTGACCAATATAGACCGTCATCTCAGACCGTGTGGCCACGCGTCTTTCTCGCCGGAGATTGGACAGCCACAGGCTGGCCGGCAACTATGGAAGGCGCAGTTCGCAGCGGATATCTCGCCGCGGAAGCCGTATCCGGAGCTGAAGGCCGGCCAAAGAAATTCGTGGTTCCTGACCTGCCACCGAACAGCCTGATGCGAATGCTGAAGTAACCAGCCCCGGAGGGAAGTAAAGCCAAGCCCCGGAGCGCCGGAACATCTTAGCCGAGGCTCCTTTGACTTCGTTTATGGCAGGCTCGAGTCTTGGGTACGAGAACAACGCCGCAGCCCTGAAAGGGCGGAATATCGTAGCCTGGTACCCTTCGGCTTGGCTCAGCAGACCCAAGTCCTGGGTACGAGAAATGCCCCAGCCGGGGGGGCGAAACATCTTAGCCCAGGACGTAAGTCCTGGGTACGAGAACAACGCCGCAGCCCTGAAAGGGCGGAATATCGTAGCCTGGAACCCTTCGGCTTGTCTCAGGGCAGACTCAAGTCCTGGGTACGAGAACAAGATAACCGAGTCCCGGAGGGACGACACAAATTGCGCCTGTGAAAACACCGAAGCGATTTTTCCGCAATTCGTTGCGTGGATGAAGCGCCCAAAGAGAAAGATCAGGCGCCAACAATAAACTCGTATTGTTCTTCGCCAAGCGGCACAACACTCAATCGACCCTGCCGCACCAATGGTGAATCACCGAAGATCTTCTTGGATTTAATCTCCGCGAGAGAAACCGCCTTAGGCAAGAGCTTGCCCGCCTTGATCTTCACCTCTGGATTCTTCGGGTCAGACGCATCCACTGAAACCACCGTCGCCGTTCCGACCGCGCTTTTTACATCGCCGGTTTCATAAATGATCAGGCGATCGCCAGACTTCATCGCCCGCAAGTGCTTAAGCGCGACAGGATTTGATACACCGTTCCAGGTGGTCTCACCATCGCGACGAAGATCAGCGAACGAGTATTCAGAAGGTTCGGTCTTGAGCAGGTAATTCATGCGCCGTCCCGGTTTTCAATCTTCAATCTGAAATCCTAAATCTGCAATTACTTCGGCTCCTCATCCTTCTTATCCCCCGGGTGCTCCTCATATATCGAGTACTGTCGTCCCGGCCGTTTCATCTTGATCGTGATATCCATATTCGGCTGTCCGATGTCGTAATCGTTCCCAAAAGTCTGAAAGCCGGGTGCCAGCACCTGGATCCGCAGCTTGCCATAGGGAACCGCATCGTAGCTGGTCTTGCCCTCGGGATCGGTCTTGAGCTCAAGGCCGCCCCGCTCCTGCTTCCCGTCATCGTTCACCGGATGCATCACCACAGCGGCATTCCGGATCGGCTTGCCGTTCTCATCGCGCAGGACGAGGAAGTTAATATTGGCCACGGGATTCTGCTTTTTGCGTGCAGAAGCCACACCTAAAAAGCAGAGAATGACCACGGAAATCGCCAGGATTCTAAGAGCGGGATTCATGAAGGTCCGGTCTGTCTCACCGCGTATTGTAATCACCGTTGTGACACTCTGTCACGCCGTCCTAAAAAAATCGCGTGTTCTTTGTAAGTACAAGCAGTAAAATAACTTAAGAAGTGCCAATATAGGACTGACGAACCCAGAATCACTGCGCAAGGGCTTGACTATCAGGCACTCAAGCCCCATAATTAGCACTCGTACAGGCTGAGTGCTAACAGCCCCCGGCCTCAATCAACGCAATCAACCCAACAACATTCGATCAAAAGGAGTCTGAAATGGCTACGAAATTCACCCCGCTATACGACCGCATCCTGGTCCGGCGCGTGGACGAAGCTGATACGACCCGCGGCGGAATCATCATCCCCGATACCGCTAAAGAAAAGAAGACGGAAGCTGAAGTTATCTCCGTCGGCACTGGCCGAGTTACCGACAAAGGCGACCTGCGTCCCCTGGTTGTAAAAGTTGGCGACCATGTCCTGATGGGCAAATACGCCGGAAACGAAATCGAGATCGACGGTGAGGACTTTGTCATCGTCCGCGAAGAAGAAGTTCTTGGCATCCTGACTCCATCAGGTTCTGGTGCGAAGAAGGAAAGAGAAACCGCCGGATCCAGAAGGTAATGAGTGTCCGGTGACCAGTTTCGAATCACTGACCACTGACCACTTGCCACTGACCACTTAAGAAATTCCGCAGGCCAGCCCTGCAACGAAATTTAAAGGAGATAGAAACATGGCAAAACAAATTGTTCACGGAGAGGAATCCCGTCAAGCGATTCTTCGCGGCGTCAACGTTCTCGCTGATGCCGTAAAGGTAACGCTCGGTCCCAAGGGCCGCAACGTTGTGATCGACAAGAAATTCGGCTCGCCGACCATCACCAAGGACGGCGTCACCGTCGCAAAAGAAATCGAATTAAAAGACACGCTCGAAAACATGGGCGCGCAGATGGTGAAGGAAGTCGCTTCCAAGACCTCCGACGTGGCCGGCGACGGCACCACCACTGCGACTGTTCTGGCACAGGCCATCTATCGCGAAGGCGTCAAGACAGTTGCGGCCGGCGCGAACCCAATGGCGTTGAAGCGCGGCATCGAAAAGGCGGTCTCAACCGTTTGCGGAGCAGTCGATCCCAAGACCGGCGAGCGCGGCCGCGGCGAGCTGGACAAGCTCTCCAAACCCGTAACGGGGGAAATGATTGCGCAGGTTGGGACTATTTCTGCGAACAATGACACTACCATTGGCTCGATCATTGCCGAGGCTATGAAGAAGGTCGGCAAGGACGGCGTCATCACCGTCGAAGAGTCGAAGACTCTGGAGACGCAGTTGGAAGTGGTCGAAGGTATGCAGTTCGACCGCGGCTATCTGTCTCCGTACTTCGTCACTGATCCGGAGCGGATGGAAGCGGTTCTGGAAAATCCGTACATCCTGATTCACGAAAAGAAAATCAGCTCGATGAAGGACCTGCTCCCGTTGCTCGAGCAGATCGCCAAGAGCGGCAGGCCACTGATCATCATCGCAGAAGATGTTGAAGGCGAAGCGCTGGCGACCCTGGTCGTCAACAAACTTCGCGGCACACTGCACGTTTGCGCAGTGAAAGCCCCAGGCTTCGGCGACCGTCGCAAGGCCATGTTGCAGGACATCGCAATCGTGACCGGCGGCAAGGCCATCACCGAAGATCTCGGCATCAAGTTGGAGAACGTTCAGCTCTCCGATCTTGGCCAGGCGAAGAAGGTGACTGTCGATAAGGACAACACCACCATCGTCGAGGGCAAGGGCAAGCACAGCGAGATCGAAGGCCGCGTGAAAGAGCTGCGCAGCCAGATCGAGAAGACCACCAGCGACTACGACCGCGAGAAGCTGCAAGAGCGGTTGGCGAAGCTGGTCGGCGGCGTAGCGGTGATCAAAGTCGGCGCTGCGACCGAAACCGAAATGAAAGAGAAGAAAGCCCGTGTTGAAGACGCGATGCATGCCACCCGCGCGGCCGTCGAAGAGGGAATTGTCCCGGGCGGCGGAGTTGCGCTGGCCCGCTCGACGGTTGCTCTCGAGAAGCTGAAACTCGAGGGTGATGAGCAGATCGGCATCAACATCGTGAAGCGCGCCATGCAGGAGCCGTTGCGCCAGATCGCTGAAAATGCCGGCGAAGAGGGTGCAATCGTTCTGGGGAAGGTGATGGAATCGAAGGATCCAAACTTCGGCTTCAACGCGTTCTCGGGCGAGTACGAGGACTTGGTAAAGGCCGGCGTGCTCGATCCCACGAAGGTCGTGCGCACCGCGTTGCAGAACGCAGGCTCGATCTCGGCCCTGATGCTGACCACCGAAGCCCTGGTTGCAGAGTTGCCGGAAGAGAAGAAAGCTCCGGCAATGCCTGGCGGCCACGGCGGCGGCATGGGAGATATGTACTAAGAGCAGCATTCAGCACTCAGCAGTCAGCTAAGACTAGCCCCGCCTAAGGCGGGGCTTTTATTTATGTAAGGATTTTGGTTGAGCCGGGGGCCGCGTTCAAGCTTTGCCCGTTCGACTCCGCAGGGCAGGCTTTGGGTGGGTCTTCAATGCGGACGAGGCGGTACGCCCTGAAGTCTCTCAATTCTCTCCTCAATAAGGTTGAGAAGCCCTGCAATCTCGATCACAAGCTTACGCAGCTTTTCGGGATCATCTTCATTGGTTACTTGTTCCCTCAGATCTCGGAAAGCTTTTGACCTCTGGTGTGGCATTCGCCCCTCCAAGTACGATGCCTGCGGACGGGGAAAGGGATTTGCGACGGGAGCCGCCTTTCCCATTTCGCGGAGGGAATTTGATCTAGAAAAGCGGCTCGCCGTTGAAACGCTGGCCAGCCACGTTCGCACAGAAAACGGCTTAAAGCTTAATTAATTTTCTGTAAGGAATGGAACGGCTGCTAGCTCGACAATAGATCTTCCGAGTTCGGGCAAAAGGTAGGGCCAGACCGCCTTGGAAGGGCTGAGCAAAACGGATCAGACCCCGGAGCGTCGGACAGTTATGCTCTGATCATGCACAACAACAACATAATATTGAACACCCGGGAGCGAGTCCCAAGAAGTGGAATTTATCGAGTTTCCCATGTACACAGGATTCTCGACATCAGGCTCTTAAGAGGCAACATCTTTCCCGCCTGTCCAAAATGCTCATCCGCGATGCAATTTGCCCTGATCAGCGCCGTACCGGTGGAATCCGCAGGGGGGCGTTTTCGATTCCTGATGCAAGGGGATAGCATTCCAAGCATCACCGAAGCGCACGGGTAAAGCCCAATTCAATTTTTTTCTTTAAGGAAACAGAATGGAAGTTTTACTGCATTGCAGAGTCTATTTCTTCAGCACCGACAGCAACGGCTCAAGGAATTCACGCAGCCCTTTCAAGAGTTTCTCGGGCGAGGTGCCTTTTTCCCGGTGGTGTTCATCGAAAATGCGCTCCGTTGGGGACGTAAATACCCGGTTAACCGAATCGATTACGAACTGAGTGTATTTTGCTAACTCCTCCGGTTTGTCTCCGTCAACCAGTTGCTTAACTAGACGCTGGTATGGGTCGAGCGATATGGAAATATTGCTCTTAAATGCATACTCTTCCTCCAATCGTCTCTCACGCGAGTACTGAAGACTGCAGAAAGCAACGGCGTAGATTATAGGTACCGATATCGAAAGCTTGAGGTAAAAGGCGGCGTTGTATACGTGAACCCAGTGCAACGAAACGATGAAGGCTATCGATGCCAAAACAGAAACACCCACAGCCGTCGCGAGCGCTTTTGCCCAGAATTGCTTCTCTTTTGCTAAATCTTCCTGTCTCTTTTGAAAGGAGTGGAAGAGCGTGTACCCCGTAGCGCGTTCGATTGAGTCCCGGATTCGGCCCTCGAGGGCCTCCAGCTCGGTAGTTAGCCTGTGCAGTTCGCCATCGTTGTGCGTAACACTCTGGCGAGCTTCGGTTTCCCGCCCCGTTCGGCTTCGCTCAGGGCAGGCTCTTCGAAAAGCCGAAAGACGGGGCGCCCTTGTTTGTGATAGTTCGGCGAAGGTCAAAGGCGTCGGACAGGAGTGTCCGACCTACACGGGCGTAAAGCGACCGCTACGATGTCATTATCCGTACCGGCAAGGTGTTTTGGCGCGTCCAGGTTAAGTCTGTCTGGGCCATCGCACCGTCTAGGTTCCACTACCGCGTGAAGGCTACAGGAAATCGCGATAGACCATATTCTGCGGACGAGATTGACTTTCTCGTCGCTTACGTTTTTCCCGAGGACATGTGGTACGTGTTCCCAGTGGCGCTAATGCAAAATCATGCGGTTCTATGCATCAGGCCCGGATCCAAGAGGTCCCGGTACGAGCCGTACCGTGAGGCATGGAAGCTCATGGGACCTGCTGGCGTTGAACCTGCTGCCGAAACTGCTGTGGCAGCTGTCGGCGCCATGTAAAAGGCGTCCCACCGTGGGACGCAAGAATCACTGTTTCCGGAAGCGCGCGAGCCCTGCCCGTCGACGGTCGCGTTTAAACGTCTTTGGCTCGCTGGGTTTGAAAGGGCACGGCTTACAGCCGTGCCGACCGTCAACCAAAAACCTGTCATTCCGACCGGAGCAGGATCATTCGCTTTCGGCGAATGATCCTGCGGAGTGGAGGAACCTGCTTTTTGTTTTCACGTCGGATAGAGGTTGCCCTGAGCGAGGTCGAAGGGACGTCCGATTCGCAAGTTGTTGGTCCGTGGTTCCCACCCCGTTCGGCTTCGCTCAGGGCAGGCTCTTCGAAAACCGCGAAGGATGGGGCACCCTTTTCTGTGGTAATTCAGCAAAAGTCAAAGGCGTCGGACACGGCTTGAGTCCTTCGACCGCGCGGGATCGTTCACTCGTGAACGATCCCACTTCGCTCAGGATGACAGAGTTTGGGGTGGGCAGGGTAAATGCAGCGCTGAAAGCGCTGCTCCACCCAAAAGCTCCTCGGGATAAATTCAGTTGTTTAAGCCGACACGGTGAAGCAGGTCGTGGAAGCGCGGGTCGGAGCGGAGGTTGTCAATTCGCAAGTCTGCTTTTATGTGCCAGCCGATTTCGAGGGAGCGCTCGCGGTAGGCTTTTTCTAAGAACTGGAATGCCGTGTCTTTATCGCCAAGTCCGGCGAAGATGGTGGCGAGGACATAGGGCGAAACGTAGACATGCTTCGACTTCTCCTGTAAGCCGCGAAGGATGTTCTCGGCTTCGGGCCGTCTGCCGATCAGTGCATATGCGTGGGCGAGTGCAGCTAGGGCATCCTGATCGCCGCCGGACATCTCGACTGCCTTCTGATACTCGGCGGTAGCTTCCAGCAGTTTTCCGGTGCCCTCGTAGCCGACGGCAAGAAATTCGTGCTCAACCCATTCGTTGGGATTCGAAACCACTCCTCTGCGGCTGGCTTCGAGCAAAGCGTTGTAATCCCGCAACTGATAATAGGCGCCCGATTCGGTCATAGCCGAGCTGGGCCCAGGATCCATCTCGCTGCTCTTAGCGACTTCAGCCAAAGCCTCGGCGCGCCGGCCCATAAAGCTGAGAAACCCGGCGCGGTCCTCGTGAGCGCAACTGTAACTTGGGGCCAGCGCGATGGCCTGATTCAACTCGCGTTCGGCAGCTTTCAAGTCCCACTTGTACCGCCAACTCAGAATGCCAAGGGTGTCGTGGGCCTCGCCGATGGTGTCGTCGAGTTCGAGAGCTTTGCGCAAAGCTTCGGTCGCGGAACGATAAGCAGAGTCCGGCGATAGCTGACGGAAAATTGCCAGATAGAGGTAAGAGTCGGCCAATCCCGAGTAAGCGAGAGCGAAGGCGGGATCTTTGCGGATGGATTCCTCAAAGTATTGCTTCGACATGGCGAGCGGCTGTGCCATGGTGAATTGATTCGAAAGGTAGAAACGTCCTTTCAAATATGCTTCGTAAGCCTCGGGATTCACGACCGGGGCGGAGTGCAACTGGGCCTGCTGCTGCGGAGTCAACTCGGCGCGGACTTGCTGCACGATGGCCTGCGCCACGTCGCTCTGCAGTCGGAGGACATCGCCCATATCGCGCTCATAAGTCTCCGCCCAGAGATGACGATCGGTTGCTGCATGAAGCAGTTGGGCGGTGATTCGCACCCGGTTGCCGGAGCGCATGACTGATCCTTCGACGATGCCGTCGACGTTCAATTCTCGGGCAATCTCCGGAAGACTTTTCTTTGTATCTTTGTAGCGCATCACAGAGGGTCGGGAGGTCACGCGCAGGGCGCTGACTTTAGCGAGGTCGGTGATTAATTCGTCCGTCATGCCCTCGGCGAAATATTCCTGTGATGGATCGCCGGATAAGTTAGCGAGTGGCAGAACGGCGATGGAGCGTAATGGAGGGGCAGCAACTGTGCGATGCGAAACCGTTGGGATCAGCCAGAGAGCCACGGCTATCGCAGCAAAAGTTAAGAGCGCAAATGCCAGGGCTGCGCGCGGCTTGGTTCGTTTCACGGGAACGGGCGGCTCGGTGGCTGGCTTGGGTGCGGGAAGCTTCGGTTCCTGAACACCGACTTCCTCAACTTTTGCGATAAACCTGTATCCGCGGCGCGGCAGAGTTTCGATGTAGCGCGGGGTTTCGGCCGAATCACCCAGCACTTCGCGAATGCGCGCGATTGCGTTGTGCAGGCTGTGGTCGAAGTCCACAAAGGTATCGGCGGTCCAGATTTGCGCGCGAAGTTCTTCGCGAGTTACGAGATCGCCCGGGCGCTGGAGCAATATCGCGAGCACTTCCAAGGGTTGGCCCTGCAGGCGCAGCTTTACGCCGCGTTTACGCAATTCGCCGGCACGGGTGTCCAGTTCAAAAATATCGAAGCGAAGAACACGGGCGGCTGGGACCGAGACAGACATGGCGCCTTCCACGAACTTGGCAAAGCCTATCACAGTTCCTGCCGTTGGAGACGCGCCATCTTCAACTGCGAACACCCTTTTCTTCAATGGTTTAGCGATGGAGAAAACTTTGGGGACAGATAGGGGTGGGAAGGATTGACTCGGTCGAGTTTCCCGACGACAGTTGGCGCGGTCTATGGCGTTCGCAGCCAGCACTGGAAGGGATTCAGACCGCAGGCCGGTAGTGTCTTCGCGAGGCACAATTTCTGAACAAAAACCGAGGAGAACCACGATGAGAAAGAGTGTAGGGAAGTACGGCTTACTAATTGGCTGTTTGATGTTTGGCGCGACTTACGCGGGTGCGCAAGAAAAATCCGCTCACGCGGTTGCCCAAGATAAA
>WNFR01012267.1_pt1 | contig 13053 bp, 10 predicted proteins | sample 5400221 | NCBI WGS metagenome assembly WNFR01 (sample SAMN13153357, study PRJNA577476) | soil metagenome | isolation source: 40 cm soil under Madrone tree | place: USA:California | collected 2016-06-14
TCCCCGATCACGCTGAACTCGTCGACTCGGTTGACGCCGCGCGGGCCCTCGCTCTGACCGCCGAGCATGGGGCCGGGCGTGGCGAAGCGATCGACCGGGGCGCCACCGACCTGGAGCATGGCTTGCTCGCCGCGCTGCCCGGTTTCGCGCCCGGCCTGGCCAAGCGCGTCGTTCTGCTGAGCGACGGCAATCAGACCGAAGGAGACGCCTGGCAGGCGATGCTGCGTCTGCAGGCCGAGGGCGCGCGGGTGTTCGCGGTTCCCGCGACTGTGGCGACCCATAACGACGCCTGGGTCGAACGGATCAGCGTCCCGGCCGGCGCGCGCGAGCGGGCGGCAGTGGAGGTCGAGGCCCGGGTGTTCTCCCGCCGCTCTGTGCGCGCGCGGGTCGATCTTGCCATCGGCGAACGCAGCGCTGGCACGCGCAGCGTGACGCTCTCGCCGGGGGAAAACCGCGTTTCCTTTACCGTGCGCTTCCGGCACGCTGGTGCCCAGAACGTCACGGCGCGAGTGAGCGCCGAAGGCGACGAGCTGCCGAGCAACGACGCGCTCACCGAGGACCTCATGGTGCAGCCGCGCCTGCACGCGCTGTATGTCGAGGGCGGCGAGCGCGGCGCGCGCTACCTCGCCGACGCGCTCACCGCGCAGGGCATTCGCGTGTCGGTCGCCAACGCGCAAAACCTGTCGGAAGATGCGCGGTTGCTCGACGGCAAGGACGTCGTCATCCTCAGCGACGTGCGCGCGGACAGCCTGGGGGCGGATGTGGTACAGCGACTGAGGGCGTTCGTTCGCGACCGCGGCCGCGGCCTGATCTTCGTAGCGGGGCAGAACACGTACGGCCAGGACGGCTTCGCCAAAAGCAAGGTCGAAGAGTTGCTGCCGGTCACCTTCGAGGCCAGGCGCAAGCACGAGGACCTGGACCTGGTCCTTCTGGTCGACCGCTCGTCGAGCATGCGCGGCCAGAAAATCGAGGTTTCGAAGTCCGCCGCGCTCGCTACGCTCGATCTGCTGGACCCGGAGCACAGGCTGGCGGTCGTGGCATTTGATGCGCAGCCGCACGACGTTGTCCCACTGATGACAGTCGGGAACAAGCTCGAGGCGGAGAACCTGATCTCGCGCATGACCTCGAGCGGCCAGACCAACATCTACAACGCGCTGCTGCGTGCACAGGCGCTGCTCGCGGAATCGAAGGCCAAGACCAAGCACATCATACTGCTCTCCGATGGGCTTACCTCGCCGCCGCCGGGCCATGTCCCCGCATCCTCCCGCGGCGGCAATGAGATCGAGGAAAGGATCCGCGCGATTCAGACCGCCGAGAGACGCCAGCGGGGTGGGGCCGGCGAACCGCCGCAGGCGCCGCAGGCAACGGCATCGCCCCGTGGTTTCCAGGGCATCATGGAAGAACTGGTAGACGCGAAGATCACGATGTCAACCGTGGCAATCGGCGAGAAGCCCGATGTCGAGTTGATGGCGAACCTCGCCAATTGGGGCGAGGGCAGGAGCTACGTAACCAGGAGCGATGCCGAAGTCCCCACCCTGTTCGCCGCGGAGACGCGCCGTCTGCTGGACGATTCGATCGTCGAGGGGCGGTTCCGCCCGCGGGTGAAGGCCTGGAGCCCTACCCTCGCCGGAGTGGACTTTGCCGGCGGCCCCGAGCTCAAGGGCTATGTGACGACCAGGCCGAAGCGCTTCTCCGACGTGCTGCTGGAGGCGAAGAAGGATCTGCCCCTGCTGGCCGAAACGCACTACGGCCTCGGCAAGACGGTTGCGTTCCTGTCGGATGTGAAGAACCGCTGGGCGGCGGACTGGCTCAGCTGGCCTGGCTACCCCGCGCTATGGGCACAGGTCGTGCGCGACAGCGCCCGGCGCGACAGCGGTGAAGGCCTCGACTGGAAGGTCACTCGCGAGGGGCGCGAGGCACTCATCGATCTCTCCGGGCTCGGCCACGACGGCAGCTTTCGCAACGGACTCTGGCCGGATGTGCGCGTCACGGCGCCAGACGGGCAACGTTCGGTCGCTGCACTGCGTCAGATCGCGCCGGGCCGCTATCGCGCTCGCGTCCCGCTCACCGCCGCGGGCAACGTACCCTGGCGCTTTGATCTGCTGCCCGTTGCGGGACTAAGCGCGGCCGACATCGCGCGAGCCGGCGGCCGCAGGCTGTTTTATTCTTACCCGGACGAATTTCGCCTGCTGCCGGCAAACCTGCCGCTCCTGCGTACCCTGAGCAAGGAGACTGGCGGGGTGTTCGCGCCCCGTGCGGAGGAGATCTTCACGCCACGGGGGGACGGCGGGGTCTTCAGCACCCGGCTGTGGCCGTATTGCGCTGCCGCAGCCTTGCTGCTGTTCCTGCTGGACATCCTGGTACGGCGCGCCCCGTGGCGCCTGCGCCGCGCGCCTTGACCAAGGGCAAGGGCCCGCCGCCGGGCGGGCGGGGGATCGGTTTGGGCAGATGGGTCAACCGGACCTTGGGCAAGACTCTCACCTTGACACCCGTTCAGCGCCGCAATTAGCATGGACTGCGCTGGGACTTTTTCCCGGCTCACGCCTTAAGCACGCTGGACAATGTCCGAAGGGGGAGAAGCTTCCAAATCGGGTTTGCGCCACGGGTTGAGTGAAGTACTAGCTGTGCACCCTCAGTGGCTCTGTGCCAGGCGGTGGTGCTGCAGGCGTGGCTCCCGAGTTCCAATTTACCTCTAAGATTTAACAGCTTGTTGTTGGCGACCGATGTTCAAACCATAACGAGGAGGAGAACCAGATGAGAACGTCAATACGGCAGTTCCTGTCGTTGGCGCTACCGCTCGCCATCGCGGCGGCGTGGGCGCCGGGCGCGCAGGCGGCCGGATCGTCGGCAAGCGAGATCCGAAACTGCTCGCCAGAGAACTGGTGCTTTTATCACCGCACCCCCGATAGTTCGTGGCGTCACAGCCCGTTAACCCAGATCAACGCCGGCAACGTCAAGAACCTTCGTCCGGCGTGGATCTTCCAGCCCGGCAACGTGCGCATGGGCATGCACGCCACGCCACTGGCGATCGACGGAAACATCTACGTATCGGTGAACCCATCGACCGTCTGGAAGATCAACGGCAAGACCGGCGAGCGCTTGTGGGTTCATGAGCCGAAGATGGACGAAGCCGTGGTCGCCCGCTCGTTCTTCGCGCATACCCGTGGTCTGGCCATCGGTGATGGCCGGGTTTACATGGGACAGGCGGACGGCAAGATCGTCGCTCTCAGCGAGAAGGACGGCAGCACGATCTGGGAGAAGCAGATCATCGACTCGCGCAAGGACACGGTCGGGTTCAGCGGCGCCGCGACTTTTGTGAATTCCGATCTGATGGTGATCGGCCAGAACGGCGGCGAATACCCGATCGAAGGCAAGATCTTCGGCATCAACCCCAAGACCGGCGACATCAAGTGGACCTTCTACACCACGGGACGGGACGATGCCAGGGCAATGAAGACCTGGCGCGGCGATTCGTGGCAGTACGGCGGTGGGGGATCCTGGCAGCCGGGGACGGTGGACTACGCCAACAATCAGATCATCATGGGCACCGGCAACCCGAACCCCGACTACGACTATTGCGGCAGCAACTGCCGCGATCCGAATGCCGATGGCTGGCGCTCGGGTGACGCGCTGTATACGTCGTCCACGGTCGCGCTGGATCTGAACACCGGAAAGCTCAACTGGTACTTCCAGGAGGCGCACGCCGATCCGTACGACTACGACGCCGCACCGGGCGAGTATGTCATTCTCGGAGACAAGGTGGTGCATCCGGGCAAGAACGGCTTCAACGCCGTGCACCAGACCAAGGGCGGCAAGGTCCTGGCCGTTTATCCAGACATGAAGAGTTTCAACTGGACGACGGGCTACAACATCGCCAAGGGTGAATGGGAAAACATGCTGTGGCCACAGCCCGGCGAGAAGACCCTGGTTTGCCCGGCGATCGACGGTGGGCATAGCTGGCAGGCTGGGAGCTACAGCCCGAAGACCAAGCTGTTCTATCGCGTCGCGCAGGAATGGTGCATGTACTTGACCGCGCAACCGAAGAGCGGCGGGACCACCATCTCGGCGGGCGCCGAGACCCGGACCCTGCAGCCTTTCGCCCAGGCGTTCATGAGTGCCGAATGGATCGGTACCGACCCGCCGGGAGACAAGAGTCATGGTCGCCTGACTGCGCGTGACCCGGTTACCGGGAAACTCGCCTGGGAGAAGCGCTATGACCTGATCCCGCATTCGACGTTGATGTCCACGGGGAGCGACCTGCTGTTCGTCGGCACCTCTGATGGCTTCGTCGAAGCGCTGGACGCCAAGAACGGCAACGTTCTGTGGCGGTATAACGTCGGTTCGGGTGTGCATGGCGGCATCATCTCCTACGCGGTCGACGGCAAGCAGTACATTGCAGTGGCATCCGGACACGGCACGTACGTGGGCGGGGCGATCAAGGCCCTGAACAAGGAGAAGCTCGGAACTATGAATGAGAGCATGGCATTGGTGGTATTCGCACTTCCATAGCTCTCTCCCCTGCCGGGGACGGACGGGGGGTAACCTCCTGCCGCCCCGGCGTTTTTTTGCTCCGCCGGCGCCTCGAAGCCCGGCGGAAATTGTGTGGTAGTGTCCTTCTCGTCTTCGCAGCCGCCGTCCGGATGGCGCGAAGGCGAGAATTTTTGATGGGGTATGAAATCCAAAATGCGCATTGCGTCCATCGTATTCGTGTCCGTCGCCGCACTCGGCGTGTCCCACGCGGGGCTGCTCGCGGCAATGGAACAAGGAAAACTCGAGCCCAAGATCGCCCAGACCCAAACGGCCCAGGCAGAGAACGGCCCCGTCAAGGTCCCCTCTTCCAATCCCTTGTCGGGAGATCCCGAAGCCATCGATTCGGGCAAGCACCTGTACTTCAGTTGGTGCGTCCAGTGCCACGGCCCGAAGGCCGACGGTGATTCGCCGCGTTTCGGTAAGTATGCCGGCAACCTGACGAAGTTCTGGCGCGGCTACCCGGAGTTTGTAAACACCGTCAAGAACGGCCGCCCGGGAAAGCAGATGCCGCCCTGGAAGGAATTTATGGATGAAGACACCATCGCCAAGTTGGGCGCCTACCTGGAAACGCTGGCAGTGGAAGGAGCGAACTGGAAATGAGCCGAATCAAGAAGAGCCGTCTCCTGGCGGCAGCATTGGTAGGCATAGCAATGGTTGCACCGGCGCAGGCGGGCGACTTCACCACGCTGAAGGAGAACATTTTCGTGTGCATCTCGCCTCAGGCCTACGACGAGGCCATGGTGCGCGTGCGCGAACTCGGCGGCCGCAACCTCGAGGCGTTGAAGAAGGAACTGGGCGAGAACAAGCTATGCATGTTCGTCGATCCCGAGATGGCGGACAACATCATGGCGCCCTTCGCCGTCGTGCTGCAGAGAGACGGCACCAAGGTGCAAGTCCAGTTCATCGTCACGTTTCGCAAGAAAGTCGAGTTTCTGCACCGGCTGATCAACCGCTACGTACTCGTCGGCTGGACGGACGAGTCGAACCTGGAGACGAGGCGCGTCCTGTAGCGCTGCTCGCGGCTGTGGCGTGTGGAGGTCGCGAGTCCCGGTAACGAATTGCCTTCCCGCCTCACGCCGCTCGCGTAGCTCGACTGGCGATCGCCAGTACCCGGTACATCGAACGCACCACCGGCAACTCGATCAGTTCTCCGTCCACCACCACCAGGCCGGTCTTGTCCTGTTCGAAAGCGGCGCAGACCTTGCGGGCCTTCGCGATAGTCTTCTCGTCCGGCGTGAAAGCCTCGTTAATGATCGGGATCTGGTTGGGATGAATCGAGGCCTTGCCGGTGAAACCCAGACGGGCGCAGGCCTGCGCCTCCTGCCGCAACCCTTCCGGATCGTCGAGGTTCAGGAACGGCACATCCAGGAGATCGATGCCGGCGGAGGCCGCCGCATGCACCAGCCGCGAGCGGGTATAGAGCAGCGGCTCCCAGGATTTCTCGCAACGCAGTTCGGCGGACATGTCCACCGCGCCGAGAATCACCGAGTCGATGCGCGAGGATGCCCGCGTGATCTCCAGGGCGCGCTCCAGACCCTGATTGGTCTCGATGATCGCGCAGAAGCGGATGTTGCGCGCGGGGCCGGCGGAGAGCAGGGTCTCGATCAGCTGCACTTCCTCGGCCGACCTGATCTTCGGGATCATGATCGCCGGGGGTGGGGCTTCGGATTCGATGATCGCGGTCAGGTCCTTGAGCCCGTCCGGTGTCGAGAGCCCGTTGATACGCACCATCTGCTCGACGTGGGGGTGGGTGTTTTTTTCGAACAGCGGCAGAGTCAGCGCGCGCCCTTCGTCCTTGCGGGGGCGCGCCACCGCATCCTCCATGTCCACGCAGACGATGTCGGCTCCGCTGTCGAGCGCTTTGGCGAAACGATCCGGCCGCAGCCCCGGCACGAAAAGCAGGCTGCGGCGCGGACGTATCGGACGATCAACGGTATTCATGCCGGGTTCGCCAAGGAAAAACCCGAATGCTAGCTGCCGGGGAGCCGGCGCGCCAGTCTATTCGCCGATCGTGAGCCCCCCGGCGCGATCGCCCGCACCGCTGGGAAGCCTCTGTCGCCCGATGAACAACAGCAGCGGAAGCGCTGCGAGCGCGACGAGAGCAAACAGCAAGAAATCACCCGTGTAGCCGATGACCGCGGACTGCAGGCTGATTTCGCGTTCGAGCCTGGCCAGCGCCTGCGTCGAGGCCATGCTCCATCCTTCGTGTCCCCGTGCCTGCAATGCGCGGTTGAAAGGCGTAACGTGCTCGGCGAGCTGTGCATGCATCACACTGCTGGTGCGCACATACATTGCCAACGCGCCCGACACGCCGATGCTCGCGCCGATGCTGCGCACCAGGTTGTAAACCGCGGTAGCCTCGGTGCGGCGATGCGGCTCCAGGGACGGAAATGCGATGACCTGGATCGGCACCAGGATGATGCCGCCGCCGATGCCCTGCATGAAATTCGTCCACACCAGCGGCCACACGCCGACCTCCGCGGTCCAGGTCGACATCTCCCAGCTCGAGTAGGCGAGGCACAGCAGGCCGAACGCGATCAGCTTGCGCGGATCGATGCGCCCCGTGGTGCGTCCGCCGATGACCATCGCGCAGAACAGGCCGATGCCGCGCGGCGCCTGCAGCAGGCCGATCGTGTCGATGGGGTAGCCCCGCACCTGATCGAGGAACGATGGCATCAGCACCATCGGCGGCGTGGTAATGGAACCGTAGATGAACGCGAATACCAGCCCGAGAAAGAAACTGCGTTGCGCCAGCAGGCGCGGATCGAGGAAAGGCTGCTTCGCCGTCAGGCAATGCACGTTGAACATGTAAAGGCCCAGGACCGCGAGACAGGCTTCGGTGATGATCTCCCAGGATTCGAACCAGTCGAGTTGCCCGCCGCGGTCCAGCATCAATTGCAGCGAACCGACACCCAGCGACAGGCTGAGGAATCCGAACCAGTCGAGCCGGCGCCCGGGATCGCGCTTCGTCTCGGGCAGGAACGCCGCAGCGCCGGCCAGCGCCAGCAGGCCGAACGGAACATTGATATAGAAAATGTAACGCCAGCTCAGATACTCGGTGACGTAACCGCCGAGCGTGGGCCCGACGAAGGAACCCATCACCGCGGCCATGCCCCATAGCGCCATGGCCTTGCCCTGCTCTTCCGGCGGATAGGTATCGAGGATGATGGCGTGCGACAGCGGAATCAGGAACGCGCCGCCCAGCCCCTGCACGATGCGCGCGGAGACTTCAACCGCCAGCGAATTCGCCGCGCCGCATGCGACCGAGGCAAGCAGAAAAACAGCGACCGCCCACATGAATACGCGCTTGCGGCCGAAGCGCAGGCTCAGCCATCCCGCAGCGGGAATGGAGAGTGCGGAGGCAACGATGTAGGAAGTGATGACCCAGGCAATCTGATCCTGCGTCGCCGAGAACGTGCCCCGCATGTGCGGCAACGCCACGGCGGCGATGGTCCAGTCGATCGAATACAGGAAACTCGCCAGCCCGACCGAGGCGGTGATCAGGGCCGGATGTCCGGACGAACCGGCCATGTTACCGGCGGGTGCCCGCGATGGCGGAAGACGGCACGAGGAAGCGCGGCAACCAGCCGTCGTCTACGAGTTTCTGCAGCGTGCGCGGCAGTCCGCGCGGCCGCCCGGTATCCACCGTCACGGTCACCGTCATGCCGGCACGAAGCTGCGGCTTTCCGGGCGGCTGCTCGACCTTGATGCGAACCGGCACGCGCTGCACGACCTTCACCCAGTTTCCGGTTGCGTTCTGCGGCGGCAGCACCGCGAATTCGGCGCCGGTGGCCGGCGCGATGGCCTCGACGCTGGCCGGCCATTCATGATCCGGATACGCGTCCGCCACCACCTTGGCGGATTGACCGACCGTCATGTGGGTAAGCTGCGTTTCCTTGTAATTGGCCTCGATCCACAACGGGCCGCTTTCGATCAGGCTGAACATCGGCGCGCCCTTCTCCACGAATTCGCCGACCTGCAGTTTCATGTTGCTCACCACGCCGGCGAACGGCGCCTTGATCAGCGCACGCGACAGGTCGAGCATGGCCGACAGTTCCGCTATCACGCGGTTGCTCTTTTCACGAATGCTGTCCAGCCGGCGCCTGGCGGCGTCGACGTTGTGGCGCGCCTCGTCGTAGGTGTCACCGCGCGACATGCCTTTTTCCTTAAGGTATTCCTGGCGCGCGAGCTGCTTCTCGAGAAAGTCGATGCGGCTGCGCACTTCGGCGGCTTCCTGCAGCGTCGCTCGATATTCGGCGCGCAGCGACTGCACATCGGTGCGCACCACATCCATCTGCGCGCGCGCACCATCCACGGCGATCTGATACGGCTCGGGGTCGAGCCGGAATAGCAACGCGCCCGCCTCGACCGGCTGATTGTCGCGTGCCAGCACCTCGATGACACGCCCGTTCACCGATGCGCTGATCGGAACGATGTTGGCCTTGACGTAGGCATTGTCGGTCTCGACCTCGCGCCCGCCGGTCGCATAGACATAGAAACCGGCCACGACCGCGACCAGCGGCACGACCACGAGCAGCAGAATGCGCACTGCGCGATGCACGACGATCACCGCCCTGCTGGCTGCCTCGGACATGTCAGCGCTTGCGCTTTTTGGCGCCGTCGCCGTTGGCGCCGTTGTCCTGTTTGGACAAATTACCCTTGATGGCGAGCAACGCGTCCACGAACTGGTCCTGCTGGGCGGAAGACAGGCCGGACAGAGCGTCGCGCCGGACTTCCGCCGCAGCCGCGCGCATGGTCTTGATCGCGGGCTCCACTTCGTCGGTCAGGAACACGCGCTTGGCACGCCGGTCGCCGGCATGGCCTTCGCGGCGAATCCAGCCTTTCTGCTCCATGCGGTCAAGCAGGCGTCCCAGCGTCGCCTTCTTCACTTCGAGGATGTCGGCCAGCTCGGACTGGGTCACGCCGTCGTTGCGGAACAGATGGTTGAGCACCCACCACTGCGAGCGTGTCAGGCCGAGCGACTTTACGCGCCGGTCGAAGGTGGTGCGCATCAGACGGGCGACGTCGTTCAGGATGAAGCCGAAATTGCGCGACAGGTCTTCGCGGAACATGGGTGCGGATTCTACCCCAAATTGGTCGCCTAGCTTACTATATGCCAGGTTATCATTCCAATTCAAAAGCAGCTCTCACCGCAGAGGACGCAGAGGAAAGACAAAAACGAGGAAAAGCAAACTGGGATTGATGTAGCGCAACTGTTCATCGACCTGTACCGCCAACTGTCACTATGATGGCTCATTGGCCATTGAACGCTTTTGCCACCCCATTTCTTGCTCTCGCCTTTCCTCCGCGTCCTCTGCGTCCTCTGCGGTGAGTGTTTTTTGCAGGGCCTGCTAGAATCGGCGTCACCTCGGGTAGGAAGATCCACAAGATGAAAATAACCGCTGTCGAGACCATCGGTCTCGAGGAATTCCCCAACATTCTCTGGGTGCACATCCACACCGACGAAGGCATCGTCGGACTGGGTGAGACCTTCTATGCGGTCGCCCCGGTGGCCGAGCACATCCATCAGACCTGCGCCCCCTACCTGCTGGGGAAGAACCCGCTGGAGATCGACAGGCACAGCCGCCAGTTCCTCAATACCTATCTCGGATTCAACAGCGTCGGCGTGGAAATGCGCGCGGCTTCTGCGGTCGACGTCGCCTTGTGGGACCTGTTCGGCCAGTTCACCGGCCAGCCGATCTACCAGTTGCTCGGCGGCGCTTCGCGCGACAAGGTGCGCGTCTACAACACCTGCGCCGGCTACCAGTACGTGCGCGCCAAGCCGACCCAGGGCACCGAGAATTTCGGCCTGCCGGCGAAAGCCGACAAGAAGAACCGGCCTTACGAGGACTTGATGGCGTTCAAGACCGATGCCGGCGAACTGGCGAAGTCGCTGCTGGAGATGAATATCACCGGCATGAAGATCTGGCCGTTCGACGAGGCCGCGGAAGCCTCCAACGGCAGCTACATCTCGAATGCCGACCTGAAGAAGGCCATGCGGCCGTTCGAGCAGATCCGCAAGGCCGTAGGCGACAAAATGGACATCCACGTGGAATTCCATTCGATGTGGAATCTCCCCACCGCGATTCGCATCGCGGAAGCATTGGAGCAGTTCGATCCGTTCTGGTACGAAGACCCGATCAAGATGAATAACATCGACGCGGTTGCGGACTACGCCCATCGCACCAATGTCTGGGTCACCGCCTCGGAAACGCTGGGCACGCGCTGGGGCTTCCGCGAGCTGTTCGAGAAACAAGCGGTCTCGGTGTGCATGCTGGACGTCGGCTGGACCGGAGGATTGTCCGAGGCCAAGAAAATCGCAACCATGGCGGAAGCCTACGCGTTGCCGGTCGCTCCGCACGACTGCACCGGGCCGATCCTGCTGACCGCTTCGGTGCACCTGTCGCTGAACTGTCCCAATACATTGGTGCAGGAGATGGTGCGGGCGTTCTACTATGACTGGTACGACAATCTGGTCACCCAGTTGCCGCCGGTGAAGGACGGCTACATCACCGCGCCCAAGGGGCCTGGGCTGGGCACCAAGCTGCAGGCATCGGTGCTGAAACGCAAGGATGTCGTACGGCGGATTTCGAAATTGGGGAAATAGGACGATACAAACACTAGTACAACACTCACGGCGGAGGACGCAGAGGACGCCGAGGAAAGACAAAAACGAGGAAAAGCAAAATTGTGGGCAAAAAGCGGGAAACAGTTCACGAACGCATAGGGCCAACTTTAACTACGATGGATCAACAGTCAATGAAGGGTTTCACCTCGAGCATATTCTTGCTCTCGCCTTTCCTCTGCGACCTCCGCGTCCTCTGCGGTGAGCGCCTAGTCCTTATTGAGGTTTAGATATGAACGAAATTGCAACGAGCACCGACGCGCGAGTGATGGTATTGGCGCCGGGCGACAACGTGGCGATCGCCAAGTCGGACATCGCTTCGGGCACGACGCTGTCGGTGAAGGGCCAGTCCGTGACGCTCAAGACCCGCGTTGAAGTCGGCCACAAGTTCGCGTTCAAGAAGGTCGCGAAAGGCACAAAGCTGGTGAAGTACGGCGCGCCGATCGGCGTGGCGACCCAGGATATCGCGCCGGGCGATTACATGCACATCCACAACATCACCAGCGACTACATCCCGACCTATACCCTCGACGAGGGCCACCAGTTCTTCAAGGAGCACTGATCATGATCAATGCCTATCTCCGGGCCGACGGCCGCAAGGGCATCCGCAATACCATTGTCGTTGCCTACCTGGTCGAATGCGCGCATCACGTCTCGCGCGAAATCTACTACCCGTTCCGCGTACAAGGTGCGCACTTGATCGGCTTCCCGGGCTGCTTCCCGAACGCGTATTCGCACAAGATGATGGAACGGCTGTGCACGCACCCGAACGTCGGTGGCGCGCTGCTGGTGTCGCTGGGCTGCGAAGGCTTCAACAAGGGTAAGCTGCAGGAAACAATTCGCAAGTCCGGCCGCCCGGTGAAACTCATCGAAATCCAGGGCACCGGCGGCACGCGCAAGACCATCGCCGAGGGCAAGGCCTGGATCGAGCAGACGCTGGAACAGCTCGAAGACACTCCGCGCACGCCGATGAGCGTCGATGAACTGGTCGTCGGCACCATCTGCGGCGGCTCGGACGCCACCAGTGGCCTGACCGCGAACCCGGCGATGGGCCGCGCCTTCGATTTTCTGGTGGAAAAGAACGCGACCTGCATTTTCGAGGAGACCGGCGAACTGATCGGCATGGAGCACTGGATGGCCAAGCGCGCCGAGAATCCCGAGTTGGGCGAGGAGATCGTAAAAACCGTCGCCAAGGCCGCGAAGTACTACGCTACTTACGGGCACGCCAGCATCGGCCCTGGCAACGCAGATGGCGGCCTGACCACCATCGAGGAAAAATCACTGGGCGCCTACGCGAAATCCGGACAGTCGATGATTTCGGGAATCATCAAGCCGGGCGATGTGCCGATCCGCGGCGGGCTTTATCTTCTGGATGTGGTGCCGGACGGCGAACCGCGCTTCGGCTTCCCCAACATCAACGACAACGCCGAGATCGCGGAACTGATGGCCTGCGGCAGTCACCTGAGCCTGTTCTCCACCGGCCGCGGCTCGGTGGTCGGTTCGGCCATCGCGCCGGTGATCAAAGTCTGCGCTAATCCGCATACCTACAAGCGCATGTCCGATGACATGGACGTGGACGCCGGCCGGATACTGGAAGGCCGCGCCACACTCGACGAAGTCGGCCGCGAGATCTACGACCTGATCATCCGCGTCGCCAACGGCGAACAGACCAAGTCTGAGGAACTCGGACATCAGGAATTCATCCTCACCTACAAGAGCTTTGAGCCGATCGGCCCGGCTTGTTTTCCTTCGGCTGCCTAGACCTTTTCACCGCAGAGGCGCAGAGGACGCAGAGGACCAAGAGCCCGGTACGGATTACCACAACGAGGGAGGATAAATGACGACGATCCGCTGCGCCGTAGCACTTGCCGCTCTGGCTCTGATCATGACTGCGCCCG
>WNFR01005420.1_pt1 | contig 13044 bp, 10 predicted proteins | sample 5400221 | NCBI WGS metagenome assembly WNFR01 (sample SAMN13153357, study PRJNA577476) | soil metagenome | isolation source: 40 cm soil under Madrone tree | place: USA:California | collected 2016-06-14
TCCTTTTCGGCACACTTGCGCGCGCTTACGTCCGATACCATGCCCACCATACGCACCATCGTCCGTTGCTTATCAAAAAAGGCTCGCGCACTCTCTTCTAACCACACCACACTTTCGTCGGGACGCACAACGCGGTAGCTGATTTGGCAGGTCGCCTTCTCTGGACTAAGGCTTGCCACTGTAGCGACAAAGGCTTCGCGATCTTCGGCATGCACGCTCCCTAACATTCGTTGGTAACTATCCTTCTCTGGCTCATCCACCCAATACAGAATGTCCGCAGACTCCGCCGACCGGACGATTAAATCTGTTGTGGCGTCCCACTCATAGGCGTACATCCTTCCTGCCTGGGCAGCCAGACGCAACCGCTCTTCGCTCTCTCGTAAGGCTGCCTCGTCACGCTTACGTTCAGTTATGTCTTGAACGGTTCCGCGAAGCTGCGCTATATGGCCTCTAGCATCGCGTTGCGTTTCGCCCCGAGCAACAAGCCATTTTGTCGTCCGATCAGCATTGATCATCTCAAGATCAAGTTCATATGATTTCCCGCTACGCAACGCTTCCTCGACCGCAAAGTGCAACCGTTCGCAACTTTCCGTCGTATATAGGGACGAGTGTTCCTTGTAACTAACGACGGGCAAATTCGGATCGCGGCCGACGATCCGATAGAGTTCTTTTGACCATTGGACCATGTCGGTTCTCGGATCCCATTGCCAGCTACCCACCCTTGCCGAACGCTGGGCCTCTGCGAGTTCTGCATCTCTCTTTCGTAGGGCTTCTTCTGTCTGTTTGCGCCGGTGTATGTCAAAGAATAGCGAAAAGGCCAAAATGCCTACAGAAAACAGCATAACCAGCAGGCGAAATCTCTCCGGAAAGCTCGATCGAAAACGCGCTCCGAGCCACATATCCGCTGTCCACAGCAGAATGCCGGCTGAGAGGAACCCCCAAAATAAAAGGCTGCTCTTCGGGGTTTGAACTGAGTTGACAATCGCAACGGCCGTAGCTAGCACCAGCAAAGGCGAGTATTCGAACGTGTAACTAGCTAAACGCGAGTCCGCCTCTGTAGCGACTATTAGTAATACCTGACCCAATAGGAGCGCCACGGCGGCGCTTGGCCAGGCATACGACCGCACATTGAGCCGAACACTCATCCTTTTGTCCTTAGTCTACCGAGCATAGCTTATAGCTTATAAGTATAGTCTCGAATTAGATCCCCGATTGACATCCCGCCCCAAGAACGGCACCATTACGCCCTTGGGCGCCCCCAGATGTCACTTGGATGCCAGATTAGGTGACCTTAGTCCCCGCGCTGACGGCTCTCCGAATAAAGAGTAATTTTCTCGCGATCAGTGTTTCATTAGTTTGATCGGGCCGGACATTCGCGTGCACAAAATCCGTGTTTTGGTAGCCGATGACCACCAGCAAATGCTTGAGTACGTGTGTGGACTCCTGTCTGCCGATTATTGTGAAGTTGTGGATGCCGTGACTAATGGCCAAGCCGCGCTTGACCGTGCCCTCAAACTTCGTCCCGACGTGGTGGTACTGGATATTTCCATGCCTGTAATGAATGGGATCCAAGCAGCAAAGCGCCTTCGGGAGGCCAATCCAGACGCCAGAATTGTCTTTCTGACGGTAGATAAAGATCCAGACACCTGCCACGCCGCCCTTCAAACTGGTGCCTTGGGCTATGTGTTGAAACCACGCTTGGGCACCGACTTAATTCCAGCCATCAACTTGGCTCACTCGGGTCAACGCTTTGTGTCCCAAGGCTGCGAGTAGTTATTTTTGCCCGCAGATATTCCGTCTGCCGCTTATGCCTATCGAAGCTGGTAGTTCTGCCAGTGCTCAGGTGCTCGCGAGCCGGGCTAACCTGTAGTTGCTTGCCCTAAGGAGTCTTTATGGCTCTGTCGGCTGTCGCGCCGATTACCGGCTTGAGTTCGCCGCTCTTGGACGGATTGCTGCCACGGGATCTGAATTCCATACTTGCCGCTGCAACCCAGCGGCGCCTCCTGAACGACTCTGTCGCCATAAATCAGGGGGATCCTGCTAACAATCTTTTTCTTCTGACCAGAGGTCGCGCCCGATATTTCTTTGTTACTCCAGAGGGTCGCAGAATTCTCCTTCGTTGGCTTGTACCCGGAGACGTGTTCGGTGGCATGGCTATCTTGTCCCGGCCTTCCGTTTATCTCGTCGGCACGGAATTGCTAAAGGACAGTCACGCCCTTGTCTGGGGTCGCGCCACGATCCGAACTCTTGCCGCGGAGTATCCACGGTTAATGGACAATGCCTTGTCTATCGCCGCGGACTATATAGCCTGGGATCTCGATCTCCACGCGAATCTGAACCGCCGTTCCGCTCGCGAAAAACTTGCGGCGATCCTCATCAATCTCGCCCAGGGTATCGGCCAAAAGATGCCTGGCGGCCTTGAAGTAGAAGTTACCAATGAGGACTTGGCTGCTGCCACAAATCTCACTCTCTTCACTGTTAGCCGCTTATTGAGCGGGTGGCAGCGCAATGGCGCAATCGTAAAAACCCGTGGCAAGGTTCTGCTCCGCTTTTCACAAGACTCATGCCTGCCAAAGACCAGTGGACTTCTGCTTTGATCCGTTCTCGTCCTTCCATAATTTCCATCTTTCTTTTTCGCGCGTAAGGTTGCTCTGGCGCAACGACGTAGCAGAAATCATCTGCAATCCTTCTTTTGAAATCAGGCTGCGGGTTTTTGAGCCTCCAATCTTACTCACAACCTGATTCCAATCTTTGCTGCAGCGGATTTGAAGTTTGATGTTGCGAGATGGTCTGCCGACCCGCGCTTTCGTGACTAGGTCTAGGACTGGCCGCAAACTCGCCGCGCATCGAACCATCGATCACAGCTCTTGGAGTGGTTCCTTTTCGCATGAAACTTCGCATTGTGATAGCTGACGACAATCTGGCATTTTTGCAGCAGTTTGCCTCCCTTTTACAAAATGAATTCGACATCGTGGCGGCCCTGACCGATGGAGGTTTCGCACTCGAGGCCATCCGCTCTCTCCGTCCAGATGTGGCTGTACTAGACCTAAAAATGCCAGTCCTTGATGGCATTCAGCTCACTAAGAGACTGAAGCGAGATTCCCATCGTCCTGCTATCGTGATTTGCTCTGTCGAAAATGACCAGGAATTTGTCGAGGCTGCGCAACACGCTGGAGCGCTGGGCTATGTCTTCAAAGCGTTCATCACAAGAGACTTACTCGACGCCGTAAGATTGGCTGCTCAGGGCCGGTCGTTCGTGTCCCTCCGATGAATCCACGCGAAAAAGGGACCAACCCGGCAGCGGCCAGGAAGCTGGTAGAATCAAAAGTGAAAAAGTGACCTTAAATCACTGTTAAACAACTTCAAGAAAGAGTCAGGGGGGATCTGTATCACGTATCCGCTACCGTCAAGGAATACAGTTGGGAATTCAACATCTAATCTAAAATCTGTTGCATCTTGTTCGCCATCGTTTTCGACGTTTACGAGCAGCATGTAAAGTTGCTCCCCGCTGCCGCCGCCAGGCACTGGAACGCGCCGATACTTAATATTAGCCTTCAGCGACAGCGGTTCTTTGCGGTGTTCCTGCCGTAGTGTTGCCCAAGTTGGAAGAAATGAAGCCAGGTCGTCCAGGATTTCTGAATCATCATAAGCGGAAGCACTTGCGGGTATACACTACGACCCGCGGGACTGTTTCCACAAGTAGGTATCCGCCAAGCGATATCCAGAAGCGGTTTGCCTGCTAATCCCGATCCGGTGGAAGCCCGCAATCCGAGCTCTCTGGTGCAGATAATGGGCTCTTCGAAGAAGTAAACCGTTGGAGGGTGCTTTTTGTGCCCAAGGTGTTTTATCTCGTCGAAAGCTACTCGGATTCAAAAGACAAATACCGGTCCCTGTCAGTTTTGACAGGGCGTAAGCATGAGAACTTTTCAGGATGCTATTGTGCTCCCTTGGTTTGGAAAAGCCAATTTTTCCAGGGCACTAAAATGGCATTTGGCGGGTTATCACTGGTGAGGATTAGTCGCATATTCGAAGACCCTATCGGATCCGGTTCACGGTGGCGGTTTGGGGCTCGGGGGCCAACCAGAGTTGTAGTTGTGCTCTTTTTGGCCTGTTTCCTGTTTCAGATTACTGTCAATGCTCAGGTCAAAGAAATCCGGCGGGTGCTCACTCTTAGTGACCTTGGCGCTATCTCGTCTCCCGGCTTTGCAGAAATCGATCGAGCAATCTCCGAAGCTCTGCACGAATCACCATACCAGGTTGAGCTTTATTATGAGAGTCTCGAAGTCACCTTGTTTTCAGACGAACTTTACCGACGTCGGTTTCGCGAAGAATTTATTCACAAGTACTCCCACCGCAAGCCCGACGTCATCATCACCGCCGGGTCGGCATCTCTCAATTTCATTGCCGAGTTGCATGAACCGTTTGTCAGGGATACCCCAATTATCTTCTGCGCAGTTCTAGGGGAAATTCCAGACCGTACGGGTCCCAACATGCACTTCACCGGAGTGTTGGGTAGGTTACACCCGGAGGAGACTCTGAATGCGGCGCTGCGCTTGCTACCTGGCACCAAGCATGTGGCGGTCGTCGGTGGCATGGGTCCGTTTGACGTCAAATGGGAGGCTATCGCTAAGCAGAGTTTCCAAAAATACGAATCGAAGCTTGAATTTACGTATCTTACCGATTTGACCATGCCCGCGCTGCTTGAGCGTCTCAAGCATCTACCGAGCAACACGCTTGTCTATCACACTGCGCTCACACGCGATGCAGCGGGAAGGCGGTTTATTGATTCAGCTCAGTCGGTACCGTTGGTTGCCAGTGCTGCGAATGCGCCAGTATTTGTCATGGACGATGTGGATTTTAGGGCGGGAGCGGTAGGCGGCAGCTTGGTGAACTGGGCCGATGATGCTCGCGTGGCCGCGGAAATGGTTGTGCGAGTTCTCAACGGCGAGAAGCCACAGAATATCCCCATCGTTACAAGCAACAACGCCTACATTTTCGATTGGCGGGCTCTGCAGCGGTGGGGGCTCAAGGAAAGCGACCTGCCGTCTGGAAGCGTAATTCTTAACAGGCAGTTAACCTTTTGGGAAGCGTACAAGCGCTACATCGTCACCGGCATGTTCTTGCTCCTGCTGCAGACCTTGATCATCGTCGGGCTCCTGTGGCAACGGTCAATGAGGAGGAAAACGGAAGTCGAACTGTTTAGTTCGAACGAACGCCTTCGTGCAGCATTGGATCGTTTGGACGGCATTATCATATCGGCGATGGATGCAATCATCGTTATGGATGCGGAACAGCGGATCGTTGTTTTCAACCCTGCCGCCGAGATTATGTTTGGATCCGCCTCAGTGGATGCTGTTGGAGCACCCATTGACCGATTCATCCCGCATCCTTTTCGGATGGCAGATCTGGGACCAATTACCGATTTCGGTGAGATCCACGTTACGAATCGCCAGGTGGGTACTCTGGGCAATTTGTGGGCACTCAAAGCCAACGGGCAGGAATTTCCCATAGAAGCGTCTATTTCTCAAATGGGAAAGGACAGCAAAAAACTATTTACCCTCATCATCCGTAACATTACCGAACGCAAAGAAGCGGAGGAAACTCGATTCCTGCACGCTGCCATCGTGGAATCTTCCGACGATGCGATCATCTCGCTGAAGCTGGATGGCACAATCTTGAGTTGGAACCTCGGCGCACAGCATATGTATGGATACTCGGAAACAGAGGTGCTTGGACGACCAGTCTTTATGATCATCCCCGCTGAGCTACAAGAGGAAGAGCAGCGTCTTTTGCAGCAAGTGAGAACTGGTCGGGGAATTAAGCACCACGAAACAGTCCGCTTAACGAAAGAAGGGAAGCGCCTCGACGTTTCTGTGACGATTTCGCCATTGCGCGACTGGACCGGCAACATCGTGGGTGCCTCCAAGATTGCCCGTGACATTACTGTGAGGAAGGTGGCCGAAGCAGCCCTGCGCGAGAGCGAAGAGCGTTTTCGCCTTGTGGCGAACACCGCTCCGGTGATGATCTGGATGTCTAGTTCCGACAAGCTCCGTACCTATTTCAATCAGCCTTGGCTGAAGTTCACAGGGCGCTCCATTCACGAAGAACTTGGGAATGGCTGGGCGGCAGGTGTCCATCCCGAGGATCTAAAGACCTGCTTGGAAACCTACGCAAACGCCTTCGATCGGCGCGAGACTTTCGAGATGGAGTATCGCCTTCGGCGGCATGATGGAGAATTCCGCTGGGTCTTCGATCGGGGCGTGCCCCGGTCCAATCCGGATGGATCCTTTGCTGGATACATCGGTTCTAGCATTGACGTGACTGAGCGGAAACTGGCTGAAGAAGCCCTTTCCGCGGTGAGTCGCAGACTGATCGAAGCCCAAGAGCAGGAACGTACCCGGATTGCCAGGGAGCTTCACGACGATATCAATCAGCGTGTAGCGTTGGTGGCCGTGAACTTAAGTGCTTTGAAGCGCGATCTTCCGGACGCGGCGAACGCAGCCAGGCAGGGCATCGAACAATCAGAACAACAACTCACCGAGCTTGGGAGAGATATCCAAGCTCTGTCGCACCACCTGCACTCCTCGAAGCTTGAATACTTGGGCCTGGCAGCGGCAGCCAAGGGCTTCTGCAGAGAGTTCTGCGAGCGGCAAAAAGTGGAGGTTCATTTTCACTCCGACGAGCTCCCCAAAGTTCTACCGCCAGAGATCTCACTCTGCCTGTTTCGGGTCTTGCAAGAAGCCCTCCAAAATGCGATGAAGCATAGTGGTTCTGCGTGCTTCGACGTATCGCTCGGCAAAGGATTGAATGAGATTCAACTGAGTGTGCGCGATTCGGGGCGTGGCTTTGATGTCGATGAAGCTATGAATGGGCGAGGAGTTGGTCTAGTCAGCATGAGAGAGCGGTTGAAGCTAGTTGATGGGCAGCTGTTTATTGACTCGAGGATGCAGCAAGGAACAACGATTCGCGCTAGTGTCTCTCTCAGCCCGAGAATAAAGTCTGCAGGAGCAGTTGGCTAGATATCTGCCCCCCACCAGCCGAGCAAAGCTGGAAAGGGTTGACCGCTGCCGAAAATGTGGTTTGTGGCTCGCTGCAGCTCGCAGCTCCAGATCGCCCTACCCACTAAGGGTGGTCCTTTTTTTTCGTCCGTATCCGCTATCCCCGCAAGGACTTCCTTGGTGCTCTACCAGGCAAACTCAGAAATGGAGATTGTACAGTTCCGCGGCAAGACCGGCGCATATCTGGTATGGCTTCCAACCGCCAAACCCGATAAATTGATGCCATTCTGATAATTTTGTGATATTAACTAAAACTGTCTTATGCCGGTGATTTGCTTGGTTTAAGCCCCCGTTGTCGGACAGTGCCGAGCATAAGCATCACAGGATTGTTGGTTCGCAGCATTTGTGCCTGAATCTTCAGAGTTGTAGGCTAAGTCGGGGTTCGCGACTGTGCTTGCGGACTTCATGACGTGACTTGGGAGAAGGCAATGGTAACCCGCGCGCCAGTCTTTACCTTCACGCGGCTTTGGAGCGCCTCCAATCGAACGGCTGAAGGTCTTGGGCATTCCACCCTGTCCCTCAACCCTTTCCTCCACACCTCTCTTGTCGCCTTGCTCGTCGCCGTCAGCTACTATCTGGGTTCGCAGATCGGTTTCCTTTTCACTCCCTCGGAAACACCCATTGGCACGTTCTGGCCGCCGAATGCAATTTTGCTGGCGGCGTTTCTGTTGGCCCCCCCTCGAATGTGGTGGGCTTGTCTATTAGCAGTCCTTCCAGCTCACCTGCTGATTCAACTACGAGCAGGAATCCCTCTTCTCTCCTCCCTCGGATGGTTTGTTGGGAATACCAGCGAAGCCTTGATAGGCGCGGCTTGTATCCGCCATTTCAGCAAAGGAAAGCCTCTTTTCGACAACGTAAGGGGCGTCACCATTTTCTTGGTGTTCGGCGTCCTTCTCTCAACTCTGTTGACATCGTTTCTGGATGCGGCCAACACGGTCCTAACTGGACTGGGCCACAACTACTGGATGCTGTGGACGACGCGACTCACCTCCGACGTGATTGCCAACATGACCATCGTGCCCACCGTTGTGGTATTCGGAACGAAGGGTGTTTCCTGGATCCGGAAAGCAAATTTCGCGCAGATTGTCGAGCTAAGTCTGCTCACGATCACGGTTGTGTTCGTCACCGTGCTGGCATTTGGCAGACGAGACGCTAGCAGCAATCCGGCATTGACCTACGCTCCGCTGCTGCTGTTGATTTGGTCAGCGGTGCGTTTTGGTGTCGGCGGGCTGAGTTCGTCGATGTTGGTCATCGCACTAATCTCCATCTGGAAGGCCATGCATGGCCGAGTACTAGTAACAGGTTCGATGACAGAAGATGTCCTGGCCCTCCACACCTTGCTCGCCATATTTGCCTTACCTCTTCTGCTGATGGCGGCAGTCATCGCGGAACGCCGGCGGGCCGAGGAGTCTTCCCGAGCTATTCGCAACGACCTGATCCGCGCACAAGAGCAGGACCGTCACTGGATCGCGAGAGAATTACGTGATGGCATCATTCAACAACTTACCCTCGTTGGCCTCAACATTGAGCAACTCCGAGACCAGTCCGAACCCTCTTCTAAGTCGCGTTTCGACCCGCTCTGCGGTCAGTTTGCGGGTGTCTATGAAGCTACCAGCGGCTTGTCACGCGAACTGTATCCATTCGCGCTCGAATACCTAGGGCTCTCGCCCGCATTACGAAAGCTATGCCGTGAGACTGGTGCCCAAAATCACATTACGATTAATCTAAAGGAAGAAAGCACGCCCGCTGATGCTGATATGCCACCGGAAGTTTCTCGGCGCTTGTACTCCGTTGTGCACGAGGCCTTGCGCAACATAGTGAAGCACAGCCATGCGAAGGAGGCCGCGGTTGAGTTGAAGGCGGCCGGCGGACACATTTTTCTGCGGATCGCCGACAATGGCATTGGCATGAGTCCGGAGTCCAGCGACGGCGCAGGGCTGACCAACATGCGCGAGCAACTGCTCTCTCTGGGCGGAACGTTCACGATTGTGTCGGTGCGGTCGAAGGGCACAACAATCGAAGGTTCGGTGCCGATCAAACGATCGCCTTGAACAGGCGAATCGGGTTCCGTGATGAATCCATCCTAGCCTAAGCAGACTGCCGAAAGTCCTGGTTGCCTGAATCGCCGAAATAGGGCGATAACCTCCCCGAGAACTGTTGCGCGGCGTTCCGCTGGCCAGCGGGCCGAATGCGTTGCGCGTCTTGGACCCGCGACGCAAGAAGTATGCGTATTGTGTATATAAAGGATGCGATGACGAAGGGACACCCGTCTGCGAGTAGGGGTTCCCTCCCGCAGTCCCTGCGTCTGGGATACCCATACCCCGGATATTTTGCTGGAAGAGTTTGGACTTGCTTGATTGCAAGGGAGTTGACTTTTTTGGCGACGACAAGAATTCGTAAGAATATGTGAACAAAGGAGTTGGAAGGCTTCAATGTTTTGAACGTTGGGGCGAGCGGCGACACGAAGTTGAAGTGTGACGTTAACCACAATGGGGACCCACCCCGCTATTTTCGTATGTGTGGCAGGGAAAGGACTTGGGGGAGCGCAGTTTTGGTATGTGTGGCAGGAAAGAGGTTAGCGGCGTGTTAGGCAATGAGTAGTGAGTGGGAAGGCGCTGCGTCTCGCGCGTATAAACACAGGCCAGAAGGAGGGAAGGAAACTGGAACGCTCTCAGCAGAACCTTGGGCTAAAGATTACCGCATCAATTCCCGAGGGCTTGCGGAGAGCATAGATTCCATGAAGCTAGGCAAACACAAAAGCGAAGGAAACAGGCTAGCCCTCAACTAGGCTCCAATCGGTATCGGGATCGAACTCGCTCATTGCGGCTGCTGTTTCGGTTGTGGTCTTCCCCAAATCCTTTTGGAGCAGCACGCCATCCTGGTTGCATTCCCGTCTTCACACTCAGAATAACTCGAACGCCGCACCTGCTATTTCTGACAGTCGCAGGCTCGATTGTCGGAGGCGTATTGTTCGTCAGGTTGGCAAAACCACTATTGCAAGGTCCGGTATCGAGACTCCCGGTGTCAGCAGAACGTTATGCAATCCGTGGTGGGCGCGTTAGCACCGGTTTTGCTGGTAATTGAGTGACACTTCAGATGAACCAATGGCCTCACGATGTTCAGGGAGGGATTCCATGAAAGTAGCTGTGCTCTGCGTCTTAGCGTCCACGTTGTTTCTTTCGGTAAGTCGAGCTCAGGTTCCGGTTTTCGAGCTCACTCATGCAGACAGCTCGATTAAGTTCAACGTGAAGGCATCGGTTTCGATAGCCGGCACTTTTGACAAGTGGGACTCCAGCGTAACGTTCACGTCTCCCGAGCTAACGTCAGCGGTTTTGGACATCAAGATTCAAGCCGATAGTGTGAATACCGGAAGTGGCATGAAGAACGGAAAGTTGAAGGGAGACAAATTCTTCGACGCCAAGGAGAATCCGCTGATCACGTTTCACTCAACGAAGGTTGTACAGACCGGTCCGGACGCGGTCGAGTTCGACGGTGACTTCACGATTCGCGGCGTGACCAAGCCCGAAAAACTGGCTTTTACGGTTACCGGCAGGGGGACCGGCACTGGAGCGATCACAGGGACAATGGCCTTCGACCGGAAGGAGTACGGCATGAATAGCGGCATTCCTTTCATCAAGATCGCAGACCGCGTTGAGGTAGCTGTCGACCTCAAAGGAAAACGGGTCAGCGGGCCTCCGGTGGTTTTTAAGGAGTAGTCGAGAGTTGCAAACGGCCGCTGAGTCCAACGAAGCTGTGCCTCAAGGAGGCCATCTATCAGAACTTCGGAAGGTATCTTTGAGACCGCGAGAAAGAATGGCCACGAACGCCACGCGCATCGCTCTTGTTTCTACTGTTGCCCGCGTTCTCGATGAAATGTGGTCGAAGGACCGCAGCGGGGCTCCCGATTGGAGCCGTCGCCGAAGTTCTGTATGACGAAATCCAGGGACTTTCGCCGAAGGACGATAAGCAAACCGCTAACCACGCCCAGGCGTTGGGTTTTGCCATTAGGTTTGGTACAGACGCTGATCATTCTCGTTCTATGGCTTAGTATCATTTTCATTAGCTTCGGCCTCTTTGCTCCTACCGACGCGACCGTGGTCGTCAGCCTCTTGGCCGCCGCGCTATCGGTTTCTGGCGCAATCTTCTTGATCATGGAGATGTACAGTCCTTACGCGGACCTTACTCAAATCTCTCCCGCCCCACTACGCGCCGCTCTCGCTCATCTCGGTCAGTAGAGTCCTCGAAGATATTTGCGGCTCCAGTGAGACGGCGTTGGTGTGGGGGAACGAGTTAGGCCGCCTTGTCCTTGCTGGGACTTGACTGCGAATTTAGTGCTGAAGCCAAGCGCGCGGCAGTTGCGGATTCTTGAAAGCGGGGGCCACAGGGTGCTACCAGCGAACCTGCCCTCAGCGGGCGGTGAGCGGAATAGAGCAGCTCAGCGCAGCGGGAAGAATCCCTTAGAGCTGGCACTCCTGACAGTTGCTCGCTCTTCCTGCCTCGGCGACCATCAGTAGCCAATGAGCCGCAACAAGAGTTCGTGGGCCTTTGAGTCGCTGGTGGTTCTCCCAGCGCTGGCATTGGTCGTTGCGGCGCAGCAGAGTAGCTCGCTGAGCATCGCGGGGCAGGCGGGGTCCGCCAAAGTCATCCAGGTTGATGGACGCAATTACGTCGAGGTGGAAGCATTCGCGCGCCTGACCAACGGTTCCATCAGCTTCAACGGTGGTGAAATTGTCTTAACCTTGCCGGACGCAACTGCAAACGATAGTTCACCCGATTCTCCTGTTGCGGGATTTTCCAAGGATTTTGTGAGGGGGGGTATCGAGGCGATGGCGCAAGTACGGGAGTGGCATGCTGCCTTGAAAAACGCCATCGGGCACAGCTATCCACTTAACGAAACTTGGCTCGCGGCCTACCGCGGTCAAGCACAGCAAGCTCTGCGCCTCGCCGGGGTTGCCGTAAACACAGCGGCCGACAAGAATGCTCTTCCGTTCCTCACCAACGAGTTCAACAACATGCGTCAGTTGAGCAACAACTATCTTAAGATGGCGCAGTCCATGACGTACATAACACCCGACGCCCTGGACAGCGATCCTCTCGATCAGAAAATCAGCACCTGCGCCCATTCGCTGGCTTCCATGGCTACGGCCAACGAGTTTGTGGACGACGGTTCCTGCCAATAGTCCGGAAATCGATTAGTTTCCTCGCGTTGACGTGTGCCTGCGAAATAGTCGGGCGACGATATGCGTACTGAAGCAGGCATGTCTTAGTAGTGCGTCTAGCGAAGCCGCAGCCCGCTGCGCCATCAATCCGCCGTTCTTCAAATTGTTGAATGCAAAAGACGGGTCGAGCCTATACCCACCCCGTCAACGGCATTTGCCGTCGCACAGAGCAACAAAGTGAAAGGTGTGATCAATGGACGGAGTGGCGCCACGATGATGGTTCAGACGCAGGATTCAGGGAATGTGATCGTGGTCCTCACGCTCGCAACACAGGTGGAGGAACCGGAAGGAGTTTTTCGCAAGAAGCACTTGAGCATGACCTCCCTGGTTCCGGGGCTCGCGGTTGAAGTGAAGGGAGCCTTCAACGCCCAAAACCAACTGGTCGCCGACAACGTCACGTTCCATGGCTCCGACCTGCAGACGGCTCAAGATATCCAAGCTGGCTTAACTCCGACTGAACAGCAAGTTCAGCAAAGCCAGAAGCAAATTCAGGCGCAACAACAGGAAATTCGGCAACAGCAGCAGCAGCTTCAGGCCCAGCAGCAGGAGAGTGCTGAGCATGCAGCCGCAATCGCGGCGAATAAGGCGGCGATCGCAGCGGCAATTGCGGCGGCGAACAAACGCTTTGGCGAACTGGCTGATTACAATATCTTGGGGGAGACGACGGTGTTATTCGGGAACGACAAGGTTGCGCTTGAGGATCAGTATAAGCCACAACTGTTGCAATTGGCCCAGCAGGCCAAGGACATCACTGCCTACATAATTCA
>WNFR01005424.1_pt1 | contig 13042 bp, 10 predicted proteins | sample 5400221 | NCBI WGS metagenome assembly WNFR01 (sample SAMN13153357, study PRJNA577476) | soil metagenome | isolation source: 40 cm soil under Madrone tree | place: USA:California | collected 2016-06-14
CAACTGCAAACTCGTCCCCGCCGTAGCGCGCCGCCGTATCGATGTCCCGGCAGAAGCTCAAAACATCGGCCACCCGGCAGATCGCATGGCTTCCCGTATGATGCCCGTAGCGGTCGTTGATTTGCTTCAATCCATCCAGATCAAATAACAACAGGGCAAACTCCCGCCCCGTGCGCTCGGAACGCTTGACTTCCATAGCCAGCACTTCCGCAAGATGGCGGTAGTTGGCCAGTCCTGTCAGCGGGTCGCGAGCCGCCTGTTGACGCAGACGATCCTCCAACTGGCGCTGGTTGGTGACGTCCTCAGTGATGACCACATAGGCTTCCAGCTCGCCCTGCTCACTCATGACTTCTTGTCCGTCGAGCCGGACCTTCAGGATCGTGCCGTCCTTCCGCTTCCATTCTATTTCGATGGGGTCGACTGATCCTTGCCGGTCTGGTTGCCCCAACAATTGGGCTCGTTTGGCAGCATCTTGAATCAGGGCACTCACAAGGTTTACGGCCAAGAGTTCCTCTTTTGAAGCATAGCCGAGCATTTTCAACATGGCCTCATTCACTTCGAGAAACTTGCCGTCGAGGTCGCAGCGGCAGATTCCGTAGCTTAAATTTCCTGCCAAGGCGAGGTAACGTGCCTCCGAATGCCCCAAGCCGTTTTTGGCTCGGTCGCGTTCCTCGCGCAGTGTTTTCTCTTGCAGCGCCCGATGAACGGCTACGGGAAGGTGGCCAATGTGCTCCATTTCAATACAATCGTAGGCGCCTTTTGTAATGAACTCCGCCACCGTTTCACGTTGCAGGATGCGACCGACGAAGATAAGCGGAATCCGCCTCTTCGATAGGTGCAGGAGTTCCAGTGCCTGAGTTTCCCGCCAATTGGGGCTGGGGTACTCGGCGACAACAAGGTCATAGGCGTGCGCGGCCAGCCGTTCGCTAAACTCCTCGGGGCTTGCAACGATTTCCGCGCTGACCAAAAAATGCACCCTGTCGAGCTCTTGCAGGCAGCGCTCCACCTCCGCTACTTGACTATGAACAAAGAGGATGTGCAAAGGCAGATGTCTGCTTTTCGATCCGCACAGGGCGTCTCGCTTGAGGCGGGCTTGTGGCGTCGAAGCCATCGGAGGCTAGGAAAAATTCCCGGAGCCGGTCCTTCCCTTTGCCATACTGGCCCCCGAGAGTGTTTGGATTCTAAGCATATAAACAGTTGCAAAGCGTCCCACTGGTTGTAGGAGACGCTTAACCGTCAATTTTCGAACGAGGTGCGAACCGACGTATTTCCCGAGCGGCTTCGACGCCGTTCATCACGGGCATACTGACGTTGAGAATTACCAGATCGAGCTTTAGCTCCCTAACCTTCTCAAATGCTTGCTTGCCATTTTCGGCTTCACCGCAAATTCCCAGAGAGTCCCGGGTAAGAAGAGACCGGATACCACGCCGTATAGCTTCACTGTCGTCGACAATTAGAATTCATATCATGACGCCATTCGCGCTTGCCTCGGCCAACCACTCTTCGAGAACCACTTGATCCTTGGCCTCAACCTGGACAAACTCGATTCCCATCCCTTCGTCGAACAGGTTATGGGTCACATTACCTACAGCAGAGAAGTTCGCCTTAGAATTTGAGATTTTCAGGCTAACTCTTGTCCCTTTGGGGGAAGGAGCCTTAACTGTGACGAAGCAACCGCAGAGACTCAGGTCGCGAGTAAGGGAAATGAGTTGCTTCCGTCATTCTACATTGATCACTTCGACGGCGCTTACGAAGTGATGGCGGGTTGCGCGACGGTGTTCGATCTGCGTGGGGCTTCCGATACTCAACGGGTTTTTCTGTGTTGGGTTAATTCTGTGCACGCTGTAGTAGGCCATGTTCACTTCACCTCTGGAATTGGGCGCCTTTTTGCGTCGGTTTCAAGAGGGGGGCATTAAGGGCTCTTGCTGCTCCGATCCTAGGGCGCGCACGATTACAAAGCAATCTAGGGGAATACCTCAATGTAGTTATTCAGTTACTGTTCAATTAAGATTCCGAGGTATGGAACGAAGGTGTGCAGAATTGCTCAGCATCGAGGAATCCCTCAGGAAATCAATTGCACTCTGCGGCTGCCCCTACATTGCCTTACGCGATGAGGAGGCTAGTCGTGCAGGACGATATTTAGAAGGGACCTGTGCACTCGCAATCCGTCCTTGTAATCGATAAGGCCCAACTTCTTGAACTTATTCATGAAAAAGCTCACGCGGGACCGGGTTGTGCCAACCATTCCTGCCAGAGTTTCCTGGTTTATCTCCGGAACTACAGTCTCGGGTGTGCCTTCCTTACCGCAGTTGGCGAGCAACAAAAGAGTGCGGGCCAGCCGTTGCTCGCTGGAGTTGAAAAGTTGATCGACCAAATCCTCCTGGGTGCGCACGATGCGTGAAAGCAAGGACGGTATGAAAAGGTCTGAAAACTTACGCTCCTCGTGGAGGACGCGCTGCATTTCTTTCTTGTCAATCCGAAGTATAGTGCTAGGTACAATCGTCACAGCCGTCGCCAGGCAAACAGTCTGACCTATTAAGCATGCCTCACCAAGGAATTCACCTCCGCCTAGGATCGCGATGACCGCTTCTTTACCCTGCTTGGATTTGACCTTGAGCTTTACCCTACCTTGCTGAATATAGAAAATGCTCTCGGCGGGATCACCTTGGGAGAAGATTTTGTAGTCTTTTGGGCACTGCGTAATAGTCCTTGCCGCGCCCACCGTGGCAAGAAACGATTGGGGATCGAAAGAAACCCCTCCCTTTTGTTTCCTAGTCGAATTGGGTAGCGAACTCACCCGACTGCCTCATTGCAGAGAGAAATTTTTCTTTAGCAGAAAATTCAGTTAGCGTCAACTAAAATCTTGAGGATTCGAAAAGGACCCCTTCTTTGTATCGGTAGCGGGCCCGCCGACTCAACGGAGGCGCTGGCGGCGATCTGCCGCCGCATCGTGATTGCGCAATCGCGTTACGCGTTCGGCGCTTTGCTCTGCGTACTCAATCTGCTTTTGGTCGTAATGCAACAGAAGCAGCAGATTCTTCGGGCCAGAAAGCGGCCCTCAGAATGACGCCATCCGCGGTATACGTCAGTAGTGAAAATGCTCTAGCAATCTCGGGCAGGGAACGACCGGAATCTAACAATAAGTAAGAGCCCGATTGCTTGATGAGCCAGGAGAAGGGTCCCGCCGCTTACTTTCCAGCTTTCGCTGGTAAAGCTAACGTGTTAGGCTGCTTTTTCTGCAGCGCATCAAGTTTGTGCTTTGCCTGTCGGAGTTCTTCTCGGAGAGCGTTCAGTTCGCAAACGGGAATGCGCTGGTAGCCCAATATCCTGTCGGCTTCATACAGACCCCTTTCGAGATCGCCCACGCTGGACGCCGTGGACCGGTCCACGGCCAACTCCACCAAGCTCTGCGCGGTCTCGCTGGAGATGCCAGTCAGAATTATGGTCGCGCCCAGAAGTTTCGACGTCTGCAATACCTCCCTGAAACCCTCCGCCACCCCTTCACTCTCAGGTTCTACCTTCACCCCAGTAATGTCGAGGATTACAACCTTTGCTCGGTTCCGACGGATGCTCTCCAGCAGTTTTTCTTTTAATTGCCCCATCCGCTCTAAATTTAGCGTGCCGATGATTGGCACCAGCAATACCTGGTTTTGGAACGGAAGTACGGGGCTCGAAAGCTGCTGAATCAATCGCTGTTGCTCGCGGGCAAGGTCCTCGCTGCTGGTGATGTCTTCCAGGGCCATCAAGAGGGTCAATTCTTCCTCACGGGGGAGCCGAACGGGCCGCGCATTGACTCTCATGCGCCTGCGCCCGATGGAGGGGAATTCGACTTCGAGCGTAAAATATTCAGAATTGGACTGTCTAGCAAGGAATTTTCCCAATTGCGTCCAATCGGTTACGGCCCACCGCCCGGTTGCCAGTTCACTCACGAACCGGCCGACAGTCTCGTTCTCAGAGACACGAAATAGCTCATAGAAAGACCGGTTCGCCTGCTTCACCCGCAGGTCGGGGCTGAGAAGCAGAAGAGGTTCGCGCACGGTGTTGAAGACGGCCTCAATGTAATCATTGAGGCTCGTCAACTCGCGGTTTCGCTCCATCAGTTCCGTATTGACGGTGTTCAGTTCCTCGTTGGTAGCATCGATTTCTTCCTTACTGGTCTCCAGTTCCTCATTAGTGCTCTGTAACTCCTCATTGCTCGATTCCAGCTCCTCGTTCGCCGCTTGGAGTTGTTCCACGCTGCTTGATTGGTCTTCGAGAACGGATTTCAAATATTCCTTCGTTTCGGCCAGCTCTCTCTTCAACCGGGAAATTTCCGCACTATCTCCACCGGTCTTTCCCCGGCCAGCCCGCGTGGGCTCTGGTTTGGAAACTAGCGTCTGGCCGCCTTCCAGGAACACAATCAAGAAATTCCGCTCTCCCGAATAACCGCTGGGAATTGGAACCACCTCTACACTGAGACTCTGGATGTGTCCCTTCTGTACAAGCCGCAGGCCTGTTTTTCTGACGACGCCGTTTTGCTTCTTCGCTTTCAGGACAGCAGAGCGCAGTCCCAATTGCAGTCCCTCTCGGAGCATGGCGATGAGGTTCAAACTCGCCTTCCCGGATGCGGGCCTGATGTATCGGCTGGCATCTCCCCGGAATTGAAGGATGGTCATGTCCTCATTGATGAGGACGCCCGGAGGGGAATAGCGCGCCAGTGTGATTCGGTTCGCATCGGTTTCAGGGTCCGCTTCGGTCGTCCGTTGTTTGCCGTGCAGCGATTCGGCGGGAAGGTATTTTTGAGCCGGGCTCTGCAACCGGAAATGCTCTGCGGTTGGTTGTTTGGAGTAGACCTTGTATTGTTTGGCGATCTGGTGAAACAGGTGCGAAGCTTCCCCTACGCCCTCGCTGCCGCCCAGCACAAGGATGCCGCCCGGTTTGAGGGCATAATGGAGAGTCGAGAGAACTCGCGCTTGCGCAGCGCGTCCCAGGTAGATCAGAAGATTGCGACAGCTTGTCAAATCCATCCGGGAAAAAGGCGGAGCATTCAGCAGGTCATGTTTGGCAAAAACACACATCTTGCGCACCGACGGCTTGACCTCATAACGGACGCCGTTGCGGGTAAAGAAGCGTCCCAGCCGCTCTGCGGAAACGTCCGCCGAGATGTTTTCTGGATAACTGCCTTTCCGCGCTTGGCTGATTGCCAGTTCACTGACATCCGAGGCGAACATCTGAACTTCAACATGGTGTTGGTTCAGCTCGATCCACTCCAGCAGGCATATCAAAAGCGAGTAGGCTTCTTCTCCAGTGGAACAGGCCGGGACCCAGACGCGCAACGGCTCCCCGGCTGGCCGGTCCTTCATGATTGACGGGAAGACGCGCTGCGCCAAAAACTCAAACGTCGCCCCGTCCCGAAAACACCGCGTTGTCTTGATGAGTAAATCGCTCAGGAGACTATCCAGTTCGCCTTTTTGTTTCAGCAAATACGCCGCGTAATCCTCGATTTTCTCTACCTGAGCCAGAGCCATGCGGCGCTGCAACCGCCGCCGAATGGTCGATTGCTGATACTGGCTTAAGTCGATCTTTGACATGTTCCGCAACAGGGTGAAAATTTGCCTGAGCGAAGTTTCTTCTTGCGGGGGCGGCGCTGAGGCGGGTGCCGTCTGTTGAAGGAGATACGAGTGGCCGCCTAGCCGCGCTAACTCCCTGGCGATGCCCGCTGGTGGCAGCACGAAATCCGCGCATCCCGTGGCAATGGCGCTTTGTGGCATGCCAGCGTGTTGCGCCGACTTCTCATCCTGGGCAAAGATGATCCCGCCCTCGTCCTTGACCGCTCGAATGCCGAGAGCACCATCGGAACCGCTCCCCGACAGAATCACGGCGATGGCTCGGGATTTCTGTTCCGTCGCCAGCGAGCGCAAGAAAACGTCAATTGGGTGGTGCAGTCCGGCGCTCTCCACACGCGGACTCAGCCACAGTCGGCCTTGGGATACCGTAATGGCTTTATCCGCCGGAAGGACAAACACGACATTCGGTTTCAGAACGTCCCCCTCGGCTGCCTCTCGTACCCCCATCCGCGTTTTGGCGGAGAGAATCTTGGGCAAGGCGCTCGCATGGCGTGGATCAAGGTGTTGAACCAACACGAAGGCAAAGCCGATTTCGGGAGGCAGGTGTTTTAGTAATTCCGTGAAGGCTTCCAGCCCGCCTGCCGAAGCGCCCACACCTACGACGGGAACCGAAGCAATGTTGCCGGATTCATCTGAAACCTCGGGCGCAGTTGTCTGAGGTTCCGATGTTCCGTCCGTCTTTTTGGCAATTGGAAGCCTACGCTTGGCTTTCGACTTGCGTTCTTCACGTCTCCCCGCGGATCGTCCAGGAGGTATCGACAATATGCGGTCGATGGTAAGTGCCCCCTCCCCGACAACACAATAGCGTGAACTCCGTAAACGAAGTGGGGGAGAAACCCTAAATGCGCATCAGGAGAACGCCTGGTCCGTAGCAGGAAGATCTTGTGGTTCGTGAAAGCGGAAAAAGACGTGTTCGGCCGTTGCCCTCGGACGCCGGCAGACGCCGGTTTCATGCCTAAACCATTGGCGCGTTTTGCAAGCAGATTGGCGCGCTCGGCTAGTGCCTCTACCCAGCCCGCGAATCTAAAGTGGTGTCGGTAAGGAGGACCAGCCTATGAATGAAGCACTCAAAATGTCGCGCTCGAACAACGTCGAAGGAGAAACGATGCAGAAGCGCAAACTGGGAAAAAGCAATGTGGAAGTTTCGGCCGTCGGGCTCGGCTGCATGGGAATGAGCTTTTCCTACGGCCCGCCCAAAGACAAGAAGGATATGACCGATCTTCTGCATGCCGCGGTGGAACGCGGCATTACGTTCTTTGACACGGCCGAAGTGTACGGCCCGTTCCTGAACGAAGAGCTCGTGGGCGAGGCGCTTGCGCCTTTCCGTGGCAAAGTGGCGATTGCCACCAAGTTCGGATTCGATCTGAGTGGCAGCGACAATCGGCCGGGAGCGGCAGGCCTGAATAGCCGGCCCGAGTACATCAAGCAGGCCCTCGAAGGGTCGCTCAAACGATTGAAGACCGATGTGATCGACCTGTACTACCAGCACCGCGTCGATCCGAACGTGCCCATCGAAGATGTCGCCGGCACGGTGAAGGAACTGATCCAGCAGGGCAAGGTCAAGTACTTCGGACTTTCCGAGGCAGGCGTAAAGACCATTCGCCGCGCACACGCGGTCCAGCCGCTCACCGCGCTGCAGAGCGAATACTCGCTGTGGTGGAGGAAACCGGAGCAGGAAGTGATACCTACACTCGAGGAACTGGGGATCGGTTTCGTGCCGTATAGCCCGCTTGGGAAGGGCTTCCTGACGGGAAAGATCGGCGAAAATGCGAAGTTCGACAGCATCGATTTTCGCAGCACGCTGCCTCGCTTTACGCCGGAGGCTCTTAAGGCGAACCAGGCGCTGATCGACCTGCTCGGCGGGATTGCGAAGCGCAAGAACGCGACTCCTGCTCAGATCGCACTCGCCTGGCTGCTAGCGCAAAAACCGTGGATCGTTCCCATTCCCGGTACGACCAAGCTGAGCCGCCTGGAAGAAAACATCGGAGCGATGTCGATCCAACTGACGCCCGAAGACCTGCGGGACATCGATGCCGCCGCGTCGGAAATCAAAGTGGAAGGGGCCCGGTATCCGGAACGCCTGGAGAAAATGACCGGCCTGTAAGCGGCAGCGCAAGAAACCTAAATACAACCCGTTGAGAGAAATGAGGAACTTGTTATGAACATATCTTTTGAAAACAAAGTTGCGCTGGTGACAGGCGCCGGCTCCGGACTGGGCCTTGCGACCGCGAAGGCTTTTGCTGAATCAGGTGCTTCGGTTGTGCTGGCGGACTGGAACGAAGAGTCGGTGCGTTCTGCAGCCGAGGAACTGAAGGCGCAGGGTCATAAGGCGTTGGCTATTCATTGTGACGTCTCTGATGACGCCCAGGTAGACGCCATGGTTCATCAGACTGTCACGACATTCGGGCGGCTCGATGCGGCCTACAACAATGCCGGCGTTCAAAATGTCCTCGCAGAGACTGCTGATTCTACCCGAGAAGATTACGATCGGGTGATGGCGATCAATCTCCGCGGTGTATGGAGTTGCATGAAGTCTGAGCTGCAACAGATGCGCAAGCAAGGGAACGGCGCCATCGTCAATTGCTCTTCGCTTGGGGGTCTTGTCGGAAGTCCCGAGCGTGGAATCTATCACGCCGCCAAGCACGGAGTACTTGGGTTCACCAAGAGCGCGGCTCTCGAATATGCTGCACGGGGCATCCGCATCAATGCCGTATGTCCTGGTCTGATCCACACGCCGATGTCTGACCAAATGATCGCTTCCGGTCAGGCTGACGCCCTCAAGGCGATGGAGAAGAGCATCCCGATGGGACGGGTTGGCCGCCCCGAGGAGATTGCGAATGCTGTTCTGTGGCTTTGTAGTGATGCTGCAAGCTACATGACTGGCCAGTCCATCTCGGTGGACGGCGGCTTCATTATGCGTTGAAGGAGACGAGGGAAGCCATGCGAGGAGCAATTCTTCACGGGCCGCGGGATGTGCGTTTCGAAGAGCGCGAAACGCCGAAGATCATCAAGCCGACCGATGCTATCATCAGGATCTCGGCCACATGCGTGTGCGGATCGGACTTGTGGCCGTACCGCGGCATCCAACCGATTGCCCAGCCGACGCCGATGGGTCACGAGTACTGCGGCATCGTCGAAGAGGTCGGCAGCGCAGTCACCTCCATCAAGCCTGGCCAGTTCGTCATCGGATCGTTCTTCGCCTCCGACAACACGTGTCCCAACTGCCAGCTCGGTTATCAGTCCTCTTGCCAGCACGCGGAGTTCGTCGGCACGGCGCAGGCGCCGCTGCTGCGCGTGCCGCTCGCCGATGGAACCCTGGTGGCTACCCCGGATGTTCCCACGGGCGACGTGGTGCCGAGCCTGTTGGCGCTCTCCGACGTCATGGGCACCGGTTGGTTTGCCGCCGATGCGGCTAATGTGAAGCCGGGCATGACGGTGGTGATCGTCGGCGACGGCGCGGTCGGATTGCTCGGGGTGCTCTCAGCGAAGCAGATCGGCGCTGAGCGGATCATTGCGATGAGCCGCCACCAGTCGCGGCAGAAGCTCGCTCGCGAATTCGGCGCGACTGACATCGTGACCGAACGCGGTGATGAAGGCGTGCTGCGAATCAAGGAATTGACCAATGGAATCGGTGCGGACTCGGTGCTGGAGTGTGTCGGTACGCAGCAGTCGATGATGCAGGCGATCCAGTCCACTCGGCGTGGCGGCTACGTGGGCTACGTCGGCGTCCCGCATGGGGTCGAGCTCAACGGCGAGCAGCTGTTCTTCGCCCACGTTCATCTCCACGGTGGTCCTGCTCCGGTGCGCCGTTTTCTGCCCAAGTTGATCGACCTAGTGTGGAAGGGGAAGATCAATCCCGGCAAGGTCTTTGATCTGACTCTGCCTCTCGATCAGGTCGCGGAGGGCTACCGCGCGATGGACGAGCGCCGCGCGATCAAGACGCTGCTGCGTCCCTGATGTCACATGTGAGTTCGTCGCGAATAACAGGGGCATGGAAGGAGCAGAAATGAAAGTACTCGCCGCCACACTCATCTCGCTTTCTCTGTTCGCTTCGGCTGCATCGCAGGCTCAGACGGGTGCGGCGCAAGCTGACGCCTCGCCGACTGCATCAGCCCAGGATTCCCACTCGATCAGAATCACGCGGAGCGGCTCGCAACAGCCAGGCAAAGGACCTGTCAGGTACTTCACCGGCTCAGTACAGGTTGAGCCCCTTTTCCCCGCGCACGATCCGTCGTGCGTAAGCGGAGGGAAGGTGACGTTCGAGCCCGGCGCGCGGAGCGCATGGCATACGCACCCGCTCGGTCAGATTTTGATCATCACGGAAGGCACGGGCTGGATTCAGCAGTGGGGAGGCACGAGCGAGGAGATTCGAAAGGGCGATGTTATCTGGATTCCAGCGGGAGTGAAACACTGGCACGGCGCTACGCCGAATACAGCGATGACGCACATCGCCATACAGGAACAGCTCAATGGCATAGCCGTGGAGTGGATGGAGAAGGTCACCGACGAACAATACCGCAAATGATCCTGGCTCTCGCCCTGAACTACAGGAGGTCAAGATGAAACGGATGGCTGTGATGATCGCGTCGCTCTGTCTGATAACTACATCATGGGCTCAGAGTGACCACACGGAAAAGGGGACGACACCGATGCAGACGGTAAACGACAGCAGGATGGTGGCGCCGGCACTTGAGAAGTATGCGCAAGGACCCCTTGCCGAACTATGGAAACGCCCGGGGCTCACGCCACGGGACCGCAGCATCGTGACCATCGCCGCCCTGGTCGGGCGCAACCAGACGATCGAGATGCCTTACTATTTCAACCTCGCACTGGATAACGGCGTTAAACCGCGCGAGATTTCCGAGATCATCACGCATCTCGCTTTTTACTCCGGCTGGGCAAATGCGATGTCGGCCGTCGCCGTCGCGAAGGAGGTCTTCGCCGAACGCAAGATAGGGGCTGATCAGCTTCCTCCCGCTTCGCCTGCGCTTCTTCCTCTCGACGAGGACGCGGAGGTGAAACGCGCAACGGCTGCGAAACAGCAGTTCGGCAAGGTCGCTCCGGGCATCGTGCACTACACAGCGGACGTTCTGTTCCGCGACTTGTGGCTGCGTCCGGACCTTGCGCCCCGGGATCGGAGCCTGGTCACGGTCAGCGCGCTGATTGCTTCCGGCCAGGTTGCGCAGATCACGTACCACCTCAACAGGGCGATGGATAACGGGCTGACGCAGGAGCAGGCTGGGGAGGTCGTCACACACTTGGCCTTCTACGCCGGTTGGCCGAATGCCTTTTCCGCATTACCAGTTGTGAAGAATGTCTTCGAGAAGCGTCCTCACTAGCACGTTTAGTGGTGTGCGGCTGTAGGGCAGGTTATGCCGCTGAAAGTTTTTCGATTTATGGAGTTCAGAAGATGGAAATCAAAAGAGTTGGCTCGCAGCCTTCAGCGAAGGGGTCGCCAGAGTGGTTCACTCGTACCGTACGAATCGATCCGCTGTTTGAGGCACCCGATCCGGCACGCGTGAGCGGTGCCAGCGTAACGTTTGAGCCGGGCACACGCACTGCGTGGCACACGCATCCGCTCGGTCAGACTCTTATCGTCACAGCCGGCTGCGGTCTGGCACAGCGCTGGGGAGGTCCGATTGAGGAAATTCGACCGGGTGACGTAGTCTGGTTTTCGCCGGGCGAGAAGCACTGGCACGGCGCGAAGCCGGCCACAGCCATGACCCACGTCGCCATTCAGGAAAAGAAGGACGGCAAGGTCGTAGACTGGATGGAAAAGGTTAGCGACGAGCAATACCAGGACCGATTAAGGGCAGAATAAGGATGTAGGTTTATGCTGTTGGGTGAGCGATGACGAATCGATTTCGAGTCTCGACCACGCTGCCACGAAAGCTCGAGGAATTGGGCCTTTCGCCGGAGACGGTGCTGCGGCAAGCTGGTCTGCCGATGGGGTTGTTCAACCAGGAGAAGATTCTGGTGAGCACTGAGGAGTTCTTCGCGCTTTACCGAGGGATTGCGGAAGCCAGCAACGATCCGGGCTTTGGCCTGAAGGTGGGGACTGAGGAGCGTATCGAGCATTACGACCCGATTAAAATCGCCGCGCTCTCCGCCCGGTCGTTTCGGGATGCGGTACAGCGGCTGGCGCGCTACAAACAACTCACCTGTCCAGAGGAAATCCGTCTGGTTGAACGGGGAAATGAATGCGCGGTGCAGTTCGTTTGGCTTCTCGCGCATGAGAAAGAGCCGCCGTTACTGGTGGACGTCTGTTTCGCATGGATTGTCAGCATCGGACGACGAGGCACTCGTCGCCCGGTCAACCCCAAACGAGTCGAGCTTCAGCGAGCCTCGGCGCATCGAGACATCTATGAGGCCCATTTCCGCTGCCCCGTAAAGTTCAAGGCCAACCAGAATGCCTTGGTATTCAGCAAGGCGGATATGGAGCTGCCCTTTGTAACTTACAACGCTGATTTGCTCGCGATTGTCGCGCCACAGCTTGAGGCGGAGTTGACGCAACAGCTCGGGCAGAAAACTTTCAGCGAACAAGCAAAAGGCATTCTGAAGCAGCTACTCGCGGGTCAGCGCCCAGGCATACAGGATCTCGCAAGAGAGCTACACCTGAGCACTCGGACGTTGCAACGGAGGCTCACCGAGCAGGGGATTACGTTTCAGCGTTTGCTGGAAGAAGCACGTCGTGAGTTGGCCCGGCATTACCTTCTCCACTCGTCCCGGGAGCTGAATGAAACTGCCTATCTCTTGGGCTATGAAGACGCCAATTCCTTCTTCCGAGCTTTCCAGCACTGGGAAGGGACTTCACCCGGGCAATGGCGAGTGCTTCAAAGGAAGTCTCAGCCGACGACACAAGGGCAAGTTGGCGCAGCGTGATACGTCGCAAACAGGCGCGCAAGAACCTCCGGGGCCATTATCGAGAGCCACTCGCGGGTTAAATCAGTGTGGTGACCGGAAGGCTTAACAGAAGCGCCTGCGTCAAAAGCACATGTGTCCTGCTGTGTCGGAACTGTGTCAAAACCCTATCTGTTTTGACCGTTGGGGTTCAGCTTTCGAGAGGAAAAGCAGATGCCCCAAGTTATTGCAAGCAGCTGGACTATGCCCGCACTTATAGACTGTCGTCGTCGGACGTTGCTGTCACGAAAATGTCACGGTAATCGCGGCAAATCGCGAGTAATTGCGAACAAAAGGTGAATAAAGGAGAGAAGTTGACTCATCGCGTTTCATCGCAACTTGCTGATTCTCCTCGGAAAACCCCCGCTCCGGCAAATCGTGATTAAACAGAGTTAGTGGCTGTTAACCGAAATGTTGGAGGTTCGAATCCTCCCCGGGGAGCCAACTCCTTTGTCATTCAATGAGTTGCGAACATTTTCAGGAAATTCGGCCCTTCGATGATGAAGTGTCGACTGTGCGAATCACGATTAATTGCG
>WNFR01005426.1_pt1 | contig 13040 bp, 11 predicted proteins | sample 5400221 | NCBI WGS metagenome assembly WNFR01 (sample SAMN13153357, study PRJNA577476) | soil metagenome | isolation source: 40 cm soil under Madrone tree | place: USA:California | collected 2016-06-14
AGGATGGGTAGAGCGAAGCGAAACCCATCGTTTTCTCGGCGATTGCTGCCGCTGATGGGTTTCGCTGCGCTCTACCCATCCTACGAATCTAACGCCCCAAACAAATCGGCTGCCCCAAGAGGCCGCCGATCGTTCGTCCATATTGGTCGGTGACGCGCCTAGCCCGCCGGACCGGAATCCTCGAGGATCGGGCCGAACAGTTCCCAGCGTTCGCCGTTGAACTTCTGCATCTGCAACTGCTTGTTGACGCGATAGTCGTCCGGCGTGGTGCTGTTGACGATGCCCGGCAGCGACAGGTCGAGCTGGACATTCTTCAGGCTGGTGGCCTGCTTCAAGACGTTCTCGCGCGTCAGGTCGTCGCCGCACGCCTTGAGAACGTGAATCAGCAACTGCGAGGTCGAATAGCCATAGGTGTTGAAGATCGAGTCCTTGTCGCCATCGGGATAGTACTTCGCCATGAAGTCGAGATACTTCTTCATGCCGGCATCGTCCTTCCAGGTCGGATCGAGCGGATCCTTGCCGTAGTTGACGCTGATCACGCCCTTGGAGGCCTCCAGTCCCGCCGGCTTCATCACCGCGCCGACCGAGGTGGCGTTGATGTCGAGGATGTGCACCGGATGCCAGTCGAGCTCGGCGATCTTCTTGATCGCCTGTGCCGCCTGCTTCGGGGTCGAGGCGCTGAAGAACAGGTCCGCACCGGCGGACTTGATCTTGAGGATCTGCGAATCGATGGTCGGATCGGAGACCTCGTAGGAGGCCTCGGCCACGATCATGGTCGCGGCCTTGTCGCCGAGGCCGGCCTTGATGCCGTTCAGATAGTCCTTACCGAGGTCGTCGTTCTGATAGAGGATTCCGACCTTGGCGTTCGGATAATTCTTGGTGATGTACTGGCCGTAGATGCGGCCCTCGACGAAGTAGTTGGGGTTGAAACCCATCGTCCACGGGAAGTTCTTCGGGTCGGTGAACTTCGACGCGCCGGTGGCGGCGAACAGCTGCGGCACCTTCTTGGCATTGAGATATTTCTGTACCGCCGCGTTCGAGGGCGTGCCGAGGATCTGGAACGTGAGCAGTACTTCGTCGCTCTCGACCAGCTTGCGCACCTGCTCGACGGCCTTGGGCGGCGAGTAGGCGTCGTCATACTGGATCAGGTTGATCTTGCGGCCGTTCACGCCGCCCTGGTCGTTGATCATCTTCATATAGGCGGCCTGGGTCTTGCCGATGGTCGCGTACGACGAGGCCGGTCCGCTGAACGGATTGGTCTGGCCGACCTTGATCTCGGTATCGGTCGCGCCGGTATCGTATTTCTTCTGCGCGTAGGCCGACGAGGCCGACAGCGCAATCGCGAGCGCCGTGCCGGTGACCAGATGGAGAATACCCTTCCTCATAGTGCTGATTTCCTCATGTTGTGATTGTGCCGATGGTCTTGTCCCAGGCCTTGATCGGCCCAGTGGATGCCATCGCTGGGTGCGGATACTGGCGGAACGGTTGCTGCAATGCAAGGTGAGCCCTGCCGAAAAGGTGAACGATTTCGGGCCGACGAAAGTAGGATTGATGCGGGTGCCGGCGCAGTGGGGCCGCTATTCTTCTGATCGGATTGGAGCCGGTCTCAAAGTTAGAGCGGTCCAATGCCGCTTGCTCGGTGCCACCTCTCCCCTTGTGGGAGAGGTCGGCGCGTAGCGCCGGGTGAGGGGTTCCGGTCGCCGCGCGTTCCGAGTCAAAACGTCCGCACCAGCCCTAACCCGCAGGTCCGGTATCCTCGATGATCGGGCCGAACATTTCCCAACGCTCGCCGTTGAACTTCATCATCTGCATCTGCTTGTTGATGCGATAGTCGTTCGGCCCCGTCGTGATCGACATGCCGGGCAGCGCCAGGCTGGGGACGAAGTTCTTCAGACTGGTGGCCTGCCGCATCAGGTTTTCGCGGGTGAGATCGTCGCCGCACTGACGCAGGATCTGCACCAGCAATTCCGCGGTCGAATAGCCGTAGGTGTTGACGGTGTTGAGCTTGTCACCCTCCGGATAATATTTGTCCATGAAGGCGAAATAGGCTTTCAGGCCGGCATCGTCCTTCCACTGCGGGTCGGCCGGATCCTTGCCGTAGTTGGTGGAAACGATGTCCTTGGAGATGTCGAGGCCCGCGGGCTTCAGCGTCGCCGACACCGGACTCGCATTGATGTCGAGGATGTGGACCGGCTTCCAGGCGAGGTCGGCGACCTTCTTGATCGCCTGCGCCGCGAATTTCGGCGTCGAGGCGTCGTAGAGCAGATCGGCGCCCAGCGATTTCAGTTTCACGATCTGCGAATCGATGGTCGGGTCGGTCAACTCGTAGGACACTTCGCCGACGATCATGGCCGCGGCCTTGTCGCCAAGCCCGGCCTTGAGGCCGGTGATGTAGTCGCGGCCGAGGTCGTCGTTCTGGTAGAAGATGCCGATCCTGGCGTTGGGGTAATTCTTCAGAATGTATTTGGCGTAGATGCGCCCCTCCGACTGGTAGTTGGGATTGAACGCAATGGTCCAGGGCGCATTTTGCGGATCGGAGAAGCGCGAGGCGCCGGTCGAGGCGAGCAGTTGCGGCACCTTCCTGGCGTTGAGGTATTTCTGGACCGCGGCATTCGACGGCGTGCCGATGATCTGGAAGGTGAACAGGACCTCGTCGCCTTCGACCAGCTTGCGCACCTGCTCGACCGCCTTCGGCGGCGAATAGGCGTCGTCATACTGGATCAGATTGAGCTTGCGGCCGTTGATGCCGCCCTGGTCGTTGATCATCTTCAGGTACGCGGCTTGCGTCTTGCCGATGCCGGCATAGGCGGAAGCAGGACCTGAGAACGGCACGGTCTGGCCGATCTTGATCTCGGTATCGGTGGCGCCGGTGTCGTATTTCTTTTGCGCAAGGGCCGATGATGCCGACAGTGCAATGCCAAGCGCAGTCGTCGCGATTAGCCGGGTAATCCCGTTCTTCATATCGTTATCTCCCATATGTGCCGATGGTCGAATGCCATCGTTGATGGGGAGTTTGGGGGAACGGTTGTGGCATTGCAAGGCAATGCCAAGGCGAGTGCCTTACGCCAGCCAGAGCATGATCAACGCCAGCACAGCCGGTGCTGCCTGCACATACAGGATCCGGCGGCTGACGGTAGCGGCGCCATAAATACCGGCAACGATCACGCAGAGCAGAAAGAAGGTTTTGATCTGGAACGCGAAGCCGGGATTGCCGTGGAACAGGCCCCAGACAAGGCCGGCGGCAAGGAAGCCGTTATAGAGCCCCTGATTGGCGGCCAGCACCGCGGATTCGGCGGCCTTCTCGGGCGTGTTGCGAAAGGTTTTCAGGCCCAGCGGTTTGGTCCAGAGAAACATCTCCAGCACCAGAAAATAGCCATGCAGCGCGGCGACCAGCGCCACCAGGCCATTGGCGATCCAGATTGGTGCGGTCCCCCCAACCGGCAACGCAATTCGGGTGGACGCTAGCATGCCCGGCGTGAAAAGTGCGGCGGCTGACCAGGAATTGGACGAAAATGATGATGTCCGAAAACCGCCAGACAATCCGGTCCCGATCGATGATGCTTCGATCGATGCACCGCAACGCCAGGAAATGACAATGATGCCGGATCGTAACGCCAGCAAGACCTATGGGACCGTCAGTGCCGACAGGCAGAAGGCGATGAGCGGGCTGGAATTCGTTCAGGGGCTGGCCGACGGAACGCTGCCCCTCAACACGATCGCCCAGACCCTGGGTTATGATGTGGCTGAAGCCGCGAACGGGCGCGTGGTCGTTACCGCGAAACCGAGCGGCATTCATCTCAATCCTGCCGGCACGGTGCACGGTGGTCTGGCGGCCACGCTGCTCGACAGCTGCATGGGATTGGCCGTCCAGTCGACCCTCGAGAAAGGCGTCGGGCAGACGACGCTCGAGTTCAAGATTTCGCTGCTGCGGCCGATTACGCCCGAGACCGGAGAGATCAGGGCCGAAGGCGTCGTGTTGAGCCGTGGCCGGCGTGTCGGCGCCGCCGAAGGGCGCATCACCGATGGCAAGGGGCGTTTGCTCGCCCATGGTACAACCACCTGTCTGATTTTTGAGAGCTGATCGCTTGTCCGATATTTCCATGATGGATATGGACCGCACCGCCTGCTACCGCGCGATCTCGACGCGGGATGCGCGCTTCGACGGAAGGCTGTTCGTCGGCGTCAGGACCACGGGCATCTATTGCCGGCCGATCTGTCCGGCGCGCACGCCAAAATTCGAGAACGTGTCGTTCTATCCTTCCGCGGCGGCGGCGCAGGAGGCCGGCTTTCGCCCCTGCCTGCGCTGCCGGCCGGAAGTCTCGCCCGAGCTTGCGTTCTGGCGCGGCACCTCCAACACCGTGTCGCGCGCGCTGGCGTTGATCGAATCCGGCGGGCTCGACGGCGACGATGTCGAGGGCCTTGCCAACCGGCTCGGCGTCGGCGCGCGCCAATTACGGCGGCTGTTCGCCCAGCATGTCGGCGCGTCGCCGGTCACGGTGGCGCAGACGCGGCGGGTGCTGCTCGCCAAGCAATTGATCCACGACACCGCGCTGCCGATGGCCGAGGTCGCGCTGGCTTCGGGTTTCAACAGCGTTCGCCGTTTCAACGAAACCTTTCGTAACTTGTTCGGCCGTCCGCCGGCTGCGCTGCGGCGTGTCCACGACAAGGGCAAGCGCGAAGCCGGCGCATTGTCGGTTCGTCTCGCCTACCGGCCGCCCTACGATTGGGACGCGATGCTGGCTTTTCTCGCTGCACGCGCCATTCCCGGCGTCGAGACCGTGTCGGAAAATGTCTACCGGCGCTCGATCGCGATCGGCGAAAATTGCGGCGTGATCAGCGTCAAGCCGGCGGACAAGAACCGCGTCGATGTCCGGGTACGCTTTCCCGATATGGCGGCATTGCCGCAGATCATCGCGCGGGTGCGGCGGGTGTTCGATCTATCGGCCGATCCCGATACGATCGGGACGCATCTGGCGCTCGATCCGGCGCTGGCGTCGCTGGTGGCGGCACGGCCGGGCCTGCGCGTGCCCGGCGCGTGGGACGGCTTTGAGCTCGCGGTGCGCGCGATCTTCGGCCAGCAGATCACGGTTCCGGCCGCGACCAGGCTGCTCGGCAAGCTGGTGCAGGCCTTTGGCGATCCGCTGCCGGCGGCGCTGCGCGAGAGCGAAGGCCTCAGCCATTTGTTCCCGTCGACCGCGCGGATCGCAGGCGAAAATCTGGCAACGCTCGGCATGCCCGGTGCGCGGGCGAGAGCGGTGACGTCGTTGGCGCAGGCGATCGCCGCCGATCCCGCGATCTTCAGCCGCGGCGCCAACCTCGAAGATGCCATTGTAAAACTGCGGTCGTTGCCGGGGATCGGTGAATGGACCGCGCAATACATCGCCATGCGCGAGCTGCGCGAACCCGATGCGTTCCCGGCCGCCGATGTCGGCCTGCTGCGCGCCCTGGCCGATGCCGACGGCCGGCGTCCCTCGCCCTCCGAGTTGCTGTCGCGCGCCGAGCGCTGGCGGCCCTGGCGCGCCTATGCGGCCTTGCACCTGTGGGCCGCCGGCGTCCAGCATCCCGCCCTGTCCGGAAAAATCGATGCCCGCGAAGCCGCCTGAAACGCTCGGTCTCGACCGGCTGCAAACGCCGATCGGCGTGGCGCTGCTCGTCACCGATACCGGCGGCGTTTTGCGCGCGCTGGACTGGGAGGATTTTGAGCCGCGCATGAAGGAGCTGCTGCGGCTGCAAGTGGGCGCCGTGGTGGTGCGCGGCGCGCGGGCTCCCCAGGAGCTCAGGACGGCGCTATCAGGTTATTTCAAGGGCGATCTCGATCGCCTGACCGCGATCAGATGGCGCGTTGCCGGCACGCCGTTCCAGCAGAAGGTCTGGAACGCGCTGCCAGGAATCCCCGCCGGCACCACGATGAGCTACGGCGCGCTGGCGGCGAAACTGAAATCGCCCGACGCGATGCGCGCGGTCGGCCACGCCAACGGCTCAAATCCGATCAGCGTGGTGATCCCCTGTCATCGCCTGATCGGCGCCAATGGTTCGCTGGTCAAATATGGCGGCGGGCTGGAGCGGAAGCGCTGGCTGCTGCAGCACGAAGGCGTGGATATCGGTTCGTGACGGTTGGAGAGAGCAAAACGTCGGGTCCGCAAACCGCCAGACAGCTTTTTGCATCACCCGTAACGTCTCCATCACACACGCAATGGAGACGATCAATGACCGATGCAGAGATTCAGGATTTCGTGACGCGATTTGCTGCCGCCTGGGCGGCGCGCGACGGCAAGGCTTTTCTCGATCTGTGGCACCCGGAAGGCTTGCTGCACACGCCGCTGGTGGACCGCGCGGTCTCGGGCAGCGAACTCGATCGCCTGATGGAGGTGCAGAAAGCCGCCGCCCCGGATTTCGTCTGGCAATTGCTCGACTGGACCTCGCGCGGCGATGTCGTCATCATCGAATGGCAGACCACCCGGGTCATCAACGGCGCACGGTTCGACTGGCGCGGTGTCGACAAATTCCGGATCCAAGAAGGCAAGATCATCGAGGAGCGCGTCTACAGCGACACCGCGCCGCTACGCGCATTCCGCAAAGGCGAAACGCTGGAGCCGATCACCAAATTCTAGAAGCGCTCGAAGCATCTTCGAGTGAGCGCGCGGCCAACACGGCCAACTGCCGTGTTGGCCATTACACTGCGATCACCTCGGCGGGGATAGCCCTCGTCAGACAATCGCAACCGGCTTGTTTTCCTGGAGCTAATCGAGATCTTCGCCACGGGTGTTTCGAATGTCCCGCATGATCCAGGCGAACACAAGAAGCGAAGGCGCCCACGCGAGTACCGCTCCGACTATCATCGCTTGTACTGTTGTCATCATAGCTCCTTGATGTCCCACGCGCTCCATCGACACCAATGCAACGGTTCAACGGACTCGATTTCCGCAATGTGCGAGACGCGATTGCGGGTGCGCCGCGGTTCCTTGACGCGCCCGGTTCCTTGCGCGCCAATGACATTTTCGAGCTCCGGTACCGTCAAGAATGCCTCACGAGCGACAAGTATCCGGTCTGGGAGCTGCCGCATCGCCGGACTATTTTTGGTCTGCGACAGACGCCTCAGGAAATTTGTAGAGCCATCGCCAATAGGCTTTGTTGCGTTCGCGCTGACGTTTGTAAAGTTCGCGGCACTTGGCCGAGCAAAATTGCTCGAAGTGCCAGCTGCGTCGGATTAACCCGAAGGCACGATCGCAGCCCGGATTGCCACAGCGATTTGTCACGATACGGCCTCCGCAATCGTCTGCTGCATCAAGCGGATGAAGTTCTTCTGGCCTTCGCGAAGACAAGCGCGTCCGCAGTAATGTTCACCCGCAGGACTTCTCAAAGAGACTATCTTGGCGTCTTCGCTGTCGCATTCGGAACAGCGTGGGCATGCACGCATGGCGGCCTCCTTCTGAGGAATTGCCATTCACTGATCGTAGTGTGATGCATTATCTCGCCGTCGAATTATCGAAAGGCGACGATACCCCAGTCTCATTCCCGCCCCCCCGATATTCAACTTGTCTAGATGGTTGGTCCGCTCATCCCTACGTATATCGGGCCCCCGCCGGATGGCGTCGGCGGTACGTCGATGGTATGGTGTTCCCGTTTTGTCCGCTGTCGCCCGGACCGATCCGGTCGGTGCCGCGAGGTGCCGCCTTGGCCCAATTGCGTCAATTGCTCATTCTATCGCCGTGATTCCGCAGAGCGAGGTCGAGGCAGTTGATCAAAGCTTCTCCGGCGAACGGCTTGGCCAGGAAACAGATCGCTCCTGCTTTCAGGGCCCGCGCGCGAACGTTCTCGACAGAGAAAGCCGTGATGAAAATGAACGGCACCCGGTATCCGCCGGCAAGCAGGTGGGCTTGCAGTTCGAGACCGTTCATTATTGGCATGTGAACATCTGCTATCACGCACGAGGTGGCATTCAGGTCAGGCGAGCGCAGGAACTCCTCGGCCGATGCGAATGCATGGACGATGTATCCAAGCGACCTCACGAAATTGTAGGTCGCGGCGCGAACGGAGCCGTCGTCGTCGATGATCGAAATTACGGCTGGGTTGGACAAAGCGGTCCTTCCTGGAGGGCGAGCAGAATACCTCTTGGTGTAAGCCGCTTGGCGGCAGAGTGCTCGGCAAATCAGGAACGGAAAATCATACTTAGGTTTGTAGGGCGCAAGCGGATGGCTTGATTATGCGCCAGGTCGCTTTATGCGCAGGTCACTGCGGCGGCGCCGCGCGCTGCAATCCGAGCGTCTGGGCCATCTTCACCAGATCGGCCAGCGATTTCGCGGCCATTTTTCGCATGATTTGCCCGCGGTGTATCTTCACGGTGATCTCGGCAATTCCGATTTCGGCTGCGACCTGCTTGTTCATGAGTCCAGCGGTGACCAGAACCATCACCTCCCGCTCCCGGGCGGTCAGGGTCACGAAGTGCGCATGCAGGTCCGAGAGGATCTTGGCTTCATCGCGGCTATTTCGGTCGCGTTCGATCGCCGCCGCCACGGCATCCAGCATGTCCTGATCGCGGAATGGCTTGGTCAGAAAGTCGACAGCGCCGGCTTTCATCGCCCTGACCGTCATCGGGATATCGCCGTGACCGGTCATGAAGATGATGGGAATGTGGATGCCCGCCCTGGCAAGGTCGACCTGAAAGTCGAGACCGCTCAGTCGAGGCAGCCTGATGTCAAGGATCAGGCAACTGGCAACATCCGGAAGCTTGCTCTGCAGAAATTCGGGAGCCGACCCGAACACTTCGACGCGCAAGCCCACTGACCGGAAAAGACTCCTGAGTGCTTCACGCACCGACGCGTCATCGTCGACAACGTAGACGATCGGCTCCTCCGCGCTGGCAACGTTGCGAGGCGATGTCGAACGGCCGATCACGGCGTATCGTCCTCCTGCTGTATCGGCAAGCTGAACTGAAACGTCGCACCGGGCCCCGCATTGCCGGAGGCTGACAGCCGCCCGCCATGAGACTCGACGATCGATCGGCAGATCGACAGGCCCATGCCCATGCCGCCGGATTTGGTGGTGAAGAAGGGGTCGAACAGCCGGTCGGCGTTCTCGGCGGCCAATCCGACGCCGCAGTCGCTTACCGTGACCAGAATTTGACGACCTTCATCCTGATGCGTCCGGATCACCAGCTCGCGCGGTCGGTCGGTGACGGGTTGCATCGCTTCAATGCCGTTGACGACGAGATTGAGGATTACCTGCTGCAGCTCGATCCGATCGCCGAGGACCAGGCCGAGGCCGGGGGCCAGTTCCATACGCAGCGACGTCCGCTGGCCGAACAGTTCGCGATGCAGCAAGGTGATCACCTCGTTGACGACTTCATTGATGTCCAGCGGCACTTTCTGGTAGGCGGTCTTGGTTACCAGAGCACGGACGCGCTGGATCACTTCGCCAGCCCGATTACCGTCATTGACAATCGATTCCAGAGCGGTGTGCGCTTCCTTCAGGTCGGGAGTTTCGCGGTCGAGCCAGCGCAGGGCGGCCGCGGCGTTGGCGACGACGGCAGCGAGCGGCTGGTTTACCTCATGGGCGATCGATGCAGCCAGTTCCCCGAGAGCCGTCACGCGCGCGACGTGCGCGAGTTCGGCCTGCGCCTCATGCAGTTTCTCTGCGGCTTGCTTGTGTTCCGTGATATCCGTCACCGCTCCGACAAATTCGATGCCGCCCGATGCATCGGTCACAGCATGCGCCGTCGCATGGACATATTTGGTCGAGTCGTCGGGCAGCAGCAATCGATATTCGTGATCGAAATCCCTCCCGTCGCTGGACGCCCGGTTGATGGTCTGTTCCGCGCCCGCTCGATCGTCGGGATGAATGCGTTGAACGACCATGTCGATCGTGACGAAAGGTGCCTTGTCGTAGCCAAATATTCGGAAAGTTTCGTCCGACCAGATGATTTCGCCGGTGGCGACACGCCAGCCGAAGCTGCCGGTGTGGCTCAATCGCTGCGCTTCGGCCAAATAGTTCCCACTCTGCCGCAGGGCGTTTTCAGCCTCCTTGCGCTCGGTGATGTCCTCGCATGCGATCAGGACGATCAACCGGTTATTCTGCCGTCGCACGGCTTTGGCGTTTTCACGAACCCATAGCGCCGAACCGTCCTTGCGGACCTTTCGGATCTCCCAACTGTGGGTTTGGCCGATATTGTCCAGGCAGACGGCAACATTATTCCGGACCCGGTCCCGGTCTTCCTCAAAGAAGACTTTCAGCACAGTTTGCCCAAGCAATTCGCTGATCGGATAGCCGAGCTGCGTGGCACCAAAAGTGTTCACGGACAAGACGGTGCCGTCCGCATCGACCATGAAGTACATGACCGGGTTGTGCTCGAAGACCTCCCTCCACTGCGCCTCGCTGTCGCGCAGCGCTTCTATCGAACGCTGTTCGGCGACTGCTCGACCCTCGAGCGCGGCTTCCATCTGCCTGCGGGTACTCGCTACCATGCGTATCATGATCAATGAGACGAGCAGCACGGCGATGAGCAGCACGATGGCAATCAGGTCGGCAGGGGCCGTCGGTGCGGGACCGAATACGAGCCAGATGCACGCCGCCGCCAGCAACGCCAGCGCCATGCCGCCGAGCAGCGATTGCTCAGCAGAGCGCCAGGATTTCAGTGTCCGGTTACGCATGGCAGCCATCCGTGCCCGCGCCGCGACGTCAGGTGATCACGACCATCAGCGGCAGCAACGTGGCCCTCCCAACGGACTGCATCTTAGCAGCTTTTCAAGGCTCGGAGGTTATGGTGCATCGCGATATGCGCCGCGTCTCAAGCCCTTTGCCGTCGGGACCGTTCGTGCGCCTAAACCTAGGTATGCTCCTCTCAGCCAAACGTAACGTACGGATCAACCTCCGTACAATGGTCCGGCGCATCTCCGCGATTACGCTCACTGGATAGCCGAGCCGCACCTGAGCGACCTGCTCGCATTGGACGTTGCATGTCGTCGCCGTTGTCCGGAATAGCTGCTTTGTTAATCCCGCTTGCTTAACGACCGCCGTCTTGTCCCGCCACAAATCTGGGGATTGATATGTCAAAGCCAAGCCTGCGATTGATCCATTGCTCGAATGGCATCGGACCGGAAGCAAGGCACCGGCCGCGCGGCGGCAGCTTCCGACCATTCGTTATTCGTGGAGGCTATGGATCCGTGCCGGGCGAGCGTTCATGGGAGGCTGCCCTTGAACTGATAGATCTTGGCTTTCTGGTTTTCTTTGGTAATTATCTTGCCCTCGTGGAGGCGAGTACGGCCGTTCTCGGCGGCCGCAATTGGACTGATCCCGAAAACACCAGCTAGATTGACGTGGTGCGCCCGAACCATCTGCCGCGACCGGGTGGGCCGCTGCAACAGCGCCTCTGGCGCATCGTTCGCATCGACGCTCTGTCCCTCCGGGTTGCGCTATCTGCCTCGTCACATCGGGCAGCTTCGGCATCTTCCGACCCGCAGGCAGCAGATCACCCTGCTGACCTGCGCGTCTCGAATTAGGAGATCAGTGCCTGATGTTACCGCTCGACAAGATCGCGCTCTTCATCGACGGCGCCAATCTCCATGCGACCTGCAGAGCGCTCGGTTTCGACGTCGATTACAAGCGTCTGCTCAAGGAATTCCAGAGTCGTGGCGTGCTGCTGCGGGCGTTCTATTTCACAACCATCATCGAGGATCAGGAATATTCATCGGTCCGCCCCCTCATCGATTGGCTCGACTATAACGGCTATACCGTCGTTACCAAGCTCACCAAGGAGTTCATCGACGCCGGCGGCCGCCGCAAGGCGAAGGGCAGCATGAATATCGAGCTCGCCGTCAATGCGATGGCGCTCGCCGGTCATATCGACCAGATGTTTCTGTTCTCGGGCGATGGGGACTTCCGCCCCCTGCTCGAAGCGATGCAGCGCCGCGGCGTCCACGTTACCGTCGTCTCTACCAATGCCAGCCAGCCGCCGATGGTGGCTGACGAATTGCGGCGGCAGGCCGACCTCTTCGTTGACCTCGTGGAATTGAAGCCCAAGCTCGGGCGCGATCCGTCGGTGCGGCCGGGACCACGCGAGATACGCCAGCGATCGCCCCAATTCGCGTCGCGCGGGGCGATCAATGGAAATGACCTCACGGAATGATTTCTCGACGCTAACCGGCCGGCGCCGAAAACCACAGCATGAGCTTGAGCCCCGGAGAATTGTCGCGCATCTCGATCCGTGCGCCGTGAAGGCGGGCGACGGCGGCCACAAGGCTGAGCCCGAGACCGTTTCCCGGCGTGTAGCGGCTTTGCTCGAGCCGGTAGAAGCGCTTGAAGACATGCTCATGCTGGTCGGCGGGAATTCCCGGCCCGTCATCGGCGATCGAGACCACCGGCCTGCCATCGATGGTCTCGTTCGCCACCACGACATGCCCTCCGGCGCGCCCGTGCTTGATCGCATTGTCGACGAGATTGGCGATCGCATCGAAGATCAGATCGCGATCGCCCGTCACCAGCACCTCGCGCTCGCCGACGATGGTGAGACGGGTGCCGTCCGGTTCGGCCGCCGCATCGTACAGCTCGACGACCTCACCGGCGATTTCGACCAGGTTCACGATGCGGAACGCGCCCTTGCGCTCCCGGGTCTCAATTTGCGCAATCCGCGTCAGCGAGGAGAATATCCGCAACACCGCGTCGAGGTCGGCGATGGTGTCGCCGATCAGCGATTGATCGTCGGCGCCATCGCGCTGACCGTGATAGGCCTTCTCCAGCCGCCCGCGCATCCGCGTCAGCGGGGTCCGCAGATCGTGCGCGACGTTGTCGCTGACCTGTTTGACCTCGGCCACCAGGGTTTCGATGCGGTCCAGCATCTGATTGAGATTCTCCGCAACGCGATCCCATTCGTCATTGGAGCCGCGGAGCGGGATGCGCTTGTCGAGGCCGCTCTGCATGATGGCCCGGCTGGTCGCGTTGATCGATTCGATCCGCCCGACCGTCCGCCGCGTCACCAGAATGCTGGCGACTGCCGCCAGCACGAAGATCAATGCGATGCCCGAGATCACCGCGAGCTTCATCTGATC
>WNFR01010112.1_pt1 | contig 13039 bp, 13 predicted proteins | sample 5400221 | NCBI WGS metagenome assembly WNFR01 (sample SAMN13153357, study PRJNA577476) | soil metagenome | isolation source: 40 cm soil under Madrone tree | place: USA:California | collected 2016-06-14
TCGTGACCGGCCATCGCGTTCATGATCAGCGCAGCGTCACGCACTGTTTTTGTCAGCGGCCCGACTTGATCGAGCGACGAAGCAAACGCGACGAGGCCGAAGCGAGAGACCCGTCCGTAACTAGGTTTAACTCCGACAACGCCGGAGAGGGCGGCCGGTTGTCGGATCGAACCTCCGGTGTCGGTGCCGAGCCCGCCGAACGCAGCATCGGCGGCGACAGCCGCGGCGGAGCCGCCGCTCGATCCACCCGGCACGCGCGACAAGTCCCACGGGTTCCGAGTCGGTTTCACGCTCGAGTTTTCCGTGGAAGAACCCATCGCAAACTCGTCCATGTTTGTTTTGCCAAATGGAATCGCGCCGGCCGCTCGTAATTTTCGAATGACTGTCGCGTCATAAGGCGCGCGATAGTTGCGCAAGATTTTCGATGCACACGTGCACGGCTGTCCCGCCACGTTGATGATATCTTTAATCGCGATCGGCACACCCCCGAGCGGAAGATCGACATCTGCTTTTTCCGCCTCCCCGGCCGCAGCTTCGAAATCGATCGAGAGGTAAGCGTCGATTTTTGGATTGATGTGCTTCGAAATCGATCGAGAGGTAAGCGTCGATTTTTGGATTGATGTCTTCAATGCGCTCTTGTAGCGCATCGAGCACTTCGCGTGGCGAAATTTCGCGACGGCGCAACAGAGATTGCAAGTCGGCGATATTGAGCGCCAGCAAGGCAGGCCGGCTCATTCGATCACTTTCGTGACGATGAAGAGATTGTTCGCCTTGTGCGGGGCGTTGCTGAGCGCTTGCTCGGCTGTGAACCAATCGCGCGGCTCGTCTTCGCGAAAAACATTAAACACCGGAATGGCATGCGCGGCTGCTTCCACGTGGCTCACGTCCACTTCGCGCAGTTTCGCGGCGTATTTTAAAACATCGCCCAGTTGTTTTTGAAACAAGCGCGTTTCTTCACCGGTCAGATTCAGTCGCGCAAGTTTCGCGACGTAGGCAACATCGAGATCGGAAGTGTCAGCCATCGATTGTCGATCAAAAATGCAAGTGACTCATCAACCAAACAACTGCGATGGCGAGCGCGATAGCGAGAACGATAAATACGATCCGGCCTTCGCGTCGCGCCTTGCGCAGCGAACCGCGCCGGTGCGTCCTCCGATCATCGTCGCCGTAACGTTTGTCCTGCAAAGCGACCGAAACATCGAGGCGGCTGCGGCCGGCGTTGGCTCTCCTTCGCAATTCTTCTCGCTGTCGCCGCGAAGTCTCCTCTGCGACTCGCGGTGCATCCGCGATTATGCGCTCGAGTTTTTCAACCTTGTCCCGCAGGTCAGATTCCCGGTGGGCCAGCTCTTTCTGTTTTCGATCCAGCGGCGTGGCCAATCTAGGCGAGCGACGAAGCATGAAACATCACCGGGTGGACGAAGCCATCCAGAAAAAAAGAAAGAGCGCGATAAAACCGAAAATGATCAGGGGCAAACTGAAGACGAAGCCAATTTGCAGCCATTGAAAAAGTGAGCGGCCGCCGGTGAGTTCCATAAGGTCCGGCGCAACTTCGGGCAGCGGAGCATCGCCCGCGCTATCGCCGGTTGCCTGAAGCCGGCTGCGTTGCTGGCTGAATTCCGCGCGCGCGTCGTCCACCGCGCTCAGTGCCCGGCTCAATTCCTTGTGCAACTCCGCCGGATTCCAGCTCTTCGGATCGATCGCTTCGATCAATTGCAGATGCTGCCCAAAACTTTCGCGCACCGCGCGGAGTTGCTCGAGCCTTTTCTGCGTGTCGTAGGTTTCTCGCTCGAGGACGACGAGCGAGCGCGTCAGCTTGTCGGTCATTTCCGCGCGCCCCCGTTGGAGTTCTTCCTGCCGGCGGCTCAGTTCTTCGAGTTCCCGTTTTTGCTTTTCGATTTGTTCCTGCTGGCGCTTGAGCTGGAGCAATTGTTCCTGCGCCTTTTGCACCTGCGAATCGAGATGCTCGGTGGAGAGCGATTCGTCTTCGCTCAATTCCAGCATTTGTTCGATCGGTCGAATTTTTTCTGCCATGGCATCCGGTCGCGTAGTTGGCTCGCCCGGGCTCAATCACGCAGGCTTGCCGCTGACGTCACATTAATGAGGAGCGTTTCAGAATTCCAGATTTTTCCCGAAAGAATTTTTTGCGATCAAAGGCGCTTTCAGGTCTCGGCCATTCTGTAAGTGTAGGGGACGACGCTGTCGTCCCGGAAGTTAACGGCTTCCCGTACAAAACGGAAAGCTACCGCCCCGGCATCATTTCGAGCAATAGGCCCTTGAAATATTCGGTCTCGGGCAATGTGGGGAGCACGGGGTGATCGGGCGCCTGTTCGAATCGGTAGAGTTTTCTGGCCGACCGCCTCGCGTCGACAAGTGCGTCCATGATGGTCTGCGCAAACGCGGCCTCACTCACGTGATGCGAACACGAAAACGTCGCGAGCAGACCATCTTTCGATAAAAGTTTGAAGGCGCGCAGGTGCAGCTCGCGATAACCGCGCAAGGCGTCGCGCAAGCCGCTTTTTGTTTTCGTAAACGATGGTGGATCGAGAACGATCAAGTCGTACTGGGCCTGCGCTTTTTCAGCACCGCGCAGGAATTGAAAGACATCGGCCTCCATCCAGCGCACCTTCAATCCATTTCGTGCCGCGTGACGTTTCCCGGCGGCGATGCCTTCGTCGCTTTCTTCCACAGCGGCAACGTCAGCCGCTCCGGCGCGCGCGCACGAAAGAGCGAAGGCGCCTTCATTTGCAAAGCAATCGAGCACACGGCGTCCGGCCGCATGCTGGGCGACCGCTCGATAGTTCGGCCGCTGGTCAAGATAAAGGCCCGTCTTTTGCGCGTTCAAAAGATCGACACCGAAGTTCAAGCCGTCTATTTCGATTTTGATCTCGGTGGTAGCGCTTCCGCGCAAAATACCCTTTCTCAAGTCCAAACCTTCCGCGCGACGGATCGGCGCGTCATTTCGCTCGATGATAGTGATTTTTTCTCCGAAAAGATCGACAATCGCATTCACGATCAAGTCTTTCCGCATGTCCATTGCCAGGGTTAGCGTTTGCAGAATAAAATGGTCACTATAGCGATCGATAATAACGCCGGGCAATCCGTCGCTTTCGCTCCAAACCACGCGACCAAGTTTTGGATCGACCTCGCGCCGGACGCGGTAATCGACCGCTTGCGCGATGCGACGCGTGAAAAAATCGAGATCGAGCTCCTGCCGTTGGCGCGAAAATCGGCGTGCGACGATTTGTGATTTCGAATTATAAATCGCGCTGCCGATCAAACGATCTTTGCCGTCCTTGAGTGAAACCACGTCGCCATCGGCCGGATCCCCAAAAATCTTCAGCACCTCGCTGAAAAAAACCCAGTCGTGTCCATGCAAAATCCGGGCACGCGGTTTGACGACGATTCCAGCCATGCGCTAATGATGTCTCACTTATGCAGAGCACTCCACAATCGATTGTCGATCTTCCCGGAATCAAAAAACTGCGCAGCGGAAAAGTCCGCGAAGTTTTCGATCTCGGCGAAACCCTACTCTTTGTCGTGACGGATCGGCTTTCCGCCTTCGATGTAATCCTGCCCGATCCAATTCCACACAAAGGCGCGGTCCTGAATCAGCTCTCCGTTTTTTGGTTCAATCGCTTCGAGAAGATCAACAACCACTTTGTCACGGCCAACTTCGAGGAGTTTCCAAAAAGTCTGCAGCGATTCCGCGAGCAGATTGCCGGTCGTTCCATGATTGTGCGCAAGACCAAACCGTTACCAGTGGAGTGCGTCGTGCGCGGTTATCTGGCCGGCTCCGGCTGGAAAGAGTATCAGGAATCGCGAAGCATCTGCGGAGAAAAATTGCCCGCCGGATTGAAACTCGCGTCGCAATTGCCGAAACCAATTTTTACGCCGGCGACAAAGAGCGACATCGGCCACGATCTTAATATCGACATGAATGAATGCCGGAGAATTCTCGGTGACGAGGTCGCAACCAAAGTACGCGATCTCAGTTTGGAAATTTATTCTGCGGGTCGCGATCACGCCGCGCATCGTGGAATCATCGTTGCGGACACGAAATTCGAATTCGGGACGGTCGATAGAAAATTGTTGTTGATCGACGAATGCCTGACCCCCGATTCGTCTCGCTTCTGGCCAAAAGATCGATATGTCGTCGGCCAAAGTCCGCCGAGCTTCGACAAACAATTTGTGCGCGATTATCTTGAGACGCTGGACTGGAATAAGACGCCGCCCGCGCCGAAGTTGCCCTTGGGGATAATCGAAAAGACCTCGGCGAAGTACGTTGAGGCGTTCGAGCGTTTGAGCGGTGAGAAGCTGCTATAGCGGCGCTCTCTGAGTCGCATTAAATAATTCCGCGGTCATAGACCGCCGCTACAGCAAATCGCTCACGAGCAATTTTTCTTCTTTCAACTCCGCAACTGACTTGTCGATCTTGGTGCGACTGAAGTCGTTGATCGAAAGTTTTTGCACGATCTCCCATTTGCCACCGCGAACGCGCACCGGAAACGAGGAAATCAAGTCACGATCGACATCGTAGCTTCCATCCGAGCAAACCGCGACGCTGTGCCAATCATCGCGTGGCGTGTCATTGTTGAGAAAGCGCACTGTATCGACGATAGCGTTCGCGGCCGAGCCCGCCGAGGAAAGGCCGCGCGCCTTGAGTACGGCGGCGCCGCGCTGCTGAACCGTGGCTATGAATTCTTCTTTTAGCCATTTTTCGTCGGTGATTACTTCGTTGGCCGGTCGATTGTCGATCTTCGCGTTGTAAAAATCGGGATACTGCGTGGCGGAATGATTGCCCCAGATAGTCATGTTCGTCACCCGCGTGATCTCGACGCCCGCTTTGTGCGCGAGTTGAGCGCGCGCACGATTTTCGTCGAGACGCGTCATGGCAGACCATCGATCGCGCGGGATTTCTTTTGCGTTGTTCATCGCGATCAAACAATTTGTGTTGCATGGATTTCCGATCACTAGCACGCGCACATCGGCGGCGGCATTCTTCTCAATGGCCTGGCCCTGGCCGGTAAAAATCTTGCCGTTGATCCCGAGCAAATCCTTGCGTTCCATTCCAGCCTTGCGCGGCACGCTCCCGACGAGCAGAGCCCAGTTGATATCGCGAAATCCTTCATCGAGATCGGCTGTCGGCCCGATTGATTGCAAAAGTGGAAACGCGCAGTCGTGCAATTCCATGATCACACCATCGAGCGCGCCGAGTGCGTTCAGAATTTCGATCAAATGCAAGGCGATCGGTTGGTCGGCACCGAACATCTCGCCCGAAGCGATGCGGAAAATGAGCGAGTAGCCAATCTGCCCGGCGGCGCCGGTGACCGCGACTTTAATCGGGGACTTCATAGTTCTCTTATCCGCAGATTAACACAGATTCACGCAGATTTTCTGAAATCGTGCTCATGCTCCTAATCGATACTGGATACTGCGCGGCGCGGGCGATTGGGGTCAACTCTGCTTTAGATACGCCCACTTTTTTTCAGCAGCACACGGATGAGATTCATTCGTTTTCGTTCGTTTGCGCTGGAGCGCAGTTGAGAAATCGTGCGTTGCATTCGTCGTGTCCAATTGGCGCTGGCCGACGTGCCCGGAACGTTAAAGCGATATTTTCGCCGAAGCAGGTCAGTCAGCATAACGACCGCGATCCACGATTCGCATTTGAAGAGCGCTTCCATGATGGCCGGATGAAAATCCCGGGCAAAGTCTATTGATTCATTTGCCGGCTGGAATTGTGCGAACTCGGCAATTTTGTTCAATTCGTGGCGCGACTGGTCCGATGTCGATGTTGCATGCTCGACTGCTTCCTCCCACAACTTTCGCAATGGCTTGTGATCGTGCGTCGCGTAAGTGGCGACGGAGAGCCGCTCATATTTCGTTCCGGCGATGACCCGATTGTGATGCATTTCCCATTGCGGAATCTTGAATCCAGCGATGCCTAACGAAAGCAAATGGGGCCGGACATAATCGGGCACCGTTCCCAAATCTTCGCCGATCACGCGCGTGCCGCCACACTCCTCGAGGACCACCCGCAGATACTCTTCGCCTTCCCGGCGGTTCGCTGCGCAATTCTCCGACGTCGAATCGTCGCGCGGCGCGAAATGCGGAACGCGTCCATGGGCTCGCGCCAGCATCTCCTCCCAGTCGAGCGGAAGAAACTCCTTGTTTCGCGTCGGCCGCCACGGAAAAGCATAAATCCGATAAAACCCGAGGACATGATCGATGCGAAAGAGATGAAATGTGCGTCTTACGCCACGGACGCGATGCCGCCACCATTCGAAATTGTTTCCGCGCATTACCTCCCAGCGATAAAGGGGAATACCCCAGTTCTGCCCCCATTTCTGCGTGAACTCGTCTTCCTTGAAAAACGGCTCGGGCGGCGCGCCGCCGCACCAATCGAGTGCGAATTCGTCAGGGCGCGCGAAAACGTCCGCGCTGTGATAGCTGATGCCGAATGGAACATCGCCCATCAGGGCCACGCCACGCTGCGCGGCATACGATTTCATTTCGCGCCATTGCTTGTGCGCGATCCATTGCACGTAACGAAAGAAACTCTGGCGCGCCAAGAACGTTTGTTGCCGATCTTGCGAGAGGTCACGCAGCCACCCACGCGCCTTTTCGATACTTCGATGTTCCGTCCGCCATTTGTCCCACGCCTCCGAACCACCGTTCTCCTCCATCAACGCGCGAAAGAACGCGTAGTTATCGAGCCAGGGCGCTTCCTCTAGGCAAAATTTCTTGAATTTCGATTGTCGCTCCTCCGTGCCGCTCGTCGCGAAATTCGAAAACGCCTTTTCGAGCAGCCGGCGTTTTAATTTCTTAACCCGCCGATATTTCACCGAACCCTCGCGCAATTGCGCAAGATCGCCATCTGCAACAGTGATGTCGAAGTCCTGGCGGGTTAAATCTTTGGGCGATCCAGGCGCCAAATGCAAGGTGGTCGGCTCAAGCGCCATCGCGCTGATCGCATTGTAAGGGCTGTTGTCGTGGCCGGTCTCGTTGATCGGAAGCAATTGCACGAGCTTAAAACCGATCTCCGCTGCCCAATCGGTAAACTCGCGCAACGCCGCCACGTCTCCGATGCCGAGATCGTCTTCCCGGCGCAGGGCAAACAGCGGCGCCAGCACGCCTGCGATCTTCTTTTCCGGCGAAAGATTCATTTCGGTCGGCAGACTACGCAGCTTTTCTGGCGACCAGAACCCTTTCTCCGATCTGCGTAAATCTGCGGATGTTTATCCCTTCTGTATCTGCCAGTCTTCAACGAGCTCGTTCGGAATCTCTTTCAAAAAACGCGACGGCCGCTGAAAGACATCACCGTATCCGCCGCTCAATCGCATGTGCGGATAGGTGAGATAGAGTTCATCCCGCGCACGCGTGATCGCGACGTAGAAAAGGCGCCGCTCTTCTTCGAGCGCGTCTCGCGTGTCGAGCGAGCGGCTGCTCGGGAACATGCCGTCCGTGAGCCAGATCAAGAAAACAGTATGAAACTCGAGCCCCTTCGCCTGATGCACGGTGGAAAGATTGACCGCTTCTTTGTCCGCGCTTTGGTTGGGCGCGGCTTCGGCATCGACATTGCTAATGAGTGCCAGTTGCGAAAGAAATTCGTTCACGTCTTTGAACTGACGTGAGAAAGCGGCCAGCTGATCGAGATCTTCGCGGCGCAATTCGTAATTGGTGAAATTCATCTTCGCGTAATCGTCGTAAATCGCTTCCACCACCGACGTAATCATTTCCGAGGGTGGATTCGGCTGACCGGCCGGCGCGATTTCATCCAGGGTGTGGGCCAGTTGCGTCCACGATTTTCGCGACTTCGCGCTCACGTTCATCGCCAGTAAACGTTCGCTCCAGGAACTAATTTCACCGCGCTCGTTCAACGATCTCTCCCATGCGTTCCAAAGATTTTCCCCGCTCCGATTACCAATGCCGGGTAACAATTTCACCATCCGCTTGAACGCAACTTCATCGCGCGGATTGGCAGTGAACCGGATGAACGATGTTACGTCCTTGATGTGTGCCTGCTCGAAAAAGCGGACGCCGCTCGTGATCTGATAGGGGATGCCACGGCGTGACAATTCCAACTGCAGTTCGATCGCGTGATAATGCGCGCGATATAGCACGGCGATGTCGCCAAGGTCGACATCTTCATCGCGCAACTCGAGAATTCGCTGCGCGACAAATTGCGCCTGCTCGCTGCCGTCATTCAGCGCGACCAGAGCCGGTTTCACCGCGTGTGATTCGCGAGTCGGCGCGAGATTCTTGCGAAATTGTTTTTCGTTCGCGGCGATGGCGGCATTCGCCACCTCCAAAATCTCGGGTACGCTCCGGTAATTCATCTCGATCTTAAAAACCTGCGCGTCCGGATAACGTTTCGGGAATTCAAGAATGTTTTGGAAATTGGCCCCGCGCCATGAGTAAATCGACTGCGCGTCATCGCCTACCACCATGACGTTGCGATGATCGCAGCCGAGCGTATCGATCAGATCCGCCTGAATCTTGTTCGTGTCCTGATATTCATCGATCAGGATGAACTGAAACTGGCGGCGATAAACCGCCGCGATCTCTTCGTTCTGTTGCAACATCGATAACGTCTTTTCGAGCAAGTCATCGAAATCCACCGAGTTCGTCGCTTTCTTCTTTTTTTGATAGCGCGCCTGTACATCTTTGATTTGCTCGAGCAGAGGCAGGAAATACGGGAATTTCTCCGCGAGTAGTTCTTCCATCGCCGTCTCCGTATTCACGACAAAGCTGAAAATTTCCGCCAGCACATCGCCTTTTGGAAACCGGATCTCTTTCGGATCGATTCCCGCATTTGCGATTACTGTGTTGATCAAATCTTTTTGATCTTCGCGGTCCATGATGGTGAAACCGCTGTTGTAACCGAGCGCGCTGCCGTGGCGCCGCAGCATCCGATTGCCGATCGAGTGAAACGTTCCGCCCCAGATTCCGCTCGCATCCACCGGCAACAAATTCGCGACCCGATCGAGCATTTGCCGCGCGGCTTTGTTCGTAAACGTGAGCAACAGAATGTTACGCGGATCGATCCCGTTCTCGAGTAAATATGCCACGCGGTAGGTAAGCGTGCGCGTCTTTCCCGAGCCCGCGCCCGCGATGACGAGCAGCGGCCCCGGCGACGCCGTTACCGCAGCGAACTGCTGTTCATTCAGTTCCGCGGCATAATCGATGTGGATCGATGTCGATCTTGCTGGGCGTTGCAACGTGTATTGGCGTGACATAATGCCTGTCCGGCTCGGACCCGGTTACGCTGCGGTGTGCCGAAACGCACTTCAACCGAAAATCCATCGCACGATTGCCAACCTGCAATGCACTAATCTCAGCCTTCCCGTTTCCTTCCGATCTCCTCGAGCAATTCGATCTGAATTTGCTGAATTTCGAAGAGCCGATTGTATTGCCGGCGCAGGAGGTGATCGATCTTTTCGTGGAGGTGCCGGATTTCGAGCTCGGCCTTGAGGTTGACCTTGTAATCATTTTCCGCGCGCAACCGGTCACGCGCTTCCACGCGGTTCTGGCTCATCATGATGACTGGTGCCTGGAGCGCGGCGAGGCATGAAAGGATCAAATTAAGCAGGATAAATGGGAACGGATCGAAAGCGCGGGTCGCGAGAAGAACGACGTTGATCGCAATCCAAAACACGATCATTACCCCAAACGAAATGATGAATTTCCAACTTCCGCCAAATGATGCGATCCGATCGGAGAGCCGCTCGCCAAACGTCAGCTTTATCTCGAATTGCTCGGCGATGTTGCTCGCGAGGATTTCATGTTGCTGTAAACTTTCGATGACTTCGTTATCGAGTTCGGAAAGTTCCCCGATCTCATCCTGGAGAACTTCTTTGACATACTCCTTTCGGAATTGGCCGAGATCGTCCAAGCAAATGAAGCCTTTCCCGTCCCAGCCCGGCCTGCGTTTCTTGATGAACTCGACTAGCGTCGGCCGAACCAATTCCCCTCATGCGGCGATTTCGGTCTTTTGCAGACCTGGCAGATTTGTGTAGCGGGCGCGCTCTCCTTCATCGAATCTTTTCCCCAGAATAGAACTGCTGCAGCGTGGTTGTCGATGCTGCGCCTGGACTAAACGCCCTGTGCTAATCAAGCTACTGCCTTTTCACACATGCCGAACGATGCCGTAAAGCTCATCGAATGTCCGCGCGACGCCTGGCAGGGCCTCAAGCGGCAAATTCCGACCGAAATTAAGGTCCAATACCTGCGCGCGCTCATCGGGGCCGGTTTCAAACACATCGACGCGGTGAGCTTCATTTCGACGAAGGCCGTGCCGCAGATGGCCGACAGCGAAAAGGTGCTCGAGCAACTCGGGACGCCGGATCGCGTCGAGATCATCGGCATCGTGGTGAACGAGAAAGGCGCGGACCGCGCCATTGCTACCGGGGCCGTCAGCACGCTCGGCTATCCCTGTTCCATTTCCGAGACGTTCCTGCGCAAAAATCAAAACCAATCGCCGGAAGAGAATTACGAAGTGCTGAAGACGATCAAGAAACGGGCCGACGCGGCCGGGATCGACATGGTAGTCTATATCTCAATGGCATTCGGCAATCCGTACGGCGATCCGTGGAACGAGGACAAAGTGCTTCAAGCGGCAGAGAACATCGCCGGCCTCGGGATTCGCTCGATCTCGTTGGCGGATACGGTCGGCGTTGCCGCGGCGGAACTGATCAGTCGCGTGGTGGCTGCGGTGATGCGCGACTACGCTGAGTACGATGTCGGTGTTCACATGCACAGCACGCGCGCAGGCGCAGCGGCAAAAGTGCTGGCCGCTTACGACGCTGGATGCCGGCGTTTCGACGCGGCCATCGGCGGGCTCGGCGGGTGTCCCTTCGCGCAGGATGCGCTCGTGGGGAATATCCCCACCGAAGGAGTGCTCGAAGCGCTGGAGCAGCGCGGAGTGAGACTGCCGATCGCGAGCGAACTGGACAACGTCGTGGCGATGAATGCGGACATCAGCATGAAATTTTCCGGATAAGGAATCGATTCGTTTCCGCCATGTTCAATTCGATCTTAAACGTTGCGTTTCATTCGACCTTGAACGGGCGATTGGCGATCATAGAATGGCGGTTCTGGCGGTATTTGCGGCGATTACGGGATTGCTTTCCGGGAAACACGCCAATGAAGCGATGATGAACCAAATCGAAGCATCCGACCAATGGAGCTATTACCAGGCGAAAAGCATCAAGGCCGCGCTGCTCGATGCGAAAATGTCGCTCGCGACCGTAACCGACGAAAAAGACCGCGCGAAAGCAGCGCGCTACGAAGAGGAGCAAACCGAAATCAAATCGGAAGCGGAACGCAAGCAAGCCGACGCCAAATCAAATTTCCATCGACATGAGGTTTACGCACGCGGCGTAACCATGTTCCAAATCGCAATTGCTGTCGCCGCGATTTCCGCGCTGACGAAAAAGCGCCGATTCTGGCTGGTGAGTCTGCTGTTCGGCTCGGCTGGTTGCGTTTTTATTGTGCTCGCGGCGAGTGCTCATTAATTTCATGCGCGTTCTTGGTATCGACGCTTCCTTGCGCAACACCGGCGTGGCCATTATCGATGCAAACAACGGCAAATTGCGCGCGCTTTATTTTGGGACGATCCACAATACGAGTTCGCTTCGTTCCTCCGCCTGCCTGGTCGCGATCCGTGATCGGCTCGCGGAGTTAATCCGTTTGCATGAGCCCGATTGCTGCGCGCTCGAATCGGTCATTTACGTGCAGAGTTACAAGACGGCGATCCTCCTTGGCGCCGCGCGGGGCGCGGCTATCCTTGCCGCCGCCGAAAATGGCCTTCCCGTTTTTGAATACGCTCCCACGCGAATTAAACAGGCGACGGTCGGGCGCGGAGGGGCGGGAAAAAATCAGGTCGCATTCATGGTGCGCGCACTTCTGGGTCTGACCGAAACACCGGGTGCAGACGCAGCCGACGCGCTGGCCATCGGTCTCACCCATTTGCGTTCACAGGAAGCAACCCACCGAGGGATTCCAGCCGAAAAACAAATATGAACGAGACATTTGAGTGCCGTTGGCTCGGCCGCATGAATTTTCAGGAAGCGCTCGCGTTGCAAGAGGAATTGGTCGCGAAAAAGCGGGAGAATCGCAGCACCGGCGACGAGTTGCTTCTTCTCGAGCACGAACCGGTTTATACGATCGGCCGAACGCCGGACCAGTCGAGCCTGGTCGATGCCGGCCATCTGCCGCATCCGCTTTTTGCGATTAATCGCGGCGGCCAGGCGACCTATCACGGTCCCGGCCAGTTGATCGGTTATCCAATTATTGATCTGCGCCGGTGCGGACAGGATCTCCATCGCTATTTACGCTGGCTGGAAAAGCTTTTGATCAAGACGCTCGTCATTTACGAAATCTCAGCGAAGACGCGTCCCGGCCTCACCGGCGTCTGGATTGAAAATCGCAAGATCGCGTCCATTGGCGTAGGCGTGCGCCATTGGATCACGATGCATGGTTTCGCCCTCAACGTCTGCGGCGATCTTACTCCGTTTGATCGCATTATTCCGTGCGGCATCCAGAACGTGACCATCACTTCGCTTGAAAAAGAGACCGGGACGACCTTTTCACCCGAGGAGGTGGGCCGGCGCGTTGCCGAAATCGCATTCCACACGATCGCCAATCTCATGACTGAGGGGTCTCTCATCCAAGTTTCCGGCAGCCCGACAACGCATTTTTGATTTAACAATGGCCATCCCACTCGAAGACAACGTCAGCGACATCATCGGCAAAGCGCAGCGTGGTTTGCGCATTTCCGATACCGAGCTTGCAGAAAAAGCGCGCGTCAGCTCGCAAAAAATCCGCAAATTGCGTGAAGGGGATTTCGATGAACTGGCGCTGTTGCGTATTGCGCCGGCCCTGGGCCTTGCAGCGCGCGCTTTGTGCGAGCTTGCAACGGGCGAATGGTATCCAAAAAAAATCGATGAGCAGGTGGGCCTCCGCCAATTCAACACCCGTTATCACGACATGGCCGTCAATGCCTATCTCATTTGGGATTCGAAAAGCCGTGCGGCGGCAG
>WNFR01009379.1_pt1 | contig 13038 bp, 16 predicted proteins | sample 5400221 | NCBI WGS metagenome assembly WNFR01 (sample SAMN13153357, study PRJNA577476) | soil metagenome | isolation source: 40 cm soil under Madrone tree | place: USA:California | collected 2016-06-14
CATTCATGAAATGAGAGAAAATTACCCTCCCATTGGACCAACCAATTGATTGGTGTGTAAATGTTCAATTATCCCACTGTACAAGAGCTAGTTCCTCCCTCCACGCGTCTTGCTTCTCCTTGTTATCTGGGCTCAAACAACAATCTTTTTCGCAGGAGAACACAAGGACCGTGCCCCATTCCATACCGCGTCCACCTACTTCACCTTTCAGCAACTTCCTGATGACGTCCTTTCGTTCTACGCCTATTGTCGCACCATCATCCTTCGCAAGACGATCGCCATCAGCGCTAGACGCTGCGCCAACTATGTTGATCAGATTTGGCATAAGTTGACACTCGAACACGCGGCGCGAGCCGCAATGTGAACATGAAGGAATAGAAGTTGCGTCGTACCCACGCTTCGGTGGCGGATGTTGAACATTACATGCAGACTTGGTGACAGTTGTCGAACCTAATTTCCCTGGTAACGAAGGAAATAGTTGTTTGTATAGGTCGTCTGCTGCAAACGGTAAAGGGATTCCGCCAAAGTCGTACCTTCAAGACAATCAGAAAAAACAAAACAAATAATTTCTATGTGCATGCGAAGGCGCTCACCGCACACATTGTTGAGACTCGAGAGCTGCGCGCTCATTAAACCTTGAAAAGACATGATCCGTGCGTATTGAGTTTTCATATTTTTCGGATGTCCACGTGTGACACTCTTGGTCGGCTCCAATATCTGTCACGGTACCGCTCGCATCTTTGTCCGGCGTTTGTTTAGGACGAGGTATGTATTCGCCAACGGTTGAAAGATACTGCGGAGCATAGGTTGGAGAAAGGTCCCACGATGTGCCGGTAAGTGTTGCAGATGCAAGCGCCACGACTAGCGATTTCGAGGACGACGTCGACGCGGTGTCACCATCACTGTCCGCGTGATCTTCTTCTGACCCCGAAACCTGCGACGTGATTGCGCCAGAAGGCCCAGGCGGTGCGAATGAATAGAACACGTCAGATCCCATACCAAAATTGGTTGCGCTAGTCATTTCGCCAGACATCTGGAACAGTGTGAACGCGATATGATTCCTAGCGCAAAAAGTTGCCACGAACGCACAGCAAATGGATTGACACCTTGATGTGTAGAACACGCGTCGAACCCTGACTGCGCTGCTCCATGTGCCCGTTTCCTTGCGAACTTGCGCTCAAGTCTTGAAGCGTAATCTTCGTTGTAACGCAGACCGCGCCACGCTCTGACACTGCCGAAACACCGGCGGTTTTATTTGATTTCACAGTTATGTTATTTTACAACATACCTCCCGGGCATCCGTTGGCAACCACTTTTTGCACATGCCCACACGTACACAGCCCTATCACATGGGCTATCTTGGAGCGGCGCCCACAATTGCACCAAGAGTTGCATCGGGTCCTTACAGTGCCGGCAATAACTCGAGTCGAAGGGAACTCTGGGTGAAAGCAGGGCCTGCGAGCGGAAATTACATATATTCATCAAAACCAGGGGTACATGTCTGCGTAGGAATGAGTCGTACAGGAGGACCACCGATCCTAGATACGGCGGCGTCGTTGAGATCTGCCGGAGACTCTATCGCACCGTCAGGTATTCCTAAGAGGACGGATGTTTCAACTTGAGAGAGATCGTCTTCATCCGAATCCGACCAATCTTGTTGTTCTGACGACGCCATCTTTTGCGTGCTCACTAAAAATTAGGATAGTAGTGATCAGTGGTGGGGAGTGATGACGTAGTAAACAGAAACGAATGGATATGGTATCAGCAAAGCATGAATGGTAGTAAATAGGAATCTTCAACGGCCGACTCGCGACCGGCTCGGACTCGTCATCTTGGTTCATCACGTAGCACACGGAATGGCCTGGGATGAGGGAATAAAAGCTGACCTGTCTGATTGATAGTCGCTGGAGAGGCGGCGGTGAGATCAGATGGAAAGGACAAGGACCACGGTGGTGTCACTGGTGTGAGTGTTTCAAGAGGATGATGTAACGTACTACTAGCACAGCCGCACATTTGCGGCACACGGTTCACGGTGCACACAGTTCTCTTTTAGGCAATCATCGGAATAAATCCTCCGTGCCTCTTAGATGCGCCGAACATGCCGATGTACGCGGGCTAGTGGGCGCATCTCTATCCTACCAGGATCACTCATCATCCCATGGACACCAAGACCAATTTTTGCTGGTTAAGCAAACAGGTTCAAATGTATCTTAATCCCTTCACTACCCTAGAGGGGGCTCGGAGTCTTTGAACGGACCACTTTAAGTCTGCATGTCGCGGACCTGCCAATTGGCCACGTAGCCGATGTGTGGATACTGCACCGCAGTGTTGGCGTCAAGGTCGGGATTTTGATTGCCCTAAGCGATCCCTTTTTGAGGTGTTGATTTTATGTTTATAGTAACTTGCCGGCACGCGAAAACGCTAAAGACCGTTCCGAGTCAACGCTCGTTGGCAGATCCGAATCATCGAAAAAGGGACGGCGCTTGTTCTGTGAGAAAGGCGTATTCAGGATGCAAGAGTACCATACGAGTGGGCGGTGATGAAAGGGAGCCGAAGATTCGGTCCAAGCTAATCATAGACATCAAGAGTTGTGGAGACGCATGCAACAATCTGACCATCGCAAACTTGTTATCTATTCGTGACATTTATAACTCCATGCTTTCCATCCGCATTATTCATTATCCGTTCCCACCCCAATGTCCTCCCCATCTCCCAAGAGGCGCGACCTATCCCCTGAGCCAGAACCTGCCAAGAAGCGCAGACGTGGTGCCACCCGACTGTCTTGTGCCGAGTGCAGAAGGTCGCTGCTTATTGTACCATCTTCTGTCCTCGCTGACCCTTCATTGTCAGACTAAAGCTTCGCTGTGATCGAGGCATCCCTTGTAGCTCCTGTCTCAAGCGGGGCTGCGGTGCCATTTGTCCTGATGGCAAGCCATTGATCCATCGATGTACATACGCAGCTCACCATCTCTTTAGGTTCGCTTACCACAGGACAGGGTAATCGGTACGTTTTCCCGAAGTCACCCGAAGTTCCCATTACTCACGCCCCTCGCTCCGTCTTTAGATTTGTACTTGCATCCACCCAAGAGTTGCATGAGAAAATTACGGAATTATGTTCTCGTATCCGAGATCTGGAAGATGGTCTTCGGACTTCACATAACCAGAACTCGAGCGACCCTCACCCTCTTCTTTCCGATGAGATGCTGCGCGTCAAGGCTCCTCTGCAACGTGAAGCCCCCCCCAGAAATCTGATGACCATAAATCAGCAAGAGGAAGAAAATAACCCCGACGTCATAGACTCTTTCGGTACGCTAGCAATTAATCGCTCAGGCCACACCAATTATTATGGCCAGTTTGCCAATTCGTGGGTAAGTAGGCAAGTCACCGTGCTTCGCACCGAAGATTTTGACATTCTTCGCTTTCGACCCGATAGTACTTCCTGCAGGTTCGGCAATGTGATTCGTTCCATCCCATGTCAACTGACTCTCCGTTTCAGAACGAGATGGAAGATGAGCCAAAGGATGACCCTCCCACGCATGACTTTCGTAACATCCTCCCTGCCGAAATACTGCAGTTTAGTGGCTCGTTCCCTCTCTCCCCGGTGGTCCGGCCGTCACTTGACACCGTAAAGGAGCGTCTCCGGAATCTCCATTGGTATCTTCCCACGGCGGAGAAGGCCGCAGAACTCCGTGATTTGTATTACACCTACGCTGCCTGGATGTCAGTTTTCCAATCTTCTTCATTGGGCTCGTTGTTTACAGAAACTCTGGTCTAGGTACAACCCCATCTCACTTTCCGAATTCAATGCAACCGTTTATTCCGTCCTTTTCAATACCCAGGTGTCATTGGGGATCAATGACGAGCCTAATGTTATACTGTCTCACAGGCTTTCTGTGATGTTCATGGTTCTTGCTATCGGGTGCCTCATGGATACTCGCCTTTCCTCATACGGTGCCGAAGCAGAGAAATACCACCAGCTTGCTCGTGCTGCACTCTTTCAGACGAGTATCTTTGACGAGCCGACCCTTGGGGCCGTCCAGGCATTGGTATGTAATTAATAGCAGACCCTGTCCAGGCTATTGATGTGCTTTCATCTTCAGTACTTGATGTCATTCTATTTGTTTTTCTCCGATAGGCATGGGTCATCTGGGGGCTCGCGCTGGGCAATCATGGGAATGGCAGTGAAGCTTGCTCAAAGTGTAAGTAAATTTGACGCGCGACGATTGTAAATGCTGATAATCACCGCTTTAGATTGGACTTCGTGAGCAATCCGTAGATTTAGTGCCAGATGACAAGTCCTAACATCGTTTCCTAAAGATCGCGATACCGGGCGTTGGAAGCTAGATGCGTCAGAGACTCAACGGCGACGGGAGGTATTCTGGGAGCTTTATGTTCACGATTCATGGCAGGCGAGTGAACAATTACCTCGTGTTTGAATCACCCCTTACGTCTTCCATGAGCAGTGCCTCACTTTTGGGCGCCCCCCAACTTTCACAGCGGCACAAGTAGATTGCAAAATGCCATTTCAGCATGACCCATCAGTTGATGATGCTTGTCAGTATTTCACGCGCCCATGAATGTCCTGCTCAGCGCTGACCTCGACTTAAGTTGGTGCATGGAAGCACAGATTCTCTTCGGAATGCATAGCAGCCGTCCATGATCAAGTCTTTGGAGCAAAGACGCCAACTTACGCTACTATTTTGCAACTGGATAGGAAGCTTCGGGCGTATCAAGTTCCTCCAATTTTACAGATCGCGGGCTTCGGGAGCACATCCAATGAACCAAATCTTGCTTCCTACCCGGAGTCCATCCCCTTGATACTTCAACGTCACATAGTCTTGGCCATTAGGGAAATAAGTACGTATCCCTTTGTAACGCACGTTGCATCCGTTGATGGGTCTTGACAGATTTGTTATACATGCACCGTGGTTTCTTCGCGCGCGCACTAAGTGACCACCCTAAAGATCCTCTTGGCAGTCCCTACGGAACATCCGTCATCGCCGCTTACAGAAGCGCGGGGTCATTAATAGCTCTAATGCGGAACTTACATTCCCAACTTAAGCAACCAATGGAGAGGATGTGGTTCCTTTGGACACATATGTTCTCCTGCGCAGTATGTCCCTCGCTAGAATAGTCTCTGTCGTTGGTTTCTGATTCATTTCCTCTCTCTGTGCTAGATCATACTGGGATCGATCGTGACCCGTTGCCCTTCCCTCAGTTTGGCACCCTCAGCGCTCGTGCAACTTGACTCTGCTTGCACGCTCTTCTCCAAGGCCGCCAAGGGATTTAGAGCGGAAAAAGTTTTGGTGCGCTCATCACATCAATTTCTCATATGAAATATCATTGATGATGACCGTACGAAATAGGAAATCATGGTCAAACTCGGTGAGAAGGCGCATGCCAGTCTCCAAGCCTTTAAGGAAGGGAAAGGCTCCCCCCTCACCCATTGCGGTGCACTTTCTGATGGTGACACGCTCATGGAGGAGGAGGACGAGCTATCTATGCTTGGAGGAAAGACCCGCCTCGTCGATAAAGGGTCATCGTCGACTCGCCCTGTTACGCCCCAAATCGTTCAAGAGTCACCGATATCGCACAACCCCGTCATTCCATTCCCCTTGAAACAGGGCGGGGACGAAAATGTGCACCCAACCGTATTGGAATACCTGCGTTCGTTCGAGCCGACGCGAACACCACAGCCATCGCACCCCAGTTCGGCGGCAAATTGTGCCAGCAGCATGCTATTTGCTTCTTCACCACTCTCAGATGCGGCCACGTTCCTCGATATTTCCGCATCTTATCCGAGTCCACCCGTTTCGGTACACTCATCTGCCCCTCAAACGCCGCAGACGCTCGGATTAAATGAGAGCGCACTTGACATGTCCGCATTTCCGACATACTTCCCGGTCTTCGACTATGGCGGAACCGGTATTGGGGCACTGTGTTCTCCGATACACCTTAATGCTCAGATGCCGGAAGAACAGTGTGTCCGAAACCCTACGCCTGAGACATCTACGCAGAATTCCTTGCAATGTTCTTGGCAAGACTTGATTGCGCAATTCGGATTAAATTAGACGGTGCCCTCAGGTCCACATTACGATCTCTAATGGACATCACCTTCATTATTATTGTATGCACACACGACTTGGAACATAATTGCGGATACACGCTTGTGTTATCCAGCCTGACATAGATATTTTGTACATTAGAGCGATGTAACTTACGGGTACACCTTACGGTACACATACGTACAAACAAATACAAAACACTTAATATGATTGCTGTGACTAGCACGTGGGCTGTATGTGACGCGTGACGAAGTGAGCCAAAAGGAGGAATACGGGTGCGGTGCTTTGCCACATTGACTGGGACTCCTGCTTTCAATTTCACTGATTCTCTTTTTCACAACGAACACATGTCTTTGTGCGGCTCATCTTCGGCCAAGCCAACATTTGGAAGGGGAAGACCGGTACGCGCCCCTCATCGACTTGGTAGCTTCAGCGCATGAATACTATCTCGATTGTGACAGATACAACGCAAGGTTGTCGTCTGTGGAGATGGCGCATGCGGTCCGCAGAATTCATTACCTCCCCTTCCGGTTCGCTAACCGAAATGCGACCCAGGCAAAACCTCACTGCTAAACGTATTCACGCGTGGCTTCTTCACCCAAGTCTAGCGCGTCCTTCTATCTCTTCTAAGCTACTTGCGACCTAACGGCTTTGCCTTGATCCTTAGTGAACCCACTGTCTTCGAGAACTACGTACATGACCTCTACGTCGATGACCAGGTGGTGGAACTGAGTTTATGGGATACTGCTGGTACGTGACCCTCTGCGTTACCCCTCCAACACCCAATCTCAAACTCGTCAAAGGCCAAGAAGAATTCGATCGGTTACGCTCGCTAAGTTACGCAGAGACACACGTCGTGATGATGTGTTTCTCCGTAAGCCTTGCATTCTGATGCCTGCCGCCCCGTCGTCCTCAGGACTGTCCCCACTGACAGGTTGAAAATCCTACGTCATTAGAGAACATCGAAACAAAAGTGCGCATTGCATTACAGATAATGCGGTCATTTACCGACGCCACGTTCTTCAGTGGCTTGATGAAATTCTAGAATATTGTCCGGGTGTGAAGGTGTGCACGTCATATAATCTCCCTTTGATTCCACGGCTAACGGGAATTTAGCTTGTACTAGTCGGTGGGTACCATAATCTAGTCTATAACCTGATCTAACACAACCTTCAAAAGCCCTCAAATGCGATCTTCGTGACGATGCTTCAAGTAGAGAGCGGCTTGCACGGTATGGTATGCAGACAATCCAGTACGAGGAGGGACTTGCGACGGCGCGACGAATACGTGCGTCACGATACCTCGGTATGTAATCACATTTTCCGTTTACGTCTGTCCCTTGACCTCTACGCAAATCTGTCGGCAGAGTGCAGCTCAAAGCACAATCGAGGGGTCTCAGAGGTATTCTATGAGGTTGCTCGTGTTTCGCTCACCACGCGAGCAAAGGGTCAAAGCGGTGGAGGTAGAGGTTGCGTCGTGATGTGATCTTTACACTGCTGCATCCTCTTTCCTCTTGTTATGTTACCCATGTACCTATTCATTTTCGGAGCCTCAACCAGTATATACTTACACACACTCGCGGACTTGGCGGCCCTGTACTGATCCTTGTAGGCGTTACTATCGTTATCTCAACACATTTTACACTCTAAAAGAAGCGTATCAGCATGGGTGGCGATAAGATCTACTCTCCAGCAGCGACATGAAAAATGGAACAATCCCAGGATGAGTGGGTAGTAGATGGCCCGATGGCGGATGACCGGCACACAATTTGGGAATCAACAACCTTTCGAACGTACATGAAACTACCCCTCTTTACACAGCACAACACAGCAGTACCGCGCCCCATCAGGCCCGACCGGTGCGATACATCGTGCGATACATCCGTGAACCCGGTATCATTCAGGGGATAATTCAGGGGATACAGTAATCGAAGGAAAAACTAAATAGAAACTATAAAATAGACGAAAGCTCGGAAATATTGCCCTGAAAAGTCCGGTGCGAGGTTAGCAGTAGCAGACCCACCTTTGTAAAGTGGGTCACCATGTACAACCATAACGTAACGCAACGTACCGAGTCCGGCCCGCGAACACGCTAGGTGGTGGACAGTGGACAGCCCCATCTTTCTCCGCCGTCAGTTAATTCCGGCGGCAGTGGCGCCCCACACTTCTTGCGAGCCACTGGCACGCCCAATCCATCTTTGCGGTGCCCTCTTCCTATCATTTCCTTGCGGTAACGTGCTTTCAGCACCGAGACATCGAGGGGCCCGCATACAAAACCGAGCCGCGTTTCACGCCGCGCGTTGGTCTCCAGGGCCACGGATCCGCGTTTTCATCTGATATTCCCTCTCGCGCCGCGCGCTTGATGCCCATATGCTACACAACTAAAAGGGTGGCTTCTGATTGTTTCCGGTCTCCATGCGAGGTTTAGCAAAGGCGCTATGATCCGTTTCGGCGTCACATCGGGCGTAGGACGTTGTAGTGATTTCAGGATCATGGTATCATTTCAAATTGGATCGGTGCAGATCGCTACCATATAAAGGAACCAACTGTCCACCGGATCCGTTAACAATTTTAATTTAATAATTTAAGTCCTCAGCCACTCTGAGCGACGCAGCCATCATGCCAGCCTACGCCGCCGACGCCAACCAAAGGTAAAATAGGATGCATGAATAATCGAGATCAAGGCATAATAAACAACTACGACATTACGACTTCACATATGGATAATACGCTGTGTTCGTTCATCATCAAAAGGCACCAAAGCCCGTCATTTGCTGAAAGGCATGCGACAACGTCAAATCCTTGCGGCAACGCACACCCACAAGTCAACTTACCGGAGGAATTCCAAAGCTAACGCCGGTTGTGCCATTGACCGCAGGTGGTGGCGCCTGACCAGCAAAGCTACCGTACGCGTCAGCAATGCAAGAAAAAAGGGAAACAAAATTCTTACCCATTTCCTTGTGTCAGTAGCAGACGATTTCCAAAGCCTCCTGGATTGATTATAGGGGCATCGGCTTCCTGCTCCTCCTTCTGTTGCTCTTTCTTTGAACGTTCCCGTACTTCCTTCTCTAGCGCCGCTATCTTCTCGACTAGGGATCGCTGGTGCTGGATTTTGTATGGCATATAGAAGTCATTCAAACCGTGCTGCCACGAAAGCTCCTCGACAACATCGGAACGCAGGAGGTCAAAGCAGATATATAGCAACGCCGCGAAGCACTCCTTGTTGCCGATATCCACGAAATAGGAGAGCAGCTCCTCAGCGACTTCGGTGGAACCAGAAACAGAGGCTGTGACCATTGCGTCCTTGTAGAGCTTATCCTGCTTGCTAAGAGAGATCGACTCTTCCCAGCGGCCATTTTTCTGAGGTCGAGATATAAAGGTCGTACCATAAAAATTAAGTCCAGAAACGTACCTTATACAGGTGCGCAGCAAGTCTACGGAACTCAAGTAACTCATGTTTTTCTAGCCTCCGGGCGAGGCTGGTGTTGTCGAAATTATCAAAGCTGTCAATAGAATCTCGAAGTGTTTTGTAGTCCTCTTCTTCGATGAGGAGGTCGTTGTATGCGTCGTTCACAGCTTCGGTGTTAAGCTGTAGGGGGAGAGAGCAGTTAAGTACTTGCCATATAGACGTCTGTGAAACCTACATGTTGTACGGCAATTAAATATGAGCGGATAAGCGGTATATGGTCGACCTGACGGAACATCCGCACGACGCGTGAGTGATCTATGCGAGGGATGAGCACCGTTAGGAGGTCTGTGAGAAGGGTCGGTTGTTCTTGGAGATAAAATGACAGTGACTTGTAATCATTGTCCTGCAGAAAGCTGTTAGCGCCCACCAGTGCAAACTTGAACGGGTGCACCCACAAATTCGTCATATTTCACATAGAGAAAGACGAGCTCAGGCCATAGGTGTGCTTTCTCGGCAGCGCGTATCACTTTCGGGATGTTGATACGCGAAACGAAGAGTTTCAAATGCTCCATCACTAGCAAGCAGTGGTTTAATCAACTTTACCTTATAAGAAAAGATTGACCGAACTCACATTTCTCGGGACGGTATTTGCTGTAGAGGGTAGAAAGTTCGGTGAAGATTCCCATCTGCGCTTGAGTGTAAGCTCCGAGGCCATAGACAACAAAATGGGTACTAACGTGAGCTCTCTCTAAGCTGAGGCCGGCCTCGAGGAGAGAAATAATCTCTTCAAAGTGCCCACGACGTTCATAACCTTGGATCAGAGCCGGAAGCTCTTCTGCGTGGACAACGATATTGAGACCGCAAATTTGAGCCTATTAAGCCATAATTAGAGAGACGATTATTCCTGAGCAGTTCAAGCTCACTAGACGAAACTCAGACTTCTCCAAGCATGCGGCGTGGACTTGCTTCCAAACCCTGAGGAGCCATGAACCACATATTCTTCCATAAGAAATTGGAACGCTCACTGGGTGTTTCCAGCCTTGCGTGCACTCTCAACAGCGGCCTGGTTCTCGGAAAGATAAATGAGCGTAGTTGCAAGACGAGCCCAGTTCGAGATACTGGTGAAGAGAAGTTTCGCTGCTTGGTATAATTCATCCTCGAAGCATTTTTCTCCGACCTCGAGTACGTCCGCAACATTCGTGAAATTGAGGAAATCTTCCATGTCGTGCAGGCGATCCGTTTTCGCATATGCGTATGCGAGTTCAGTATCAATCTTAGGTTCACGGAGAGTCTTGCGGGCCATCTGCAGGAACCGCACCAGGTCGTCATACTTGCCGGCGTGATTGGCAATTTCAATAACCTCTGCAAAGTTCGAGGGGTCTTGGGCTTTGTTATAAGAATCTAGCAAACATTGCCGTGAGTCGGGTCAAATTACTCGACAGCGAATTCGAAATTTACCGATGGAATCACGAATTCGGAGGCCATCAAGCTGGGCCTTAGCCAACCTACTCCAAACTTCCGGTTTGTTGACTTTGTTCGCGTAGTCGAGACCACGGTCAATCGAGACGATGTACTCCACGAGCACGTTGATGGCGTTCACGTGCTGTTCATATTTCTTATAGATCGTGAAGGCCTCTTCGTAGAGACCGTGATCCGTGGCAATTCTGGCAATTTCCCCTTCGTCGTAGTTCTGCAACTTGTTGATATAACCAACGACCTTCCCCTTGTCTGCGCGTACGGCAGTGAGCAGTAGCAAATTCTGAAGGTTTCGGTTGTCACTGAATGGTGAGGGTTCAAGGATAATCTTCTCGAGCAATTCAATCAGCTCAATCGGGAGGTCCGCTGAAAGGAAGGCCTTGACGGTGACAGAAACGTCATCGGGATCGGTGCTTTCAGGAACTGCAGTAGCGACAACCTGCGGGCGGATTTCATACCATGAGCCCCTTCTAGAACATCGATACTGACCTGGTCGATTAATTGACGGCGGTGAATGCTATCTGGTACCAGAACTTGCGCCCACAACTCAGGGACGCGACGCTTGACTAAATACCGCGCCTGTTGTTTGAACATAGAGTTCTCGTTCGTGATCGAAATCAGCTCCTCATCGCAGAATCCCTTGGCATATGCAATGTATGCAAGGTAGGGGTCGCGAGCCTCGCAGAACTTGCCGACAACCAGCGGCTCATACAACTTCAAGGGATTTAGCAGATGGAAATCAAACTATAGGTGCACATACGTTGTTTTCCTTCAGAAACTGTTCGGGGTTGTTGTTACTATCGATGGAGATCTTCGCAATTGCATTGTAGATGGCAGCGTCTTGGCTACCAGCCTGTACACGCGCATCCAACCAAGGCAAGATGAGCTTCAGGCGGTTACGTTGCTCGACCTCGTTTACTAGTTCATCAATGGGGAAATTCCCGGTCACTGACGCAAGTAAACTCTTGATTGTCGCCTCGTCACAGTCGACGTCCAATAAACCACCAATGACTTGAGGAGTGCGCACAGAGTTCACACGCTGAACGTACACCTCGATGAACTTTGTGAGACCGTTTTGATAGAGGTACAAAACGAGGTCGTGCACAAAGTCGAAGCGGTCGCAGACGATAATGAGGGGGAGCTGATCAGCCAGTTTCGCTTCCTTCAAGAAATTCTTGACTTTCTCGGGGTTGTAGTGGTTCGACTCCCGACAGATGCGCTCAACCTCACGAATCTGACCAGTTCTCGTTGCGGCCTGGATGTACTTGAAGTGGACCTCCGAATCATCGCTAAGGTTTACAATAGAACCGAGATAGTAATATAGACCTTAGCAAAGGCGTATAAGTTTTGAGTAACGTAGATCTCTTAAGGACTTACCCTCGAAGCTCTTGAACGACTCGAACATCTCGACGAGTTTGATTGGTCCAAGGATATCCGAGTACTTGGTAGCAATCTGAACCACAACTTGTAAATTCTGGCGCATATTCACACGTAACATCTCATTCATGCAGGCCATCGATTGCTCCGTAGTGAGACGACTGAAGTAGTTGACAAGCCACTGCGAACAACGTCAGACAGAAAAAACACAATGAGACGCAGCGCATACATCGGGAGCAAGAACGTTGGTGTGCACGATGGCTCGTTTGATGTCCGCTAGATCCTCATAGTGTTCTAGAGCCTTTGCCAACTGGTGAGGCCTACATATATCGAGAACAAACAGACAACTACCCTTTGCAAGAGGCCAGCCTTTTCGCACAAGTTTGCGATGCGAGGACGATCGTAATAACTGAACATTTCATTGCCTAGGATCGCGTCCGCGACTTGAGGCGCGTGAATGAGATTCATCTCGAGGAGGCGTGTCTGCAGCGGTCCCTGCTCCGGTTTATTTTCCTTGAGTGCATCCAACAAGAACGACGTGGCCGGCTGAATCATATTCTGGGACATGAAAATGTCGACGACCTATGCAATTTCCGTCAGAAGACTCCGTGTATGACATGCAAAAAATCCACCAACTCGCTCAACGTCGACAAGGGGTCCAGTCTCATCATTTACAAGCGCTGTTGCAAATTCGGCGCCTTTGTCAGGGTTC
>WNFR01005430.1_pt1 | contig 13035 bp, 11 predicted proteins | sample 5400221 | NCBI WGS metagenome assembly WNFR01 (sample SAMN13153357, study PRJNA577476) | soil metagenome | isolation source: 40 cm soil under Madrone tree | place: USA:California | collected 2016-06-14
TTCTACCTTGCCCACTTTGATTTGACCGGCAAGACGGGGAACATCACCACAGCTGTCGGGCCTTCCGGCCTCCCGATTCTGATCGATACGTTCGTCCGTCTCACCAAGTCCCCGGTGGTCAGCATTGCGAAGATCCGAGGCTGCGTCCGGGGCGTTAGCAGCGAGTTCGTCCTCGCCTGCGACATGCGCTTCGCGTCACGAGAGAACACGCTACTGGGGCAACCCGAAGTCGGGGTGGGAGTGAATCCCGGTGGCGGCGCTACGGAACGCCTCCCGCTGCTGGTCGGCCGCGGCCGCGCGCTCGAAATCGTTCTCGGCGCGAACGACTTCGACGGCGACACCGCCGAACGATACGGATACGTCAACCGGGCACTTCCGGACGCGGAGCTGGACGGTTTCGTCGACGTGCTCGCGCGCCGGATCGCCTCCTTCGATCGGCGTCCTATCGCGGCGGCGAAGAATCTCATTAACCAAGTCTCGTTGCCATCCGCCGACCGGCTCCTCGACGCCCTCAACGCCTTTCAGACCGCGCTGACGTGGCCTGAAACGCAACAGCGAATCCAAGCTCTGTTAAAGCGCGGACTCCAACGGGAAGGCGACTTCGAGAGACGGTGGCCCGCGGTACTCGGCACGCTCCTCGAGACGTAGTCACCGTAGGGCGATGCGCAGCCTCGCCAAGCTGGCAAATCAACTTTGGACGGTATTCACAACCGTAGACTAGTGCACATGAACCTCATGCATCAGCTTGGGACCGGCATCGTAGCCGGCGTAATAGCGCTTAGTGTCTACGGCGCGAACCCGGAAACTGCCAACGACGGAGCCGACATGTCCACTCGCAAACACCAAGTCGTCGATCTTCTCAAGAGCCTGGAGACTGGCGATCCCAAGCCGCGTGAGTACATCAACCCGAACAAGTACATCCAGCACAATCTCGCCGTTGGCGACGGCATGGCGGGGCTTGGGGTGCTGTTCGCGTCGCTGCCGAAGGGGGCGACGAGAGTCAACACAGTGCGTACCTTCGAGGACGGCGACTTCGTGTTCGTCCATACCGAATACGACTTCTTCGGTCCGAAGATCGGCTTTGACGCGTTCCGCTACGAGGACGGCAAGATCGTCGAGCACTGGGACAACCTGCAGGAGACTGCGGCGAAGCCGAGTCCGAGCGGCCACACGATGATCGACGGCCCGACGCAGTCGACCGATCTCGACAAGACTCCGGCGAACAAGGCGTTGATGCACGCGTATATGGACGACATCGTGTTCAATCGCCGGCATGAGAAGTTTCCGCTGTACTTCGACGGCATCAATTACATTCAGCACAATCCGTGGGTGGCGGATCAGCTCACCGGGCTTGCGGCCGGCCTGCAGGCACTCGCAAAGGAAGGGCATGCGGTGCGCTACGACCGCGTGCACAAGATCCTCGGCGAAGGCAGCTTCGTGCTCGTCATCGCGGAAGGCACCTTCGGCGGCCAGCCGACGGCTTACTACGACCTCTATCGAATCGAGAACGGCAAGATCGCTGAGCACTGGGATACCTTGGAAGCGATTCCAGCTCGCAGCGAATGGAAGAATCCCAACGGCAAGTTCGGATTCGGGCCGGCGATGTAGTCGTAGAGGTCCCCAAACTTGCCCTCTCAACCACGCGTTCGCTCAGCCGAGCGCGCGGCGTGAAGGACATCAGAAAATGCCGACCAACACCGAAGTCCTTCTCGCGAGGAGGTCATACGGCTGACCAATGTCGACCCGGAACGTGATCTCACGTTGGTTGCCACGGCGCTATTGTTCGCAAAGCTGCTCAAAAACGCCACGTTGAAGGTGTATCCCGGGTTTCCGCACAGCATGTGCCACGACTGACCCGGAGGTGATCAATCCGGACCTCCCAGGGTATTCTTCAAAGCATAGACTCGCCCGCCAGCCTGGCCCAATGGAGGCGGAATGGTCAGGACCGGGAGGCGCCACTTCGCAATGGCCGACCAATGACCCCATACAGTCCAGAACCCCGAGGGCCCCTCCAGGTGTTTTGTTGCTAGTGTTCCGTGCCGGGCCTGGTGAGACAGTTCGTGAGCAGCGCTGAGGACGAGACAATGTCTGCTATCGGGCGATTTTGAGGGCTCAGCTCGAAGGACTGCTGATGGCCGGTTCTTGCCTGTCGCTCGTCAGTCTAAATTTTCCAGGAAGCGGACATTGTCTGTCAGATGGAGTCGCGACTACTACAACTTGGAGCTCCTTCCCTCTTCCCTCTTCCCTCGCCCCTCGCCCCTCGTCCCTACTCGATCGCCGTCTCCGGCTCTTCCCGCGGTTTGAATCGATGACCGAGGGCCACGTATAGCCCGCTGCCGACGACGATGGCCATGCCAATCAGCGAATGCGCATCAGGCAGATCGCCGAAGGCGAGGAAGCCGAACAGGATCACCCACAGCAACTGGGTATACCCGAGCGGCGACAAGAAAGATGCGTTCTCCAGTTCCAGCGCCTTGATCAGCATGAAGTGACCGAAGGCTGCCACCAAGCCCAGCAATATCAGAAGCGGCACATGACGAATGTCGGGCGTTTTCCAGAACAGGGGCACGACAAAACTCATCAGCACGCAGCCCACGAGCGCGGTGTAGAAAAGCGTGGTGAAGACATTTTCGGTCTCGCTGAACTTGCGGGTCATGATCTGGTAGAGGCTGTAGCAAAACGCTGCGCCCACGGCCAGCAGCGCCGGCCACTGGAGCATGGCACTGCCCGGCCTGACGATGAACAGCACACCTAGGAACCCGGCTACGACCGCTAACCAGCGCGTGCGGCTCACCTGCTCGCGCAGCCACCAGACCGCCAACACCGTCACAAGCAGCGGGGAAATGAAACTGACGGCCTTGACTTCTGCCATCGGCAGGAAACTCAGCGCACCGAAATAACAGGCCGTCGAACCCATCAACAGCGCGGCCCGCAATACCTGCCCGGCCGGTTGCGTTGTCCTCAACAAACCGGCACCGAACCTCGGCGCAAACAACAGCAGCATCAGCACCGTATGCACGGTGTACCTGGACCACACCAGCATCGGCACCGGATAGAAACTGCTGAGATATTTGGCGGTGGTCTCAAGCACTGAAAAGCACAGCACCATCACCATCATGTAGAGGACGGCGCGAGTGGCGGGCCGGAGCGCGCGAAAGCGTGTGACGAAAGCGGTGGTCAATGAAGGCGCGGTCGGGGCTGAAGAAGCGGCGAATTCTAGCCGAACTCACTAGGGCCGGTGTACGGCATCCTTATGGTCCGGCAGGCGCATACTTACAGGTCCTGCTGCGCCGGTTACGTAGCGCCAGGCAAAAGCCGTATCATACGGGGCCAGCCCCGATTCATTAAGTTCCAGGAGTCTGCAGCAATGCGCATGGAAGTCCACGTTCACGGAACCGTCCTGTTGAGAGCCGGCACCACCACCTCGCAGATCGAGGAAGCGCTGCGTCCGTGGCTTGAATACATAGACGAAGACAATCTGGCCGACGCGAAGAGCGTGCACCCGGATGAGCCCGGCGTCGTGTTCGACAAGCGCCGGCGCGTGCTCGAGGTCTGCTGGACTGGAGACGTGGGGCGCAGCTTTCACCAGATCATCTCAGGGGCGCTGGCCTCGCTCAACCCGTTCAGCGAGGAAGCGGCGGCCTTCGAAGTGAGCTACTACCTGGAGGATGGCCAGGACGAATTTAGCATGGTCTTTGTCGGCCCGACTCCCGAAACGATCTACGAAGCGCAGCGCCGGCGCATGATCGAGGACGTGCAGAACCTGTTGTCGCGCCAGTTCACCGAACCCGAAGTGACGCAGGTCTCCGCGTTGATCAACCAGTTGTTCGAGCGCAACTGGAAAGGCGGCACGACCGCGGCGCAGGCGGGCAGCGGCTCTTCCGAAGTGGTGCCGATGCCACCGGGAAGGAAGCATCTGCATTGAAAGGCGGTAAAGGCGTGAAGGGTGAATGAGTGAAGAGGTAAAAGCACAGGAGCTTTCGGCGTGCGCCCGGGAATCACCCCGGGCGCTTTTTTTGTAGGTCCTTCAGACTTTTCTGTGGGTTTCGAACGCCTCAGCAATGACGCATCCACCGCCAGGGACGCCAAGAGAAGGCAATAGCCAAGAACGAGGCCGAGATAGGGTAACGGGCCAGTCACAACGCAGATGCTTGCACGGGGGTTGAACCCTCACCTGATTCTTGCATTTGGCTTTCCCCGGCGTCCTTGGCGTCCCTTGCGGTTAACGCCTGGCCATAATGGTTTGGCGACGAGTGTTTCCGCCGGGCGATCAATTCGTCAACACCCGGGAGCTGATCACCTACACGAATGTCCGAACAATCTTTCTGTAAGGCCTCATGACCGCCCCCGCACAAGTCTCTTCCGCGCGATTACCTGCCGTCAGGCTCGACCCGAACGGCAACCGCAAGGTCGATCCGCGCGCCGTAGTGGCACTGGCGATCCCGCTGTTCGTCAACAGCAGCATCCAGGCGCTGCTCAACCTCACCGACACCTGGTTCATCGGCCGGCTCTCCACGGACGCCACTGCAGCGGTTGGCGCGTCGTACTGGTTTCTGATCGTTGCGATCCTGCTGTTTGGCGGCGCGGGGCTGGCGGTGCAGACCCTGGCCTCACAGGCCTATGGCGCGGGCGACAACCGCGCGGCCGCGCGCGCAGTGTGGGCGGGTATATGGGGCATGCTGCTGGTGGCGCCGGCATTCGTGGCGATTGCATTCTGTGGTTCGACCTTCATCGGCTGGCTCGGGCTCGAGCCAAACGTGGCGCATCTCGCCGGCGCGTACTGGTTTCCGCGCATGCTCGGCGGCATGCTCGCCGTCGGCATCTGGGGCACGACCGGGTTCTTCAACGGCATCGGCCGCACCCGCGTGACGCTGGCGATCATGACTTTCGTGGCTGTGCTCAACGCCGTCCTGAATCAGATATTCATTTTCGAATTAGGTTGGGGGATTTCAGGCTCCGCGTGGGCCAGCACCGCGGCAATGTTCGGCGGTTTGATACTCGCGCTCGCTTTGTTCGCCAGCCGCGTCATCGACCGTGAGTATCACTCGCGCCGGACCTGGCGCCCCAACACTGCCGACCTGGCCAGGCTGTTCCGCGTCGGCATCCCGATGGGCCTGTTTCCGGCAATCGACGTCGGCGGCCTGGCGATGTTCCAGGCCATGCAAGTGGCCGCCGGCGCAATAGGCGGGGCCGCTACACAGATCGTGATGATGCTAACTTCGCTGGCCTACCTGCCGACCATGGGCTTCGCGCTCGCCGGAACCACGCTGGTCGGCCAGAGCATCGGCGCCGGCGACAAGGACTGGGCCGCGCGGGTGGGCAACGCAACCATCAAACTGGCGGTGGCATACATGGGACTGGTGACGGTATTCCTGGCGGTGATCGGACCATGGCTGATTCCGCTGTTCGTCAACCCTGCCGATCCGAACGCTGCCGCGGTCATCTCGCTCGGCCGCACGCTGCTGTGGTTCGCGGCCGGCTACCAGATCTTCGACGGTCTCAACCTCGGCGCCGGCTTCTGCCTGCGTGGCGCGGGCGACATGCGGGTGCCGACGGTGGCGATCGTCTTCCTGTCCTGGTTCGGTTTCGTGCCCTTCACCCACATGTTCACGTTCGCTCCCGGACAGGGCTGGGTGGATTTCCTGCCGCAGTTCGGTTACGGCACCGTCGGCGGCTGGGCGGTTGCGCTGGTCTACACCTGCATGCTCGGAACCCTCATCTACCTGCGCTGGCGCTCCGGGGCCTGGCGCAAGATGGACCTGCGGTAAGATGGTAAGAGAAACACAATAAGGCGCGATCACGGGCGACCCATCACCATCGGGAGGAGTTCCATGAACAGGCTCATTCGTTCGGCTGCCGCATGCATCCTGGCCGGCGCCGCATTCACCTCGCACGCCGCCGCGCTGCCGGAAGCGAAGCCGGAAGACGTCGGCCTGTCTTCGCAGCGTCTCGCGCGGCTCGACGCCACCATGCAAAAAGCGGTGGATTCGGGCGAACTGCCCGGGGTGGTCATCCTGATCGCACGCGACGGCCGGCTCGCCTATGCCAGGAGCTTCGGCTGGCAGGACCGCGAAAAGAAAATACCGATGCGCAACGACTCGATTTTCCGCATCTATTCGATGACCAAGCCCATCGTCAGCGTCGCGGCGATGATGCTGGTTGAGGAAGGCAGGCTCGGCTTGCACGAGCCGGTGTCCAGGTTCATACCCGAGTTCAAGGACATGAAAGTTGGCGTAGAGGTCAAGGACGCGGCTACCGGCGCATCCGCACTGACTTTGGTAAACGCAAAGCGCCAGATCACGGTACAGGACCTGATGCGCCATACCTCGGGACTCACTTACGGCATCCTCGGACAGGACACGCCGGTCAAGAAGATGTACCGCGACGCCGGGATTTTTTCGCAGAAGTGGGTGCTTGCGGATTTCGTCAAGGCGCTGGCCAAGTTGCCGCTCGCCTTCGAACCCGGCACTACCTGGGAATACGGGCATTCCACCGACGTGCTCGGTCGCGTCGTGGAAATCGTCTCCGGCCAGACCCTGGACGTGTTCCTCGCCGAGCGCATTCTCAAGCCGCTGAAAATGGTCGACAGCGGCTTTCACGTGCCCGCGGACAAGCTCAATCGCCTCGCGCAACCGGCGCCCGATGTATACACCGGCAAGACCCCGGAACTGCTCGACGTCACCCAGCCGGCAACGTTCTTCGCCGGTGGCCACGGCATGGTGTCTACCGCCGGCGACTACCTGCGCTTCGCACAGATGCTCGAGAACGGCGGCGAACTCGACGGCGCGCGCATCCTCGGGCCGAAAACAGTGGAGTACATGACCGCCAACCATTTGAACCCGAACATCAGCCCCGGCCCGACCTTCCTGCCCGGGCCCGGCTACGGCTTCGGACTCGGCTTCGGCACGCGGCTCGAACCGGGACAGTCGGAATGGCCCGGCACGCCCGGCGAGTATTTCTGGGGGGGCTACGCCGGGACCTACTTCTGGGTGGATCCACTCGAGGATCTGGTGCCGGTGATGATGTCGCAGGAACCCGTGCGCCGCCCGCACTACCGCTCGCTGCTGCGCAATCTGGTGTATCAGGCGATCATCAACTAGCGAGCAGGGTGCAGCACACGGTCCGTGTTGGAGCATAAGTATTCCTTCACCTTTCACCTTTCACCCTTCACCCTTCATCCTTCATCCTTGTTTTTATTCCCCGGCCCTCTCCCCGAAAGCGTGGAGAGAGTGTAAAACTACGCAGATGCGTGGATCTGCCGGCATTCTGCTGTCCCTCGCCGCCGCTTTGTTGCTCGTGCCTGCGCCAGCACTGGCACAGGCGGAAACGGCGCGCACTTTCCTGTTGGTCGCGCAGCCGGATATGCTCGACCCGAATTTTTCCCGGACGGTGGTGCTGGTCATGCACCCTGAAGAAAGCGGCCCGCTCGGCGTCATTCTCAACCGCCCCACCAACGTCCAGTTGCGCGAGCTGTATCCGGAGCGCGCGGAATTGACCGGCCGCGACGACCTCGTGTTCTTCGGCGGGCCGGTGCAACCCGATGCGCTGCTGTTCGCCTTCCGCTCCGCGGTGAAGCCGTCGAAGGGCCTCAGCGTAATCGGGGATATCTACATCAGCGGTTTCAGCGAAGTTCTCGACGAATTGCTCAAACATCCGGAGAACGCCAACGAACAGCGTTTCTTTGCCGGTTACGCCGGCTGGGCGCAAGGCCAGCTCGAGTACGAAATCGCCCGGGGCGGCTGGTACACGCTGGCGCTGGACGTGGACGCGATCTTCAAAATGAATCCGCTGACGATCTACGATGAATTGGTGAAGCGCGCAACCGTACGGCGCATCGAAACCCGGCGCGAGTTGCGCGACCGAACAACGGCTGTCGCAGGCCGGTACTGACCCTAGGCCGTAATTGCGAGCCATGCTGCCCAATCCGCACCTGATTCCGATGGGAGACCGGGCACTGGTCATCGAATTCGGCGACCGGCTCGATCCCGAACTGAGCTCACGCATCGCCGCCGCTGCGCAACATCTGCGTGCATCCCCGCCGCCTGGCGTGCTCGATATCGTACCGGCCTATACGACACTGGCGGTGCACTACGACCCGGCAGTCGTAGGCGCCGGCAGCACGCCCTACGAGGCCCTGATCGAACAGCTCGAAGCGTGGCTGCACGCGCAGGCCGACGCGGAACTGACGCCGGGACGCCTGGTGGAGATTCCGGTCTGTTACGGCAGCGGACTGGGCGAAGACCTGGAAGAGGTGGGTCGCCAGCATGGACTCACGCCCGAAGAAGTCGCCACGATTCACGCCGGCACAGATTACCGCGTGTACCTGCTCGGTTTCGTACCGGGCTTCGCCTTTCTCGGCAACCTGGATTCCCGCATCGCCACGCCGCGCCGGGATGCGCCGCGCCCGCATGTTCCCGCGGGCAGCGTAGCCATTGGCGGCAACCAGACCGGCGTGTATCCGCTGGAAACGCCGGGAGGCTGGCATCTCATCGGCCGCACGCCGGTGGAAATGTTCACCCCGCAGGCTGAGCCGCCCTGCTTGATCGCTGCCGGCGACACGGTACGCTTCGTTCCGATCTCGCGCGCCGAGTTCGACGCCTTATCGGGGAGCCGTGCATGAACAGGTGCGGTGCGTGAACATTCGCGTTCTCAAGCCGGGTGTGCATACCACGCTGCAGGACAGCGGCCGCAACGGGTATCAGCACTATGGCGTACCGGTTTCCGGTGCGATGGACCTGTTCTCGCACCGGGTTGCCAATATCCTGGTCGGCAACCCCGGGGACGAAGCGACTCTCGAAATGACGCTGCAGGGGCCGCGCCTCGAGTTCGATCAGGATACGGTGATCGCGATCTGCGGCGGCGACCTGTCCCCCGCGGTCGGCGGCGCCGAGGTTCCCGAAGGCAAGGCGGTACGAGTGCGCGCCGGCAGCGTGCTCGACTTCGGCGCCTGTCGCGCCGGCTGCCGCGCCTACCTCGCGGTGCGTGGCGGCTTCGACGTGCCGCGGGTGATGGGCAGCCGCAGTACCTACGAAACCGCGCAACTCGGCGGCATGCACGGGCGGGCGCTCAGAAAAGACGACCGGCTTCGCATCGGCCAATCAGCCGGAGGCATTTACCCTGATCTCGACGCCGGACTCCAGCGTTCCAAGCGCGCATTTGCGTTTCCGAAATGGGCGGTGAATCAGCACATCGAGAAACTCGGCCGCACGCCGCAGGTGGTGCGGATCATCCCCGGCCGTCACTGGGAAGCGTTCCCGGCCGCTGCACGCGAGGCGCTCACCGGAAGCGAATTCCGCATCGCCCCGGATTCCAACCGCATGGGCTTCCGTCTCGACGGATCCGTGATCGAACCCGAGAAACCGCTGGAAATCCTGTCGGAAGCCGTGACCTTTGGCACAATCCAGATTCCGCCGGGAGGCAAGCCGATCGTCCTGATGGCAGACCGGCAGACGGTGGGCGGCTATCCAAAGATCGCCGAGGTGGCGAGCGTGGACCTGCATTTGCTGGCGCAGCTCAAGCCCGGCGACCGGCTGCGATTCGAGTTAGTGTCGCTGGCGCAGGCGCAAGCACTCTGGCTCGCGCGCGAGCAGGAGATCATGACCATCCGCGAGGCGGTGGAAAAACATCTGAACGAATAAGCTTATCAAGGGCAAAATTAGCCTCTGTGGCTAAATTGATATTGAGCCGATGAAAACGCTGGATTTGAACTGCGACATGGGCGAAGCCTTCGGCGCCTGGGAAATGGGCGACGATGCGGCGCTGCTGGATCATGTCACCTCGGCCAACATCGCCTGCGGCTTCCATGCCGGCGATCCAGGCACCATTCATCGCACCGTGAAGCTGGCGATCGACAAGGGCGTCGCCGTCGGCGCGCATCCTTCGCTGCCCGACTTGCAGGGCTTTGGCCGCCGCAGCATCGCGGTCACCCCAAGCGAAGCCTACGACATGGTTTTGTATCAGATCGGCGCGCTGGCCGGATTTGCCCGTTCGCTGGGCGGCAGACTCTCGCACGTGAAGCCGCATGGCGCGCTTTACAACATGGCAGCAAGGGACGGCAGCCTGGCGCGCGCCATCGCCAAGGCGGTAAAGGATTTCGATTCGAGGCTGGTGCTGTTCGGGCTGGCGGGCAGCGAACTGGTGCGCGCCGGACGCGAGACGGGGCTCAAGGTCGCCAACGAAGTATTTGCCGATCGCACGTATCAATCGGACGGCAGCCTGACGCCGCGGAGCCAGCCGAACGCGATGATCCACGACGTCGGGGCTTCGATCGCGCAGGTCAGGCGCATGGTCGACGAAGGCAAGGTCACAAGCATTCAGGGTGCGGATGTCGAGGTCATCGCCGACACGCTCTGCATCCATGGCGACGAACCGACCGCGGTCGAATTTGCCCGCAGCATCCGGCGCGCGCTCGCCGACAGCGGCATCCGCGTCGCTCCGTTGGCGGGCTAGTACAGATTCGATTCACCACAGAGACACCGAGGCGCAGAGAAAAACAAGCAAGCCGGACAAAGATCAACAACGCCAGATATTCGCGATACCGATCATTCCACCGCGTGACAGTTTTTTCAGCAGTTGCAACTGCTTTTCTCCGTGTCTCTGTGCCTCTGTGGTGGAAGACCTAAACGCAAAGGGAGAAACAAAAATGCAGGACAAGCTATTCGACGTTGCGGATCAGGTAGTGCTGGTTTCCGGCGGAAGCCGCGGCATTGGGCGAGCGCTGGCGCAAGGTTTCGCCGAGCGCGACGCGCAGGTGATCGTCGCCGGCCGGGAAGCGGACACGCTCAAGCAAACCGCGAAGGAAATCTCCAGGGGCAAGCACCCGGTCGCCTTTGAGGTATGCGATGTGGCCAAGGCGGAAGACGTGGACGGGCTGGTTGGGAGCGTCCTGAAGAAATGCGGCCGCATCGACACGCTGCTCAGCGTGGCGGGTGTGAACAAGCGCATGAAGGCCGAGGACTACACGCTCGAGGAATACGACCGCATCGTGAACATCAACCTGCGCGGTGCCTTCGCCATCGCCCAGGCGGTCGGCCGCCACATGATCGGCCGCAAGGCCGGTTGCATCATCAACATCGACTCGCTCAACACCTACGCCCCGCTGGCGGGCGTCACGCCTTACGCGATCAGCAAGGCCGGCGTGCTGATGATGACCCGCGCGCTTGCAAACGAGTGGGGCAAGCATGGAGTGCGCGTAAACTCCATTGCGCCGGGTTTCTTTCCCACCGATCTGTCGAAGAAGTTGTGGGCACAGGAGAAGATGGGCGCCTGGGGCAAGACGGTCACGCCGCTGGGCCGGCTCGGCGACGTGAAGGAACTGGTCGGCACCGCGGTTTTCCTGGCCTCATCCGCCGCCGTGTTCGTCACCGGGCAGACGATCCGCGTTGATGGCGGTGTGACGGCGGGAATCAACTGGCCGATTGATTTGTAACGACCAGGCCGAAGATTTCGCGACACTCCTCATGCGCAAGCTCATCCTCTTCATCGCCACCAGCCTCGACGGTTACATCGCCGGACCGAATGGCGAAATCGACTGGCTGTTCACGAATCAGGATTACGGCTACTCGGAGTTCTACGCCACGATCGATACGGTCGTCATGGGCCGGAAGACCTATGAAGTATCGCGTTCGTTCGGCGCGTATCCCTATCCGGGAACACGGGCTTTCGTATTCTCGAGGACACGCGACGGCGAGCGCGACGATCACGCCACTTTCGTATCGGGCGACATCAGCCGTTTCGTCAAGACACTGAAGTTTCAACCCGGCAGGAATATCTGGCTGGTCGGCGGCGGCGAAATCATCCGCCCGCTGCTGCAGGACGACCTCATCGACGAGTTCCGGATCTTCGTCCACCCGATCGTGCTGGGCACGGGTGTCCCGCTCTTTCCACCACCGCTCTCCACGAAGACCTTGCGTCTGCGCGATACCCATGCGTTCGAGTCGGGGCTGGTGCGGCTCGGCTACGTCCGGGTCAACGCTTAATCCCTGCCCGCGTTTAGGCCTGACCGGACTCCGCGCCGGCACCCGATCCCCATTCACACGTCATCAATTCAGTCATTGCCAGGAGAAGCCATGCCCCGATGTGACATGACCGGCCGCAGCCGTTTGCCGGGCTCGATGGCGAGACTGTTCATCGGATCAGTCCTCGTGGGACACATGGGCGGTTGCGCGCTTGCCGCGTCCAAAGACTGCAAGGAAGACATCCCCACTCTCTACCAGAGAGTTTCGCCGGCCGTGGTGATGATCTCCGGACAGTCGATCAATCCCTACAAGCTTCAGGACCGGGTCAGCCGCGTGATCGGGTCCGGATTCATTTTCGACAGCAAAGGCCTGATTCTCACCAATTCTCACGTTGCATTCGGGCGGCAGGCCCTGTACGTGTCCATGGACGACGGTACGGTACTGCCCGCAAAACTGATCGGCGCCGATCCGATCTTCGACATCGCGGTGATCGAGATTCCCAAACCCGAGCACGGCACGCTGCCGACGGCCGTCTTGGGCGATTCCGACAAAATCCGGGTCGGCGAGGCAGTTATCGCCATCGGCAATCCTCTCGGACTGGACCAGACCGTCACCCGCGGAATCGTAAGCGGTCTCAACAGAATCCTGCCGGAAACGCCGTTGTCGCTCAGCGAGCCACTCATCCAGACCGACGCGCCCATCAACCCCGGCAATTCCGGCGGCCCGCTGCTCAACCGGTGCGGCGAGGTGATCGGCATCAATTCCGCAATCATTCCCAACGCGCAAAATATCGGGTTCGCCATCCCGTCCAATCTGCTGAAGTCGGTCACCTCGGCGCTCCTGAAAGACGGCCGTGTGATCCGGCCATGGATAGGCTTTCATGGCTCGATGATCGGGCCGGACGTACGCAAAGTCCTTAACCTGCCATTGACAGATGGGTTGCTGGTCGAAGTGGTAGAACCGGGCAGCCCGGCAGAGGCGGCCGTCATCCGCGGCGGAAGGATCGAGTTCACGCTTGGGACGATCTCGCTGCTTCTGGGCGGCGATATCGTGACCCGTATCAACAACACACCGACCA
>WNFR01005431.1_pt1 | contig 13035 bp, 13 predicted proteins | sample 5400221 | NCBI WGS metagenome assembly WNFR01 (sample SAMN13153357, study PRJNA577476) | soil metagenome | isolation source: 40 cm soil under Madrone tree | place: USA:California | collected 2016-06-14
AGGGTCACTCGCATGCCCGGACCGATCCTTCGCTCCGCTCAGGATGACGCTACCCTCGCGGTCCGCCCTCTCCGCCCTCTCCGCCCTCTCCGCCCTCTCCGCCCTCCCGCAACCGAGCGACACCTGTTGTTAGCTTACACCATGACCACCGCCACCCTCACCCGACACCGCCTCCCCGGCACCCTGGGCGAACTCCTGATCGACGTGCGCGCCGGGGGGCGGGAGACGCCGCGGCCGGCCGTGGTCGTCGTGCATGGGTTCAAGGGATTCAAGGACTGGGGGTTATGGCCGGGGCTGGCGGAGCGGCTCGCCCGAGCCGGCTTCTCCGCGGTGACCTTCAACCTGAGCGGCAGCGGCGTGGATGACACCGGTGAGTTCGTCTTCCCCGAGCGCTTCGGCCACAACACTTTCTCGGCGGAATTGCAAGACCTGCGCCGGGTGACCGACGCGCTCGCCGCCGGCGAGCTGGGCGTGGCTCCGCCGGCCGGCATGGGGCTGCTCGGCCACTCACGGGGCGGGGGGATCTCGGTGCTTTACACCACTGCCGATCCGCGAGTCCGGGCGCTCGTGACCTGGGCCGCGATCTCCACCGTCGACCGCTGGGCCCAGGACGAGCGCGCCGTCTGGCGGGACCGAGGGGTCAACGTGGTGAAGAACGCCCGCACCGGCCAGATGCTTCCCCAGTACACCGACGTGCTCGACGACATCGAGCGGAACGCCGACACGCTGGACATCGAGGCGGCGGCCGGGCGAATCGCCGTGCCCTGGCTGATCGTGCACGGGAGCCAGGACGAGGCCGTTCCGCTGCTCGAAGGAAAGCGGCTCGCGGCCGCCGCCCCCGGCGGCCGGAGCAGGTTCATCGCGGTCGAGGGCGCCGGCCACACCTTCGGCGCCGCGCACCCCTGGCGCGGTGCCCCGCCCGAGCTCGAGCAGGTCGTGGACGCGACGCTCGGCTTCTTCGCGGCAGAGCTCCGCTGACATGGCCAGAACCTCGCTGGCCGACATGACCGGCCGGGTGTGCGTGCTGACCGGCGCCACCCGCGGCATCGGCCGCGCCACGGCGGAGGGGCTCGCCGAGCTCGGCGCCACCCTGGTGCTCGTCTGCCGGCGGCGCGAGGACGGGCGGACCGTGGCGCGCGACCTCGCGGAGAAGTACCGCGCGCCGATGCCGGAGGTCGTGAGCGCCGACCTCTCGTCGCAGCGCTCGATCCGCGAAGTCGCCGACGAGATCCGCGAGCATCATGCGGGGATCCAGGTGCTGGTCAACAACGCCGGCGTCATCCCCAAGGAGCGCGAGACGACGGTGGACGGGCTCGAGATGCAGTTCGCGGTCAACCACCTCGCCTATTTCCTGCTCAGCAACCTGCTGCTCGACCGGCTCATCGCGGGCGCCCCCGCGCGGATCGTGAGCGTGTCGTCGGGCGCGCACCAGGGTGGCACCCTCGATTTCTCCGATCTCCAGAGCGAGCGGCGCTACGACCCCGTGCGCGTCTACGGCCGCACCAAGCTGGCCAACGTGCTGTTCACCTACGAGCTGGCGCGGCGGCTCCGCGGGACGGGCGTCACGGCCAACTGCCTGCACCCGGGCGTCATCGCGACCAAGCTCCTGTCGGACTACATGAACGTGCCGCTGGTCGGCGCCGCGATCGCCCGCACCTTCGGCGGGTCCCCGGACAAGGGCTCGGAGACGAGCATCTACCTCGCCGCGTCGCGGGAGGTGGAGGGGATCACGGGACGGTACTTCGTGGGCGGGCGGGAGACGCGCTCCTCGCGGGCGTCGTACGACGAAGCCCTCCAGCATCGCCTCTGGGAGGAGAGCGCGCGGCTCACCGCCCTCGCCGACGCCCCGACACCTTGACCGTCCGCCCGTGAGCGGCGAATCTCCGGCATGCCCATCTACAACTACCGCTGCGCCGCCTGCGGCACCGAGTTCGAGCGACTGGTCCGCTCGGAGACCAAGGTTTCCTGTCCCGACTGCAACGGCCGAAAGCTCGAGCGCCTGATGTCCCTCACCGCCCGGCCCGCCGGCGCCGGGAAGCCCGCCGACTACAGCCGCCTCGGCCCGCCGCCAGGGGGCGGGTGCTGCGGTGGCGGATGTCACTCGCACACCCACTGAGCCCGCGCCTCACCCGACTGAGAGAGCGGCTCGCCGGCCATCGGCCGGTCACCGGTGACGACGACGCGTCGCTGCTGTGGGCCGCGGTGGCCGTGATCCTGGTCCCCGCCCCGGATGCCGTTCTGCTCATTCGACGCGCCGAGCGCGCCGGCGACCCGTGGTCGGGGCACATGGCGCTCCCCGGCGGCCGCCGCGAGGAGGGCGATGCCGACCTGATCGCCACCGCCATCCGCGAAACCCGCGAAGAAGTCGGACTCCCGCTCGCCCGCTCGGACCTCCTCGGCAGCTTGGACGACGTGGTCCCTCGCACGCCGGTCCTGCCTCCGGTCGCAGTCCGTCCGTACGTGTTTGCCCTCCCCGAGCGCCCGCCGCTCACCCTCAATCCCGAAGTCGCCACCTTCCGCTGGGTCTACCTCGACCGCCTCCTGCACCCCGAGACCTACCACACGGTCCGGCTGGTGATCCGGGGGGAGGACCGCGACGTCGCCGCCTATGAGATCGAGGATGCGGTCGTCTGGGGCATGACCGAGCGGATCCTCACCAGCCTGCTCGCACAGGTTCGGCCCTAGGCTTGACATTCGGCAGGCCTCACCGGATATTTAGTCAAGCCTAAATCAAGGTTTAGAATGAACGTAACCGCCGACCACGACTCGCTCACCCGCTCCGTCGAGGACTACCTCAAGGCGATCTACCGGCTGAGCCCGGAAGGCCGCCCCGCCTCCACGAGCGACATTGCTCACCTGTTGGAGCTCTCCGCCCCGTCGGTGAGCGGCATGGTGAAGCGCCTCTCCGAGCTCGGATTCCTGGAGCACATCCCCTACAAGGGCGTCCAGCTCACCGACGCCGGCCGTCGCGCGGCGCTCCGCATGGTACGCCGCCACCGGCTGATCGAGGCCTACCTGGTGCAGTTCCTCGGCTACGGCTGGGACGCGGTGCACGGGGAGGCCGAGCGGCTGGAGCATGCCGTCTCGGACACGCTGGTCGAGCGGATGGCCGCCGCGCTGGGCAACCCGGACGTCGACCCCCACGGCGACCCGATCCCCGAGCCGGACGGCTCCATTCACGAGCTCGCCTGCACGCCGCTCGCGGACGTGTCGGTGGGAGACACCGTGGAGATCCGCCGCGTGGACGAGCGCGATCCCGAGCGGCTCCGCTACCTCGCGGCGCTCGGGCTCGTGCCCGGCGTCGTCACCACCTTGCTCGACCGCCAGCCGTTCGGCGGTCCGGTCACGGTCGAGGTGGACAACGAGCGGCACATCATCGGCCAGGAGCTCGCGCAGGTAGTGCTCTGTGCGCCGAAGGACGGCCGATGAGCGCCGTCTCGACGCCTCCCGTCGGCCCACTCGAAGGCTGGCGCTACCCTCGCCCGCAGCCGAGCCTGCCGGAGGCGCATCACAGCATCGCGGTACCGCGCGGCGTGTCGTTCTGGCGCAAGGCGCTCGCCTTCGCCGGCCCGGGCTACATGGTCGCCGTCGGGTACATGGATCCGGGCAACTGGGCCACCGACCTCGCCGGCGGCGCGCGCTTCGGCTACACGTTGCTCAGCGTCATCATGATCTCCAACCTGATGGCCATCCTGCTGCAGGCGCTCGCCCTCAAGCTGGGCATCGTCACCGGGCGCGATCTGGCGCAGGCCTGCCGCGACCACTACTCGCGCCCGGTGAGCTTCATGCTCTGGGTGCTGTGCGAGATCGCCATCGCCGCCTGTGACCTGGCGGAAGTGATCGGATCGGCCATTGCCCTCAACCTGCTGTTCGGGATTCCGCTGATCTGGGGCGTCTGCCTCACCGCGCTCGACGTGTTGCTCATCCTGCTGCTCCAGCACAAGGGCTTCCGCTACCTCGAGGCGCTCGTCATCGCGCTGGTGGCCACGATCGGCATCTGCTTCGGCGTCGAGCTCGCCATGGCGCAGCCGGCCTTGGCCGAGGTGGCGCGGGGGCTGCTGCCGCGGGGGGAGATCGTCACCAATCCGGCGATGCTGTACATCGCCATCGGCATCCTGGGCGCCACCGTCATGCCGCACAACCTGTATCTGCACTCCTCGATCGTGCAGACGCGGAAGGTGCTGCCCGACGACACCTCGAAGCGCGAGGCGATCCGGTTCGCCACCCTCGACTCGACCGTGGCCCTGCTGTTCGCGTTCTTCATCAACGCGGCCATCCTGATCCTGGCGGCGGCCACGTTCCACCAGGCCGGCCACCCGGAAGTGGCCGACATCGGCGACGCCTACCGCCTGCTCACGCCGCTGCTCGGCACCACGCTGGCGAGCACGCTGTTCGCCGTCGCGCTCCTCGCCTCGGGCCAGAATTCGACCATCACGGGCACGCTCGCCGGCCAGATCGTGATGGAAGGCTTCCTCAACATCCGGCTTCCGGCGTGGCTGCGGCGGCTCATCACCCGGCTCATCGCGATCGTGCCGGCGGTGATCGTCACGGCGATGTACGGCGAGCACGGCGCGGGATCGCTCCTCATCCTGAGCCAGGTGATCTTGAGCCTCCAGCTCTCGTTTGCCGTCGTGCCGCTGGTGTACTTCACCAGTCAGCGGACCAAGATGGGGCGGTTCGTGAACTCGCGGCTGCTCGCCGGCGCGGCGTGGGCGGTGGCCGTCGTCATCATGTCGCTCAACGCCTGGCTGCTCGTGGGGACGTTCCGCGTGTGGCTGGCCTGACCGCGGCGCGCTGGTTCGCGCTGGCCGCGCTCGCGGCCGCGGATCCACTCGGCGCGCAGGAGCCCCAACAGACCGGCCCGATCGCCGACAACAGCTTCCTCATCGAGGAGGCGTACAACCAGGAGTCGGGCGTAGTGCAGCACATCAGCACCTTCTCCCGGCCCGACGGCGGCGGCGCCTGGACCTACACGTTCACGCAGGAGTGGCCCCTCCGCGGTGTGAAGCGCCAGCTCAGCTACACCATCCCCGTGCTCCAGGAGGACGGGAGCGGCACCGGGCTCGGGGACGTGGCGCTCAACTTCCGCTATCAGCTCGTGGGTGACGGGGGCGATGGCCTGCACGTCGCCCCCCGCGCGACGCTCCTCCTTCCCACCGGCAATGAGCGCCGGGGCCGCGGCGCTGGCGGCCTCGGCTTCCAGACCAGCCTCCCGCTCAGCATTCGCCCGCTCGCCGGCCTGGCCCTGCATGGGAACGCGGGTCTCACCTACACGCCGACGACGAAGAATTCCCTGGGCCAGACCGCCAGGACGATCAACGCCGCCCTCGGCGGCAGCGCCATCTGGCTCCTCCGGCCCACTTTCAATCTCATGCTCGAGCTGCTCTGGCTCAGTACCGAGCAGGTGACCGGGCCCGACGAGACGCTGCGGGAGGAGAGCCTGCTCCTCAACCCCGGTATCCGCTGGGCCTTCAACTTCCCGAGCGGGCTCCAGATCGTGCCCGGCGTGGCCTACACCGTCGGCCTTGCCGACAGCGAGGGCGAGGACGGCCTGTTTCTGTACCTCAGCTTCGAGCACCCGTTTCAGCACTGAGAGAAAAACAACCAATTCTTTGGTTGTTTCCTCCGTGCACCTCTGTGTTCTCTGTGCCTCTGTGGTGAACTTCCTACGATGATGCGCGCCCGGATCCACGTGCTTGGGCCACTGACCGTCCTCGCGCTCGGCCCTCTCACCGGCCGGGCGATCGCGCAGTTGCCGGCCGTCGCCGTTGAGCGCCGTCTGGCGGAAGAGCTCGCTCTCCGCGTGGGCGACACGATCCGACTCGGCACCGCGCCGGACTCGATGCGCGCCCTCGCCACCGTCGCTGCCGTTTACGAGCCGCGCCCCGATCCGGCCGAGATCACGAGAGAGGAGCGGCACGTGCGGATGCACCTGCCGGATCTGGCCGCGCTGCTCGGGGCTCCCGATCGGGTGGACCGGTTCGGCGTGGGAGTGGTGCCGGGCGTGCCGGTCGACAGCGCGGTCGCCGCACTCGAGCGGAACGCGTTCGGGTACCAGGCGTATCCCTCGGCCACCATCGCCTCCGAGTCGTCGCAGACATTTCTCGTGGTGAGCCGGTTCCACCGCGCCATCGCGGTGATCACCATCGTCGCCAGCGCCGTCTTCCTGCTCTGCATCATGCTGCTCAAGGTCGAGGAGCGCCGCCTGGACGCGGCGGTCATGCGCTTCGTGGGCGTCCGCCGCCGAACGATTTTCGGCGCGCTCCTGCTCGAAGCCGCGCTGGTGGCGGTGGTCGGATCGATCCTGGGCACCGCGCTCGCCTTTCTCGCCGGCGCCGCCACCAACGCCTACTATCGGCGCTTCTTCGACACCGCGCTCACCTTCTCGCTGATCACGCCCGGCATCGTGCTGTTCAGTGTGGTGCTTTCGCTCGCGCTCGGCCTGGCTGCCGGCGCCGCCGCTGCCTGGCGCCTGGTGCACACGCGGCCGATGGTGCTCTGGGGCAGGGCATGAGAGGGATCGCCTGGGGGCTCAAGAGCCTGGGACGGCAGCCGCTGCGGACCGCGCTGTCGCTCGCGGGCATCGCCGTCGCTTCCGCGATGCTGCTCGACATGGTCATGCTGAGCGGGGGCATCGACCAGTCTTTCTCCGATCTGGTCCTCCGACGCGGCTATCAGATACGGCTGACTCCCAAAGGGACATTGCCGTTCGACACCGAGGCCACGATGGCCGGGGCATCGGAGATCGTGGCGGCGCTGCGGCGCGATCCCGCTGTCGAGGCGGCTGGCGCCGTGCTGGGCACCTCCCTCTACGGCCGCGCCACGGACACGCTGGTGACGCTGTTCGGCTACGGCGTTGAGCCCGAGGCGCAGTCGCTCTACCAGGTCACCGCCGGCCGGGACCTGGCGCCGGACGACACCGACGCGGTCCTGCTCAGCGAGCCGGCCGCCCGACTGCTCGGGGCCGGTGTCGGCGACACCGTCACCCTCGTGGGCCGCCTCGATCCTCAGGTCGTCACCGCCGCGGTCGGCCGCCGCACGGTGGTGCGCGGGATGGTGCACTGGATCTACGACTACCGCGGCCAGCCGTCCGTCGGCACCCTGCTTCCCGTCATGCAGCGGCTGGCGCGGCAGGGGCACGATCGCGCCTCGATCATCGTAGTCAAGGCGCTTGAGGACCGCCGAGTCCCAGCGCTCGCGGCGAGCCTCCGGGCCCGGTACCCGCAGATCGAAGTCAACAGCGTGGCTGACCTGGTGGCGCACTTCCGGGAGCGGCTGGTCTATTTCCGCCAGCTCTCCTTCATCCTGGGCAGCATGAGCCTCATCGTCACCGTGCTGCTCATCGCGACCCTCCTCACCATCACCGTGAACGAGCGGCTCGGCGAGATCGCCACGCTTCGCGCCATCGGAGTGAGCCGGGCCACCGTCGTGGGGCAGGTGCTCGCCGAAGGCACCACGCTCACCCTCATCGGCGCGGTGCTTGGCATCCTGCTCGGCCTCGTCACGGCGCGTTACCTCGACGCGATCCTCACCAGCTTCCCGGGGCTGCCGGCATCGTTCTCCTTCTTCGTGCCGCGCGCCGATGTGTTGAGCCTGGCCGCGCTGGTGCTGCTCGCGACCGGATCGCTCGCGGGCCTCTACCCGGCCTGGCTCGCGTCGCGCGCGCCGATCGCGGCCACGCTCCGCGCGGAGGCCACCTGAGCGCGCCGCCGCTCCTCGCGCGCGAGCTGCGCAAGGACTACCCGATGAACGGGGAGACGGTGCACGCGCTCCGCGGCGTGTCGCTCCGGGTCGACGCGGGCGACTACATCGCCATCGTCGGCCCGTCGGGCTCCGGCAAGTCCACGCTGCTCCAGCTCCTCGGCGGCATCGACACGCCCTCCTCTGGCGTCGTCGAGCTGCTCGGGACCCGGCTCGACACGCTGTCCGACCGCGAGCTCACGCGTCTCCGCCTCAGCCGGCTGGGCTTCATCTTCCAACGCTTCCACCTGCTGCCGGTGCTCACGGCGCGGGAGAACGTGGAGCTCCCGATGGCGGAGGCCGGCCTCCCGCGGCCGGAACGCCGGACGCGCGCGCGCGAGCTCCTCGCCTACGTGGGACTGGGCCACCGGACCGAACATCGCGCCACCCAGCTCTCCGGCGGCGAGATGCAGCGCGTGGCCATCGCCCGAGCGCTCGCCAACCATCCCGCCGTGCTCCTGGCCGACGAGCCCACCGGCGAGCTCGACGTGGCCACCGGCCAGGGAATTCTCGAGCTCTTCCGCCGGCTCAACGCCGATGGCACCACTCTCGTCGTAGTGACGCACGACGAGCGGCTCGCGGCCGAGGCGGGCCGCGTGATCCACATGCTGGACGGAACCATCCGGGACTGATGCTGCTCACCCTCGCCTTCCGCCATCTCTGGGTCCGGAAGCTGCGGTCGCTCTTCCTCCTGTTCGGCTTCGCGCTCGGCGTGGGTGTGATGGTCGTGCTGCTCTCGGTGGGCGAGGCGATGCTGGAGCAGAGCCGCGACGTCTCGCTGGTCGGCGGCGGTGAGATCACCGTCCTGCCACAGGGCATCGACGTCGAGGCCATGCGGACCGGCGGCCTGGGCGGAATGTTCTTCGCCATCGACCGCGCGCGCTTCCTGACCCGCCAGGTGCTCGGCGGGCCGCGACACGTGGGCCTCGTGCGCACGGTAGCCCCTGCGATCGAGGGGAAGCTGCTCTACCTGTGCAAGGGCGGCGGCGCGTGCAACCCCAGAGCCGTCCGCGCCGGCGGCGAGATCCCCAGCCGTGCCGCCGCGCTGGGCGCCGGTCTCGAGGTTCGGCAGGGCGCGTGGCGCGACTCTCCGGCCGACTCGGCCTACGTGGCGCCGACTCCGCAGCAGCTCTACGACGAATTGGATCGCTTCCACATCCCCCGGCGGCCCGACAGCACCTGGGGCGAGTGGCACTACTTCAACGTCACCACCGCCCCGGACGAATGGTGGTACGTCACCTACCTGATCGGCGGTGAGGTGCCGGACGGACGCTGGGGCGGGCGGCTGATCGTCACCCATCGGCGGCCGGATGGCGGCTACGATCGCTTCACGGACGAGGCGCCGCCATCCGGCGTGAGCTTCGATACCGCTCGTGCGGATTTCGCCAGCGGCCCGAGCACCGTGCGTCAGCGGGATGGCGTCTACCGTCTGTCCGCGCGCGCCTCGGGGCCCCGCGGCCCGGTGCATCTCGAGCTCGAGATCCGTCCGCTGCCCAACCGCTACTTCCCTCCCGTCGAGCTGCGCGACGACGAGCTCCTGTCGGGCTACGTCGTTCCCGCGCTCGCCGCCTCGGCAAGCGGGACGCTCTGCGTCGCTCGCCGCTGCGAGCGGGTGGTGGATGTGCCCGCCTATCACGACCACAACTGGGGCGTCTGGCGCGATGTGACCTGGGAGTGGGGCGCGGCGCGGGGCGCCTCGCTCAGCCTGCTCTATGGCGGCGTCTACGGCCCCGAACGCGGCAGCGCGGGCGCGGGCCCCGCGGTCACCTCGCCTTTCTTTCTCACCCTGGTGGACTCGCTCGGCGTGCTGCAGGTGCTCCGGTTCGACCGCATCCGCTACGAGGGTTCGCAGCCGGCCGAAGGTGCCCCGGGTGCCGCGGCCCCGAGGCGCTTCACGCTGCGGGGAACCCGCGGGGCAGACAGCGTGACTCTCGCGGTGGACGTCAGGCACGCGCTCGCCACCGAGATGAGCGCGTCGTCCTTCCGGCGCCTGTTCTTCCAGATGCGCGGCCGTTTCGCGCTGCGGGGCAGGGTGGGCGGCGCCGAGGTGAGCGACAGCGGGTGGGGGTTCTTTGAGACCTACCGATAGGGGCGGTCAGCCCTTGCACCAGGCCACCGGCCGGAGCGCCCTGTACGCCTTCACCTCGTATGCTGGCAGGTAGTCGGACCGCTTGGTGTGTCGGCGGCCACGGCGCGGAGTGCCCGGGAAGGATGTATGTTCAAGGCATGTCGACTGAAGAACTTCCCCGCGCCTTGCCGCCGCTGCCGGCGCGCGACACCCGAGAGCTGGGGCGGTTGCTGATCGACACTTTCGGGAAGGGGTGGGCCAAGTCGGACGTCGATCTTCTCGCCTCGGTGTTCGCCCCCAACGCCGTCTTCGTCGAGACGCCGTTCTCCGAGCCGATCCGCGGCACCGAAGCGATCCGCCGCTGGTGGCTGGACGTTCCGTATAGCCAATCGGAGATCACGTTCGCCTCGGGCGAGATCTTCGCCGCCGGGCCATGGTTTTCGACGGAATTCAAATGCGTCTTCCGCCGGAAGCGTACCGGCGAGTGGGTGGACGCTCGCGGTGCCGTCTTCTGCGAGACGGAGGGGGAGCTGATCAGCGAGATGCGCATGTACTGGCACCGGTGGAACGGCGGGCGGGAGACGAGCAAGCCCTAGGCGACGGGAGGGGTGGGGGCGGCATCGAATCAGGTGGGGCGGCCATCATCTCGGAGAGGTGAGATGTATGCTGGAGAGGGGGTCAGCCTGAGCAAACCGAAGGATCGGGTAGGTGCGAGTGACCTTCGAGCCTCACTCCCATGCCTTGAGCGATCCTTCGCTTCGCTCAGGATGACTTGCCGTTGGATCTCAAGGATGACAGTCGAATCCCTCCCCGCTGCGGAAAGTGGACGAAACGGAACCGACTGGGGTTTCTAAGTGTTTGAGAAACATGTAAGTACCCTGTGGCACAGGGCTCGCAGTTGGGGAAATGAGGTCCCATCCGGGTCCTGAACCCTGTGCCCCGTAGGAGTTTCCACGTTGGAACAGCAGTTTCGGGAGGCGCCATGATCACGGCCCTGCTCCTTCCATTCTATCTGCTCGGCGCGCCCGCCCATGCCGCGACGCCCGCCGCGCGGAGCGCCGCCGGCGTCGATCCGGCCATCCAGATCTGGATCAGCGACAACCGGCGCTTCCTCCCCGGCGACCGCGCCAAGGTCCAGGTGCGGACGCGCGACGATGGATACCTGCTCGTCCTCCACGTTGATACCGACGGCCATCTACGCGTTCTGTTCCCCCTCGATCCGACTGACGACAACTTCGTCCGCGGTGGCCGCAAGTATGAGATCCGCGGGCGCGGCGGCCGGGAGTCCTTCACCGCCGACGAGAAGTCCGGACGCGGCACCGTGTACGCGGCGGTCTCGCACGATCCCCTCCGTCTCGATCAGTTCACGCTGGGCGATCACTGGGACTACCGCAGCCTGGCGCCGCAGCGTCTCCCGGCTGATCCCGAGCCGGATCTGAACGACCTGGTTCGGAAGATGGCGGACGCCAGCTTCGACTACGACATCCTGACCTACGACGTGGTCGAGCGTGTGGTCTATGCGAATGACTACAGCACGCCATACTACGACTCCTATTACGGCTCCTATGACGGCTCCTTTTACGGCGGCTGCGGATACTCGTTCTATGGGTGCGGCCGCTCCTACTACGGCTCGCCGTACAGACTGTCGATCGGCCTGTTCTTCGGCCGCCCGTACCGGCCGTTCTATTACGATCCGTACTCCTACGCCGGGTACGATCCGTTCTACGATCCGTTCTTCTACGACCCCTATTACTACCGGCCCGCGTACGTCTACCCGGGACGGGGCTACGCCTATCCGTACTACAACTACCCGTACTACGGCGGCTACTATAACCGCCACCCAGGGTGGGGCCGGCCGTACACACCGTATCGCTTCCGCCCCGCCGATGGAGTGCTCGCGGGCTACCGCGACCGCCGGTACGATCTGCGCCGGTCGGTGAACACCGTCTACATGCCGCCGGCGGTCCGCGGGCGCGAGTCGGTCAACTCGAGTCCCATTCGCCGCGTCACCGACGAGCGGAGCGCCGGCAATGCTGCTCCGGCCACCGGCCGGCGCGGCAGCACGGCCGTGAGCGACGCCGCCACGGCACGCCGCGGAACGGATCGAACGCAGGGGGCGCGCCCGGTCGACCGGGGCGAAGGTCGCCGAGTGGACAGCCGGCTGGACCGGCCGAACATCGATGCCCGCCGCGCGCGTGAGCCTGAGGAGCGCAAGAGCCTGATCCCGGACGCCCGTGACGCTCGCGACCGCCGCGATCTCCCGACCGAGGTCAAGGCGACGGGTCGGTCCGATCAGGGCCCGCGGCGCGCGGTCGATCAACCGCAGGAAGTGCGCGGCTCGGGATCCCGTCCGGAGCCGCAGATCGAGGCCCGGCCGTCGCGTCCGGACGAGGGTGGCTCGCGCGCCGGCGGAAGTGGCGGAAACAGCGGCGGCGGCGATCGAGGCGGATACTCCCGGCCCGACCCCGGCAGTGGGCCGCGCTCCACGTCGGAGCCCAGGCGCGCCGAGCCCAGGTCGGATCCGCAGCCGGATGTCCGACCCGAGTCGCGGCCCACCGACCGCGGCAGTGACCGCGCCAGTGACCGCGGCAGCTACTCTCCGCCGTCCCGGTCGGACGACGGGGCGCGTGGTGGGTCCGGTAGTGGCGGTGGCGGCGGCGGTGGTGATCGCGGAGGAAGCGATCGCGGGGGCGGCGGCAGTGGTGGCGGTGGTGACCGAGGGGGCGCCCGGCGGCGGTGAAGCTCGGAGTCACCCTGAGCGGAGCGAAGGGGGCATGATTGAGTTCATGCCCCCTTCGCTGCGCTCAGGGTGCCTCCCGCCCACTGCCGACCCCCCACCGCTCACCGCTCACCGCGCCCCTGTCCCCCGTTTCCGCCCTCCTTCACCACCCTACCGCCCTCAATGCGATCCGTTCCTGCGGACGTAATCGAGTCCCCATTCCATCAACTCCGCGCTCCGGAGCCCGATGCGCATCGCCTGGCCGACGGCGTCCTCCTCCTCCAGGCCGTGATCGAGCATAAGGAACGGGATGAGCGCGCCCCCGACGCGGTTGCCGCTGCCGCAGTGGACCAGGACGAGTCGGTCGCCGGCGTCGCGGAGCACGGCGAGGATGCGGTCGAGCGTCTCGTCGGTCATCGTGCCGGGTCCGACGGGCACGTTCACGTAGTTCATGCCGACGGCGGACGCGGTGACGCGCTCGTCGAAGGGCCGGGGCTCCATGGGGTCG
>WNFR01006841.1_pt1 | contig 13035 bp, 8 predicted proteins | sample 5400221 | NCBI WGS metagenome assembly WNFR01 (sample SAMN13153357, study PRJNA577476) | soil metagenome | isolation source: 40 cm soil under Madrone tree | place: USA:California | collected 2016-06-14
GATTGCCTACGTATAATTTAGTTCCCATTGAGTTTATTCTGGAAAACGCAGCCAGGTCACTGTTCCCGCTTATCGGATTTCAAATCGCCACTGAATAAACTCAACTGACAATCCACCAACTTCCAAGCTTCCGTTTCCGAATCATTACTAAAACGCTTTTTTAAGAAAGCAATAGGAAATAGTGGATCAATTTTTGTCAAAACTGCCCAAGTCTGCGGTTGCGAACCGAAGAAATATCACTGCCCGCGTTGCAGTGGTGGCAGCGGGCGTGGTTAGCCCGCTCGGATTCGGACTGAGCGAGACGTTCGAATCTCTGCAAGAGGCGCGGGACTGCATCACTCGCGTGACCCGATTTTCGGTGGCTGAATGCCGATGCAAAACTGCGGGTCAAGTGTCTGATGAGCGCCTGCTAAGTAATCGAAGCGAAGCAGGCCGCGCACAACGGTTACACCGTGCATCGCACATGATGATCTCCGCGCTGGGCGAAGCGCTGGCACAATCGCCGCAATTCAAGCCTGAATTGACGATAGTCGGGACAACCAGCGGTGGCATGTCTTACGGCGAAGATTATTTGCGGGCGTTAAATCGACATGACAGCTTGCGACATTCGCCGACCTGGATCGCGAATTACCCTGCACAAAAGCCGGTGCTTGATGCGCAGGAAACATTCGGAATTTCTGCACCGTGCCAGGTAATTGCGAACGCATGCGCCTCGGGCACAAACGCGATCGGCCATGCGTTTGAATGCGTGCGATCAGGCCGCTATGAGCGCATATTGACCGGTGGCTACGACGCACTCTCGGAACTGGTCTTCGTCGGGTTTGATTCGCTTCAGGCCTCGACGCCCGAAAAATGCCGCCCGTTTGATCGAGATCGCACTGGCATGGTCTTGGGTGAAGGCGCGGCGATTCTCGCGTTGGAAAATCTCGATGCCGCTCGATCACGAGGCGCGCGCGTTCTCGCAGAAATAACTGGCTACGGCATGTCAACCGATAATTTTCACATCACGCAGCCCGATCCGTCGGGCATCGGACCGCGACGGGCGATGGAGCGGGCCCTGCAGAGCGCGGAGATTTCAGCGGATGCAATCGATTACATCAATGCGCACGGAACGGCTACGCCCTTTAACGACGCCGCCGAAGGAAAAGCAATCAGCGAATTGTTTGGCCGCGTGCCGGTAAGCTCGACGAAAAGCATGATGGGGCATTCGTTAGGCGCGGCAGGTGCGGTCGAGGTTATTGTCTGTCTGCTGGCGCTCCAACATCAATTTCTTCCTGGCAACATCAATTTTCGCGCTTCCGACGAAAACATCGATTTAAACGTCATTGCGAACAAAGCGCGGCCGGCGGCTCTGCGCACAGTTCTTTCGAACTCCTTCGGGTTCGGTGGGACAAACGCTTCCATTGCGATACGCAAGTTCGAGGCATGAGTCTCGGAATCGCCGGCATGGGGTGGGTTACACCTCTGGGAAGCGGTGTCGATCTTGTGTGGGAACGGTTGCTTCAAGGAGAAGAGGCGACTGCGGAAAAAATCACCGAACAGTTCGGTGAACAAGCCGATCCTCGGAATACGGACCGAATTGCTCTCGTCTTTGCAATCTCAAATGGCGGTGTGATTTATACGAAGCGTTTTTACCGCGATATCGTTGAGGGGGGCGCGCAAGCGGCCAGTCCGCTCTTGTTTCCCGAAACCGTCTTCAATGCGCCGGCGAGCCATCTCGCAGCGATTCTCGGAATCACCGGCGCCACCTATACCCTGGTGGGTGATAGCGCGGTGGGTCTCCTCGCGATAAGAATGGCGGAGGACCTGATGACGAATCAGGAACTTGAATATTGCCTTGTCGTCGGGGCGGAAGAAGTCGATTGGCTGTTATGCGATGCGTATCGACGCTGGCGGCTGCTTCGTTTGGCGCCTCCGGTGGAACCGTTCAGCGAGGTCTCACAAGGGATGATTTTGAGCGAAGGGGCGGGAGCGGTCTTGCTCGCACGGCATGGCTCGATAATGATCGACCACATTCATCCCGGCGGGTATTACCGGAGACGCACGGAAGCAGAAGGAGTTTTAAATCGAATCTTGTGTGATCTCAGTCAAACCGAAATCGATCTTGTTGTCTCGAGCGCCAACGGCACGTTTATCGATCAAACGGAATGCAAAACGCTGAGGCAGATTGTCCCGGACGCGTTTGTCTACACCCCCAAACCAGCGCTCGGCGAAAGTGTTGGCGCTGCTGGACTGTGGCAGGTCATCGTAGGAACCCAGGCTTTGCGTCGTGGCGAGCTTCCGCCTGTGCTTCATGGAGCTCCAACGATTCCGCTGCGGATTTCGGCTTTGCGTATGTCCGTGGCACCGGCAGACCACGCAATCGTTTTAAGTTGTGGAATCAATCAGCAAATCGCAGGTTTGCGGCTCCGAAAGGATTCGGAAACGCAAATTATCTAGGCATTGCCGATCCAATGATGACCGATCCAATTCCTCATCGATGTCAGCTCTCTGGACCTGAGCGCAAACCGCTTTTGACTTTGCAGAAAGGTTTGGCTGCGGTACCTTCGGCGTCGGCCATGCGAAAGCCGGTTTTGTTGCTCGTCGCTCTTCTTGCGAGCGCCGGTTTCATCACAGGAGCAATTAAGACTCCGGAGAATGCCCCGATTGAAATCACGTCTACTGGGGAAACGACATATGAAAACAGCCTGGCGACGGCGCGAGATAATGTTGCCATTCATGTCGGCGACACAGACATTTACGCCGATTACGCACAATATAATTCGAACACGCACGATGTGGAACTGAGAGGCCACGTGCGGATTTACCGCGGTGTAACCTTCTACCTCGCCGATAGCGGTGTTTATAACGTCGACACTAAAAAGGTTCGGGCGATAAATGGGCAAACGGAATCGGTACCATATTTTTTAAGCGGCGAGAGTGTCACTGAAATTTCCGAGAACGCCTATCTGATAAAGAATGGAACTTTTACCACGCATGATGCACCGAACTCCGATTTCCATCTTCGGGCGCGCACGATTCGTCTCTATGAGCAAGACCGTGTGATTTTTCAGAACGTGACGTTTTACGTCGGGAAGGTCCCCATTTTTTGGTGGCCCTACATGTATCAATCACTCGATGACGCCTTCAGCTTTACAGTCGCACCAGCCTATCTGAGTTCATGGGGACCGTCGCTTCTCACTCAGGTGACCTTTCCAATCACAGACCAGATCAAGGGCCGATTTCGGCTCGATTATCGGGGACGGCGGGGGGTGGCCATTGGCTTTGATTCCAACATCGAATATGGAAAGGACAACAACAGCTGGGCCCGGCTCAAAACCTATTACATACAGGATCAAAACCCGTTGTTGAATCGAACGGCTGTGCCGCGGAAGGACGTTCCTACAGGACGATACCGGCTCAGCTTGGAAGATCGGACCAACTTTACCGAGAATATCTATGGTATCGCGAACATTACGAAATTGAGCGACCAGTTCGTGATGCAGGACTTCTATCAGGGGGAGTTTCGCATTGATCCTGTGCCTGACAACGTCGTCGCGCTGACAAAGACAGACCCATTTTACACGCTCACGGGCATCGCCCGCTTCCAGGCTAACCAGTTCTTCACCACAACGGAACGTTTGCCGGAAGTGGTATTGGACATTAAGCGTCACGCGCTTTTCGGGGGACCCATTTTTTATGAAAGCGAGACCGGCTTTGCTAATTTGCGGCTACAATTCCCTCAAGGCGCAGGTTTTGAGAACTACGGCACGGATCGTTTCGACACCTTCCATCAACTAGTTTATCCAAACACATACTTTGGATGGCTCTCCATCGTGCCGCGGGTCGGCTTTCGCGAGACCTATTATGGTAAAACATGGGACCTGGGGTCGACAACCTTCGTGCCACCCTCAAATCCGCTCGTGCCTGACTTTATTCTCCCGCCCCCGACGTTGGCCAACCCGGTTAAGTTCGATGGAGACACACTTCGCACGGTTTTTGACACAGGTGCAGAAGCCTCTTTCAAGATCTCGCGTACATGGGAGAATGTACAAAGCCGCGCGCTTGGTCTGGATGGACTTCTCCACGTCGTCCAACCATTCACCAATTTTTCGTACGTTTTAGAAAACGGCCCGAACCCCTTGTCAATCTTGCAGTTCGATCGATTTGAACCGTCTACGCAACTGCGGGCGATCGATTTTCCACAATTCACTACAATCGATTCAATTGCTGATTGGACAGTCTGGCGCCTGGGTGTTCGCAATCGGCTGGAAACTCGACGCGATGACAAAACGATTACCTGGTTTGAACTCGATACCTTCTTTGACGTGAACTTCGACAATCCCTACGATCGCACAGCGTACTCAAACTTTTTTAATAATATCCGCTTCACGCCTCTGCCTTGGGTGTCTTTTTCGGTCAACTCCCAAGTGCCAGCCTTCGCCAAGGGCTTTACCGAAGTGGATACAACCGCGGCTGTCCAACCGATGGCCAATTTGCAAGTGACCGTTGCCCATCGGTATTTGAATGGGAACCCTTTCTTCGTCGATAGCAGCTTGTTTATCGTTGGGGGATATTACCGTCTCAATGACAATTGGGGCGTCGGCGCTCAAGAGCAATATGAGCAGGCGACGGGCACCCTTGAGGAGCAGCGATATTCTATTTACCGCGATCTGACGAGCTGGGTTGCCTCTTTTGGCGGCGTGATACGTGACAACGCCGGCGTGAAAGAATACGGCGTCCTATTTACCTTGACGCTGAAAGCATTCCCGAAATTTGGATTTGATTTGAACTTCGATCCCGGCTCCCAAGGTCAATGAGCGAATGTCCGCGAGCGATGTTAACGTTTCCCGAGTTCGACTGACCGCTCACTCCGGCCCGACTGAGTCACTGCACTTCTCTTGATATGGATCTTGCAATCATCGGTTCAGGTTACGTCGGTCTTGTGACCGGCGCATGTTTCGCCGATGTCGGCCATAACGTCGTTTGCGTCGACAACGATCTGCAGAAAATCGAACTATTGCAGAGAGGCAGTATGCCGATCTATGAACCGGGCCTGGAAGAGGTAATTCACCGCAATGTCTCAGCCCATCGGCTGCGCTTCACCAGCAGTATTCGGGAAGGAGTGGAGAATTCACAGATCATCTTTATTGCCGTTCCTACTCCCCAGCAGCCAAACGGTGATGTCGATCTTAGCTTTCTCGAAAAAGTGGCGCGCGAAATCGCGGGAGTATTAAGCGATTATCGGGTGATCGTCGATAAGAGCACGGTACCGGTGAAAACAGGCGAAAAAGTTGCTGAATCGATCAAGCGCTACAATCGGCACGGCGCGAAGTTCGATGTTGTGAGCAATCCAGAATTTTTGCGGGAAGGCTGTGCCGTTGCCGATTTGATGCATCCGGACCGGATCGTGATTGGGGCGCAAAGCGAGCACGCGATCGATCTGATGAAGAAGGTTTACGAACCTTTCATGGCGCCCATGCTTGTGACCGACATCAACAGCGCCGAACTCATCAAGCATTGCGCCAATTCATTTCTCGCGCTGAAGATTTCGTACATCAATGCGGTCTCGGCGATTTGCGAGGCGAGCGGCGCTGATGTTGAAAAAGTCGCGGATGGAATTGGAATGGACCGTCGTATCGGTTGTGATTTTCTGAATGCTGGCATCGGATACGGCGGCTCCTGTTTTCCCAAGGACATTGCCGCATTCATCACGATCAGCGAGCGGCTTGGCGTCCCGTTTGATTTGCTGAAGGAAGTACAGCGAATAAACGCGACGCAGAAAGCGCGATTTCTAAAAACGATTCGAGAAACGCTCTGGGTCTTGCAGGAAAAACGAATTGCAGTCTGGGGCCTCACATTCAAGCCAGATACAGATGATGTTCGCTCCTCGGTCGCGATCGAACTCGTCGCGGATCTGTTGCGCGAAGGAGCGCACGTCATCGCCTACGACCCCAAGGGAATGGAAAAAGCTCGCACCGTAAAGAGAATTGACGCCGCTGAATTTGCTCCGTCCGCTCTCGATGCCGTGAGCGATGCCGAAGCACTGATCATCGCCACGGAATGGAGTGAATTTGCCAATGTCGATCTTGCGATCGTAAAGGAAAAAATGAGGACGCCGATCGTCTTTGACGGGCGAAATCTATTGGATCCCGAAACGATGGGCCGTCTCGGTTTTCACTATCATTCCATTGGCCGCGCTGGTGTGAATTCGGGGTAGGTCCTTCCAGGAGATATATGGCGCAGCTTTCCGCTCGCCAAATTGCGCTGGCAGCTCTGCGTAAGTGGCGAAGGGAAAGACGTTTTGCCGATTCCGTTATCTCGAGGCTTTTTGCGAAGGCGGAGCTTACTGTTTCGAATCGCGCCTTTGCTCTCGAATTGTTTTATGGCGTCCTGCGCAATCTGCTCTTGCTTGATTTTTGGATCGGTTGCCTGCGCGCTTCCCGGATCGATGCGGATCTTCGCGATCTTCTGCGACTCGGTCTTTATCAACTTTTGTTCCTCAAAACAGCTGAACACGCAGCGGTTTACGAAACCGTGGAACTCGCGCCAAAGAGGCAACGAGCGGTAATCAACGGCGTGCTGCGCGCCGCCGCAAGACAGCAAGATCAATTACGTACGCGAGGCAACGCGCAGCCGCTGTTCGTTCGAACCTCGCATCCCCAATTTCTGATCGCACGCTGGCAGCAGCATTTCGGAGCTGAAGCCGCAAACGAACTATGCAGGTGGAACAACGCGCCTCCGCCAATTTACGGCCGAATCAATCAGCTAAAAATCGATCGTGCCGATTACCTCCGAAAATATCCCGAATCGCCCGCGCTGGTCCGTAATCCTGCGTTTGTAGAATTTCACGCCTGGCCCACCGACGCTCTTAACCTGGGCCGTTGCTACATTCAGGATCCAAGCACCGCGATTGCCTGTGAGCTTCTCGATCCGCAACCCGGAGAAAAAATCCTCGACGCATGCGCCGCCCCAGGCGGGAAAACAGGCTATATCGCGCAGCTCATGAAAAACCGGGGCGTAATCGTGGCGTGTGATCGCGACCCAGAGCGCCTCCGCGTGCTTGAATCCAACATCACGCGACTCGGCATCCAAATTATCCGCACCTTCCGTCTCGATTGGACGCAGGGACGCATCCCAAAAGAAATTACTTCGATTGGCCCATTCGATCGCATTCTGGTGGATGCGCCGTGTACCAACACGGGAGTAATGCGACGCCGCGTTGACGTGCGATGGCGACTGCGGCCCAAAGATTTCCTCCGAATGCCGAAGCAGCAGTTCGAGATCGCGCGCGCGGCGATCAGACTGTTGAAGCCAGGTGGCGTTTTCGTTTACAGCACGTGTAGTCTCGAACCGGAAGAAAATGAAGAGTTGATCGGACGTTTACTAAACGAGTTTCCGGGGGTGCGACCTGCGCGCGAAGAATCCTGTTTACCGTTTCGAGATCATTTCGACGGGGCGTTTGCCGCACGGCTCACCGATACCGGATAGTCGCAACGTTGCCAAAGAAGCTTAGTTGCATCTGGCGTGGCCAGTGGAATCATAACCGTCTTATGCACGATGCCCGCTTCGACAACCTCGCCAAACTTCTTGTGGAATATTCCATTCGACTCGGGCGCAACGAAACCGTCTTGATCGAAGCATTCGACGTTCCCGACGAAATGATAGTCGCACTCATTCGTGCGGCGCGGAAAGCCGGAGGAGTTCCTTTTGTGCAGACCTATCATGCGCGCGTGAGCCGCGCGCTGGCACTCGAAGCGTCTGATCGACAGCTAAATCTATTGGCGCGCCATGAACTGGCACGAATGAAAAAAATGGATGCCTATGTCGCTCTGCGGGGCAGCAACAACATCACGGAATTATCTGATGTGCCCGCGGAAAAGATGAAATTGATCGCGAAGAAAATGCGCGGTGTGCAGGACCAGCGCGTAAAAAAAACGAGATGGGTTGTCTTACGCTGGCCTACACCATCCATGGCACAGCTTGCCGGAATGAGCACGGAGGCTTTTGAGGACTTTTACTTCGAAGTCTGCACGCTGGACTATCGCAAACTGCAGCCCGGCATGAAGGCGCTCAAGCGGTTGATGGAAAAGACTGATCGAGTGGAAATTAAAGGACCAGACACCGACCTCCGCTTTAGCATAAAGGGGATTCCGGCCGTGATCTGCGGCGGCGATCGCAACATTCCCGATGGCGAGGTTTTCAGTTGCCCGGTGAGAGATTCCGTTGAGGGTCATGTGACGTTTAACGCTCCCAGCATCTATCAAGGAATCGGTTTCGACCAAATCCGTCTTGAATTTAAGGATGGAAAAATCGTCGGTGCGACGAGCAACGAAACAAAAAAGCTTAACAGAATTCTCGATTCAGATCCGGGCGCCCGTTATATCGGCGAATTCTCGCTCGGATTTAATCCCTACGTCTTACAACCGATGCGCGACATATTGTTCGACGAGAAGATTGCCGGCTCGTTTCATCTTACTCCGGGACAGGCGTATGAAGAAGCCGACAATGGGAACCGAAGCCAGGTCCACTGGGACATGGTAAACATTCAACGTTCAGAATACGGCGGCGGCGAAATTTATTTCGACGGCAAATTGATCCGGCGAGACGGCGAATTTTTACCGAAGCCGCTGCAATCACTCAATCGCGGCCGTTTCGTCAAGCGGCGCTGAGACCGATACCCACCGCTTCGGACTGCGGCCCTGGGGCCAAAAGGCACCGAGGTCAAGGGCGCCGAGCGCTTTGGCATCGCTCTTACGATTGTTGCGGCGTGGTCCCAACGGCATCGAGTTCCAATATCTCGCTACCGCCGCTGCCGGTAAGTCGCCCGTTCGCAATATCAAAGACAGGTGCTTCTTCGATGGCGCTCGGATGAGCGCCAGCCAACTGCACGGAAACGTGCCTGGAAGTCGAATTGAGAACGACCCCCGTCATTTCAAAGCTCGATGAAAATTCCACCTTTGCCATTTGGAAGTCGGCGGTAACCTGCACATGGGTTTGTCCTTGCTCCGACGGAGCAAGCTGGACGCCCGCGGCAGCGTCTGAACTCGAAACCGGCTGCAAGGCTGTAACCTCGAATGAAGGCGAAGCGATGGAGACTGGCTGCTGCCGCTGATGCGGCGATTTGATAAGCCGGACTGTTCCGAGACCAGAGTCTGCAGACTGAATTTCCGCGATTTCGAATGTCACTTGTGGATGCGATGGGGCAAGGCGCATCGTTACGATTTTTGACGCGGGCCGCACTTGCACGGCACGCACCTTGAAAGTCGGTGTCAGTTGTATGGAGACGATCTCGAAGGAGAAAGTCAGCTGTACAGCTGTGTGCGCGGCAGGAGCAGAACGCGGCGTGTCTGCGGCGGCTGGGACTTCGGTCGGTTCAGGTTGTTGAGATTGTTGAGGCATGATTACAGGTGTGATTGCTCGTGAAGATACAGGTTCGTTGGAAATAGCATTTGGAGAATAAAATGGGCGCTCAGCGACCATAGGCATTTCACCGAGCGTTGGCGTTGGCTCTGGCACCTGCGGAATCGGTTGCTCTTGGTCGATCGCTTCGACCTGGGGCCCTCCTACTGGCTCCGCAGCGGATGTTGCGCCCACCTGAGCGACCACAGGCATTTCACCCAGCGTTGGCGCTGGCTCTGGCACCTGCGGAATCAGTTGCTCTTGGTCGATCGCTTCGGCCTGAGGCTCTCCTACCGGCTCCACAGTGGATGTTGCGCCCACCTCAGCGACCGCAGGCATTTCACCGAGCGTTGGCGCTGGCGGAATACTCGGCCGTGAAACCTCAGCCGTTTGTGCGACAACTGAACCGGCTGAGGCCCGAAACACCGAGTTGGCCTCCCGCAGTGCCTGACGATCTGCCTCCGCCTTTTGATAAGCGGGCGCTTTAAAGGCTTTCTCTCTCAAATCTGCCAACCCATCAAGAGCACCGCTCGGCCTTGCTAAAGGCAAGGCCGTCCGCTGCAACGCCGTTAATTGCATCGAAACCTGGCGGGGCCCGCCAAACAATTGAGTGCGTAGCGCAGTCTCCTTTTCCCCCTGCGCAACGTTCGCTTCCAAAGTAAGAGACCTGGCCTGCCAGTAATTCGGAATATTGAATGTGTAGCGGCGAAGCTCGGGAACGACCACCCAAGCCAAAAGAAAGATGCCGGCCAACAGCAAACCACCAAAAAGCAACGTCTGCCGGCTCACTATCCCTCCAACACGGCGCGACGGGCCCTCGGCGATCCTGCCCGGAGCAAGTACAGCGGCGGGACTGGTCGCGGCAGCAGGCGCGCCGGATACTTGGGCTTGCCCGGGAGCTGGCTGTTCGCTTTGTCGCGCAGGAGAAGCGCTTACCGCTTCACCAGGCGCAGCCGCAGCCCCGAATTCTACAGTAGAAGCAGATCCCGAAACCGGAGCGGTAGACGCCTCTGCTGGCTTACCGCTTGTTCCCGTTGCAACCGATTGATTCGAGGCTGCAGCCGCAGGCTGTTCAGGCGCTGTTCCCGGACTCGTGGCCTCCATTTGAGGAACCGGCGAGTTCGCCGCTGGCGCTGAGGAAGCAAGGGATTCGTCCTTCGATTTTTCTGCCCGGTTGTTTGCGGCAACAACCGCGTCAGGAATAGGGCTCGGCTCAATAGCCGGGCCCCCCTCGGAGGGCGACGCAACGACACTGGCTGTGTCAAGCGCAGGTGCGGGCGCTGCCGCAATTTCTGGACCTTGCATCCAGCCAACGTCATAAAAAGCGTCTGCAAAAACGCTATTGAGCGCCGGCGAATAAATCCTTTTCGCTGATGCGGTCCAGTCGGCCGCCTTCTCTGGATTGTTATGCTTAAATTCCCACGCCGCTTGGGCATAGTAGAGAGCTGGCGTATCCCCGGTGAACTGGAACTGCTCCATAACAGCTTGTGCTCGACTCTCCTTTCCTTCCAACAAGAGCGTCATGTAAATCTTGAATTTGATGAGCTGTGCGGCCTGGTTCTTATCCCCTCCTGGAGTCTGTTGAAACAGTGCTTCGAAACGCTCCCGCGCTTTGGCGTAGTCTTTATTCTTAAATGGAATTTGCGCGAGATTGTATTGCGCTTCGCGGAACTTCGGATCGAGCTTGGCCGCCCGTTTGAAGGCGGCTTCGGCTTGATCAAATTGCTTCTGTTGCATCAAGATTTCGCCGCGTAAATTGAGCGTCGACGGCTGATTCGGCTCCGCCTGATCGGCTTCGTCGACTAGTTTGGCAGAAGCCGCGAAGTCACGCTGGCGCAAAGCCTGCTGCGCTTGCTCGAATTTTGAACGCGCTACAGCCTTTGTTTTTTCCGAGCGCTCAGCGGCCGTCGTAAGAGGTAGCGAGGCGCGCGCCTGTCCAGTTGGCTTTTCCAGCCAGCCGATCTCGTACAGTGATTCTGCGAAAAGCTTGTTCAGTTGCGCAGAAAAATTCTTCTCTGCTGCCGCCATCCAGTCTTTTGCTTCTTTTCCATTCTTGTGTTGGAGCGCGACAGCCGCTTTTACATAGTCAACAGCTGGCGTATCGGGCGAAAGCTCCAACTTGGCCAAGATGGAATCGACCATGTTCTCCTTTCCTTCGAGCAGGTAAGTCAAAAGAATTTTGTATTGAATGAGCTGCGATGCTTCGCTTGCCAGATCGGACTGGCTGCTCGAGAGGAGTTTCTCAAAGCGCTTGCGCGCTTCTGCCCAGTCTTTTTTGAGGAACGGAATTTCCGCCAGGTTAAAGCGCGCATTCCAAAACTTCGGATCGATTCGCCCGGCCTCCAGCAAGGCTACTTCTGCTTTATCGTAGATTCCCTGGCGCATCAGAATCACGCCACGCAAATTTTGGGACGCCGCCAAGTCGGGCTGGCGTGCATCGATCGCGTCGAGTTCCTTTAACGCTTGCGGAAAGTTGTTCGCTTCGAACTCGCGGAACGCTTTGTTGTACATCTCCTCCAGTTCCGTTTTCGTCGGAGCGACATTCTCTGCTGCAAACGAACTGAGCGCGAGCGCTGCAACCGCGGCGATTTTCCAAATTCTAATGCGGGTAACGATAGAAGCTTTCCTCATTCGCGATGACAAGTCCAAATTTCCAATCGACTCCGCCCAGTTTCGCAGAAATCGTGCCCAATACAACTGCGCGAAGAGAGGTTCGTTCATCCGGCCAAAAATCAAGAATTGAGATTGGCTATAATCCGCAGCCCTTCCAGAGTGAGATGGGGACGAACCGCCGTGATCTCTGGCAACTGCGCCGCGATCAGTCGCGCGTAACCGCCTGTGGCAACGATGTCAAGTTTCCTGCGCGGAAATTCCTCCGCCCTGATCCGCGCAAGAATCTCGCGGACGAGCCCGCGATAACCGAATACTGCGCCGGACAACATCGCCCCGATTGTCGATCTTCCAATCGCGCGTCCCGGCTCTTTCAAAGAGAGCTTTGGCAATAGTGCCGTTCGTTGGTAAAGAAAATTGGTCATGGCTTCGAGCCCCGGCGCGATCACTCCGCCAATGTAATTGCGGCGAGCGGAAACGATGTCAAACGTCACCGCGGTGCCGAAATCCACCACGATGGCGGGACAACCGTAAAGCGCTGCAACGGCCGCGGCATTCGCGAGCCGGTCGGCCCCAATCGATTTCGGCGTCGGATAATCAATCCCCACCCCGAGTTTTAATTTGGAATCCAGCCAGATCGCTTCAGTTTCTCCGGCAGCTTTCGAGATTACAGAATTTTTCTCTGGCACGACCGAAGAGACCACCACTTTGCGAACCCTTCGCTGTTTCAAGAAGCGCAGGAATAAAGTGCTCGAAAGTTTGTTGGTGGCGATCCGGATGGGAGTCGAAATTCGCTTTGTCGATGCAAAAGCAAACTTAGTATACGAGTTGCTGATATCGACTAGCAGGTAGTCGGTCGTGCAAGTCGGAACCGGACGTTTCATATCGGACTGACAAGCAGGCGCTACATGGAACGCTTCTCCCCGTCAAGCTTGCGGCGTTTCCATCGAACGGGTACGCTTCGCTCATGAGAAAATTGGTGCATCGTCCGCGCCGTTTGCGGCGTTCTCCTGCCCTGCGAAATCTCGTCCGCGAGACACACCT